>Ga0315274_10009244_pt1 | contig 14256 bp, 12 predicted proteins | sample YL17G02_20_MG_FD_203700 | JGI IMG/M metagenome (GOLD analysis project Ga0315274, IMG submission 203700) | Sediment microbial communities from Yellowstone Lake, YNP, Wyoming, USA - YL17G02_20 | ecosystem: Environmental > Aquatic > Freshwater > Lake > Sediment | place: USA: Wyoming | collected... | reverse complement strand
CTTGCTGCCGCTTGGGTCTGGCCCCGATGACCGTCTTATGGAACAGCAAAGCGGCAGCAAGCGTGCCGCACTCCACAGGGGTGCCAAACACATACCCGGGAACTGCAAAGCGGCGTGTTTGCCCTATATCGGCGGTTGGCAAGTAGTTGTAATTTGATGAGAAAAGGAAGGAGCGCGTGTGATAGAAGTGGGACCGGAAATCGAATTTTTTTGGGGGAGGGTAACAAAAAAACCGAAATCCGGCCCCACACTTGCGCCTCGTTGTGATGTCCGCAGACTTCGGGTTATGCGGGGTATTCCCTACAACCACCAACTCCCGGCGCTCCCGCGCCTCATCACTGCCTCAAGGATTACTCAGGCCATTTGGTGGTGTCAAATGGAAAAATCAATCCTGATGGTTTTGATCGAACAGGGCGTCTTGTCGCCGGGCTCTGGCAAAGAGTATTGACTTCACAAGACTTATGCAGCCATAACGTCAACCGTACCGCAGGTTTCCCATGCTCGATCGCCCCCCCGCGCCCCAACTTGTGAATCCGAGTCTGGTGCGGCACGGGGTTCCCATTCGGCCGAAGGTCAAGCCGGATAGCCGGGTCGTGACGCCGGTTCAGGCGGGCGCCGTCGAATCCGGATGGACGTGGTCCACGATGCCGACAATGGCGGCATCCACGGGCAGGTCGTCGCCCAACAGCCCCGTGAATGCAGCGTCGCCGCTCTCGACCAGGAAGACCAGTTCGCCCAGGCCGCGCGAGGCGGTGGCGTCGGTCGCGACGATGGGCTTGCGCGAGGGCTTGCCGTCGTGAGTCAGGGGCTGAACGACACACAGCTTGCACGAGACCAGCGACGGGTCTTTCTGGGTGGCGACGATGGTTCCGATGACGCGCGCAAAGTCCATGTTACTCCTGAGGGATGAGGGATGAAGGATGAAGGATGAAGGATGAATGACAAATGAAACGCAGACGCCAGATGTTCTCATGTTCGAGGCATCGCCTTCTGCACCGCTTGTCCACACTATCTTGTTTTCTCAGCACGACATCCTCCGCCCTTCTCCTGCCTTCTCTCCCGCTCTCCCACTCCCCCACTCTCCCATTCTGTCATCTACTCGCGGCTTCGGGGTGGTGGGACTTGCGATAGCGCAGGTCGCCCTCGATGTCCACCAAGTCCACAATGGCGATGATCGCGGCATCCACCGGTTTGTTCTTGGTCTGGGCGGTCAGGCGAGCCGAACTGCCCTGGACGACGATCACCATTTCGTCATAGCCCGCGCCGATGGCATCCACCGCCACGAGATAGTTGGAGGTCTTCTTCATATCGAAGTCCACGATCTGGACGATCTGCATCTTGAAGGACTCCAGACCCGGATCTTTCTGCGTCGAGACGACCGTTCCCGCCACTTTTCCCATCAACATTTTGCCTTTGCTCCTTTTGCCCGCGGACGGGAAGGATCATGGCCTTGCCGTTCAGAGCAGCCCTTTTCCGCGAAGCTGATTAACGACCTCTCGCGTAATGAGGTCCACCACCTCGGGCGATGGATTGGAGAGAACCGACGAACCGACGTCCGGGGATGGCGACATCGCGGCCGGCGTCGCTTCGCACACAGGGCGATTTTCGCCCGCCACCGGCGCCGCAACGTCGCACCGCGCCAATGCCGGGTTGGTCAATCGCCGATCGGCGAATCCCAGGCGTTCTTTCAACTGAAACAGCTCGCCCATGTGGCGGTCGGTCACCTGGTTGATTTCGCCGAGCGAGCGCGCCAGCAGAATCACCTGGCAATAGGCGTCGAGGATTTCCATCCGCCAGAACGCCTCCATGACCGTCCGCCCCAGCGAGACCGCCCCGTGGTTGGCCAGAAGGAAGGCGTTGAAATCCTGGATGACCGGCAGGAGCGCTTCGGACAGTTTCGGCGTGCCGGGAGTTTCGTAGTCGGTGATGGGAACTTCGCCGACGAAAATCTCAACTTCGGGAATGACGCACTTGGGCACGGGCTTGTTGGTCACGGCAAACGCGCTGGCATGGCGCGGATGGGCATGAATCACCGACCGAACGTCGGGCCGGTGTCTGTAGAAGGTCAGGTGCATGAGGATTTCGGAGGTCTTCTTGCGATGGCCGGCGACCTGGTTGCCGTCGAGGTCGAGCAGGACCATGTCGTCGGGTTCCATGAAACCCTTCGAGAGCATGGTCGGCGTGGCGAGGATGCGCCCGTCGGCGAGGCGATAGGAGAAATTGCCTCCGTTGGCCTCGACGAAGTTCTTGGCATAGCAACGCCGCCCAATTTCGCAGAATAGCTCGCGCGCTTTCTGCTCGCTCAGCTCGCCTTCGTCAAATGGAGAACCGTACATGTCTGGTACGCCTCCGCAGTAGCAGGAAGTTGTATAAGAGGCTCAGTCGAATGAGTCAACTGCGGATTTTTGGAACCTTCCCCGACCATCGGGGCGGACCACCGGCACGGCCGCGACATCACTCGCGTCAATTAAGTGGCTACAGCTGACTGGATGCAAGACAAGCCATCAATTCGATTGCTCGCCACACAGCCGAGTTGTCGGGCCACGATTTGCCGTTGACACAAGGCGTGACACTGGCGAACATAACATTGGATGGACGCTAACGGCAGAAGCAGCCCGGTCAGGAGACGCCGATGGAGATTCACGAACTGGTCATCGAGATGAAACTGCTTGAGCGTCGGTTGACGCTCTACGAAGAGAAATACGGAATTCTCAGCGAAGATTTTTATGCCGCGCTCACGTCGGGCAAGTTGGCTCGCTACGACGACTACGACGAGACCCGCGCTGATTTCAGCCGGTGGAAAGGGATCTATGAGACCTGGCTACGGCGCAAGCGGTCCTACACTGAACAACTGAAGCAGCGTGAATTGTTGGACACATTGCGGTTTCAGCCTGCCTACTGACGATGAACGGCCACCCTTTGAAGTCATTAGCCGAATACAGCCGCCACATCGCCGAGTGGCTTGACCGCCCCGGCATTGAGCATTCCACTGTGGCGGTGTGGTCTGACAGCCCCCGCGCAGGAATCGCTGAAGGAGACATTGTCTTCGCACACGGTTTGCGCCTCCGAATGAGAGAAGAATTGGATTTCGATGCGGGGATCATCACGTCGTACGGGTATGAAGTGTCTCGGGGCGAAGAACGCCTGTATTGGTACGACGATTTTCCGCATCCACACGACCCGACGTTGGCCTCCACGTTTCCTCATCATAAACACATTCAGCCCGACATCAAACGTCATCGGATCCCGGCGCCCGAGATACGTTTCACCCGTCCCAATCTCCCCGTGCTCATTCGAGAGATTGAGGAACTGGCGAAAAGCGGAAGCGGCTGACATTCTACGGCATGGGTGCTGAGACAGGTTTTCATCCTACCGGCAAGGCCGCGACGTGGCGGCGGACGACTTCGAGGATGCGTTCGCGGTGGGCCGCGTAGTCGCCCTGAAAGCGACATCCGGCGGCCGAGGGATGTCCGCCGCCGCCCAGTTCCGTCGTCACAACGTTCACGTCCACGCGGCCATGGGAGCGAAAGCTAGCCCGCCCGTGACCGCCATCCAATTCGTGAAAGAGCACGGCGACCTCGACGCCGCGAATCGAGCGCATCTGGCCGGCCAACTGCTCCGGCTGTCGCTCGATCCCGCCCAACCGGGCGTACATCTCGCGGGTGATCTCGCCCCACACCAGCCGGCCGCCCAGCTCGAAATGGAGATGGCAGAAGACCTCGCCGGTCATGCGCACCGTGTCGGGGTGGACGTTGTCATAATAGGCATTGGCGATGCCGTGGGGGTCGGCGCCGGCGTGAACCAGCGCGGCGGCGATGTCGAACGTTCGCGCCGAGGTCTTCGAGTAGCGAAACGATCCCGTGTCGGTCACAATGGCGACGTAGAGGCACGTGGCGATGTCGCGCGTGAGCGGCCGGCCCGCGCCCTCGATGAGTGCGTAAATTTGCTCGCCGACGGCAGCGGCCCGGGTGTCCACCCAGTTGATCCGACCGAACTTCGTATTGCCGCCGTGATGGTCAATGTTGATGACCATTCCCTGCAATCGCGCGCCCTCGAAGAGCCGCTGGACCGAACCGGTGTCGAGACAAAACGTCACTTCGGCCTCGAGTCCGTCGGGAACGCGCGTCTGAATCTTCTCAAATCCGGGCAGAAACGAGTAATTGGCGAGCGTCGGCCCGCCCGACACGACGACGGACTGCTTACCCTCGCCCACCAGCCAGTGATACAACCCCAGCTGCGAGCCGATGCAGTCGCCGTCGAGGTCTTCGTGGCCAAGGACGAGGAAGGTACTGTGGTTTTCCACCGCGCGACGAATCTCTTCGATTACGGACACGAACAAAGCTTCTTCGCCTTTCTTAGCGCCGTCCGCCAGGGCCGCGGTCTCGGTCGCGATCTCGGTCGCCGCCGCCGCCGCCCGCCCGCCCGCCCGAGCGAGGCCGGTCGCCACCGCGGTCGCCGCGATCGCCCGACGAGGGTGGACGGGGCGCCGAGGTCGCCGTCGGGTCCATCGCCTGACGACGACTCAGGCGGATTTTGCCGGACGCCTGGTCTATTTCAATGACCTTGACCAGGAGCGAGTCGCCCTCGCGGCAAACGTCCTCGACGCGCGCCACGCGATGGTTGTCGAGTTCGGAAATGTGCACCAGGCCGTCCTGTCCGGGCAGAAACTCGACGAAGGCGCCGAAATCCGCGACCCGCACGACCTTGCCCGTATAGACCTTGCCGATTTCAGCCACGGCAGTCAGACCGCGGATGATCTCGAGGGCCGCTTCGGCGTCTTCGGGCTTCACGGCGGCGACGAACACGCGCCCGTCATCCTCGACGTCGATCTTCGTGTTGGTCTTCTGAATGATCTCGCGGATCATCTTGCCGCCGGGACCAATGACGTCGCGAATGCGGTCCACGGGAATCTGGATCATCGTGATGCGCGGCGCGTAGGGCGACAGTTCGGCGCGCGGCCCGGGCAGCACTTCGCACATGCAGTCGAGGATGTAGAGCCGTCCCTCGCGCGCCTGTTCGAGCGCCTGTTTCATGATCTCGAACGTCACGCCCTCGATCTTGATGTCCATCTGGAGGGCCGTGATGCCCTTGCGCGTTCCGGCGACCTTGAAATCCATGTCGCCGAGGTGATCCTCGAGCCCCAGGATGTCGCTGAGGACGGCAAAACGGTCGCCCTCCTTGATCAGTCCCATGGCGATGCCCGAAACGGGCGACGAGACGGGAACGCCGCAGTCCATGAGACTGAGACTGCCCGCGCAAACGCTGGCCATCGAAGACGAGCCGTTCGATTCGAGAATCTCCGAGACGATCCGGACCGTATAGGGGAACGCATCGTGCGCCGGGATGGTCGGCAGCAGGGCGCGTTCGGCCAGAGCGCCGTGGCCGATTTCGCGGCGGCCCGGCCCGCGGATCGGACGCACTTCGCCGACGCTATAGGCCGGGAAATTGTAGTGAAGATAGAACGCCTTGTCGCGCACGCCCAGCAGATCGTCAATGAGCATCTGGTCTTCCATGGTGCCGAGCGTGCAGACGCCGAGCGCCTGGGTCTGGCCGCGCGTGAACAAGGCCGACCCGTGGGTGCGCGGCAGAAGGCCGACCTCGACGGAAATCGCGCGAATCTCGGTCGAACGGCGGCCGTCGGCGCGGACGCCCTCCTCGATGATTCGCCGCCGGACTTCGTGTTGATACAACCCGTCGAACAGGTTGGCGATCACGCGCGCCTGCTCGGGAAACTCTTCGGCAAAGCGCTCCTGGACCGCCGTGCGGGAAGCGTTCAGTTTGTCTTCGCGCTCCTGTTTCTCCGTCAGTTCCTGGATTTCGGCGATCAGCGGGCGCGAGAAAGCCTCGACGACCTCGCGCAGGACGGGGTCCACCGCGGGCGCCTCGACGGCCATTTTGGGGCGGCCATATTTCTCGGCGATGGCGGCCATCTCGCGGCACAGTTTCTGAATCTCGCCGTGGGCCAGACGCAGCCCCTCGAGCATGTCGGCTTCGCCGACTTCCTTTGCGCCCGCCTCGACCATGTTGACCGCATGTTCGGTTCCCGCCACCACCAGATCAAGATCGCCGGCCTCGATCTCGGCATAGGTCGGGTTGACGATGAACTCGCCGTTGACGTGGCCGATGCGCACGGCGGCTACGGGTGTGCTGAATGGAATGTCGGAAAGCAGCAGAGCCAGAGCGGCGGCGTTGAAGCTGACCAGCTCGGGCGGGTTTTCGCTGTCGCTCGACAGAACCGTCACGTAGATTTGGGTGTCGCCGGCGTAGCCCTCGGAGAACAGGGGGCGAAGCGGGCGGTCAATCAGGCGGGCCCTCAGCGACTCGGCGTCCGAGGGCCGTCCCTCGCGCCGGAAGAAGCTGCCGGGAATCCGGCCGGAGGCGTAAAACTTGTCGCGGTAGTCCACCGTCAGGGGGAAGAAGTCAATGTTGGGCCGGGGAGGGCCGGCGACGACGGCGGCCAACGACACCGTCCCGCCGGTTTGGCCCAAAATGGCGGCGTTGGCTTGTTTGGCCAGACGGCCAAACTCAAAAAACAGCTCTTTTCGCCCGAAGGCGACACCCAGTCGTTCCATCGTGGAATCTCCTCGATTCGATTGTGCGATGTCCACGAAGCGGAAGGACTGTGCATCGGCCGTTTTCGAGCGACCGATTTCGGGGTTTTAGGTCGGCGCAAAGCCCATCGCCCGGTTTTGCGACGGCATAAAATCCCGAGCGCCGGCCCTTCCGTTCCTGGCTATCGAAGGAGTGCGGGCGGCACATGGCCGCCTCACGCTCCGAGTACCTTTTTTCTTCCTGTCACAGGCGGCCCCGGGGACCGATCCTTCTGCCCTATCGTCTCAGCCCCAGCCGCTGGACGAGGGTGCGGTAGCGCTCGATCTCGGTCGTGCGCAAGTAGTTCAACAGGCGCTTGCGCTGGCCGACCAGCATCAGCAGCCCTCGTCGCGAATGGTGGTCCTTGACGTGCATCTTGAAATGCTCCGTCAGGTTGCGAATGCGTTCCGACAGGATGGCCACCTGCACTTCGGGCGATCCGGTGTCTTTCTCGTGGGTCTTGTACTCCTCGATCACCTGCTTCTTTCGTTCACGCGTGATTGACACGGTCCACCTCCGCGATGCCGCCCAGACCGCCAACCCGGAACCCCGCCGGTGACGCGAAAGCCTGAGTATGGGGCGAAAAGCGGGAATCGCCAGTTTTGGTTCCCCTCAGGGAACGACCTGATTTCATAATTGCGCGATGGGGTGCTGTCAATGCTTTTGGCGCAGGGGAACAAAAGAATTGCAGGGTGAAGAGCGTGGCATGGGTATTTTGCCCACGAGAATCGCGTCAATTCAGCCAAAATCGCTCTGAAAATCATGGGCAAGATGCCCATGCCACGCTTCTTGCGTCTCCCGGCGTGAGGACTACGAACGGGCACGCAGCGAAAAACGCTTGACACGTGCCGCCGCGTGTCCCTCGATAGCCGCGTTCTTGGAGACGAAAGAGGGCCTGATGCACTTTCAGAGATTCACAGAGGTACCGAAACAGACCGGCATAAAGAAACGCCGTCCGAACAACGGGCGGCGGCGCCGGTGATTCCGTTTTTGATTGCACAGAAGCCCAGACCGAAAACATCATCCGCCCGCCGTTCCCCGTGACGGCGGGTTTGTGGTTTTCGGGCCAAGAAGGAACCTGGAGGCGACCCATGCCAATCGGCCAATACGCGATCGTGGACAGCACGTTGCGCGAGGGCGAGCAGTTTGCCTATGCGCGGTTCACGACCAAGGACAAGATGGACATCGCGCACGCCCTCGATGCCTTCGGGGTCGAGTACATCGAGCTGAGTTCGCCGGCCTCGTCGCCGATCAGTTTACAGGATCAGAAAATCCTGCTCGATCTCGGATTGCGCGCCAAGATCGTCCCTCACTTGCGCTGCGAGCGAAAGGACATTGACCTGGCGCTCGAAGGCGGCGTGCGGGTCTTTCACATGATGTTCGGCACCTCGGCCGAGCTCCAGCAGTACAGCCACGGCAAGACGATCGAGTTCATCTGCACGCGGGCGGCCGAGATGACCCGCTATCTCAAGGCCGAGGGGGCCGAGGTCCGCTTCAGCGGCGAGGACGCCTTCCGGAGCCGGCTCGAAGACCTCGATCGCGTGTTCGAGGCCGTGGTCGAGGCGGGCGTGGACCGCATCGGATTGCCCGACACGGTCGGCCGGGCCACGCCGCTCGAAGTCTATCAGGTCGTCGCCCGGTTTCGCGCCAAGTTTCCCAACACGCAGATCGAGTTTCACGTCCACAACGATACGGGCTGCGCGATCGCGAACTCGTGGGCCGCGCTCGAGGCCGGCGCGACCCACGTGGACACGACCGTTCTCGGCATCGGCGAGCGCAACGGCATCACGCCGCTGGGCGGCCTCATCGCCCGCCTCTATACTATTGATCGCCAACTGGTGGCCAAATACGACTTGCGCCGGCTCAAGCCGCTCGACGAGATGGTGGCGGCCAAGATGGGCATCGAGATACCGTTCAGCACCCCGCTGACCAGCCCCACGGCTTTCTTTCACCGGGCGGGCATTCACACCAACGCCATCCTGCGGGCGCCGCAGAGTTACGAAATTTTCGACCTTGACGATTTCGGCTTGACCCGCACGCTCGACCGGGCGCATCGGTTGATCGGCAAGAACGTCATCAAGGCCCGGGCCGCCGAACTGGGTTTGGATCTCGGCGAGGACCTCCTGTACGAAGTCACCTGGGAGATCAAGACCATGAGCGACCAGGAGCGACTGACGCCCGAATACGTGGATCGCCTTCTGCGCGAGGCTGCGGCGGGCCGCTTCAGACCCACGATGCGGTTCTCGCACGAGGGTTCAACGATACCGAACCATTTCCAAAAGGAGAAATGACCATGGCGACCTTTGTCTGTCCGAGCTGCGAAGCCGAACTCGAGTTTGAAGGGGTCGAGGAAGGCGAGATCGTCGAGTGCGAGGAGTGCGGGGCCGAACTCGAGATAACCAGCCTTGAGCCGCCCCAGCTGGCCGAAGCGCCCGAAGAGGAAGAGGATTGGGGGGAATAGGGGGCGGCCTGAGGGACGGCTTGAAGGGCGCGGCCACCGACGGCTCGGTTCATCGGCGCGTCGGCAGCCGAGGTCTCTGTTGCATGGCCGAGTTGGCGGCGGACAATTGCAGGAAGCGCGTATGGGCATGAGACCACAAGACAAGCGCGTGCTCGAGACGTTTGCCGCACGAATCCGACAGGAATTCCCTGAGGCGCGCGTTTGGCTTTATGGCTCGCGCGCCCGCGGAGATGCCCAAAACAATTCGGATTACGACATGTGCGTGGTCGTTAACCAACTCGACGAAGAGGCGGATCGCCGGATTAGCGGCATCGCCTTCGAGGTCGGCTGGGAAGCCGACGTCCTCATCACTACGGTCACCTACTCGCGAGAGCAGTTCGAACATGGCCCCTGGTCGGTCAGTCCTCTGGTGTTGAGCATCCAGCGGGAAGGGGCCCCGGCATGAGCAGCAGCGAAATCGTGGCCCTGGTTCGGTATCGTCTCGAGCAGGCAACCGATGCAGCATGTCGGACTGTAGAGAATAGACTCGAAACCGATAGCCACAAGGGAGTCCGTTCATGAACGTGGGAGTCTTGCTCTCCCAGGTGCGCAAAGAAGAGAAGCTCCTCTTCGAGGAGTTGGAGCGTCGCGGCGTGGCTTACGAGCGCATTGACGACCGCGAGATCGTCTTCGATTTGCACCGCAAGGATTTCTCGAAACACGACGTCGTCCTTGAGCGCTGCATCAACCATTCGCGCGCGCTGCACGCCCTGCTGATCCTCAACATGCAGGGCGTCCGCACCGTCAACTCCTATGAAGTTGCCCATGTCTGCGGCGACAAACTGAACACCACCGTCCACCTGATCCGCGCGGGCGTCCCCTGTCCGCCCAACGAGGTGGCCTTCACCGAAGAATCCGCGCTGAAGGCGATCGAAGCGATGGGCTACCCGGTGGTTCTCAAGCCGGCGGTCGGCTCCTGGGGACGATTGCTCTCGAAGATCAACGACCGCGAGGCCGCCGAGGCGATCCTTGAACACAAGACCGTGCTGGGCTCCTATCATCACTCGGTTTTCTACATTCAGAAATACGTCGAGAAGCGAGGGCGCGACATCCGGGCCTTCGTCGTCGGCGACCGGACGATCTGCGCGATCTACCGGACTTCGCCCCATTGGATCACCAACACGGCACGCGGCGGCGTGGCCAGCAATTGCCCCGTGACCGACGAGTTGAACGATCTGTCGGTGCGCGCCGCCAAGGCGGTTGGCGGAGGGGTCGTGGCCATTGACGTGTTCGAAACCGCGGGCGGATTGCAGGTCAACGAAGTGAACTACACGATGGAGTTCCGCAACAGCATTGCCCCGACGGGCGTGGATATTCCCGCCAAAATCGTGGACTACGTGCTCGAAGTCGGCGAAGGCAGAGCACGCTAGCCGGCTGCCAACCAAAAAAACAGTTGTCACGGCGCTCATTCCGAAGTATAAACAACCCATACGCAAGGGAAGGGGGACATCGTGCCGGGAATGGATCCACGGCCGGCGGAGTCCGCCCCCGCTTCAAGTCCCACAATCTCACAGCGAGGGAACAGCCATGAGACACGGAATTCTTTCTCTGGCGGTTGTTGTTGTGGCGCTGGGCTGGCTGGGAGCGAGTGCGTCGGCTCGGACGATCACGGTTCCGAGGGACTACATGTCCATTCAAGCGGCGATTGATGCCGCCGCAGATGGCGACGAGATCATCGTTCTCCCCTGGCAGTATCAGGAGAACATCAATTTCGTCGGCAAGAACATTATCCTGCGGTCCACCAACCCAACAAGCCCCTCCATTGTTGCCAACACAATCATTCAAGGCACGGGAGGCTACAGTGATTCCTCCCCGACAGTCGCGTTCTCCGGGACGGAGCCGGCTCAGTGCGTTCTCTCCGGTTTTACCATCACTGGCGGGACGGACAGTGGGATTTCGGGCCACGGCACGCACGCGACGATCCAGTACAACGTCATCACGGGCAATTCCTGCTATAGCAATTCCATCATTTGGCGTTACCGCCCGGGTGGCGGCCTCAATGGCTGCGATGGCCTGATCCAATTCAATTCGATCACAACGAACAGCGCTCATGTTGGCGGTGGTCTTTATGCCTGCAACGGTACCATCGCCAACAACGTGATAGCATTCAACCAAGCCGAGACTCAGAGCTGGCGTGAGGGAAACGCGCTCGGCGGCGGACTGGCCTCCTGCAACGCCCTGATCGCCAACAATCTGATCGCCTCCAACACGGCCCAGGGTTACTTCAACGCGTCGGGCGGCGGGCTGTATGACTGCAACGGCGCCATTGAGCACAACGTGATCTGCGGCAACACGGCCCAGGGCTACGACATCGCGTCGGGAGGCGGGCTTGCTCACTGCAACGGCGCCATCGTGAACAACATGATCTATGGCAACGGCGCTTCGGCCAACCTCGCCCCCAACGTCGCCTTCGGCCGCGGTGGGGGACTGGCCTCCTGCAACGGCGAGATCGCCAACAATGTGATCGCCTTCAACATGGCTCTAGCCTTTTGGGACGCGCGGGGCGGCGGGCTGTATGACTGCGACGGCACCATCGTAAACAACGTGATCTACGGCAACGGCGCTTCGGGGGACTTCGGCTACGGCCACGGCTACGGCGGCGGACTGTATGAGTGCGGCGGACTGCTCGCCAACTGTATCATCTGGGATAACCAAATCTGGCCCGGCGGCTTGTCACCCCAACTGGACGTCTGCGCGCCGCCTCGCTATTGCTGCATCCAGGATTGGCCGACCACCGGGGGTGCGGGCAACCTTGCGTCCGACCCTTTGTTTGTGGACCCGGCCCACGGCGATTTCCATCTTCAGCCGGGTTCCCCGTCCATTGACCGCGGGAACACTTACTATCTCGCGGGCAGCTACTTTGCCGACCTGGACGGCAATTGCCGCCTGGCCGGCCAAGCTGTGGACATGGGATGTTATGAGTCCGGCAGCTCGAAGGACAGCGACGGCGACCTCCTCGCCGACACCGACGAGATGGCGCGCGGCACCAACCCCTCCAAGGCGGACACGGACGGCGACGGCCTGATAGACGGCCTGGAAGTCCTTCGGGGAACCGACCCGCTGGCGCCGAATACCTTTCTGGGAGTCCACGTGCCCCGTGAATCTGCCACAATCCAGCAGGCGATTTTTCTGGCGATCCCGACGGAGACCATTTTCGTCTCGCCGGGCGCCTATTATGAGAATCTTTTCTTCCTGGCCAAGAGCCCCATTCTTCAGAGCACGAGCCCCTTCATCTGGGGAGGGACCGTGGACACCACCATCATTGATGGCGGACACATCGGCTCGGTCGTCTGTCTGATCGGGAGCGACCGGGCGACGATCAGGGGACTGACGATCAGGAACGGGGTGTCGGTGCTTGGCGGCTGCATCAACGCCGGTGTCTGCATCGCCATCATTGAGGAGAACAAGATTCTCGGGGGAACAGCCCAGTTCGGCGGCGGGATCTATGGCGCCTATGGGACGATTCGAGATAATATCATTACCAGCAACTCCGCCGAGTCGGGCGGCGGCATATATGGAATGAACGGCCAGGGCGCAATCGAAAGGAATACGATCTCTCAGAACTCCGTTTCCAACGAGGGGGGCGGTCTGGCTGCCTGCGCCGGGACCATTCAAGGCAATACGATTTCATCGAACACGGCGACCTTTGGCGGCGGAGTGCAGAGCTGTCCGGGCGACATCCTGAACAATGCGATCTCCGGCAACGTGGCCGTGCACGGCGGCGGCCTTCACAACTGCCTCGGTCTGATCCGGGAGAACATGATTCACAACAATCGGGCGACTCTCCTCGGCGGCGGAATCTGCTGGTGTCTGGCGACCATTGACGACAACGAGATCACGAGCAATTCGGCTGTGGACACCGGCGGCGGGATAGGGCAATGCACCGGCCCAATCACCGGTAATACCATTGCAGGCAATCGAGCGGTGTTCGGCGGAGGAATAGCCAACTGTGAGAACACCATTAAGCGCAATACGGTGCGTGACAACTTCGCCGTCAACTCGGGCGGAGGGCTTTCCGGATGCAGCAATGCGGTTCAGAACAATCTGGTCTTTGGCAATATGGCCGGCCAGTTCGGCGGGGGCGCTTACAATTGCAGCGGACCGCTTCTGAACAACACCCTCTATGGCAACTCGGCCAGCGATGGCGGCGGTCTTTACCAGTGCTCCGGCGCTATCGAGAACGACATACTTTGGGGCAATACGGCGCCCGCCAACGCCGAGGTCTATGGTCCGTCATTTCCCTCCTATTCCTGCATCGAGGACTGGACGCTTGGCGGCACAGGCAATATCGCACTCGATCCGCTGTTCGTCAATCCGACCGGCGGCGATTTCCACCTCTCACCCGACTCTCCGTGTATTGACGCCGGCGGCCTGATCGCCGACCTCCATGAGGACTTCGAAGGGAACTACCGGCCCTATCGCGCCGTGGCCCAAGCGCGCGGCGATGGCTCAGGCTATGACATGGGCGCATACGAATACATGGGATCAGCCGGGCTACCGAATATCTACTTTACCGGTTGCGACTTCAGTCCGGCCGCGCCGACGCAGGTGCAGCCGGGCGCTCCCATAGCTCTGAGTGTTTCCCTGAAGAACACCGGCGGAACTCCCACGGGGCCGTTCTGGCTGGAATTCTGGGGTTCGCGGACGGGTGGATTGACGCTCGACCAGTTCCTCGGCGACTCGGCGATCATTCCCGGCCTTCCGGCGGGCGGCGCTTTCTCTTTCTCCGAGTCGCGTCACCTCTATGCGATTCCCGACGGACCCTACACGGTCGTGTTCGTCGCCGACCGTCCGGGCGAAGTGCGCGAGTCCGACGAGACCAACAATCGCACGATCGTTCGCGGAAAGCGGCTGTTGGTCATTCGTCCTCAGACGAACGTGGACCTTGTCGTTGAGAGTTTCTCGTTCGGTCCCAATCCGCTGGCAAACGGCCAAGACATTCAACTCAGCGGCCAGGTCCGCAATGTAGGTACTCAGGACAGCGGACCATTCTGGATTGAGTTCTGGGGATCGTGGCCTGGGCCTTACCCTGATCTGCAGTTCTTCCTGTGCGATTCCATTTGGGTTGCCAATCTATCGCCCAGCGCGGCGATTGATCTGTCACGATACCAACGAAGACTCTATTCGGTTCCTTCGGGACTGGCTTTCTGGGTTGGCTGTTTCGT
>Ga0315274_10009242_pt1 | contig 14257 bp, 11 predicted proteins | sample YL17G02_20_MG_FD_203700 | JGI IMG/M metagenome (GOLD analysis project Ga0315274, IMG submission 203700) | Sediment microbial communities from Yellowstone Lake, YNP, Wyoming, USA - YL17G02_20 | ecosystem: Environmental > Aquatic > Freshwater > Lake > Sediment | place: USA: Wyoming | collected... | reverse complement strand
ACCAGAAGAGCTCCCAGCAACTTCGACGGTCCGACGAAAACCCCGTCTCCGCCTGGCAGAGGACCCCAAAGCCCGAAGTCACGGCCAACCCGCCAGCGACGCGAGGAATCCGCCTGCCCGCGTGCGCGAGCAAGGGTGAGTGGAGGAGCCCACCGCGGAGGACGCAGCCTGCCCGTTCTCGCGCACCGGCTTTCTGTGCGGGCGAGCAGTGTCGTGCGCGGGTTGACGCTTGTCACTTCCCTCGGCCAGGGAGGACGAGGAGGGAATTTGTGGTTTTGGTTCGCTTCACCACGAAGGGCACGAAAGGCACGAAGGGCGTTGTGGATGTCGGGATAAACGCGGATGGAGGAACCACGGACGAAGTTTGAAGTGTGAACGGTGAATCGTCACCCTTCGCCGTTCACAACTCGAGGTTCAAAGGACGGTGAACGAAAAAACGCTGTTTCGAATTCGGTCGCGGTTGCGCTGGCAACTGATCGCTGCATGGGCGGCTATCCTGATAGTCGTGGCCGGAGGAATCCTTTTCGCGCTGGCGGCGCGGGTGCGCTCGCTACTTCTGGAAACAGAAGTGGAGAAACTGCGCCCCGCGGTGCGGGAGCTAACGAAGCTCTGCTCGGACTACTACATGTCCCCCTCGGAGGGGAAACTGAAGGTCGGTTTCGCCAAGATTATGAAGGATTTCCCCGATCTTTCTTACCTTCTTTTTCGAGACGCCACAGACGGCGTCCACTGGCACGCGGAGACGGAAGGGGCGAATCGGCTGAAGAATCACGCGGCATCCATTGACCCGCGGGTGAAACCAATAGTGGAGCTGGAGGTTGATGGAGACGCGTATATCAACATTGGAGGGGTTACGGACACCTTGCCCCGGCTCCCCGTCAGCGCTGGATTCGCTAAATCCCTTCTTCAGCGGAAAGTTCGCGGCTTTTTCTGGAACAAAGGAGGCATCGCTCTGCTTGCGGTTGCCGGGGGGATCATCGTCGGAGTCCTGGTCTGCGTCTGGTTGACTCGTCCGGTGGTCAGGCTATCGCTCGTCGCAGAGAAAATGAGCCTCGGCGATATGGACGTGAGATTAGACTTGAAATGCAAAGGCGAAATTGGGAGAGTATATCTCTCGCTGGAGAGACTGCGAGAAAGCGTCTTGTATGCGCTGAGGCGACTGAATGGTCGGGAGAGAGTCCCCCGCCCCCAGGCGGGGCCAGGCAAAGAACCCACCATGCAGGGCAGCGCGCGCTGAGGGAAGCCTGCCCGCCTGCCCCTTCCAGGCCGTGGAAGCGGCTTCCAGCCGCTTAAATACGCGGCAAGATGCCGCGTCTACATTGGGGCACGCGGGCCGCGGCCAGGGACCTTGCCAACGGAGGAAGAAGATGGCGCAGCCGGACCTGAACACCGAACAACCTGGCATGCTGGCCGGGTTGTTGAAAGCGGACGAATCCACCGGAGAGATTCAGACCGCCGACAACAAGCGAGCCGTGATTACCACGGGGGAACTATGGAAGGCGCTATGCGATGCCCTTTCGCAGCGCCTCGCCACAGAGCTCGATGATGTCTTCTTCGCGGCGGGTCTGAGCTGGGGAGCACACGCCTACCAGGAGTTCAACCAGAACGTCTCCAGCTCCCAGAAGACCCTCTACCACACCCGTAACATGGGATTGAGCGACTTCAAGCAGCAGTTCAACACGTACCTCACACGCTGCGGATGGGGGCGCTTCGACATCTATCAGAAGTACGATCTGATTTTCATTGACCTATTCTCCTCCGCATTCCCCGACCTGATGGGAAGGCGAGATGCCATGTCCTGCTCGCTGATGGCTGGGTTTTTCGCCGGGTTTTTCAGCGAGCTGATCGGTGTGGAGTTCAGTTGCATCGAGCTTCGGTGCCGCGCCCTCAGCGGGGAAAAGTGCACGTTCCTCGTCGGCGATTCGGCAGTCGTCACCTCCGTCAGGAAATGGATGGCGAAGGGAAAAAGCTTCGACGAGATTGTGGAGGATATCGCAGCAAAGGAATACCAGGCAAAGAAGTAGCGTGGTATCTCGGGGGAAGTGCCTCGCTGAATCGGTTCAGGCGACCCCCGATCCCTGACCCCTGGCCCCCAGTCTTATGGGTGGTGGGAGTGTACAACATGGCGGATGATGTTCAGCAAAAACGGCCCTACGAGGAAACCGTCCGGTCGGCGGGACTCTTCGAGGACATTGAGGAATCCAAAGCAGGACAGAAATCGGCGCCGGAGGCAACCCTTGAGTCCCTCGCCGACGAGATGGAGTCCAAATTTCCAGGAGAGGGGGCTTCTTCTCCGCAACCCTCCCCCGCAGCCACGCCGGAGCCGAGCGAACCCTCCATCGGTGAACTCTTTTCCCCTCTCGTCAAGATAGCTCCAAAAGAAAAAGTCCGCATCGAAAACGATTCGATCGGCTCCCTCTTCAAGAAATACTTCACCAGGCGGGGATGATTCTCATGGCGAAGGTCATCGCCGTTGCCAACCGAAAAGGAGGGGTTGGGAAGACAACAACCGCGATATGCCTCGCGTTTTTCCTCGGTCGTCGCGGCAAGAAGGTTCTCCTGCTTGACCTGGACCCCCAGAACGCTCTGTGGGCGGCGCTGTGCCACTCCGGAGAAAAGGGCAGCGGCGCCTCGGGAGCCTTGGAATTGGTCCGCGGCGAGGCAAGCGCCCGCGACATTGTTCAGACAACTCGGCTGCTCAACGTGGACCTTATTCCCTTCGGGAATCCCGAGTCGGTCACTCACCAAGATGAAAGCCTTTTCGCCATGCCGAGAAAGCGAGCCGCTTTTGTGCGGGTCGTGGCTTCTCTGTCCAAGAAATACGACTATGTCATCGTTGATTCTCCGCCTGGGGCGTCCGCGCTGGTTGAGTTCGCGCTGCTCTTGTCGGATTCGGTGGTCATTCCCCTGCAATGCCAGCCCCTCGCTCTCCGGATCATGCCGCGGATTCTGCGGGACATCAAAGAGCTTATCGTGAGCGCCAACCCGCGACTGACCGTCGAGGGCGTTCTTCTGACCATGTACGATTTCTGGCAACCCATCTCCCACGAGATCGCCGATCAGGTCTGGTCCTATTTCCCGAAGAAATCCACTTTCCGCGCAGTCATCCGCAAAAGCCCCGCCTTCGAACGCATCTTCGACTCGGAGGACAATCCTCTCCTGCAAGAAGAACTTGACGAAGAACTCCTCGACTACGACGTCATTGCCGACCTGGTCGTGTCAAGAGAGGAAAGTTCCGCGGAGAGTCGGAAGCGACCTTAAGTGGGATCATGGGCAGGATGCCCATGCCTCCCCAGAACCACCTCGCCGAGGGAGGCAGGCATGTTGGCCCTTGACGGCGGGCTTCTCTCCACGATACCCTTTCTCCAAGAAAAAACGCAACCATTCATGAGAAAAAGGAAATGCAGGCGAGACGCCTGCGCTACAAAGGAGACTGGTATGGCAGAAAGACTGACACGAAGGGAGTTTCTTCAGGCTGCGGCGGCTGCTGGAACCGTCGCCTACCTATCAGGCTGCGCGAAGACGACGGAATCCCTGACGGCGGGGGCGACGCCAATGGCCCCGTACTTGGTGAGCCCCGGTTGTCGGAAGTCAAAGGTCAAGGTGGCGAAACTCTACATGGGCATTCCCGGGGCGCTCTGGCCGACGCCGAAAATGGACCTGAACGAGGAAATGGAGAAGTACGAAGGCGAGTTCGCCCGCATGAAAAAAGAGTTCGCGGACGTGGATTTTGTGGTGAACGAACTGGTCACGTCGCCGGAGCAGGTTCAGGCGCTCAAGGAAAAGATGGCGACGGCGGACGGCGTGTTGGCGATTCACCTGTCCATGGGGGCGATGGGGATATTGAACCAGATTCTGGCGGCGGGTAAACCGACGGTGCTTTTTGCCGCCCCCTACTCCGGGCACGAGTGGACCGCCTTCGGCTCGGTGCAAAAGGCGCCGGAGGGAGCGCTGTTGGAGTGCATGCTCACAACGGATTACAGCCAATTGGCAGCCGCCGTGCGACCATTCCGGGCAATTCATCATCTGCGGGAGGCGAAAATCCTGAATGTGACAACCAGTGACTTCTCGGGTTACGCCAACGCCATCAAAGAGAAGTTCGGCACCGGTATGGTGAAGGTCTCCCTCGAGGAAGTCGAGAAGGCGTACGAATCCATCCCCGACAGCGACGCCGAGGCCGAGGCGAGACGCTGGATTCGCGGCGCGATGAAGGTGGTCGAGCCGTCGAGAGAGAACATCGTCCGCTCGTGCAAACTGGCGCTGGCTTTCGAGAAGATGCTGGACGAGCAGGAAGGGACGATGATGACCGTGGACTGCTACGGCACAATGTGGGACAAGACCATCCTGCTTCCTGCCTACCCGTGCCTCGGCTTTGCGAGACTGAACAGTATGGGGCTCGGCGGCATGTGCGAGTCGGACCTGCGGTCGGCAATGACTCAAATCACCATGCAGGGTTTATGCGGGAAACCCGGCTTCGTCAACGACCCGACAATGGATGTCTCCAAGCACGCCATCATCTTGGCACACTGCATGGGCACACCGAAAATGGACGGGCCGGATAAACCGCCAGCGCGGTACCGGCTGCGCTGCGTCATGGAACGGCAGGAGGGCGTCGTCCCCCAAGTGTTCATGGAGGTCGGACGCAAGACTACGACGGCCGAGCTTATCGGTACAGACCAAATGCTTTATTTCACGGGCGACATCATTGAAACGCCGGACCTTCCGCGAGGATGCCGAACCAAAATCACGGTGAAGGTGGACGGGGACGTGGAGAGACTCTGGCAGAATTGGTCCCAGGGGCTTCATCGCACGACCTGCTACGGCGACCTCACGGAAGACCTGAAACGTTTCTGTCGCTTCACGAAGATCAAGCTGGTCAACGAAGCGGCGGAAAGGCCGGTGACGGCGTAACCTCGTAAGTGGAGGTGGCACGGGCTTCTCCCGAGACCGCGGGATGATCATGGGCAAGATGCCCATGCGACAATCTAAAATCGGAAGCTGGCTTCCCCCGGCGCCGAAGAAAAGTGAAGAAAGCAGCCCTCGGGTGCATACGTATAAGTAGTATTTGAGCGTCCTGCCACGGCTGTCGTCAGGCGACGCCGTCTGCGCGCACGTGGTTTTCGCATTGCGGTCACAAATCAGGAGAGGCAAGACAAGCAAAAGAAAGGAGAAGGAATGAAGATGAAGTATCTTGCGGTCGCATTACTGGCGCTGGCTCTGATCGCGCCGATTTCGGCGCGGTGTGCGGCGCCGCCGATGGTGGAGTTGTTGCCACCGGATAGCCTCGGATACGTGGAACTGCCAGATATGGGCGTGTTCTACTATCTGGTGAGCGAGCTCGGCGAGGCGGCAATAAAAAGCCTCGAGGAAGAGAAAGAATTTCCTCCAGAAATCGCGGTCAAGGCAAGAGCCGTACTGGAAGCGTTCAACGAAATCAAGCCGCTGCTGCCGCGAAGCGCGTCTTTGGGCATTCTCTCCCTGGACACGCAAAGCGGGCAGGTGTCATTTCTCCTGACAGCGGAACTCTCCGAAGGCCTGGCTCCGCTGGCTTCCGCGGCGACGAAGCTGCTGGCGGCCGCCCCGGACATCCAGGTGACGAAGACCGAGTACGGCACGGAGGTGGTCATCCCGCACACTCCGTTGCCGCCGATTGGCTGCGCCGTGCGGGACAACGTGCTGTATGTGGCCGGCGGCCAGGGTCTTCTCGATAAGGCTGTGTCGGGGTCCCTTGCGGGCGGACTGGCTCAAACGGCGTCCTTCCGCGAGGTTCATGCTGTTATCGGCAAAAGCCCGATTGTCACCGGGTACGTCAATCTGGACGCCATCCGGGAAGCTTTGTTGCCCACTCTCCCTCCGGAGGCGAAAAAGTGGATCGAGTTGCTCGGGCTGCAGGGCGTGCATGCCGCAGGGATAAGCCTGAGCGCCGACGAGCAGTATGTTGGGACGAATATCGCCCTCCAGTACACAACTGACGCGCCGGGGATTCCCGGGCTCCTCAGTTTCCCCAACACGGCCCCGAAGGGTATCGCATACGTGCCTGAGGATTTCTCGTACGTGACAAGGTTCTCCCTGGGTCCCCCTGCCGAGATGCTCAAGAAGATCCAGGCTCTCCTGCAAGCTGCTGAGGTTGAGGTGGACCTGGAGAAAACCTTTGGCGAAATGAAGGAAAACCTCGGCGTTGACGTGAATCAACTGCTGGCTTCCCTTGGCGGGGAGATTACTCTCGGCGTGAAGGTCCCCGAGACTCTTGCCATTCCGAACATGGTCGTTTGCATCGAGGCGACGGATACTGAATTTGTGATGCAGACGGTGAAGGGCGTCCTCGAGAAGATGGGCGTGTCTTCGACGGAGGTCGAGGTGGGCGGCAAGAAAATCATGATGATCACCCCGACAATTCCAATCCCGGTGACGCCCGCGCTCGCCGCGGATGACGGTGTGATCGTGATCGGGATTTCCAGCGCGGTCGTTCAGAAGGCGTTGGCGGCAAAGGATACCGGGAAAAACATTGCCTCGAAACCGGAATTCAAGGCGGCCATGGCAGGTCTGCCGGTGGATAGCAATGTGGCTCTCGAGTACATCGAGATGGAGAACCTCGGACAACTTCTCGTCGCCGGTTTGGGCATGCTCGCCGGGAGAGCCCCCGCGGAAGTTCAGCCGGTGATAGCCAGGGCCATGCTGTACGCGAACAGCGCCGTGCAAGACCTCGACGAGGCCGTGGAAGTGGCTTACCGGACGCCCAACGGGCTCGCCATTCAGAGCCGCTGGAGCACCCGGTCGGTCATGCAGGTTCTTAAGAACGGTGCAGCAGTCCTCGCAAAGGCGGTCATTGTGAGGAAGGCGCGCCCACAGGAGGAGCCAGTGGAGGAACAACCCACGGCTACCGAGGAGGTGAGCATCAAGCCGAGCGAGGAGGTGAACACAGAGGGCATCGCGTTTGTTGACCTCAGTCCGTACGTGACGCGACCGCTGAAAGCTATGCACGGCGAGGGAAACGACCTCCCTTTTGAACCAGGTACGCACTATCTCGGCGATAGTGCGTACAAAATCGCGGATGGAGTCATCCAACTGTGGGGAGAGCAATTCACGGACGTTCCCCGCGAGGTGAAAGGGATAAAGGTCGGCCAGAAGTTCAAGGCGCTCCATATCCTCCATGCCACAGGCTGGGGAGAAACGCCGGAACCTCTTCCCGACGGGACGCAGATCGCTTGCTACGTGGTCAATTACGACGATGGGACAGCGGTGGAGGTCCCCGTGAAGTACGGCGTGGACGTGAGGGACTGGTGGGTCCAAAGAAATGCCCCGGTCTCCGAAGGCAAAATCGTCTGGACGGGCAGGAACAGCCTGTCGCCGATCCGCCTGTACTCGATGGCCTGGGAAAACCCCCATCCGGACAAGGCGGTGGCGAGCATTGACTACAAGTCCGCCGGAACCGTCTGCGCGCCGTACGTGATAGCGATTACAGCGGATGTGGAATAAGTCCGACCGGCTGTCGCTCGGAAGTTGATGTGCTTGTCTTGTCAGCGTGGAAAGCATCGCCCGCGATGCGACCCCCCGAGAGACAGAACAGGCGACTGCAAAATCAGAAAGCCCGATTCTCCGACATAAGCTGCGCTTTCAGTCCAGTAACGGAGAGTCGGGTTTTCTGTGCGCACGGGCGAATCGGAAAGGGCCCCGGTGGGGGACACGCAAGCAATCTCGGTGAGCGCGACACCTTCCCTCACCCGGATGCTGCACTGAATTGAGTTGCCTCCATGAATAAGAGGTGATATAGGTAATTCTCGGCCGGGCAACTCTCCGGCGCGATGGATTCCCTGTTCCCCGGGAAACGGAACGCAGTACTTCTCAAGAAGGAGACCGCAAAGGCTTCCATGGAAGTCGCGAAGTCAGATTTCCGCAGACGAAGCTTCCGCATGGTGCAAGCGTTGACGCTCGCAAGGCTTCCTCTTGCGGCGGCGTTTGTGGCGGTGCTGCTTTCATTCGAGAGAGCGCTCCCTGTCCCGGGGTCCCCGGCCGTCCTCATTGTCTGCGCCGTACTATTGGTTCTGCTCGAACTTACGGATTTGTTCGACGGAATCTTTGCTCGGAAAACGGGCTCCGTGACCGAATGGGGCGCCATGTTGGACCCATACGCCGATAGTATTTCGCGGATCACCGTGTACTGGGCGCTTGCGTACCGCGGACTGGCGATGGCTCTGGTCCCTCTGGTCATGGCTTGTCGCGACGTAACCGTGGCCTATTGCCGGATACTTCTGATGCGATCCAAAAAGTCCGTGTCCGCGAGGTGGAGCGGCAAGGTCAAAGCGCAGTTTCAGGGCGTCGGCTCCATCTTGCTCCTTTCCGGTCCCCTCTACTGGCAGATAACGGGAAGATGGACACTGTACACGATCTCCGGAATTGTGGCGGCGGTGACTGCGGCCTCCATATACGAATACGCGGCGGCGGCAATCTCCGCCTCGAGAGGAATGAAAGCAATAGAAGAGCAGGATTCAAAGGGTGTCAGTCCGTCCGAAAAGGATCGCCTGTCGCTCACCCCGCGTTGAAGTGCCGTGAGATTGAGAACCAGCAGCCTGGAAGCCCGCATCACACTATGGAAAGGAAAAAACAAGGAGGAATAATGCTGGCGAAACGAGCGGGCCAGATTGATTCGTCAGGCATTCGCAAGGTGTTTGACCTGGCTCAGAAGTTAGAGAATCCGATCAACCTGAGCATCGGGCAGCCGGATTTCGACCTTCCTCCGGAGCTCAAGGAGGAAGCGAAGAAGTGGATTGATGCGGGGTTCAGCAAATACACGGTTACGCAAGGGACGCAGGAACTCCGCGACAAGATTCGCGAGAAGTACCGCGAGCAGGGAATCGAGTTCGAGGAGGTGATGATAACCTGCGGGGTGTCAGGGGGGCTGGTGCTGGCAGCGATGGTTCTGTTCGAGGAGGGCGACGAGGTTCTGATTCCCGACCCCTATTTCGTGATGTACAAGCACCTCGTGAGGCTCATGGGGGCGACCCCTGTTTACGTTGACACCTATCCGGACTTTCGACTGACGGTCGAACGGCTCGAAGGCAGGTTCAACCGCCGAACGAAAGCCCTGTTGCTCAACTCGCCGTCCAATCCAACGGGCGTTTCTCTCACAGAGGATGAGCAGAAGAAGATCGCAGAATTTGCTCGGCGCCGCGACCTATTGGTCATCTTCGACGAGATTTATGAGTCGTTCAACTACGACTTCCCTCATGCCAACATTGCGAAGTTCTACCCGAAGACGTTGATCCTTCACGGCTTCTCCAAGTCCCATGCAATGACCGGCTGGCGGCTTGGCTTCGCCGCGGGGCCGAAGTTGATCGTCAACGAAATGATTAAGGTACAGCAATACTCGTTTGTCTGCGCGCCGTCCATCGCGCAGAAAATGGGGCTGGCGGCCCTCGACATGGCGCCCGATGAGAGAATCGCCGACTACCGACGGAAAAGAGACATCGTGTACGAGGGCCTGAAAGAGAAGTTCAACGTGGTCAAGCCCAACGGCGCCTTCTATGTTTTCCCCGAAGCCCCAGGAGGCGACGGAGAGGAGTTTGTCCGAAGGGCCATCGAGAACAACGTCCTTATCATCCCTGGCAATGTCTTCTCCGAAAAAAACACACATTTCCGAATTTCCTTCGCGGCGGAGGATGATGTCCTGCGAAAAGGAATCGAGGTCCTCAACTCCCTCGTCCAATGACCCTGCACTCAGGCCGGTACGCCATTCTGTGAAGCCTCCGACCACTCGGGAGATCACCCGGTTCCTCGTGGCAGCGGCGCTCTGCTCGGTTCTCGCCTCATGCAAGGAAGAGGCCCCTCTCGCTGAATGGGTGCGGTTGCCTGCCGAATTGAAGGTCGAAATTGCACAGACGCCCGAGCAACGGCAGCAGGGACTCATGTTCCGGCAGAATCTGCCTGACGGTGAGGGGATGTATTTTGTCTTCGAGAAGGAGGAGTACCTCTCCTTTTACATGAAGGACACAAGGATTCCCCTCACCATCGCGTACATCACAAAGGACGGGCTGATTGAGTCCATCAAGGATTTGACCCCGCTCGATGAGCAGCCCGTGTATTCGTCCTCTCCAGCTCAGTTCGCCCTTGAGGTGAAGCGCGGATGGTTCGAGGAAAACAGCATCCGCGTTGGCGACAAGGTTGTTCTGAAGGAAGGGCGGATTTCCTTTTTTCGAAGGACTGGGGGTGCTATTGGTGAGGAATAGTCTGGAAGGAATCCAATGAAAGTGAAACACCGCCTCCGATGGGTTCTGTTGGCAGGTTTGGCCACTGTGGCTTTGTCCTCTGCCCTTGTAATCCCACCACTTCTTAATCGGCAGGAAAGACTAAGAGCAGAAGTCAGCGCTCTGATGAGTAAATACACTCCAATAAATCTTGCGGAGGCAATTGAGAACCAAGGTTTACACGAAGTCAACGTTAGCATAGAGATTTACGATCAACCTTATGAATTCAATACAGCTCAGGGCTCTTTTGCTATTGTTCTCTCACGCCACTATAACTTCAGCAACGAGACACTCTTTGATGGGAACCACGCCCTTTGGTTTGACTACAGCAAGTTGGGGAAAAGATTTCGGAGAACAGCAAGAAAGATAGAACAGATAATTGAACAAGACCCATTGATAGGTGAGAGTGCAGAAAGCTTGCAGTCCTTCCTTATAAAGAATGGGCCCACACTAAGGCACTACATAAAACAAATCTGTTCTTCTGCTGAAACCAAAACGTTTGACCGCCTCCTGGGTGATTTAGACAGATTAGTGGAAGAAGACAAGTTTTCTTTTGATGAGCCATTTGAGTCTGTACTAATCAATAACTATCATCCATCTTGCGTTCAGGACACTCCAACTAAGCTCGACGAGGAGATTAAAGCGAGATTGCTTTCACCGGACGATGAGAACTCCTATGTTAGCCCGGATGAGATTGAAAGGCTGAATGAGATATTCAAGAATATAGCAGAAAAAGAAGAGTTTGATATTAGAAGAAGTACCTTTGATGAAACAATATTGTTCTTTCTGAAAACAATACATAAGCATTTCGCAATTCGTGAGGGGGGACCTAAGGAGTGGTATGATGAGGAGAAGAACAAATTGCCACCTTCTGCTATCTTGTCTAACCCGGATGAAATTGACGTAACCTGCGCGCCTCCCGCATTATACTTAACAAGAATGATAAATTACGCCAATGCAGTGAATCCTAATTTTAGGCATATGCATGCTCTTGCAACGGCAACTGTAGATTTTGAAAAAGAGCGAAAAGAGTGGGATTATTGCCGTCATGCAATAGTGGGAGTGGTTGACACAGAAAATAGAAAGATCAGCTTTCTTGACCCCCTTCTTCTGGTTGCATTCCCGTTTTATAAGCCAAAGATATATAATGGTATAAGAGTGACAACTTCCTACCGCAACGACATACTTGGATATTTTCCAGGTGAAGTCATAACCACGGACGGAACATCCGGGATTAACCTGAGGCAGTTTTTCGAGGAGAGCAGAAGAAATCTAAAAAGAAGATACTAACAGAGACCAAGGAAGAAATCAAAACAAGGCAAAAAATGCTTCCACAGTGTTTAGGGAGGGCGAGATGAATGCTGGTCATGCACGAAGGAGGAATGCCGGGCGCGAGCTGACCCGGCGAGAATTCATCAGGAACATGTCGGCAGCAGCGGGAGCGGCGGCTGTCGCCCCTTTAGTGGCGGCGGAGCAGGCACAACCTCGACAGAGGGCCAGAGCTCGCGCCAACGCGAAGTTCAACTTCATCTACATCGGCACGGATACGTGGCGGGCGGACTATCTCGGCTGCTACGGCAACCCGAATATCAGGACTCCGTATCTCGACCAACTCGCGAAGGAAAGCGTGCTTTTCACGAACGTCTATGCCGACGGGCTGCCGACGATCCCTCATCGGCGAGTCCTTCATACGGGCAGAAGCATTCTCCCATTCAGCAAACACGGAAGCTGGCAACCTCTGTTCGCCGAGGATGTCACTTTCGCCCAGACCCTGAATAAAGCTCGTTACACCACCGGGCTGATCGTGGACTGCTACCACTTCTTCAAACCCGACATGAATCTGCACCGGGGCTTTGATTCGTGGGAGTGGATTCGCGGGCAGGAAAACGACCTGTGGCAGTCCGGCCCGAAGGAGAAATTCGATGTCAGGAAGTATCTGCCAGAACATCTCTGGGAGCTCGACCGCTACAGCGACGGGCAGAATCCGCGAGTCGTTCAGTACCTCCTGAACACGCAGGACCGCCGCTCGGAAGACGATTATTTCTGCGCGCGGACCTGCCGAAACGCCATGCAATGGCTCGAGCGCAACCTCAACAACAAGCCCTTCGCGCTCTGGCTGGAGATGTTCGATCCGCACGAACCGTGGGACGCCCCGAAGCGATTTCAGGAAATGTACTACGACAAGTATCCCGTCGAGCGGTTCCTCTTCGGCTACGGCGTGGACAAGGAACGGCTCAAGCCGGAGGATATTCCCGCGCTGAAAGGTCTCTATTCGGCGGAGGTAACATTCTCGGATTTGTGGATCGGGCGACTACTCAACCGGATTCGCGAGCTGGGGCTGATGGACGACACCATCATCGTCTTCAGCACCGACCACGGCACGCATCTCGGCGAGCAGGGCTGCGTTCAGAAGACAGCCGGTTTCCTCAACTCTCTCGTCGCCCGCCTACCTCTCATCATCCGCCATCCCGACACCAGCGCCTTTGCAGGCAAGCGAGTGGATGCCCTGATTTCCGCCGCGGACTACATGCCGACCTTCCTCGATTTGCTCGGGGTGAAAGGGCCCGAAGACCGCATGACGGGCAAGAGCTTCTGGCCCGTCATCACCGGCGAGAAAGACGCCATCAACGACGCCGTTTACACCGGTTTCGGCACGTTTGGCATGGTGCGAACGGCCGAGTGGCATTACTTCGAGAACCTCAAAACTGTTACGCCTGTCGGTTCCACGCCCGAGGAATACGACTTCCGAAAAGCGATGACTGCTCCCGGCCGCGGCCAGGGCCCCGCTCTCTACGACCTGAAGAAAGATCGCAGCGAGACGAGAAACGTCGTCGAGGAACATCCGGAAGTTGTCGCGGAGCTGAGGGAGAAGCTCGCCCGGCGATTTGAGCTGGTGAGCTAAACTGCGGTTGGCGGCACGCTTCGCTAACTTCGCGGATTTGCGGCGCCGAAAGGACAATCACCTTGCTTATGGAGAGAATAATGAGCTTGTTGGTCGGCTATAGGCTACATGCTTTCTCGGATTTACTGGGAAGTCCCTGGGGGGCTGTGGTGCTTGTCGTGTTGACGGCGTGCGCGTGCGCTGCCGTCGAGACGCCGAAATTCCAGCGAATTGTCCTCGACGACAATTTTCCCGGAGGCTATCAGGTCAAGGTAGCTGACATTGACGGAGACGGGAGGCCGGACGTCGTTGCGCTCGGAGAGACGGCCGCCGGGCAAGTCGCCTGGTACAAGAATCCCACCTGGAAGCGATACCCCATCAGCATTGACCGGACGAAGAACAACATTGACCTCGCCCTTTGCGACATTGACGGGGATAAAGAGCTCGAGATCGCTCTCGCGAGCGATTTCCAACTTGGCGACAGCACCTCCGGCGGCACGATTAGCTGGTTGAAGCGCGGCAAATCCCTCGAAGAACCCTGGGAGGTTCATCGGATTGACGCTGAGCCGACAGCGCACCGCCTTCGCTGGGCGGACGTGGACGGCGATGGGAGAAAGGAGCTTGCCTGCGCGCCAATCGTCGGCCCCGGAGCAAAGGCGCCCCAGTACGACCAGGTGCCCGTTCGCCTCGTCCTCTACCGCATACCGAAGAGTGACCTGTCAGACGCCTGGCCCAAAGAAATCATTGACGAGACCCTTCACATGATGCACGCGCTGGAAGTCTGCGATTTCGACGGCGATGGCCGCGACGAGCTTTTGACCGGAAGCTTCGAAGGTGTGCATGTGTTCGACTTCGAAGGCACTGGCGACAAAGGCCGTTGGAGAAAAACTCGGTTGTGCGCTGGCGACCAGTCCAACAGCTCAGCAAGAGGCTCCAGCGAAATCTGCGTCGGGCAGCTCCGCGGCGGCAAAAGATTCATCGCCACAATTGATCCCTGGCACGGCAATCAGGTCGTGGTTTATCTGCCGCCAGTTTCCCAAGGTGCCGACAAAGAATTGCCACCCGCGCCGGAACAGAATCCGCCCACATTGTGGCAACGCCACGTCCTCGACGAGAGCCTCTCGCAGGGACACGC
>Ga0315274_10009241_pt1 | contig 14257 bp, 13 predicted proteins | sample YL17G02_20_MG_FD_203700 | JGI IMG/M metagenome (GOLD analysis project Ga0315274, IMG submission 203700) | Sediment microbial communities from Yellowstone Lake, YNP, Wyoming, USA - YL17G02_20 | ecosystem: Environmental > Aquatic > Freshwater > Lake > Sediment | place: USA: Wyoming | collected... | reverse complement strand
CAAAGCAGCACGCCAACATGCCGTGGACCACTTTGACTACCACACCATCATCCCGCAGTATGAGGCTGTCTACGAGCGGGTACTGCAGCACAGGAAATCCTGAAAGGAGGCCGGAGTGAACTGGGAAACGCTCTTGAGCGTCATGGTCGAGGACGAACGAGCAGCCATACGCAAATACCAGATCGCCCTACAGCAAGCCGATTCGGCGCAGCTCAAGTCCGTTCTGGAGCGGCTGATGCACGAAGAAGAGTTCCACGTTGATTTTCTGGAACAAGGCGGATGGGTACATCCGAAGATTCGCAGGCTGCGGACCCTGTGATCGGGTGATCTCTACCACAAAATGAAAGGAGGTGTGCGGTGCCTTTGCTGAAAGCTGCGGACGTGGTCGAGCTGGCGATGGGGTTGGAACAGACCGGCGAAGCGTTCTACCGTGCCGTGGCCAAAAAGTCCACGCTGCCACAGGTCCAGGCCCTCTTTTCCGATCTCGCCGAGCAAGAGCTGCTCCACTATGCGGCCTTTGCCAACTTGTCCAAAGCTGTGCGCAACAAACCGCTTCTGCTTCCCGAAGAGTGGGACCAGTATCAGGACTATCTGCAGGCTACCGTGCAGAGCGCCTTCTTTGAAGGGCCAGACAAGGCACTGGCGGCAGCCGAGCGCGTGCAGGACGAAAGGGAAGCCCTGGGTATGGCTATGAGCTTTGAAAAGGAGACGATGCTGTTCTTCCACGATCTCCGTGACATGGCCTCGCCAGCCGACCAGGGACTCATCACGCGGATCATCGAGGAGGAAAAGCGGCACCTGCGCCGGCTAGCTGGGCTGCTGTGATACCGAGATTGCGCCACCGGCCTCAGGATAGGTAGGGTTGGGGCCAGGATACCCACTGGCCTGAAAACTGTGTAGTCCGAACAACCGACAAGGAGGAATGCCATGACTGTGGAATCCAACGCGGCCCTCAGTGCGCTCAAGCAAGCCCTGGAGCTTGAGCAGAAGGGGTACGAGTTCTATCAGCAAGCGGCCAAGCGCACAGCAGATCCCAAGGGGGCCACCATGTTCCGTTCGCTAGCAGATGATGAGGCGACTCATCGGCGAGTCATCCAGCGGCAGATCGATGCCCTTACCAAGGGGCAGGGTTGGCTGCGCCTCACGGAGGTCGGCGACGTCAAAGCCGATCTGCATACTCTGCTGTTCCCGGCGGGCAAGCTGGAGTTGGAGAAGGCCATTCGCCCCGACGCCAGCGACCTCGATGCGCTGCTATTCGCGCTCAAAATCGAGAATGACAGCTTTGACCTCTATGCCACACAGGCCAAGGCCAACCAGGATCCCAACGCCAGGCGCACATTTGAGTTCCTGACCGACGCAGAGCGCTCGCACTTTAACCTGCTTATGCTCAACTATGAAAGCCTGTCTTCGCTCGGCGGTTGGGTCGACTAGGTGTGTTTCTGGCTGGGCCACAACTATCGTCAGAATCCTGTGTTTCGATAGTAGCACACAACCCATGCGCGCTCGCGAGCAGACAAAGGCGGTGGAAGGTATGGTGCACATTATCACGGATACGACGTCCGGGCTCCCCCCCGAGATCTCTGCCCGGTATGACATACCGGTTATCCCCCAGGTCATCAACTTTGGCCGGGAGTCCTTTCTGGAGTGTGAGGAGATGGACTCCGAGATGTTCATGCAGCGACTCGTCAGCTCGGATGTCCTGCCGCAGACGGCTGCTCCGCCTCCCGAGTTGTTTGTCAAGCACATGGCGCGCTTGGCGGCCGACGGCCAGCCCATCTTGTGCATCCACCCCTCATCCAAGGTCAGCGGCACGGTGCGCTCGGCATCGGTTGCCAGACAGCAGTTCCCAAACGCCGACATCCGCGTGATGGATACCCTGGCGATCGGCGGGCCGCTGGCCTGGATGGTGATCTGTGCGGCCGAGTGGGCCAGCGAGGGCCTGGATGCCGACACGATCTGGCAGCGCCTGGAGGCAATGATCCCCCAGGTACGGCTCTATTTCACTGTCGACACGCTAGAGTTCCTGCAGCGCGGTGGCAGGATCGGTGGTGCCAAGGCGCTACTCGGCAACCTGCTCCGCATTCGACCCGTGCTCAAGTGGCACGAAGGGCAGGTAGAACCGCTGATCAGTGAGCGCACGCGCGCGCGTGCACTCCAGCACATGCTCAGCCTGGCCGTCCAGGAAGCGCCGCGTGACCGAGATCCCATGTTCTCTGTCATGCATGCCGCAGCACCCGACGTAGCAGAGCAGATGGCAAACGAGATCCGGGCCAGGTTCGGCGATGTCAAACTCTTGGTGATGAACCTGGTGCCAGCTATCGTCACGCATGGTGGGCCAGGTGCGATTGGGCTCGGATATTTCGTTGCCCGCTAGGACGTACCTCTGGTACCAACCGCTGCCGAGGAGGGAAGTGCCTGCCACGGCTCTGAAAGCCCGCTAGTCCGGCCCAAGGGGAGGCCAAGATGGTCCAGATTCTCAAGCTTGACACCAGCACGAGACGAGACGCCCAAAGGTTTGTCCAGTTCCCGTTTGACCTCTACCATGATTGTCCTTACTGGGTCCCACCGCTGCGGTCGGATGCTATGAGACAGGCCGATCCCAAGCGCAACCCCTTCTTCCTGCATTCGGAAGCCGGTTTCTTCGTGGCCCAGCAAGGCAAAGAGATGGTGGGACGCATCGTGGCCATGGAGAACCGCAACTACATCAGCTATCACAAGAAGCGGGACGGGTTCTTTTACCTCTTTGACACGATCGACGATCAGAACGTAGCGGACGCCCTCTACGGTGCCGCCATCGATTGGTGCCAGGCCCGGGGATTGGAAAGGATCATTGGCCCGAAGGGATTCGTGGTCTTTGAGGGGCTCGGCATGTTGCGCGAAGGCTTTGACAAGTTCCCGGCCATGGGCATTCCCTACAACTATGAGTACTATAACCGGTTGACGGAGCATGTCGGGTTCGAGAAAGAGGTAGACTTTAACTCGTTCTACATGCACGTGCCCGACTTTACGCTGCCGGAACGCATCGCTCGGCTGGCGGAGAAAGTGCAGGAGCGTCGCGGGCTCAGGGTCAGGAGTTTCAAGACCAAAGCCGAGTTACGGTCTGGGGTAGCCCAAGTTACGGATACGTACAACCGTGTGTTCGTCGAGAACTGGGAGTACGTGCCAGTCACCCGGCAAGAGGCAGACGTGGTAGCGGACCAGATGCTGCAGATCACGCGCCCCGAGATGGTCAAGGTGATCGTCAACAAGGACAACCAGATCGTGGGGTTTCTGCTTGCCTTTATCAACGTGGGCAAGGCACTTCAGCGGTGCAAGGGGCGGCTATTTCCCCTGGGCTGGCTCTACCTGCTGCGCGAGTTGAAGCGCAGCCAGTGGCTCGATATAAACGGCATGGGCATCCTAGAAGAGTACCGGGGCCTGGGGGGCAACATCATCATGTACAACGAGCTGTACAAGGCCTGCCACGGCTCCAGCTATGAGCATGCTGACATGACCCAGATGTCGGACTATGTGGTGCGCATGCTATCGGATGCACACACCTTGGGCGGCGAAAAGTACAAGGTGCATCGCATCTACCGCAAGACGTTGACCTGACCTCACGAAATGAAACGTGCCCGGCACCTTGCCGATGCCGGGCACATCGCCTATCCCCTCACCTGTGCCTTGATCTTCTTCAGCCGTTTCATGACATCGTTCTGCCCACGCCCGAAATAGTCGTACAAGGTCACATACTCGGCATAGAGTTGGTCATACATGGCCTGGTCTACCGCAGTGGGCTTGTAGACAACGTCCTTCAGACGGGCCATTGTCCGCGCTGCCTGTGTGATCGTGTCATGGCCGCCGCGCGCCTTGCCGGCTGCTACCGCGCCAAACATCGCCGAGCCGAGCGCACCGGCCTGCTCGGTGTAAGCGACCCTGAACTCGCGGCCAGTCACGTCGGCATAGATCTGCATCAGCAGCTTGTTCCGCCCGGGCAAGCCCCCGGTAGCGACGATCTCGTTGACCGCTACCCCGTTCTCCTCAAAGGCCTCGATGATCACTCGCGTCCCATAGGCGGTAGCCTCGATCAAGGCACGATACATCTCTTCCGGCTTGGTGGCCAGCGTCGCCCCGATCAACAACCCCGTCAAGTCCACGTCAACCAGCACGGAACGATTGCCGTTCCACCAGTCGAGGGCCAGCAAGCCGCTCTCACCCACCTTGAGCCGCGACGCTTTCTCCTCCAGCAGTTGGTGCAGGTTCAGGCCCCGCTGCTCGGCTTCCCTGGCATAGGCGCCAGGCACGCAGTTCTCGACGAACCAGGCAAAGTGGTCGCCCACGCAGCTCTGTCCAGCCTCAAAGCCGAACAGCCCGGGGATGATGCCATCTTCGACTACGCCACACATCCCTGGGACGATCTTTTGTTCCTTCCCCAGCACCATGTGGCAGGTGGAGGTGCCCATAATCATCACCATGCGCCCTGGCTCGGTGACGGTGGCTGCGGGCACACTGACATGGGCATCGACGTTGGCGATGGCCACCGCCGTGCCGGGCCGCAGGCCAGTCCACCGGGCAGCTTGCGCGGTCAGCTCACCCGCCTTGGCACCGATCGGGTAGATGTCTCGGCTCATCTTGTCGTCAACGACGTGCTCAAAGCGTGGATCGAGGGCCCTGAAGAAGGCATCGCCGGGGTATCCTTCGCGCTTGGACCAGATCGCCTTGTACCCGGCAGTACACGCGTTGCGCTTTTCCTGCCCCGTCAACTGCCAGACCACCCAGTCCGCCCCCTCGATCAAGCGGTCGGCAGCCGCATAGATCTCGGGCGCCTCGTCCAGGATCTGCAGGGCCTTGGAAAAGAACCACTCTGAGCTGATCTTGCCGCCATATCGGGTGAGCCAAGGCTCTCCCATCCTTGCCGCGGTGGCGTTGATCTTGTCCGCCTCCGGCTGTGCGGCGTGGTGCTTCCACAGCTTGACCCAGGCATGGGGATTGTCCTTGAACTGGTCTAGCGTGCACAGAGGGGTGCCATCGGCCAGGGTCGGCATCATCGTGCAGGCCGTGAAATCGATGCCGACGCCAATCACGTCCGGCGGGTCAACGCCGCTCTGCTGGAGCACGGCAGGAACAGCCGTCTGGAACACGGCGATATAGTCCAGCGGGTTCTGCAGGGCAAAGTCAGGCGGCAGCTTGACACCGCTGGTGGGGAGCACGTCGTCGATCACGCCGTCCTTGTAGCTGTGGACGGATGTAGCGACCTCGCGCCCGTCGGCGACGTCGACGAGCAGCGCGCGTCCCGACTCGGTGCCGAAATCAACGCCGATCGCATACTTGGACATAGGTGCCTCCTGGTCAGTCTCGGGTTGCGGGTTACGGGTTGTGAGATGGGTGGCATCGTACGTTGCGCAGGGCGCGTAAGACTGTACCCGAAGCAGGAATGGGGCACAGAGCAAACGTCCACCTCTGCTATGGGGATTGTACCTGAAACCGGCCAGCGGCGCAAGTACCTGCAGATGAAAGAAGGGAGTCGCCGTATGTTGCTTTCCTTTCGAGCATGTTGACTTGTGTTCGCTCTCGTGCTATAATCGCTGCTCGTTGGTCCTCGACGCTGGATCAGCGCCATCTTATCAGCATGACCCATCCTTTCCACGGGGAGCAACAGCATGCTGGCTGCCGAACGCCATGCGCGCATAGCCGAGCTGATCGTCCACCAGAATGCGGTCACTGTGTCTGACCTGTGCAAACGATTCTCAGTGTCCGACATGACCATTCGCCGTGACCTGCAGCGACTGGAGGAAGAGGGACTCTTGCTGCGCACCCATGGCGGGGCGGTAGCCAGGGCCTCCGAGCAAGATGCAGCGTATGGGGTGCGCGAGCAGGCCCAGCGCGATGAGAAAGAGGCGATTGCCCGCGTCGCTGCCAGCCTGGTCCAGCCGGGCGAGACGATCCTCCTGGACGCCGGGACCACCACCGCGCACCTGGCCCGCCACTTGCACGGCAAGGCTGAGCTGACCGTGATCACCAATTCGCTTCACGTGCTGCGGGAGCTAGGAGGGGACGCGCAGATCACCCTCATCGCTACCGGAGGGACTGTCCGTCAGTCTACGCTTTCCTTTGTCGGTTCCTGGGCTGAGGAGATGGTCTCTCGCTTTCACGCCGAGCGGCTGTTCCTGGCTGCGACGGCCATTGACCTGGGGCGCGGGCTCTACAACAGCAACGTCTACGAGATTGGCGTCAAGCAGCGGATGATCCACTCGGCGCGCGAGGTGATCTTGTTAGCCGACCACACCAAGTTCGGTCGGCAGTCCACGGCCAAGATCGCTGACCTCGATGTGCTATCCTGCGTGGTCACGGGCAGCCAGATCGCTCACGAGATCGCTGTGGGCTTGCGCCAGCACCAGATCGATGTCCGCCTGGCCTCAGTCGGCTCGAACGGCAACTCAACTTCGGGCGTCAGGTCCTGAGCTGCAGCCGCAGTTGAGCGATCGTGCACGACGCGGCAGCAGGAGCGGTCGATCCCGAAGACTGCTGTCCGTGTGGCGATATGCTCTATCGGCTGATCGGTTTCTGCGGCAACGTCAGATGCAAAGGGGAAGCGATGACTGAGAAAATAGACCTCGAACAAGTGGGCCTGACCAAGGAAAAGGCGGTGGACCTGTTGCGCCAGATGTGGGAGATCCGGATGTTTGAGGACCGGGTCTATGACCTGCTGGGACGCAATGTCATCAGGGGTGCCTCGCACCTATACGCGGGCCAGGAGGCCGTCGCCGTAGGCGCAGTCTCGGTGCTGCGCGATGACGACCTGATCACGAGCACGCACCGTGGACACGGTCACTGCCACGCGCGCGGCGCATCTCTGGCCAAGACCGAAGAGGAGCGGACCGCGCATTACAACAAGATGCTGGCCGAGTTGTGCGGGCGTGCCAGCGGCTACTGCCTCGGGCGGGGTGGCTCGATGCACATTGCCGACGTGGAAAAGGGTAACCTGGGAGCTACCGGGATCGTGGGCGGCAACATCCCCGTTGCCACCGGCGCAGCGTTGGCCCAGCAAATGATGGGCACGGGCCGCGTGGTGCTTTGCTTCTTTGGCGACGGAGCCAGCAACACCGGCAACTTTCACGAGTCACTCAATCTGGCATCGACGTGGTGCCTGCCGGCCGTGTACATTGTCGAGAACAACCTCTATGGCATGAGCGTGCCTTTCTGCAACGCCTCTGCCAAGGCCGACATCGCCGACCGCGCCTGTGCCTATGGCATCCCGGGCATAGTGGTCGACGGCATGGACGTGCTGGCGGTGCGCCGGGTGATCGCTGAGGCCGTCGAGCGGGCACGCAGTGGACAGGGCCCGTCGCTGATCGAAGCCAAGACCTACCGCTACTATGGCCACAGCCGTTCCGATCCGCGCGTGTACCGCACTAAAGAGGAAGAACAGGAATGGCACAATCGCGATGCGATCGAGGCCTTTGCCAGGCGGCTTGTGGAAAGTGGCATTTGCACCCAGGCCGAGATAGACGCTCTGGAGCAAAAGGTGGAGGGCGAGATCAATGCGGCCCAAGAGTTCGCCCTCGGCTCTCCCCTGCCCGATCCATCAGAGCTGGAGAACCTGGTCTATGCCCCCTTCAAGTGGACCGAGGACGATTACGCCAAAGAGCGGCGACTGCGCCAGTTGTGTCGCGAGGGTGGTCCCGGCACGCGCAAGATCGCGTATGGGACGGCGCTGATCGAGGCTGCGCGCGAGGAAATGCTGCGCGACGAGCGGGTATTCATCATGGGCGAAGACGTCGGCCTGTATGGCGGTGCGTATAGCGCCACCAAGGGACTGTTCCAGGAGTTTGGGTTCAAGCGCGTCAAGGATACGCCGATCAGTGAGGCAACCATTGCCGGCGCTGCCGTTGGCGCGGCCATGTCTGGCTTGCGGCCGATCGCCGAGATCATGTACGTGGATTTTACGCCGTTGGCTATGGACCAGCTTGCTAACCAGGGAGCCAAGAACCGGTACATGTTTGGAGGCAAGACGATTGTGCCCATGGTGCTGCGCACTGAGGGTGGCGCAGGACGCGGCATAGCTGCACACCACAGTCAGTCCTTGGAGGCGCTGTGGACCCACTTCCCGGGCATCTATGTCGCCATGCCGGCGACGCCGTTCGACGCCAAGGGGCTGCTCAAGGCCGCGATCCGCGACGACAACCCGGTGATGTTCATCGAGCACAAGATGCTGTACAGTGAGCAAGGGCTCGTGCCGGATGAGGACTATATCATCCCCTACGGTGTGGCGGACGTCAAGCGCGAGGGCACCGACGTGACCGTGGTGACATACAGCCGCATGGTGCTGCGCGCCCTGGAGGCTGCCGAGCGCCTGGCGAAGGAGGGGATCAGCGTCGAGGTAGTAGACCTGCGCACGCTCAAGCCGTTGGACATGGATACCGTGGCTGCGTCGGTCAAAAAGACTGGCCGCGTGGTCGGCGTGACCGAGGGGTACAAGACCGGCTCTTTCATCAGCGAGCTGGCCATGCGCATCCAGGAAGAGGTCTTTGACTGGCTCGACGCCCCCGTGGTGCGCGTCGCAGCCGCTGACGTGCCGGTGCCCATGAGCGAGCCGCTTGAGAACGCGTGCGTCCCCAGCGTCGAGCGCATCATGGCCGGCATTCGCCAGGTCCTGGCCTAGGCCCGCGGAGGTGAGATATGGCAATAGAAGTCATCCTGCCCCAGCTCGGCGAGACGATGAACGAGGGCGCCATCGTCGAGTGGCTCAAGCACGAGGGTGATCAGGTCAAGCGGGGAGAGGTGCTGTTTACCCTGGAATCCGACAAGGCGACCCTGGAGGCCGAATCCCCAGGCAAAGGGATCCTGCGCAAGATTCTAGTGCCCGCCGGCGCCAAGGTGCCGGTGCTGACCCTGGTTGGCATCATCACCGGCACGCCCGACGAGGACATCTCCGCCTACCTGGGTGGCCCACCCACCGCCGCGCCTGTTGCTACAGCTCCTTCTGCAGAGGTGCAGCCTGCTGAGACAGCCCAAGTTGAAGAGGCGGCTGCAGACGCAGCAATGGAGCGCGGCGGGCGGGTCTTTAGCTCGCCGCGGGCCCGCATGCGAGCCCGTGAACTGGGCACCGATCTGAGGTTAGTCGTCGGAAGCGGCCCAGGTGGACGCATCATCGAGAAAGACGTGCTGGCCTTTGCCGAGCGCCAGCCCAGGGCCACCCCCATGGCGCTCAAGAGAGCAGCCGATCTGGGCATCGATCTGCTCAAGGTGACCGGCACAGGGGTCGGAGGCAAGGTCACCCACGAGGATGTGGAGCGGGCCTGGGAAGGCACCAAGGCCCCGCCCCCGGCACCGGTTCCTGCACCGCTCCCCTCACCGGTTGCCGCGCCCGTACCTGCTCTGGCCCAGGCTATCAGGGTACCCTCTGCCGAAGTGGTCTCGACCACGCCGGTCTCTGGCATGCGCCGCATCATTGCCGAGCGGATGGCAGCCAGCGCACACACCACAGCGCGCGTGACTCTGGTGAGCGAAGTGGATGCTACGGCGTTGGTCCAGGTCCGCACCAGGCTCAAGGATTCGGTCAGCGAAGAGTGGGGATTCGCCCCCGGGTACACCGATCTGCTGGCGCTGTGCGTCGCCAGGGCACTGCGCGAGTACCCTTATATGAACGCCCGCCTGAACGGCGAGGCGATCGAGCAATTGGCGCACGTCAATCTGGGCATGGCAGTCGACGCGGAACGCGGGCTCCTGGTACCGGTCATTCGCGACGCTGACAGGCTGGGGCTGCGCGAGCTGGGTACCCGGTTCCGTGACTTGGTGAACCGCGCTCGCGAAGGCAAAAGCCTGCCCGACGAGCTGACTGGTGGTACCTTTACCATCACCAACCTGGGCATGTTCGACGTCGATGCCTTCACCCCGGTGATCAACCCGCCCGAGTTGGCCATCCTGGGCGTTGGGCGCATTCAGATGAAGCCAGTGGTCCAGGACGGCCAGGTGGTCGCTCGCCAGATGGTTACCCTGAGCCTCACCTTCGACCATCGTCTGGTGGACGGTGCACCGGCAGCGCGGTTCCTGCAGCGCATCAAGCGTCTGATCGAGAATCCCTACCTGCTACTGGGCTGAGAGTCGTTTGCGGTAGGAGATCACATCTCATGCTCTGACAGCCCCGGCCCTGCGGCCGGGGCTGTTGCGTCCCACCACCTCAGCCGTGACGGGCATCTCATTGGTTTGCGCACACGCGGGGATCGAGTACAATTCGGTGAGCAGGTTTGATATGCACGACGGGGAGGAGCACAATGTCAGCGATCACACTCGAGAACGAATTCCTGCGCGTCTCCATCCATCCAGACCAAGGCACGGGCATCCTGGCCTTCTACGTTCACCAGAACGGCTCATGGCTGCCGGTCATGCCAGACACGCGAGAAGAGGGTTCCAGGCTGAACTCGGCCAGTTTCTTGATGGTGCCTTACTCGAACCGCATCCAGAACGGGGCTTTTGCGTTCCAGGGCAAGAGCTATCAGCTCGCTTACGGCGAGCGCCACGCCATCCACGGCGACGTCCACTCTCGTCCCTGGATCGTGGAGGAAGCGACAGCGGAGCGCCTGCGTTGCACGTTCCACTCGGCTGACCACGAGTCTGTCAACTGGCCGTGGCCTTTCGAATCTCGCGCCGAGTACAGCCTGGACGGGACCGTCTTTTCCTCACGGTTGACGCTGTGGAACCGAGGCCAGTCGGCCATGCCTGCCGGATTCGGCTGGCACCCCTTCCTCAACCGGACGCTCACGCGCCCCGGTGAGCCAGTGCGCCTGTGCATGCGCGTCGTCAGCGTCTATCCCGACGCGAACGGCAACCGGATCCCGTCTGGACCTGCTCAACCCTTGTTGGCCGAACAGGATTTCTCTACCGAGAGAACGCTCGACCCCGACTATTTCCTGGATTCCTGCTTCCAGGGCTATGACGGCGATGGCTACATCCTCTGGCCCGAGAGCAGAGTCAAGCTTTCGTATGCGTGCTCTCCCCAGTGCACGCACCTGGTCATCTACAATCCTCTCCAGAGCCCCATTTTTGCCGTAGAGCCGGTGACCAACGCCAACAACGGCGTCAACCTGCACGCAAGAGGATGGCCGGGCAGCGGAATCGTGGTGCTGTCGCCAGGCGAGTGCCTGGAGGCTCGGTTTGACCTGAGGGTGAGCACGGGAGGGATGTGACCCGCCAGTCACTGCGTTTGATCCATATCTTGGTTGCAGAGCAACGAGGAGGCGAAAACGGTGTCCAAGTTCAGAGTAGGTATCATCGGTTGCGGTCGGCCTTGGAGATCAGAGGGTGCGACGGGAGCTGGGATGGCCCATGCTCATGTAAAGGGCTACCTGGCCTCTGCCGACTGCGAGCTTGTCGCTGCGGCGGACATCAAACAGGAGAACCTGGATCTCTTTTGTGAGCAGTACAAAATCCCGCACGGCTACCTGGATTACCACGAGATGCTCGCCAAGGCCAAGCCGGACATCGTCAGCGTATGCGTATGGCCTCACTTGCACGCGCCAGCAGTGATCGCTGCTGCCGAGGCAGGAGTCAAGGCCATTCACTGTGAGAAACCCATGGCCACCACCTGGGGCGATGCAAAGCGAATGGTGGCTACATGTGCGGAGCGCAAGGTCCAACTCACCTTCAACCACCAGCGCCGCTTCGGCGAACCATTCCGCAAGGCGAAGGAACTGCTGGACAGTGGCGCCATCGGCCAACTGACCCGCATCGAGGCCTTTACATCCAACCTGTACGACTGGGGCACGCACTGGTTCGATATGATGTTCTTTTACAACGACGAAACGCCGGTCGAATGGGTCATCGGTCAGATCGACGCCCGCGGGGGACACAAGATCTTTGGGGTGACGGTCGAGGGACAGGGGCTGAGTTTCTGGAAATGGCAGAATGGGGTATACGGCCTGATGGCCACCGGATCACAGGTTTTTAGGCCACAGGAAGGGGAGAAGACCAGGGAGCCGGTGTGTGGCAACCGGCTGACTGGCACCGAGGGGGTGATCGAGGTGGCCATCGAGGGCGGACCCAAGCTTCGCTACCGAAGCTGGCAAGCAGATGGGAAGTGGCAAGAGTACGACGAAGGCGAGATCCACTCTTATGACCTTGTCATCTCTGCCATTCTCAATCTGGTGGACGCGCTCAAGACAGGGCGGGAGCCCGAGTTGTCCGGCCGCAGGGCGCTCCAGGCCACTGAACTGATCTTTGCCACATACGAATCCAGCCGCAGTCGTCAACGGATCGACCTGCCATTGCAGATTGAGGACTCACCACTGGCCTCGATGCTTCAGGAGGGCACGCTGGTGGCAGGGGCATGATCGAAGCCTGCCAGAAAGGGGATTCAGAATGAAGGAGATGAGACTCGGAGGCTCGCCACTGCAGGTATCGCGGATCGGTTTGGGCTGCATGCGCCTGAGCGACGTTCGGAGCGAGGCCATGGCCACGGTGCGGGCGGCGTTGGAGCATGGCATCAACTTTTTCGACCACGCTGACGTCTACGGGCGAGGGAAACGTGAGCAGGTTTTCTCGGCGATCTGGGAGGAGAGGCCAGGGCTCCGCGACCAGATCCTTCTCCAGTCCAAGTGTGGCATCTGCCCTGCAGGCGATTCTGGTGCGCGTGCCCCGACGCGCTACGACTTTAGCTACGAGCACATCGTCCAGTCGGTCGAGGGCAGCTTGCGCCGCCTCAAGACCGACCATCTGGATGTCCTGCTCTTGCACCGGCCCGATGCCCTGGTGGAACCGGAAGAGGTCGCCCAGGCCTTTGACGAGCTGCACCGTGCGGGCAAGGTGCACTTTTTCGGAGTCAGCAATCACACCGCAGCACAGATCCAGTTCTTGCAGACCTGCGTGGGACAGCCGCTGATCGCCAACCAGCTCGAGCTCAGTGTGCTCCACTCGCAGCTCATCAACGACGGGATCGTCTTCAACCGCGATGACCTGGGAGTGACATCGCGCAGCGAAGGCGCGCTCGAGTTCTGTCGCATACACAACATCACGATCCAGGCATGGAGCCCATTGGCGCGTGGCGTCCTCTCTGGCAACGCAGTCACCAGCCCAGAGGCGCGGATGGAACAGACGGCAGCACTCGTCGCCCAGTTGGCCGCGGAAAAAGGGGTAAGCCAGGAGGCGATCCTCATCGCCTGGCTGCTTCGGCATCCGGCGCGCATCCAACCGATCATCGGCACCACCAACCCCGCACGGATCGCTGCCGCCTGTCAGGCCGACAAGGTGGAACTATCCCGCGAAGAGTGGTACAGCCTGTTCGAAGCCGGGCGCGGCGGTCGAGTACCCTGACCCGCTGGGTGGCCCGCACTGCTTTGCGAGCACACTGGCTTGGTCGTGCATCGGAGACCGAAGGGAGCGAGACATTGTGAAAGCACTGGTTCTATACCACTCACAGGAATTCGGGAACACAGCCGCCATGGCTGAGGCTGTAGCCGAGGGACTACGAGCTGCCGGGTGCACGGTGGACATGCACAACACCGACAACGCACGCTTCGACATCGTCCAGTTTCCACAGTATGATTGCGTGGCGTTTGGCTCGCCGGACTATTACAGCTATGTAGCTGGGGGCCTCAAGACCTTCATGGACGACCACTACATCCAGGATGTGCGTAAAGAGATGAAGGGGCTCAAAGGCAAGCCGTATGTGCTCTTTTACTCCCACGGCGGCGGCGGGGATGTTCGGGAGGTTATGGTCAGCCTGTTCCAGCGCGTGGGCAAGTTGGTGGGTAGCCCGGTCGGATCGCGCGGTTCGCCCAGCGACGAGGTCCTGAAACAGTGCCGCGCTCTGGGCAGAGCTTTGGCCGAGGAGGCCTTGCAGAGATAAGTTGCCACCGGGCAGAAAAGATGCTACAATGCAATTGTTGCGAACCTGCCCAACTGTGGGAGGAGGTCGAGCGCTGCCGGTGAGAGGGTCTTCTGTATGAGCCGATCAACCGATAGCATGACGCGGATCCACGACCTGGAAGACCAGGTAGCGCTCTTGATGCGCATCCTTGAGGTCACGCGCTTTCTGAACGAGACGCTCAACCTTGAGATGCAGCTTCAGATGATCCAGGAAGTAGCAACCGAGCTGACTCGGACAGAGGCTGCTTCGATCTTTTTGCGCGACAGCAAGACCGACGAACTCTTCTTTCTATCTGCGACCGGCAAGGCGGCCGATGGCGAGGCGGGAGAGCGCCTCAGACGTATCCCAGTACCCATAGACGGCAGCATCGCTGGGTGGGTGGTGAAAACAGGTGAGTCTACCATGGTGAACGAC
>Ga0315274_10009236_pt1 | contig 14264 bp, 17 predicted proteins | sample YL17G02_20_MG_FD_203700 | JGI IMG/M metagenome (GOLD analysis project Ga0315274, IMG submission 203700) | Sediment microbial communities from Yellowstone Lake, YNP, Wyoming, USA - YL17G02_20 | ecosystem: Environmental > Aquatic > Freshwater > Lake > Sediment | place: USA: Wyoming | collected... | reverse complement strand
TCTGAATAGTGCCCATATGACCAATAGTTGAACTCGGCGACGATTTCGACCATGGTGACCATTTGAGCCTCACTGCCAGGCTCAATTATGGATTATCGAGAGGACCTATCTCCTCAGGAGGTTCAGGACTCACCGTGCTGAATAGCTTAAGATCGTTCAACTAGTCTTTTATTGAGCCATCACTCGTACTCAATTCAACATGACCTCGCAGCAGCATGAGACTGCGGCCCACGTTTCCACAGGAATTATGAGCCTGGACAGGATGCTGGGCGGACTACCCCGTGGAGAGCTAACCCTCCTCTACGGGGAGCCTGCCACAGGGAAGACGACCTTCGCTCTCCAAATCGCCTCCAAAGCTGCGACGAACGGCTTGAAGACTCTCTTCATAGATGCCGACAACAGCTTCTACCCCGAGCGCCTGGCATCCATGATTGGTGACAGTGACGACAGCAGTTCCTGGGTCTCCCGGCTCATCTTCGTTTCAAAGCCCACGACATTCTCTGTTCTGACTCGTATCCTCGAGAACCTCGGCAGCTACGCTTCAGCTAACATGTCCCTCATAGTCGTCGACACAGTTACCTCCCTCTATAGACGAGCGATGGCTAGGCAGGGGGAGAACGTCTTCTCGCTTAACAGAGAGCTGAACCTACAACTCGCCTATCTAACTGAGACGGCCAAGACGATTGGCCCAGCGGTTCTGGTGACGAGTCAAGTGCGGAGCATTCCCCAAGGATGTGGTCCCCTACCTCGGATCGAGCCTGTCGCAACTAGGCTCGTCAAGTTCTGGTCCCACACGATCCTAAGGCTCTCATCCTCGTCCGGGAAGGGGCTCAGAGCACTACGTGTTGAAAAAGCAGATTCGCCAAGGCAAATGGGTGATAGCCTATCCCTGAGGCTTGAGGCACAAGGCTTACGCGATCTCTAGAACCTGTGCACGGGGATAGCGTTGATGCGCTGTTTGCGGGTTATAGTCCTTTCCAGGATAGCATGACCTCTGAGCCTATCATCGCCACGGCCATCAAGGCTATGCCGATCAGCAAGAACATCCTCGCCTCCCGGGGTCTGAATGCGAAGCGGCCGCTCCTGTATGACAGGTATCCTCCTGAGATGCCCATTATGAGGAAGAGGATGAAGTATGCGCTCTCGTTGAAAGTCTGGTCGGTCATCCCAGTGTAGTAGAAACGTGGATACGATGGGGTGGGTAGAATCGTGACCAAGTTGCCCAGTCTCGCCGAAATGATATTGTAGACTCCACCGCCGAATATGAATATGGAGACAATGATTAGAATGGCTGCGATTATGTTTGTTGAGACCCTCATCTGGCTGTTTTGGAGCTGTATCTTCCTAAGTCGGTCAAGGAGCCTTGACAAGGTATTGGCCTGCGGTTAGTGGGGGACATGCGGCTTTAAATCTTCTCGTTTCCAGTCCTCCTCAGGAAGAGGCATGCGTCCTGGGCCCACCTTTCCGTTGAAGAATTCTTCTCAATCTCCTCTAGGGTGCGGTTCCACGGGATCTCCATTGCCTCACGCCAGACTTTGTAGGCGCTGAGTAGGTTCTAGTAGGCTATCTCATGTGCTTGGCAGAATTGGTTCCTCAAAGGTACCAGGCAGATCGGGCAGCTCATTGTTGCCGTGTCCTCAGTATCTTAGCTGGGCACCCTGGATTGAGGCAGAGGCGCCAAGGCCTCCCCCTGTTCGGTGACTTGACCGTTATAGTTGGCCAGTTGCAGCTTCGGCATGTCCGCTTGGTCGTCCATATCCTGTAGGGTGGCTGAGGTAGGGAGAAGGTTGCGCTGCACTTCCCATCCCTGTAGCCGGAGCAGCCTGCGAAGCGCTTTCCTGTCTTCTTCGAAGCGACTACCATTAGGTGCCCCCCACGACAAACAGGGCAGGCCCCGATCGTCCGCTTCATATCGCTGTATGCGTAGAGAGCCTTGGATATACTCTCGGCTACTGCAGCCTCGTTCTCTTTGAATGATTGTAGGACCTGGCTAAGGCGGTGGGACGCCTCCGACACGACCATGTCCATGCGCCCTTTACCTTGTCGGATGGTCTCCATCTTATGCTCCAGGTCTCGGGTGAACTCTACCGAGACTAATGCTGGGGAATAGTTGTGGAGAGTATCGTAGACGCCTAGGCCCAGTTCGGTTGCAGTTATTCTGTCCCCCGAAACGTATCCTCTATCGCTCAGAGTGTCGATGATATTTGCCCTAGTCGCTTTGGTGCCTAGCTCATGCTCTTCCATGACCCGCAGCAGGCTCCCGTAGTTGAACCTGGGCGGAGGCGCCGTGTATGCTTCATCGACGGAGACCTCTCTGAACTTCACTCGGTCTCCCTCACGGAACGCTGGTGCAGGACTCTCCTCGCTTTGGACGTAGGGGCTGTAGAAGCTAAACCAGCCCTCCTCTAGGATGCGACGGCCTGTCAGGTAGAAGGATTCTCCGTTCAGAGTGATGCTAAAGCTGACGCTCTCTACTAGGGCTGAAGGTGCAAAGCTCGACATGAATCGTTTGACAACTAGGTCGAAGAGTAACGCACTGCGCCTGTCTTGGCCTTGTCGGGGATGGTCGCCTGTAGGGTAGATCGCGGGATGGGCAGGGTCTTCTCCCCTCCCCTGAAGTGGGGCGAGAGCTCTCGACTGCTTCAGCAGTTGTGTTGCCAGATGCTGGTACTGCTGTAGTTGGCCTAGAGAGTTGATGATCTCAGCGTAGTCCACAGTCGGAGGGACCTTCTCGCTTGATGTCCTTGGGTAGGAGATGAGGGCTCCAAGGTAGAGGGCTTCGGCCTGCCGTAGGGTCTGGCTGGGCGACTGTCTGAAGATGCGGTAGGACTCGGATTGAAGGTTCTCCAGGTTGAATGGGGGGGGCGGGGTTTCCTCGTGAGTCCTGACTGTGACATTCTCTACTGTTCCTTCCTTAGATTTACAGAGTTCGACTATTCTCTTTGCCTCTTTCAGTGTGGCGATTCTTGGCTCTGCGTACTCGACCCTGTAGACTATTCCATTGACTTCGATTGTGGCAGAGATTCTCCAGTAGGGGGTGGGGACGAAGCTGTTGATTTCTCTCTCCCTCTCCGCGACGAAGCCAAGGGTTGGTCCTTGGACTCGGCCAGCGCTTAGCTTGGCGAATCCTCTTCCCTGGTTTCTGAGCGAGAGAGTAAGGGCTCTGGAGACGTTGATCCCCCAGAGGAAGTCGACCACGTGGCGGGTCTCCCCGGCCTCAGCGAGTTTGAAATCGATGGTTGGAGACAGGTTGTGGAAGGCTTTCCTGAGCTCTGCCCTGGTGAGCGTCGAGAAGACCATGCGCTTTGCTTCTCTCTCCTTTCCCCCGCAGGCGAATCTGAGGATTGTGTAGCCGATGACCTCTCCCTCCACGTCGTAATCGGTGGCTGAGACGAAGTCCGAAGCGCCCTCGGCAGCCTTGCTAATCGCCGCGATCCACCGCTTCGTGTGGCCGAGGCGCTTGTTGAACCTATAGGCTGGGACCCATTCCACGTCTAGAATGGGGTATCCGTAGCCCTTTTGGACGGGTGCTATCGTGTAGAGGTGGCCGATCGCGGGGACGATGCGGAGAGTCCGGCCGTCACAACGTGCCTCGTAGCAAGTGACCCCCTCCTCGGAGTAGCTCGTCGGCGAACCGTTTTCGTCAAGCGCCTTCGCTATCTTCTCCGCTGTCTCCCGCTTCTCCGAGATTATTAGTGTGCAACCCATAGACAGAGATCACCAGCTATGCGCTGCCATTGTTAAGGTATACGTCCGTCAGCTTTCCGCAGGAGACTCTTGGCCGAGCTTTGAGAGGAAGTGGAATGTGTAGAAGCCTATGGCCACCACGACGAGGTACATCTTCGTGGCGAAGACGATGCTCCATGGGATCTCGGGGTTGGGGAAAGGGTTTATGATGAGGTCAGGGTTGAATTGTCCTAGGATGGCTTTCGAGGCTATTAAGCCGCTCCAGAGTGTGAAGTTAAACAACACTTCGTAGAGGGCCATGAAGCCGCTGATGAATGCTAGGTACCTTACCGCCTCCTTCTTCGATGAGGAGAGGGCCCTGATCCTGTCCTTGCCAAGCTCCAGGGTACAGTAGACCATGCTTACGATCGAGAGTGAAAGCCATGAGACGGGCTTCATATAGAATATCGGGAACACGTGAAATGGGGGGAACTCCACGTTGACGAATGTCTGGCCGACGACCTCAACGTTCATCCATATCGACATTACAACTCCATAGATTGTCGTAGCAAGAACGACGATTAGGCTGAAGAGTGCGACTCCGCGCAGTATGCTTCTAGTTCTTTCAGCCTGCGTTGAGAGATCTATGATTTTCAAATGGAGACGCATCCTACTATGAATGACCGTTAAGGTCAACTACAATAAAAAACATAACTTTCCGTGCCGCTCTACCATAGCGCGGCGGAGACGATGACGCTTCTCATAACCACATCACGCGAGCCGACCAGACGTATCAGGACACTCGGCCACGATCTGAACAGAGTAATCTCAGGCAGCCAGTGGATCAACAGGGGTAGACTCAACCACGAAGGAGTCATCGCAGAGGCGATTGCACTGGGCGCAGACCGAGTAATGTTCATAGAGCGCTGGAAAGGAGCCCCGGGCAAGATCGAGCTCCATCTGCTGCGACCCGAAGACAGAGTTTACTACCCAGTCATCTACCTATCCTCAGTCACACTACAGTCTGAGATTCAAGGCAGTGCCTCGATACGAGCCGGGCTCGTCGCCTCGATTACTAGCCGGGAACAGTTGCATTTGAAGCCTTTAGCAGAGGCTTTGGCATTTTTCCTACAAGTACCGTTGACGAGCAGCGAGGACGCTTCACTGGCCTCTCCTCCTGTTCCTCCATTCCCTCCGCGCCTGTTCTTCGATTCTAAGGGGCCGCGAATAACGGTGACGTTCAAGAACAAGCTCGATACTGAGATAGGGCCGAGGCTAGAGATCAAGAAACTAGCATGGTCCGATAGGAGCCAGCCACTTTGACAGCCACGACGCACTGGGCCCAGATAGTCTTCGTTGAACATGGAAACCGGAGAGGAGACGCTGTACTCAATGCGCTTAAGCCCGAGTCCTTGAAGACGCCAGGTAATGCGAATGTAGCCATCTCACGCGTGGCCGGCGGTCTACTACTCTGTTTCCAAGCGCACACAATCCCCGGCCTCAGAGCTCTGGTGAACAGCTACCTCCGATGGCTTAGCATGATAGATCAGGTCCTGGACTTCCTCGAGGGCTCCGGGGATGCGTCCGGGGTGGTGGCTCGACCTACTGCGTGCGACCCTGAATAATGCATAAATAGGCTGCTAAGACTCAGTCTGCATATCTCTGATTAACGAGCGTTGATTTGTGAGGAACGGCCAATGGGTGAGGAGACTCAAATACCGCAACAGCTGCAGGAGCAGTTACAGAGGCTTCAGCAGCTTCAGCAGACTCTTGAAACAGTGGTAGCACAGCGTCAGCAGCTGGAACTCGAGTCCATGGAGGTGAACAGGGCCTTATCGGAACTGGAGAAGGTGTCCGAAGAGGGGCTAGTCTACAAGTCAGTTGGCTCACTACTGGTACGGGCCGACAAGAAGAAGGTCGTGGACGAACTTACCGAGAGGAGGGAGCTTCTGACGACACGCATAACGGTCCTCCAACGCCAACAGACACGGGCCGACGAACGCCTAAAGGAACTCCAGAAAACTATCCAAGAAAGACTGAGAACCACAACCTCCCCACTTGGATGAGATACCGTCCACTCCCCCTCTTCCGCCATTTTCAATGTTCCGCTGGAGCCTGAGGAGAAGTCCCTTGCACTTCAAGGGCCTCATGGCAACTCTGTCCCAAGCAAACAGTATACTGGTTCTCCTTCACCATAATGCTGACCCCGACGCCATAGGGTCTGCATACGCCCTCAAGAACCTCATCCAACACGGCTCATCCCTGAAGTATGTGGAAATCGCCGCGCCAGCGGGCATCAGCAGGATCGGACGGCAGATCATGCAGCACCTCCCAACGACTATAGTGAGCTCCCCACGCCTGGATGATGCAGATGTGGTAATCCTGGTAGACACGAGTACGTTCATACAGCTCGGCACATTCGGCCAGGAAATCAGAGACTCGACCAAGCCCCTCGTCATTGTTGACCACCACACGCCTCACAAGGAGACGATGGGAAAAGCATCCCTTAGGATAACAGATGACGATGCCTCCTCAACTTGCGAAGTTGTCTACCGCCTCTACGAGGAAGCAAGGCTAGAACCAGACAGGGATACTGCCCTTGCATTGTTTCTGGGGATCGCCTACGACACACGCCACTTCATAATTGCCAAGTCCAACACCTTTAGAACGGTTGCCAAACTCCTCGGCTCAGGCCTAGTCCCCGAGGAGGCGTTGCCCCTCCTAGCTGCGCCTCTCAGCGCCTCGGAGAGGACAGCCCGCCTGAAGGCTGCCCAGAGGCTCCAACGTACCCGGCTCGGCGAGTGGATCGTGGCTGAGTCGAGGGTAGGGTCCTACCAGTCCTCCGCGGCCCGGGCTCTCCTGGCCCTCGGAGCTGACGTTGCCATTGTCGGCGGTGAACACAAGGGAAAGGTGAGGATCAGCCTCAGGGCCACCAGATGCTTCTACAGGGCGACGCACATCCACCTTGGACGAGAAATCGCCGCGCCGTTGGGCAGCCTCAAAGGAGGCATGGGTGGTGGACACAGTACCGCTGCGGGAATCAACCTAGAAGGCGATCTGGATGAAGCCACAAAGGCCTGCCTGAGACTTCTGAGAGACGCCTTTGCGAAAACAGAGGCCCGCAAGCCTGAGGAAACGCCACAGGCCGGGGTTTGAGGGACTTTGCCAAATCCTTATTTCTGACCGTCCCACTAAAACGGGCGGCCAACTTCGACGGAAAGGCTCCATTTAGGCACCTGCGAAGCTACGGGTAGGTGTTATCTCATAAAACTCGCCCACTCAAGTGAATCGAACACAGCAGATTCACTACCATCATCAGCAATAATAGTCGAGGCACGTGACCTTACCTACACCTATCCAGCCTCTGAGGAGCCGGTTCTATCCGGGATCAACCTGACTGTTCACTGCGGCGAGATGGTCGTCTTAACAGGCCCCAGCGGATGCGGGAAGACCACCCTCTGTCGCTGCTTCAACGGTCTGATACCAAACTTCTATGGCGGCGAGCTCTTGGGTGACTTGGTTGTGCATGACCTTTCAGTGAAGGAACACCCCACGAGTGAACTGTCCCAACACGTCGGATTCGTATTCCAGAACCCGGAGAATCAGCTCTTCGCCCTATCCGTTGAGAAGGACATCGCCTTCGGACTAGAGAACCTCGCCATCCCCAGAGATGAGATGCGTAGACGCGTAGACTGGGCAATGGACATGGTGGGTATCCGCAGTCTCAAAGATCAGGCCCCCTACGAGCTCTCGGGGGGCCAGCAGCAGAGGGTGGCAATAGCATGTGTCCTAGCGATGCAGCCCGACCTAATGGTCCTCGATGAGCCTACGAGCTTCCTTGACCCAGTCGCGGCCAAGAACCTCTTCGAGGTCATAAGCAAGCTCAACAAGGAACTCGGCCTCACCACGATTCTCGTGGAGCACCGTCTCGACCTACTAAGCACGTACTCGACACGCATCATAGTGATGGACAAAGGGAAGATAGTCTCCGACGGCGCGCCAAGGGATGTCCTAGCCAGCAATGACGTGGAGGCGCTGGGCATCGGGCTCCCCAAGGTAACCAGACTCTACAGGATGTTCTCGGAACAGGGGCTCACCTTCGACCGGCCGATAATCTCTGTTGACGAACTGGTCCAAGAGATCAGGAGAAGGGCCGCAAAATGATCGAGGTCAAAGACGTCTACTACTCCTATCCCTCAGGCATCGAGGCTCTCTCCGGCGTCACTGTCACCATATGCGACAGGGAATTCGTGGCAATCATGGGCGAGAACGGCGCTGGGAAGTCAACCCTCGTGAAGCATTTCAACGGCATCCTGAAGCCCAGCAAAGGCCAGGTCACCGTCGATGGCGTCGCCACAACCAAGGAGAGCGTGGCGCAGCTGTCACGCAACGTCGGCCTAGTCTTCCAGAACCCTGACCACCAGCTCTTCTCCGAAACCGTTGAGGAGGAGGTGGCCTTCGGTCTCCGCAACTTCGGGTACAGAGACAAAGAGATCGATGAGCGGACAACGAGGGTGCTTGACCTCCTCGACCTAGCGAAGTACAGGAAGGCATCCCCCTTCATACTGAGTGGCGGTGAACGGAAACGCGTTGCCCTCGCATCCGTGCTAGCCTGGGACCCCAAGGTCGTGGTCCTAGACGAGCCCACGGTGGGCCAAGATTATCGTCAGAAGGAGAGGCTCCGCCAATTCGTCCTCAAGTTGAATGAGGAGGACAGAAGCGTAGTAATGGTCACACACGACGTCGAGTTCGTGGCAGACTGCAGCCCCAGAGTCATAGTAATGAGCCATGGCAGGATAGTTGGAGATGGCGACGCCGACGACATCCTCACGGACGAGGCACTCCTAACAAAGGCGTCGGTGCTACCGCCACAGGTCACGCAGCTCCTCTGGCAGCTCTCAGACCTCGGCCTGCCCAGGAACGTACTTGATCTGAACAAGGCAAAGAAGCTTCTGGACAACGTGATGGGGGTGAGAACAGGAGGATGAAGGTCTTTGAAGGGCTCAAGTTCAGGCGGAGGGAGACCGCTATCCATAGGCTGGACCCCCGGACGAAATTCGTCGTGTCGATCGTAATCTTCACCCTGGCCCTTGTCTTCACAGAGCTCCCCTTCCTATTCCTGCTCTTTATGGGCCAACTTCCCCTGATATACTCGGCGAAGGTTCACCGTGAATGGGGGAGATCAGTCAGAGGTGGCCTGACACTCACAATCATAATATTCGCCACAAACCTCCTCGTGGGATACTTTTCAAACGGTATGGTAATCACAGAGGGCTTGGTCCTCTACTCTTTCTCACTCGCCTTCAGGTTCATAGTCCTCATGTCCTCTTTCAGCATCTTCTTTCTCACCACCTCTCCCGACGACCTAAGTCTCGCCCTCCAGCAAAGCCACATCCCATACGAGTTCTGCTTCGCATTCACAACGGCCATACGCTTCGTGCCAGTCCTCGCCAACGAGGCACAGACAATTATGGACGCGCAAAAATCACGTGGATTAGAGCTTGAGAAGGGGAACTTCCTGAAGAGGATCAGGAACTTCATCCCAATACTCATCCCCCTCATCGTAGGCGCCATCAGGAGAAGCCTCGAACTGGCAGAAGCGATGGAGTCCAGAGCCTTCGGGGCGAAGAAGGAGAGGACGAGCCTCTACCTCCTCAGGATGAGAATGAGCGACTGGGGCGCCTTAGCCGCAAGTGGCCTCGTGCTAGCCTCGGCACTATACATTAGGTACTTCGTAGGACTATCACGCCTACCATTGACGTAGCGGCCTTATATTCAAGCCGGAAAGCCTTCGAGTAATGGTGGACGCAGATGACGCGGGGCCCTCGCAGCGTAATTGTAGTCGCTGACCAGCGAGAGAACAGGTCTGGAGTCCCAATCCTCCTAAGATCCATGGGAGTCGACGTCAAGTACAGGACACTGGCCGTCGGCGATTACGTTGTTACGTCAGGCTACGTCATCGAGAGAAAGACAGTGCGGGACTTCGTCAACTCGCTCTTCACGGGTAGGCTATTCGACCAGGCCAAGCGCATCACGGATTCCTACGGCGAATGCATCATAGTAGTAGAAGGGGACATGAAAGAGGTGCTAGACCAATTGTCAAAACCCCGCGGCATCTGGGGAGCCCTGATATCACTAATCCTCGACCATAGAGGACACGTATTCTTCACTGGAGACCAGCAGGAAACGGCCGACCTCCTCTACGTAATAGCCACGCGCGAAGTCAACAGGAAGCATATCAGGCCACTCATATACAAGAAGGTGAGGGCAAGAACCATCGATGATCTTCAATTAAACATACTCGGGAACCTCCCAGGGGTCGGACCTGTGCTCGCGCAACGGCTCCTAAACCACTTCGGCAGTCCTAGAAGCGCCCTTTCCGCACCTGCGGTAGAACTCAGGAAGGTAGAGGGCATAGGTAGGAAGAGGGCCGAGGAAATCGCACGAGTACTGGATGCCTCACGGCCGCACGAAGGGCATGAGCCATCACAAGCCAAGCTCGAGAACAAGACGATGAAGGAATAAAGAAGAGGGGAAAAAGGAGGGTTGGATGATGTTGGAGGATGGGATTAGTGTGTTTCCACCCGGGGAGCGAGGAGTTTCACGAGTTCCTCAACCTTATCTGTGCAGAGCTTGAGCCTATAGGGGACGAGGTCGTTCTCCTTCAGGCCGTCCACCTCCACGCAGTTCGCTTCCCGACCCTTCTCCGCCTTCTTAAGGGGAAACCTCAGGATGAGGCTTCTCCCCATCTGATCGAATATGATGCCGCGCTCGCTAACCAGGTATGCGCTGGGAGTCACTCGCGGTGGCCCACCGAGCTGCGTACCTGATCTGGCCATCACAATTGCACTGACGGGTATCGATAGGAGGGCGGCAGAGACATAACTCTGCCACTGGGGTGTGCCCGGCCAGAGGAGTCCTACGAGATAGTTTACGCCGAAGAACACCGCCAAGGGGGCTAGCATTGGCCCAATCATCTTCATGGCCCCTGTCATCTGAGCCGACGAGCCCGCGGCCATCTGAGCCGATCGTACATCTTCTGGAGACATGTAAAGCAATGCCCTTGAACGCTTTGCACGGGCCGCCTCCTTCACATTCGTTTCCAGTAGCGGCCTCGATTTGGCGCTCTTGTACACCTGCCAACCCATCTGGGCGCCGAAGACTAGGATGAATCCTGCCCAAGAAAGCATCGAATTCCCCACAGCCATCCCATAAGCCATCATGAATATGATGAGGAACGACGGTGCAGTCTGCCGAAGATACCCTTTCACACTGAAGCTCAAGACAAACCACTTATGCGCGAGATTGATTCCATTCTTTTGGATAAGGCTTTTGTTCTCGTACGACCCAGTAAACCCTAAGTGACCCCGCATGGCCAGTACTGCGAAACCGCCAAAACCCATCGAGACGAGGCAAACAGTCACAGAGATGAAGAAAGGATACTTCATAGTCAATCCCAAGCGAAGGCAATTCTTCCCCGCTGAAGGCGTCCCGTTCGAGGTTGGGACAGATGACGAGTCCTTCAAGACAACTATCGAGGTCATACGCAGCATGGACGAGGGACTCCGCGACCCACATGGGCATTACCACATTCACCTGCCACAAATCATGGAGATGCCCAAAGGAGTCATCATCTCCCTGAATCGAGTGCCCACCAACGAGTACGAGCTCACCATGATTAACCGATAGGGCAGATGATAGAAATGCAGATCGACACGGCCTGTAGCATCAGCAGCTTCCGACAGTTCATCATACTAAGTATTTGCCGCTCCTTCATGCCGGAGACGCTCCTCGAGGACGAGGACGTTTTCCCAGAACGTGATGCTGAGGAAGGCGCGGTCTACGTAGAGGCGGAGGACAAGGAGACAGTCGAGAAGGTTCGTAACATAAGCTTCGTCCGGGCCTTCGAGATCCTAGGGATCATATACAAATCGAGGAGTGGCAGGACTTACCTGAAATGGCGGAGCACACGCAACAAGACTGGACGCCTAACCGGCGAGGCTAGTGGCAACAGCCTCGTCAACCTGTACGCTGCAAGCGTGCTCGACAGAGAATTCGTTAACCGATCCTTGCAGGCCGCTAGATCAGCCGAGGCATAGTCTGGCAACACCCCTTTTATACAGTCTCCTGGACAGTATTGAGGCCCCCCGGTTAGGGCAGGGACACCAATGAACCTCCTGAGTACTGATGATCGAAGACTCTCCAAACTACTCAGCTCTGGAGAGGTCACTGTCGGCGTATACGGCTTAGGCTGGATGGGCCTGCCGACCGCCTGCCTCTTCTTGGAAGCTGGAGCTACAGTCAAGGGAGTAGATGTCGACGACAGAGTTGTTGAGCTCCTGAGTGCTGGAAAGAGTCCCATCGAAGAAGAGGGAGTAGGGCCGATTATCGAGAAGTATGCAGGCTCTAGCCTCTCTGCGACCAGTGACCTGAGATATGCCGCCACGACATGCGACGTAATGGTCATAGTGGTCCCGACCCGCGTGGACTCCAGCCATAGGCCTGACTACTCGGCCATAGAGAAAGCCGCACATGAGATCGGCTTCAAAATGCGTCCAGGGAGCCTGATAATCCTGCAAAGCACAGTAGCGCCTGGAACAACAGAGGAGGTGATTCGGCCCATCCTGGAGAGGAACTCCGGCCTCAGAGCAGGAGTTGACTTCCTCCTGGCGTACAGCCCCATAAGAGCGATGTCGGGTCACGTGCTTACGGACATGAGGACACACCCTCGGATCGTTGCGGGTCTGGGTGAAGAGAGCCTGAAAAAGGTGTCCATCGTTATGAGTCTCGTCGCTAAGGGGGGCGTCATCAAGATGGATAGTATCCGGACGGCAGAGGCAGTGAAGCTCTTTGAGAACGTGTACCGAGATGTCAACATAGCCCTTGCCAACGAGCTCGCCTGCCTCTGCGAGGAGATTGGTTTGGACTTCCTGAAGGTCAGGGAAGGGGCGAACAGTCAGCCTTACTGCCATCTACACCTCCCCGGTATCGGTGTAGGAGGCCACTGCATCCCTGTCAACCCCCATTTTCTGGTGGCCTCGGCCAGGAAGGTTGGGATGGATGCCCGCATGGTCCGTTATGGCCGCCTCAGGAACGATCGGATGCCAGCACATACAGTGGAGCTGGTGGAGGCCGCTCTGAGAGAGTGTAGACGATCGATAGGCCGCTCATCGATAGCCCTCCTCGGCGTAAGCTACAGGGCGAATGTAAAGGAGCCCCGCAACTCGCCGAGCCTTGAAGTAGCGCACAGACTACGTAAGCTGGGGGGGAGGGTAAGAGTATACGACCCCTACTATACGGCTGACGAGCTTAAGGAAATGGGATGCATATCCTCTGAGAGCCTTGAACGGGCGGTCCAGGGAGCCAACTGCCTCTTAGTGGCAGTAGGCCACGACCAGTTCAGAGATCTCCCGCTGGGACACATCGCCCAGCTCATGCGGAAGCCTGCATGCCTGGTGGACTCTGCACGGGTAGTAAACTCTGAAGAAGCAACGCAACACGGCTTGGTGTACTATGGCGTGGGCTTCGGTAGAAAACCTAGCGGAGACTAGTCTTTTATCGTTGAAACTCCGTTCCCACTATCATTTCCGTTGGTGCCCGACTTGTCCGTCAAGATGAAGTGCAAAATTATCAGTTTCGAGGAAGTCTATCAGCTTACGAGTCGACTAGCACGCCAAGTAAAAGAATCCGGGTATAGCACGACCACTGTAATCGGCCTTGCTCGAGGTGGCTGGGTTCCGGCTAGGCTTCTCTGCGATTTCCTAGGTATAACAGACTTAATCAGCCTGAAGGTCGAACACTGGCTCCAAACCGGCAAGACAAAAGACGAGGCCACCATACGCTACCCGCTCACGGGAGACCTCAGGGGTAAGAACCTCCTCGTTGTAGACGATATCGCTGACACTGGGAAGAGCCTCATGGCTTCCACGAGCTACCTCTCTAGCTTCAACGCGAACCAGATGAAGACCGCTACTATGCAGTATCTCCCAGGCTCCATGTTCAGACCGGACTTCTTTGCCGAGGAGGTCAAGACGTGGACATGGTTCATCTATCCTTGGAACTGGATTGAGGACACCAGCACCCTGATAGTCCGACTCATGGGAACACACGGAGAGAAGACATGGTCAGCCAGAGAAGTGAACGAGGAGCTCGCAGACCTTTTTGAAATACATTGGGACGATGGAACACTACAACAGATACTTCATACTATGGTGGAGAGGAGCCAGCTCAATGAGGCTGGAGATGAGTATCGGCTGAGAAACACCAAGGTCGTACAACTCTAGAGCGCGCCAAGTAGTGACCTCCATTCTTGCATAGAATGGGGGGTTTCAAGGTCAGGAAAAGGCGTAGGGAATATTCTTGTTCCAGATATGGCAGGGCAGATCGGATCAGAGTTGATCAAAGCGCTTAGGAGGAGATGTGGCCGCAACAGAGTCATTGCCACTGACAAGTAGTCCAGCACCTCGCTGCAGGATTCAGGGCTGTTCGAGCATCACGACGTCCTAGGTTAATCAAGCCTCACAGATATTCAGCCGGTAATTTATCTACACAGTCTGTCTCCTGACAGTAATCCAATCAGCAACCGGTGAACAGAGCAT
>Ga0315274_10009235_pt1 | contig 14264 bp, 11 predicted proteins | sample YL17G02_20_MG_FD_203700 | JGI IMG/M metagenome (GOLD analysis project Ga0315274, IMG submission 203700) | Sediment microbial communities from Yellowstone Lake, YNP, Wyoming, USA - YL17G02_20 | ecosystem: Environmental > Aquatic > Freshwater > Lake > Sediment | place: USA: Wyoming | collected... | reverse complement strand
CGTCGATCACGGCCGCATGATCTTTGGGCTCATGGTATTCGAATTGTGGAACCGTGTGTTCATCGATAGGGAGTCGTCGTGAAACCGTATGTGACTGCTGAAACGATGGGAACGAAAGCCGTCGAGTGGCTGGAGAAGATCCGTCCGTACAACCTGCACGAGATGCGGCTCGACACGGCGAAAAGCGCGCTCCTCGTTGTCGACATGCAGCGGTTTTTCCTCGAGGACGATTCCCCCACGTTCACGTGCGGCGCGGCGGCGATTCTCCCGACCGTGAAGCGTCTCATCGCGGCATTTCGAAAGGCGGGACGTCCCGTGATCTTCACGCGGCATGTCCATCACCCCGACGATCTCGACAGCGGGATCATGGGATGGTGGTGGGAAGGGAAGTGTCTCGAAGGCAGCCGGGAAAGCGAAATCCACCCCGAGCTCGCCCCGATGCCGGGTGAAAAAGTCGTGTTTAAGCACCGCTACTCGGCGTTCTACAACACGGACCTCGAGACGGTTCTTCGGTGTCTCAAAGTGGAAGACCTCGTCGTCTCCGGCGTCATGACCAACCTGTGCTGCGAATCCACGGTGCGGGACGCGTACTACCGGGACTTCAGGGTGTTCATCCCCGCCGATGGAACGGGAACAATCAACGAAGAGATGCACCTCGCGAGCCTTTTGAACCTGGCGTACGGTTTCGCGTTCGTAACGACGGGCGAGGGGATCGTGAGGCCGTTGGAAAGCGGAGGGGTGTGACATGGTCATCTGTATGGTGACAAACATGCTCCCGACTCCAGACGACCCGGCCTTCGGCGCCTTCGTCAAAACACAGATCGATTCGATTGCCGCGGCGGGTCATGACGTCAATACGCTCTGGATCGACGGGCGGGCGTCGAAAAAGAACTACGTCCGCTCGATACGGACGCTCAACAAAATGCTCGCCGCGAAAAAGGTCGACATCATACACGCCCACTACGGCCTCAGCGGGATCGCCGCGTGCGCCCAGCGGCGTTGCCCCGTCGTGGTCTCGTTTTGCGGCGGCGATCTCTTAGGGACTCCGAACGGTGAAGGGGGGATCACATTCAGGAGCCGGATGACCGTGGGGTTGGGACAGGTTGTAGCGCATGTGGCAGACGCTGTCATCGTAAAAAGCGATAAGATGCTCGCGAGGCTTTCCTCCGCCTCGGCGAGGGCGAAGACGGTCGTGATCCCCAACGGGGTCGATTTCGGGCTCTTCCGTCCGATGGACACGCTCGGCGCACGACAAGAAGGTGGGCTTCGTCCCGAGAAGCGTTACGTGTTGTTTCTAGGATTACCCGATATCCCGCGCAAGCGGATCGACCTCGCCCGGCAGGCGGTCGAGCTTCTTCGCGCCGATTACCCGGGTATCGAGCTCCTCGCTCTCGACCACAAAGCGCAGGCCCTCGTTCCCGTGTACATGAACGCCTCCGATGTCGCCGTGTTGACATCCGATTGGGAAGGGTCGGCGAATATGGTCAAAGAGGCGATGGCGTGCAACGCGCCGGTTGTCGCCGTCGACGCGGGGGATGCATGGCAGTTGATCGAGGGCGCCGACCAGTGTTACAAGGCACAGAGGGACGCGCGCGACATCGCGGATAAACTCCGCCTCATCCTCGAAAATGGAAAACGAAGCAACGGCCGCGAGCGTATCGGCCACCTCGAGCTCGGCGCGGTGGCCAAACGCGTGATCGCGGTGTACGAAGCAGTCTTGCGCGGGAAGTGATTGGGCCAGGTGACGAAGGGCAGGTGGTCGCATTTTGCGACCATCTCTCTAAGTTGAAATTTTCTAAGACGTTACCATACGCCTTCACGGAACATGGGGCTCTGATGGCGCCAGACACGGTACCAAAGGAACGGTGCATTGGCTATTGACGAAAGAGAGCTCCAGCGGCGCTTGCACCTATAAGGGTGGCCCTGGGCAGTCGATATGAACGTCAGGCGATTTTTGCGTTAGGTCACACATAAGTCGTAACGGAGAACATATCCCCTGATGTGCGGCATATGCGGTCAATATAACTTTCTCTCGAATGAGCCCGCCGGCAAGGCGACTATCGAAAAGATGACCCGCACCCTCGTCCACAGGGGACCGGATGACGAGGGGTATTACTATTCCGAATCCCTCGGCTTCGGTTTCCGCCGCCTCTCCATCATCGATCTCAGCACAGGCCACCAGCCCATGTCCGACCCCGACGGCCGGGTCTGGGTCATTCTCAACGGCGAGATCTACAACTTTCCCGATCTCAAAAAAGAGCTCGAGGCCAAAGGGTACGTGTTTCGAACCACGTCGGACACGGAAGTCGTCGTCCACGGGTACAACGAGTGGAGGCTCGATGTTCTCGATCACCTGAACGGCATGTTCGGAATAGCGATATGGGATGACGCACGCAAAATGCTCGTCCTCGCACGCGACCGCATGGGGATAAAGCCTCTTTACTACGCGCTCGATGAACGCGGCCTCCTCTTCGGCTCCGAGATCCGCGCGATCCTCGCCGCGAAGAACGCAAAACCCGAACCCGACGCGACCGCACTGAGCCTTTTCCTCCAATATCGATACACACCGTCGCCGCTCACCGCGTTTCGCGGGATAAAGAAGCTGGCTCCGGGTACCCGCCTCGTTGTCCGGGATGGCGCGGCGAAGGTCGAGCGCTGGTGGCGGTATAGACCGGTGCCGTTCGAACCAATGCCCACGGCCGAACAGGCGACCGAAGAACTTCTCGAGCTCTACAAACAAGCGGTTAAGCGGCAGCTCATCAGCGATGTCCCGCTGGGACTTCTCTTGAGCGGCGGGGTCGATTCAGCGCTTCTCCTTGCCCTCATGAACCTCTCGTGCCGCGAGTGGAAAACGTTCACGATCGGTTTTGACTCCGGTTTTCGAAACGACGAACTGGCGCTCGCCGTGCGAACGGCCGAGATCATGGACGCGCCGAACTACCGCGTCGAGCTCGACCGCGAGATGTTCGAGAAGAGCATGCCGGAGATCATACGTGCGCTCGAAGAGCCGGTCGCTGCGTCATCGGTCGTTCCGATGTACCACGTCTGCCGGCGCGCGCGCGAAGAGGTCAAGGTCGTCCTCATCGGGCAGGGGCCCGATGAGCTTTTCGGCGGATACACGCGTCACCTCGGCGTGCGATACGGGGCGTACTGGTGGTCGCTCCCGGGCGCGGTGCGAAGCCCGGTTAGCGCCGTGCTCAAGCGCGTCCTGCGGAACGAAGCGATCAAACGCGCGCTCTACTCTCTCGATGTGCCGTCGCGTTTGAAAAGGTACCAACAGGCCTTCTCGCTCGTCTCCGCGGAGCGGATGTCGGCGCTTTTCAAAGACGGGGTTCTCCCTAATGGGGCAAGCGACGAGATCCTCAACTGCTGGGGCGATCTCGAACCCCTGATGCAGGGGACCGATGAGCTCGGCGGATTTCAGTTTCTGGAGATCCGGTCTTCTCTGCCCGATGAGATCTTGATGTACGGTGACAAGCTCTCGATGGCGCACGGGCTCGAGGCGCGCGTCCCGTTCCTCGATCAGGATGTTGTGGAGTACGTCGAGCGCCTCTCGGCCTCATTCAAGGTCCACAGAGGCTCGCGGAAATGGCTCCACCGCCGTGTGGCGAAGAGTTTCCTCCCCGCGGAGATCATCGATCGAAAAAAGCTCGGGTTCGAGACGCCTGTGGACGACTGGTTCAGGGCTTCCGTGGCGAGCGAGATGGAAACGGCTCTCTTGAAAAACGGCTCGCTCGTTTACGAATACTTGCGGCCGGAAGAAGTGAAGCGCCTCGTGGACGAACACCGAAAGGGAAGCTCCAACAACTTCAAGATTCTCTTTAGCATCGTCGTCCTCGAAGAGTGGCTCCGGAGCTTCATCGCCTGAGGCGGCGCGGTCGGAACCGCGGGACCTCAGCGTGAACCATCTGCCACGCAAAAGGTTCCTGTTGACTGCCCGCATCCCAGGGATTAGTTATTGTCCCATGTCTTCGATCTGGATCGATCTCGACAACGCGCCGCATGTGCCGTTTTTCAAACCGTTGATATTCGAGTTGCAGGAGCGTGGTCACCGCGTGTCCGTCACCGTTCGTGATTACGGGTACACGCGGGAATTGATCGATCAAGCCGGCATTCCCTACGACCTCATCGGCCGTCATTCGGGGAAGAACATCGTTCGAAAAGTCTTCGGTATCCTCGGGCGCGTCGTTTCGCTCATCCTCTGGTCGCGGGGCCGCAAGATCGATGTCGCTGTGAGCCACGGGTCGAGGGCGCTCGTCCTCGCCTGCGCTGTCTTGAGGATCCCGTGCGTGACGATGTACGACTACGAGTTCGTCTCGACGTCGATTTTCAACAAACTCTCGTCAAAGGTTCTTCTGCCCCATATCCTTCCCCCTGATCTTTTGAAGTCCATGGGGTTGGAGGGGAAGCGCGTCGCGCAGTATCCCGGGCTCAAAGAGGAAGTCTACCTCGGCGATTTCACACCCGAGCCGTCGATCCTTGCCCATCTCGGCGTGAACCCCGGTCGCGTGCTCGCCGTGATCCGTCCGCCCGCGACGGCTGCTCACTACCACAACCCTCTGAGCGAGGAAATCATCCAGGCGCTTTTCGACCGCATCTCCGCGATGGAAAACGTCGTCGGGGTCATCACACCGAGAACATCGAGCCAGGCCGAGGCGATCCGCCGGTCGCTCAAGAACCCGTCGAACTTCCGCATCCTCGACGAACCGGTGAACGGCTTGAATCTCATCGCGAACGCCGATCTGGTCGTCGGTGGCGGGGGCACGATGAACCGCGAAGCGGCCTTCCTGGGTGTTCCCGTGTACAGCGTTTTTACGGGAAAAGTGGGAACGATCGACCGGACGCTTTCGGAGCGGGGGAAGCTCACGCTTGTTCGCACGCTCGGGGACGTCGATCTCGTGAAGTTCGTGAAGCGCGACCGATCCAACTACAACGCGCGTGTGGAAGAGTGGAGGGCGAGGAGCAGGGAGCTCGTCGGCGTCATCTGCACCGAGATCCTCGAGACGGCAAAGAGCTGATCATCATCGAAACTTCTTCAACGCTTTCATCGCATCCCTGAACATAATGAGAAGCAGCGACCACGCGGTGTCGAACGCGCCGCCGCATTCGTCTTCCCACCTGTCCGCGAATTTCTCGAACATGGCCTCGTCCGTGAGCTGGTGCAGTTTTCGCAAGAGCGCCACGTGCATGCGGTGGTATTGGGGGTTGGCGATGTTGAAATGGGTCCACACACCAGGATTCGGTGCGAGACTGTAGAGACTATAGCCGTGACGGTCGTACAGAGGGAGCATGTCGATCGTCCCGCATATTCCCGCATCTATGATGGCGTCGGCCTCTTCCAAACCGGTAAAGGCTCTGAAGTTGTTGAGGCCGACGAGCGTGTGGAGGTGGCCGTTCAGTATATGATGGAGCGGTGACGAGATCACTTCCTCGAAGAAGAGCCCCCCGTTCGGCGTCCGGTGACAGAGCCCGCCCTCATCGACGGCGTGACCCAGCGCGAGGAGCCCTCGTTGTGCAAGATCGCGGTAACGGACATCCCCCGTCAGCGCGTACCCCCAGAGGAGCGCGTTCATCGCGAAGATCTGGAGGTATGCGGATCTCCACGGGGCCCTGACGTTGTACTGGTAGCCGAGGTTGAATTCGGCGCACCAGACGACGCCCTCTCGGCCGTCGATCACGACCGGTCTCGCCGTCTCCACGAAGTACTGGAACTGACGGACTGCAAGGAGAAGGTCGTTTTCCTCCCGGGTGTCCAGATAGTCTCTTGCGCGCTTTATCGCGAAGACCGCGATGTTGTAGGGGTAGCGTTGCTTTCCGCGCACCCCTCTCTGGCTGATCGCGTCGTAGTCGAAGACGTGGATGCCGTCGCTATCGACGTCTTTTGAGAGCAATGCCCATTGAACGCCGTCGAGCGGGGGAACCGGCGCGCCCCGCGGTTCCATGTCGGCCGGAGGCGCCCACACCGGGAGCGGGTTGTTCTTGTCGGCATCGCATCGGGCGATCCACTCGCGCGCGCGGGGGATCACGATGATGACCCACACCAGAAGGGCGAGGGCGATGAAGACCACCAGTGAAAAAATCATGTGTACGACGCTCGCTTCTTTGATCGACCGGCCGTGAACCGGCACGGTCGATGATTACCGGTGCTCTTTCGTCACACCTTCGTCATCTCGAGACGGAAGATCCCTTTCAGAAAATAGGCGGCCGCTTTGTTCCGGGAGAGAAATCTCCCCGGTTTGCCCAGACGGTACAAGGGGTCCCAGCTGATCCTGGGGTTGCGGAACCCCGCCTCGGTCAGGAGGCGCGCCCACACTTCCGGTGCGTGATGCTTGCGCCACTCGATGGCCGGGCAGAGGGGGTTCTTGAGGCCGAGCATCGCGAAGAAGTTGTGCCGTGTGCAGTCGGAGATGACCAATTTCCCGCCCGGGGCCACCAACGCTCCAATCAGAGTGAACACTTCTCTGTAGCGGTCCCACGCCCTCTTGTCGTCGAGAAGGTGGATGCATCCATTCTCATCGATATGGTTGATCGACGCCCGCATGAGAACCACGTCGAACGTCTCGCTCGCCGTGTACTCTTGTATCGTCCGCGTGTCGAGCCTCACCGGCGCATCGGGACACTCCGACCGGATCCGATCAAATACCCACGTCGCCGACCAGTCGCTTCCTTCGCCTTCGGGTTCGAGGCATACGACTTCGGCGGCGCCCATATTGGCGGCGTAGAAGCTATAGACGCCGCTTCCTCCGCCGATGTCGAGTATTCTCTTTTTGTCGAGCTCGATTCCATCGAAAAGATCTTCGAACTGGGAACGAGCGATCTTCCTCGAGGAGGCGAATCCCAACCGGTGGACGAAAAATAGGTACTTCTCGGCGTCTTGCGTGGTGCGTGTCACTGCTCAAGTCCTTTGTCGAACGCGCGGCCATCGCACAAGGCATGCGGAATTTGCAATCGAGCCCATCCCTCCACCGGAGGATCGGTTCACCCTCGCGTCTCGCCGGCATATGCAGATTGCTTTGGCCATGTCTTGCGGATTGCGAGTCCTCGACGTCACCCGCCGTATCTCGGGCAACGTGGGCCCAATGATACCGTTGTACACGCGGATGCGCCAGCGGGATTTGAGTCCGCGAGGGTCTTGCTCGTGGGTTTTGGCGGCGGGATTTGCTTGGATGAGAGAGAGCCGGTCGTTTAGACTAACGGCGGCGAGCGCGTCGCCGCATACCGATGATAAGCAGGTTCAAGAAGAAGGGGAACGGGTCTTCCGAGGACGAACACCGCGGCGCCGATCCGTATCGGGAAGACCGCCTGCGGATGGTCGAGAACCAGATCCGGCGCCGGGACGTGAGAGACCTCCGTGTCCTCCGGGCGATGGAGACGGTTCCGCGACATCTCTTCGTCCGGCCCGAGGATCTTTCCTTTGCCTACAGCGACTCTCCAATGCCGATCGGTCACGGTCAGACCATTTCCCAGCCGTACATCGTCGCTCTGATGACGGAGATTCTCGAGCTTGAACCTACGCATCGTGTCCTCGAGATCGGGACGGGGTCCGGTTACCAGGCGGCGGTGTTGTCGCTTCTCGCCCGCGAGGTGTACACCGTCGAGTTCGTCGAGGCGCTCGGGACGCAGGCGGAGAAGCGTCTCGCGTCGCTCGGCTGCGCCAACGTCCACGTGAGAATCGGCGACGGATACGCGGGGTGGCCTGAAGAGGCGCCGTTCGACGCGATCATCGTGACCGCGGCGCCGGAGACGGTGCCGAAGACGCTCATCAACCAGCTGGGGGATGGCGGGCGGATGGCAATCCCCGTGGGGTCGTACTTTCAGGTGCTCTTTCGTATTGTGAAAAGGGGCGATCAAACGACCGAAGAGAAAATCGCCGACGTCCGTTTCGTCCCGATGGTGGGAAAAGAGCGGGGGTGACTTTAGTGACCGCCGCGCGCGGGTCCTGTCGGCCATCCGCCCGCTTCCGTGCTCGCTGACGCTGCGCGCGTGAGCGGGCGCCCGTGGCCGCCACCCGCGCGACTCGAGGACCCGTAGCGACTAATCCGCCGGCTCTTTTTCCACCGCCGCTGTGACGACCGTGTGAATCCCCCCGCGAACGAAGAAATCACCCACGACTTCCATGAACCTCGGTTTGCACGCCCGCGAGAGGTCGTCGAGGATCGTGTTCACCACCGTTTCGTGGAACGCGCCTTCGTTCCGGTACGACCATAGATAGACTTTGAGCGACTTGAGCTCGATGCAGAGCGTGTCGGGGATGTAACGGATCCGTATCGTGGCGAAGTCCGGTTGACCCGTTCGTGGGCACAGACACGTAAACTCCGGGCACTCCATCGAGATCGTGTACGAGCGATCCGGCTGCGGGTTTGGAAAGAGCTCGATATCCTTCATCGGTTCTGCGGGCATGGTTTGACCTTTCCTGATGGGCCTAATCTACAGACTCTTCCCTCGAACATCAAGACGCTTATCGAATCGTGATCCGGCCGACGGGGAGCCCCGCGTAGATGTCGTCATCGGAAAAGATGTCCTTCAGCCGGTACGTGGGCTGGTGCTGGAGGGTGAGGAGCTTGACGGAGACGGTGTACTCTCCCGCCGCGGCGGTGGGCGGGATGTGAAGGCGTGTCTCGTCGAGCGCGAGTTCGCCTCGACGCCACGTGTCCGGGCTCAAGAAACCGCTCCTTATCTTATGGAACTCGCTGAAACGGTAGCTCCTGCCGGTGAGCTTCTCCTTGATCTTTCGCGCGAGTTTGGGAAAAGGCTTGCCCCCGAGCGGAAGACCGGGGTTCGTGTGGTCGAAACGGACCGCGACGACGTAGTTCCTGAAACGGTATTCTCCGCGTCCCGACCACACGAGACCGACATCCAGGGGTTGACCGGGGGAGAGGTTCTTTTCACTAAGCGTGAATCCTTCGAGAACGGCCTCCCCAGCATCCCGCCCCACTCGTGTCATCCCGTCCGGGACCGCACCGAGGATGAACGGACTCGAGAACGACGAGTCGGGCTCGACCTGTCGCCCGTTCCACCGGAACACGATGAACCCTTCCTCTGTGTAAACCTCTTCGAACGCTTCGGGGTGCGAGTCGAACTTTCCACGCATCGCGGGGAACATCTCGTGGTTCATCGACCAGTACTCGATCCTCACGTTTTCCGGGAAACGGTCGTTAACGATCACGTGCGTCGCCCGATGTTCGGCGAGAAGCGCCGTCGTCCGGTCAATCGAGACGTACGGGCTCAGTATGTCACGCGCCGCTTGCAGGCGTTTCTCGAGGAGCATGTCGTTCGGCGGCGCGTGCTGGTCGAAAGTGCACACCGTGTGGTACGCGGTAAACGCCGTCACCGAGTACGACGTGAGCGGATCCGACGCCACGACGGATCCCCGCGGAAGCATGGGATCGATCGCGGTAAGAGCGTCTTTCCACAGGAGGGCGCTGTAAGCGTGCTCCCTCGCGACACGGCTTTTGGAAAACGCGTTCTCGCGGACAACAGGGATCAAACTGTGGAGCACGGCGAACGCGAGGAGCACGGCGAGAACGCGGCGGAACACGCCGGATCGAAACTCTCGGTGCCTGTGTGCGCAAAACGCGACGAGATAGTACGCCGCTACGAAGTAGAACGGGCAGAGGACGTTCAAACGCGCGATGAGATAGGTCATCGCGCCCCGGACCGGCGGGAGAAGGATCGGATTGAAGAGCACAACGAGAAGCGTGAGATACGATGCAAAAACATACCCAAGCCCCGCGTGTCTCTCGCGATGTTTCCACAACGGAACAATGGCGAGAAACGACAGAACTCCCACGAGGCCGAACCATCGGTACACAGGAATAGGATCGGCGATGTACAGGTGCTTCGTGATGAAGACGACACCCTGGATCTGTTTGTGGAGCTCGTTCGCTCCGGGGTTCGCGGTGATGTATCGATAAAGCCCGTAGGGAAGTATCCCCAGGGCGACGGCGATTCCGAGCGGGATTACCCTCGAGAGATGACCTCTCGCGCGGTTCTGCGGAAAAAAACACTTCCACACGAGGATCGTGAGCCCCGCAAGACCGATGAGAACCCCAAAGAAAACGTGCACGGCGCTCGCGGCAAACGCGAAAATCGCCGCCGGCACGAGGTCGCGTCGTCTTCCCGTCTCGAAATACACGAGACCGTAAGCCAGGACGGAGAGAAAAAAGGCGATGCCGAAGCGCTGCGTGTAAAAAGACTGCCGTATGCCGGTGTCGCGAAGACCCTGGTCGAGCGCGACGAGAAAAAGAAGCGATGAGAGCACAGCGACCGCTCGATTGCGGAAGAGGATGCGCGCGCTCGCGTAGACGGAGAGCAGCAAGAGGATGGCGAGGAAGGCGTTCATCATCGTAAGAACGCTGAGCGAGTCGAGGTGGAGATAGCTGCTCGAGAAACCGTAGAACACATGGAGGAGACCCTTGCGAAGATCCGCGCCGTTCGGGCCGGGGTCGACGTAGTAGGCGGTTGTGGGGAAGAGCGACTGGGTGTCGGCGATTTCGGCAACGTAGCCGACGTGGTCGAGCGTGTCGGCGGTAAACATTAGCGGTGTGCCGCTGCGAAAAACGAGCGCGAAAATCCCTACGAGAAAAACGGCGAACGCAGCGAGAAGAATCTTTTCTCCGCTAGAGAGAGAGGCGGCGTCTTTGTCTTGCATCTCTCGAAGGGGCGTCACCGTCGCGCTCATCGCGTCCCGATGGGGATCGATGCCGGTGCCACGGCTTCGCGCGCGCGGCCGAACCACACTCCACGCGGCGGCAAGAACGAGAACCACCGGAAGCGCGATCTGTAAAAGCCCGAGCGGAAGCCCGGCGAGCGCCCAGATGAATGCGAGCGCCATGAACCCTGCAAGACCCAGAAGCGCGGTCGTCGTGATTCTCTCGAGGACATCGGACGGCCGGGGAACGATGCGCGTTGAGAGGAGAAACCCGGGTAGAATGATCGCGTAGACAAGAAGAAACGGGATGCCCATCACGGATCGGGCATCAGGCGCCGCGCCCCAGGGAATGACATAATAGAGGGGCGTCAGGAGCAGGATGAGTCCAGCGACCCATCGTTCACTTTGAAAGTACCGTCTCAACATTGACTCGTTCTGAATCCCGCCGCCGGGAGCGGTCCCCGAAAACCGTCAGAGGCGACCCCATAAGCTCAAAGCTGCCAATCGTTTTGACTTTATACCATAGAACGCGGCCGGTGAAAAAGGTTTTTCGGAGTCCTTCGAGATAGGCTAGGCTTACCGTCAACACACAACGCGAGGCGGGTATCCGCGCACATGAGAATCTGTATTGTGTCACCCAACTTTCCCTGGTACTTCCGACCGTGTGAGGCGGCGTATTTTACCGGGTCTGAAGTGCAGACGGGTTTCGTCGCCCGAGCGCTCGTCTCACAAGGTCACGAGGTATCGTTCGTGGTGGCGAACCTCCGTCTGGGCGAGAAGCTCCCGTACCCCGCCGAGAACGCGTTCCAATCGGGGGATGGAATTCCCGGGCTTCGCTTTTTCTACCCGCGTCTTCCGGGAATCTACCGGGCTTTGAAGCGTATCGACGCGGACGTCTACTACCAGCGGAACGCGGCGATGGTTACCGGTGTCACCGCGCTTTTCTGCCGGCAGAAGGGGCGAGTGTTCGTTTACGGAGCGGGAAGCGATACCGACTTCTCCTTCAGGGACGCGCGGATGGACAACTTCCGCGACCGCGTGCTGTTCTATACGGGGGTGAAGCTTGCCCACGGCGTCGTCGTTCAGAACGAGCACCAGAGAGAGCGATACCTCACGCGTCACCACGGCCCCGTGAGAGTCATTCCAAACGGGATCGATGTGGTTGAAACCGAAACGGCGGGCGCTCGGGATCTCGTCGCGTGGATCGGCGGGATCCGGCGAATCAAACAGCCGGAGCTTTTTCTCGAGCTCGCCCGGAGGATACCCGACAAACAATTTGTCCTTCTCGGCGGGGGATCGGGTGTCGAGCCCTGGTTCGAACAGAAAATTCGTGAAGAAGCGAAGCAGATTCCGAACGTGACGCTCGCCGGTCATGTCCCGCACGACACGATTCGCGACTATCTCGCCCGCGCGGTCGCCCTCGTAAACACATCGCGTGTGGAAGGCTTTCCCAACGCGTATCTCGAAGCGTGGAACTTGTGCGTTCCCGTTGTGTCATTCAACGATGTGGATGGTCTGGTCGAAAAAGAGAAGCTCGGTGTCATCTGCGAGGGGCTGGACGAGATGGAGACCGCTGTAAGATCGTTCACGGACGATACGGAGCGGAGAATGACCGCGGGGCGGCGGGCCCGAGCCGTCGTGAGGGAACGCTTTTCGGCACCCGTCCTCGCGCGGCACTACGTAGAGTTTTTCGAGGAGCTCGCCCGCCGCGGGTCCTGTCGGCCATCCGCCCGCGGTCGTGCTCGCTAAAGCTCCGCGCGGGCGCGGGCGCCCGTGGCCGCACGGCCAAGCCCTTCTTTCAATCGCGTCGGCAAAGCAGCGACGAGAAGAGTTCCTCGCGTTTTCTGCACATCCCGTCGATCGGAAAGCTTTTCTCCACGACCGCTCTTCCCCGCGCTCCAAATGCCTTGGCCTTGTTGACGTCGAGCAGCAACTCGCGGATTCTCCGTTGCAGAGCAGCCGCGTCATCATGAGGAACGAGGAACCCCGTAGCGCCTTCTTCGACGAGCTCCGCCACGCTCCCGACGTTTGTGGCGACAACAGGGAGCCCCTAAGCCATCGCCTCGAGCACCACGTTCGGAAACGCTTCGGAGCGGGACGGTAGCACGAAAAGATCGGCCACACGCAGGACCTCGTCGATAGGAAAGGTTTCTGATATCTGCGCAGCAGCCGTCCGCCGGTCGGTCCGCCGCTTCCGTGAAAGGATACGACGACGGTCTTCACGCGTCCCAGCGACTTGGCGAGCGAACAGAAAACGGCGTACCCAGCCGGGTGAAATCGGCTTTGAAGAACCCGCCTTTTTTCAGACAACACACGACGACACGGAAATGCGAGCGATCGATGCGCGACGCCAAGTCGACGAGCTTCTTTTCGAGTCCGCCCATGACGAACTCGTTTTCGAGGATCAGGATGCTAGGGTCTTTCCGCAGTGCACGTCGGTCAGATATCCGTTGTTGAATGAAGGGACATTCGGCAAAAAACAAAGAGCCGTCAGCGAAATCGCTTGATTGAAGGGACGATGGTAGCACAATCGTGTGCGCCGCGTGGAGTGAAAAGGCGGCCGGCGACGAGGCACTCGGCGAACGAATAGACTCGCTTTCCCACCGTGACCTCGCCTCTCCCCGCAAGAGAAGCCCTCGAGTGATCTAGTCCCCGGGGTTCACACCAAATCCAAACGGCGGGGCTGACGCCGGAACCTCAGGGTCGAACAGCACGGCGCACTGTCCGCCGATCTGGATCGTTTCGGCGAACAAAGATCCTTCGTGGTACAGGAGTATCGGCGGCGTGTACCCGTTCTGAGAGAAAAACTCGCCGTAATCCTCGCCGATAACCGCTTTGCCGAGGACACCGTCGTTGTTGATGTCGATGGTGTAATGGCCTCTTCTCACGGGAATCACCGGCCGGCCCGAGACATCCGAAATCTTCACGAGATCGAAAACGTCCCCGTCGTCGTTCAAGTCGATACGGAGTATCGCTTCGTCGAGGATGTCCTCTTCCGATCGGGTTTCCTCTTCGTCGAACACGATCGCCTCGCCCTTCCATCCCCCGCGGCCCCCGATGCGGATCTCGCTCCCCGCAAAGAGAATCCCCTGGAGAATGGTCGCCGCTTCGTCGCCGATATCACCCGCGTGAGCGGCAAACCCGGCCGTCCGTGGTGTGATCGTGATCTGCGAGGCGGCGATGAGAGCGGGGAAGGTCCGCATCGCGTGTCCCTCTTCAGGAACGGCTACCGGGATCAACTGCTGGTCGTCCCCGGTGCGGATGGTCCGGTGCCGCCAGACGTAGGGTCCGCCTTCGCGGTCGGATCGATACGTTTGTCTAACGTGCATCCGTATGGGTCCGCCGATGATCAAGCTCCCGCTCTTTGGGAAGCGATCGATCGCGGCGGTGCTGCGGGGGACATCGACGGTCTTTTGCGGCCACCGGTACGGGTCGCCGTCGGCAACGACGATGGTGCCGTGGACGACGAGGTTTGTTTCGATACGGCTCAGATCGAGCGTTTCGTCGTCGATGTAGAAAACGCCGGCGATTTCCACCGCCGGTGTCTTGCCCGTTCCTTCGCACGTCGGACAGTCCGTCGAGTTGTCGGGGTCTATCTGCCCATCACCGGCGC
>Ga0315274_10009234_pt1 | contig 14269 bp, 15 predicted proteins | sample YL17G02_20_MG_FD_203700 | JGI IMG/M metagenome (GOLD analysis project Ga0315274, IMG submission 203700) | Sediment microbial communities from Yellowstone Lake, YNP, Wyoming, USA - YL17G02_20 | ecosystem: Environmental > Aquatic > Freshwater > Lake > Sediment | place: USA: Wyoming | collected... | reverse complement strand
AAAATACCCCATCAGTTCATGGCCTTTTTCAAAATAGAGGTCTGATTTTTCTGCCTCTTTTTCGCTATAATTTAAGAAGCCCCTTGCGGTGATATCTTTGCCAAAGAGGCCGAAGACCACTGGTTCAGCGGTGTGGGTCTTCAGCGAAACAGGCGTGGGATGGTCTGGCAAGACTAAAATCCTAAAATTCTTCTTACGCTTGAATCCCTTTAATATTGTACCCACCACCAACTGGTCAAATCTCTCAATGGCAGTAATTTTTTCCCTTAAATCTCCGTTGTGGCCTGCCTCATCAGGTGCCTCTACATGCACAAAAACAAAGTCTTTTTCTTCCAGAGACCTCAAGGCTGCCTTGGCCTTACCTTCATAATTAGTATCGTAATAGCCGGTTGCGCCCGGAATGTTCATTACCTCTAAACCTAATATTTTACCCAGCCCTTTCAGTAAATCCACCGCGGAGATAACGCTACCCTCAAGACCGTATTTCTCCAGAAATTTTGGCAGGCAGGGCTTTTTACCCTGGCCCCAGAGCCAAATCATGTTTGCAGGATTTTCTTTTAAGTCTATCCTCACCAGATTTATCTCGTGCCTTTCTAAAATCCTGCGAGAATCTTCAATCAGCTTTACAATAATCTCCGCTCCCTCCCCCTTGGGTAGATTCTTCAAGATGCCCTGGCCGGTAATATCGTGCGGCGGCCTGCATTTTAAGCCTTCCAGATGTCCTTCCGCGCCTCTTTTTACCAACATCAGGTGTCTGTAGCTTATACCGCTATAAAATTTAATCCTGTTAGTCCCCAGATTCTGGTCGATAAATTTTATTAATATCCCTGCTTCCTTTGAACTTATATGGCCTGCACTATAATCGATGAGCCTATCACCTGAAACCGTAACCAGATTACAGCGAAAAGCCACGTCATCGTCTTCTAGTTCTATGCCTAAATTTGCTGCCTCTAGGGGCCCTCTTCCGGTATAGAACTTTTGCGGGTCATAACCTAAAATTGAAAGATTAGCTACATCAGAGGCAGGGCTCATTTTTTCCGGAATGGTTTTTACGCGTCCTAACCTGCCATATTTAGCAATATAATCCATATTGGGAGTGCGCGCAGCCTCCAAAGGAGTACGGTCACCCAGCTCATTTATAGGATAATCCGCCATCCCGTCGCCAACTAAGATTACGTATTTCATATTTGTAATTAAAACTTTACTTCCGGAACTGCTTTTGCTCTTTCCTCTGCCTTAAAATACTCTGTAGCTACCTTATATCCAAACATACCAGCAACAAAATTTCCAGGGAAGCTCCGCACTGTAATATTATAGTCTCTCACTGCTACATTATAACGCATCCTCTCAACGGCAATACGGTTTTCTGTGCCGGATAATTCATCCATAAGTTTTAAAAATGTCTGGTCTGCTTTTAAGTTAGGGTAATTTTCCACTACTAAAAGAAGCCTGGACAATGCCGCATCAATCTTGGAGGCAGCCTTAACCTTTTCTTCTACTGTGCCTGCCTTTGCCCATTGCGAACGGGCATTGGTAACATCTTCAAATACGGTTTTTTCATGAGCTGCGTAACCCTTTACTGTATTTACCAGATTAGGGATCAAATCATTGCGTCTCTGCAGTTGATTCTCTACCTGCGCCCAATTAGCAGTAATAGTTTCGTGTTTGGAAACAATGCTATTATAGACTGCAATAAAAGACATAATTATTAAAAAAACTATTGCCACCAGAGCTATGAGAACTTTTTTCATCTTTCAATCCCTCCTTTTAAAAACCTCCTCCCGCACCACCACCTCCGCCACCACCTCCGCCGAAACCGCCTCCACCGCCGCCTCCGCCTCCAAAACCGCCACTCCCATAACCCCAACCGCCATAATAGTAACCATTCTTTCTTTGTTTATACGACGAATAATTAACTAAAATCACAAAACCTATTATGAATAAGAAGACGAGTATCGAGCCTATTGAATCCGAAGACGCCTCATTTTCTAACGGCGATTCTTTGAAATTATCTAATATCTTTAAACTAACATTGGCATCCTTAGCTATGACCTGAGAAATCTTAAGCACGCCCTGATAGATTCCTTCGCCGTATTTGCCATCCTTAAAATAAGGCGCCATGTAATTGCGGCCGATTTCACCGCAAAGGCCGTCTGGTAAAATTCCCTCTACGCCGTATCCTGTTTCAATGCGCCAGCGCCTCTCTTTTATCGCCAAGAGCACTAGGACACCGTTATCTTTGCCTTTCTTCCCCGGTTTCCAATTGTCAAAGAGCAGTCTTGCGTACTCGATTTCGCCATAAGGCGAAATCGAATCTATGGTCACTACTGCAATCTCAGCAGCAGTCTTTTCTTCTAACTCGCTGATTAAGGAAGTTAATTTATCTTTATATTCAGGGTTGATAACCCCTGCAAAATCATTTACCCATCCTTGGGGTTGCGGGACATTTTCTGCATATACAAAGAGCGCTGTTAACAAAAAGATAGATAAAAGACATAGCTTCCGCATTAAGACTTATCTACTGCATTAATTATTTTTTCTAAATCTCTTGTAAAAGCTACGAATAGCTGCTCACGTTCCCTGGCGTTTAATTTTATCTGTTTATTTTTTGTAGCTAGTATCTTCTCCCAGCTATCCCTGTCAATTTGAAACTCTGCGTTAACCTCTTTTAAGACCTCCTCTTTTAAGTATGGAGGCTGTTTTCCTTTTATGCGTAAAACATTCCTTAAGATATGCAAAATGGAAGTAAAATATTTAAATAACAATTTAGAAAGCGCAGTTTTATCTTTATTGCCCCTTAAATACACTTGCCTTAAATTAATCAGCTTTACTCTCAGCTCCTGTTCGCACTGGAATCTTAAATTTTTTGTATCAATGGATATATCTCTTAATACGTCTTTCCCCATTAAAACCACATAATTTTCTTTCATATCCAGAAACTCAATGGGAAAGACATCGTTTGAGCTATTGAGGTATTCTTCGGTAAAAAATAAGGGGTTAATGTCCTTAAATTTCCATTTATTGATTATGCTACTCGCTTTTCGTAAATTCTCTAAATCGGTGTTTTCCAAAATAACCAGTAGATTTAAATTAGAATGCCTTTCGACAAATTCTCCGCTAGCTGCGCTTCCATAAAGTATGGCCGAAATTAAACCTTCCCCATAAATTTTCTTTAGATTATTTATAAACCCATCGAGATTGGTTTGTAATTTCCCTGACAGATTTAGCTGTTTCATAGCTTCTTTCCTATCAAGTCTATAAGTTTGTTTACCATGGTATTTTTGTTTTGCCAAGGCCCGTATACCTTGTCCGCATTGATAATGTAGGCCTGATATCCATTTGTATCTATGCTATTAGCGATTGCTAAATCAAGATTCGCCCGCCGCATGAGGTTTATTGTCTTTTTAAGAAGCGTGTTTTTTCTTGCTCCCGGCTCAAATTTGAAACCCACCAAAAACACAGAGCTATCAACCTTCTTTATCAATTCTATAATCTTTGCCGTAGGTATAAGATTGAGTTGCCAGCGTTTAATACCAGAATTTACTTTCCGATTATAACTTTTTTGCGGCCTATAGTCAGAGACTGCTGCCGAATGAATGACTGAATCGTATCTTTCTGATTTTAATTCTCGGCTGATTTTGCTTTTTAATTCATCAAAGAACTTAAAGCGTATCAGCTTTATTTTATTGTTCAAACAGCAGGCCTCTATTGGCCCGAGGAACAAAGTAACCTTAGCACCTAGCCGCTGTAATTTTTCTGCTAAGAGAATTCCAGTTTCTCCCGTTGCAATATTACTAATTACCCTGACCTTATCTATCGGTATCCAGGTCGGCCCCGCAGTAATCAGAATTCTCTTATTTTTAAACTTTTTCCTTTTACCTTTTAACTTTTTACTTAACTTAGTAACCAATCTCTTTTAATATCGCCTTTAAATTTGGCTTAACTACCTTCGGTTCTTTTATGGTCTTTATAGCCCTGTCCGGATCCTTTAGCCCGTGCCCGGTCAATATACAGACTATCCGCGCTGCATGCTGCATGCTACACGCTGCACGTTTTCCCGCTAAAGGCGGGATCCCGCTTTGACGGGAAAAATAACCTTTTTTTGCCAATTTTAATAATCCGGCAACTGAGGCTGCAGAGGCAGGCTCAACAAAAACACCTTCCTTGGCTGCTAATAACTGATAGGCCTCAATTATCTGTTTATCCGAGACCATATCAATAAGCCCTCCTGACTCATCGCGCGCAGCTTCTGCTTGTTTCCAACTGGCCGGATTACCAATGCGTATGGCAGTAGCTATAGTTTCAGGATTTTTTACAGGGTGGCCGAGAACTATGGGGGCTGCGCCCTCCGCTTGAAAACCCAGCATACGAGGCAGATTTTTAATTATACCCCGCTGCCTGTATTCCTTATAACCCTTCCAATAGGCAGTGATGTTTCCTGCGTTTCCCACAGGCATAACTTGAAAATCCGGTGCGCTACCCAGACAGTCACAGATTTCAAAACTCGCGGTCTTCTGGCCTTCAATGCGATACGGATTCAAAGAGTTGACTAAAGTAATAGGGTGGTTTTCTGTAATTTCTCTGACTAAATTTAAAGCCTCATCAAAATTACCGTCTACAGCTAAAACCACTGCGCCGTGTATGAGCGCCTGGCTCAGCTTACCCAAGGCAATTGCGCCACGCGGAATAAGCACTATGCATTTTAAACCTCCACGCACAGCATAGGCTGCGGCTGAAGCAGAGGTATTGCCGGTAGAAGCGCACATAACCGCCTTTGCGCCTTCCTCACGGGCCTTTGAGATTGCCATAGTCATGCCTCTATCCTTAAAAGAACCGGTGGGATTGGCACCTTCGTATTTCAGATAAACCTCAAGATCTCCTCCTATTAATTTGCTTATGAAAGGGGCATAGAGCAGAGGAGTGTTACCCTCCTTTAAAGTAATTATGGGGGTTTTAGCAGTTACAGGCAGATATTCCTTATACCTCTCAATTACCCCATTATACTGGCGACTTTTCATCATACTTCCTCTATTCTTATCGCTACCGCACTTTCTTTTATCGCCTCTAAACGGTCTATCGCAGCTAATGCAGCACGTAAGTTCTTTTCTTTTGCCTCGTGTATTACCATTACTATTGGCACCACTTGTGCTTTTCGCCTTTCCTTTTGCGTAACAGAGGCGATACTGATTCCTGCTTTAGAGAGAATCCCTGAAATCTTGGCTAATACGCCGGGTTTATCTACAGCCATAAAGCGGATATAATATTTACTTTCAAATTCATCTATCTTACGCAATCTCTTTATGGATTTATCTTCTATTATCTTTAATGTAGGCCTGAAAAGCCCTGCCCTGATATCCTGAGTTAAGTCTATCAAGTCCGCAACCACTGCTGAAGCAGCGGACATTTGTCCTGCACCAGGACCGTAAAAGAGGAGGTCACCCGCTAAATCAGACGAGACATATATCGCATTGAATACGCCTACTACGGAAGACAATAAGTGCGTTTTTGGGATAAGGGTGGGATGAACCCTCACCTCTAAATCTTCATTCTCTCTCTTGGCAATGGCCAATAACTTTATTTCAAAACCTAGTTCTTTAGCATAATTTACATCTGCTAAAGATATCCTTGAGATGCCCTCGATAAATACGTCATTCAAATTTACCAGTTTCCCAAAGCAAAGATAGGTGAGCAATATTAACTTATGAGCTGAATCTATGCCTTCGATATCTAAAGTGGGGTCTCTTTCGGCAAAACCCAATTTTTTCGCTTCGCTCAATGCCTCGCCAAAAGTACAGTTATTATGGGACATCTGGGATAAGATAAAATTAGAAGTCCCGTTTACAATGCCAAAGATACTATAAAACTTATTAGCCACCAGCCCCTCGCGCAAGGATTTTATAATCGGGATGCCACCGCCTACCGAGGCCTCAAAATAAATATTCTTTCCCCGGTCTAAAGCCAAGGCAAATAACTCCTGCCCTTCCTGTGCTAGCAGTGCCTTATTGGCGGTAACCACATTCTTGCCCTTCTTTAATGCTTCAGAGATATATTCCTTGGCAGGATGTATACCACCCATCAATTCCACTATAATATCTACCTGAGGATCATTGATAATTTCTCTGGCATCCCTGGTAAGAAGACGCCTATCTACGCTGATGTTTCTTTTGGAGGTAATGTCCTTATCGCAGATTTTCTTTATATCTATCTCTAACCCAATTTTATGGCTTAAGAAAGTTTTTTTGTCGCGTAAAATCTTTATAACCCCTGAGCCTACATTACCAAATCCGATAAGCCCTAAATTTATCTTTTTCATCCGTTATCCTTTCCTCAAATAATAATCCACTGTCTCATTAACCACCCTTCTATGTTTCTCATCCACGGCCAAAAATGCAAGCCTCGTATCGTAGATTAGATTCTTGGTAATTTCACGCGACTCCAGCACACTAGCAATTAGCATAATAGGATTAGGATCGAAAGGTAATCTTATCTCTAAAGCCAGATTTGTGCCCCGTTCAAACTGTTTATTTGTGGTAAGAAGCATCCCGCCTAAACTCAAATTTTTTGTCTGGGATATATCCACATTATTAATTTCATCGAGTATGCGATAGGATACCACGAAACGCCCCTCTACGCGGGGATGTTTTCGTTTTTCCGGTCCTGAATACGCCATACGAAACCCTCCTTTTGCAATTTGGTTGGGGCGGACAGACTTGTCCCGCCTCAATCATTAAACTTCACGAGGCGGGATCCCGCCTGATATGAAATAGCTTGGCGGGAAACTGTCGACCTTTGATTTATCAATATCGGGGCGGACAGACTTGAACTGTCGACCTCTTGAACCCCATTCAAGCGCTCTAGCCAAACTGAGCCACGCCCCGTATTCTATTCCTCTCTCCTTCTCCTCGTCATCAAGTTCTTTACTGCTCTTTCAGGAGATCTGTTTTTGTAAAGAATGAGGTAAACTTCTCTGGTTATAGGCATATCCACTTTGTATTTTAAACTTAAAGAGTAGGTTGATTTTGCCGTAGGCACCCCCTCTGCCACCATCTGCATACGGCTTTCTATCTCTCTTAAAGATTTCCCTTTGCCAATCTGTTCACCTACGAACCTGTTTCTGCTATAAGGGCTGATACACGTAGTTACCAAGTCGCCGAGGCCGGTTATCCCGCTAAAGGTACTGACCTTTGCGCCCATGGCATGGCCGAGCCTTGAAATCTCAGCCAGCCCACGTGACAAAATTGCCGCCTTGGTATTTGTGCCAAAGCCAAGACCGTCAGAAACGCCACAGGCAATGGCAATTATATTTTTAAGGCTCCCTCCCAATTCCACTCCTATTACATCGGCATTGGTATAGATGCGCAACCTATCGGCCATAAAAATACCTTGCAGATATTTACGTATCCTTTCGTCATAAGAGGCGACCACAGCTGTAGTCGGTATGCCCCTTACTACTTCATGGGCAATAGTCGGTCCGGAAAGAACGCCAAGTTTTATCTGGCCTAATTCTTCGTGTATTACTTCAGACATTCTCTTTAATGTTCCCACCTCTATGCCCTTGGTAACGCTCAAATAGATTGTATCACGTTGATAATCGCACTGCTTAACTTTTTTTAAAACTTCGCGCATATATTGTGAAGGTATAGCGAAAATTATCAATTGCTTCCCAGTGATGGCATTCCTTAAGTCGTGCGTAATTTCTATCTCCCGGGGTATCTTAACTCCGGGTAAAAATTTTGCATTTGTCCTTTTCTTCTTCATCTGCAAAACGTATTCGGCAAACGCTCCCCACAGGGTTAACTTAAACCCTTTTCTTGAAAGCAGGGTCGCTAAGGTAGTCCCCCAACCACCGTCACCTATAACAGAGATATTAAGTTTCTGCATTTTGTTTTTCTGATTCTTCTTTAAGGAAGTGAACCTTGGGATATATATGCGTCAGGTTTTCTTCTTCCCGTGTAATAAACTGAATTCCTAAATCATAGGCTCCGTTTTCTCCAGGCATTATCCTTACAACCTTGCCAATAATGCCATTCTGATAGATAAAGGCTCTTTTTTCCAGTTCTGCGCAGATGTCTAAGACTGACCTGTTAAAAGAAAGCCATAAGATATCGTCTTGATTCACCTTTTCTTTTATATTGCATGATAGACCTGACTGGCTTATATTTGAGGTATAACCCTTCAGCAGATTAGCAATGGTCTCTTTCTTGCATACCTTACAGGCAAGTGGCGTTACATAATCCAATCGTATAAATTCTCTACGCTCTACTCCATTATGTGCCTCATCCATTATTTTACCTCTTTTAGTGCCAGCGGCTTGGGTTTATTAGTCCTCAGTTTTGCCAGGTCCCAGGCATAATCATAAAGATGCAGGCCCTTGCTTACAGCGATGATTTCTCCGTCATCAACACCTATCTCTTCTGACATATATTGTTTTACTAGCTGCAATCCTCCGAGATTCGAAGGAAAGCCTCCCCAGAGGTCCCAGGAACGGAAATATAAAATAAAATGCAACTTGCCGTAACGTATACGTGTATCTATAAGCCTCAGACATGGGGGGTCAACTAATTTTATATCGGAAGGCATACCGATTTCCATAATCGCCTGGTTTGTGCCAAAACCCTTTTCTCTGTATATCTTTATTACCTCTTCCACTTGGTTCACATGCAAAGGCATCTCATAAACCAAATCCTTACCGTCAACATTCTGTTTTAGCTTTACCTTTGGCTCAACCAGTCTCTCGCCGTAGGTATAATCCTCTGTTTTGGTCTTTGTGCCGGTCAAGAGATAATTTAAGTAGCCCTGGATATATTCCATATCTGTAGGCGCTGGTATGCTCATCCCTTCAGGAATTATAGGTATAATCTGATGAGCCGGTTTTCTCACCCTTACTGTCACAAAATCGAATTCCAGGCGCTTTTGCCCTTCGTAGCTACCGCGGGTTATAGTATAGACATAACCTTTTTCCAGAATCGCAGACAGACATTGAAACCACGCATCATCCAAGTCAAAGGCATCAATAAAAACAGGATTTAAAAATTCTTCGGCCATCTAACCTTCTTAAATCTCCTTGCTTTTCTCTTTAGCAGTCTTGGCGAATAATTTAAAACTGCTGATAATTTGAGAAATCGGCATATTCTTTCCGATGTATCCGGAACAGCCGTACTCCCTGGATTTTGCAATCAAGTCCTCATCGTAACCAAAGCCGGTAATCATTATCACAATCAAATCCGTTTTTAGCTCTTTTATCTTTTTTAAGGCTTCCAGCCCGGACATGCCGCTGAGCTTTATATCTAAGAGCACAACGTCAAAATCTTCCTTATCAATTGCATTCAAGGCGCTCTCTCCGCTAGAAACGCACCTAACAATACATTTTTCCTTAACCAACAGATCATTAAATAGGTCTCTCACAGGGGCTTCATCATCAACCACCAAAACTTTATAGCCCATTTTTCCCTCCTATTTTTTAAGCAAAGGGTAATCTTATAATAAATGTTGTGCCTTTATTTACCTGGCTTTCCACCTCTATGGAACCATTGTGATTCTTGATGATATTATAACAGATGGACAACCCCAGTCCCGTACCATTTTTCTTTGTAGAAAAAAACGGCATAAACAGATTCTTTAGATCCTGTTGTGAGATACCGTGTCCGGTATCGCTTATCATGATTTGTGCGTAAAGGTTTTGGAAATTCCTTGTTTTGATACTCAGCCTTCCTCCCTCCGGCATTGACTGATAGGCATTGAGCATTAAATTTACGAAGACCTCTTGCAACTGATTCAAATCTCCTTTAATAGGAGACAAATCTCCAGCTAGATCCTTCTCTATATTTACCGTAGCTGACGTAAACTTATGATAAGATAAAAGCGGCAACACGCCCTCAATGGTCTCATTTATGTTTATTGTCTCTAATTTCGGCGGGGCCTTACGAGAAAACTCAAGCAGCTGGTCAACCAATTTTCTAATCCTGTCTGCCTGGGCCTTGACGATATCCAAACCCTCTTTTACTTTTCGCGCCAATCTTGTCTCTGCCAATAGCATCTCTATTCTCCCGGAGATGACAAATAAGGGATTATTTATCTCATGTGCCATTCCCGCTGCCAATTGTCCTATAGCCGCCAATTTCTCTGTTTGAAATATCTGGTATTCTAATTTCTTGCTTTCAGTAATGTCCTTGGCCATAAATATGTATCCGGTGAGATTGCTTTCTGCATCCAGAAATTGATTTACGGTTAATATAACCGGAAAGGACTGCCCGTCCTTCCTGATAAGTTCAATTTCTGTTTCGTATTGACCGTATCGCTTTACCTGTTCTAAAATAAAAGGCAGTTTATTCTTCGCATCATCTGCGGTGCATAATAGGCTTACGTGTTTAAAAACAATTTCGTTTTTCTGCCATCCGAACATCATCTCTGAGCCCATACCGTAATAGGTAATATTACCGTCCAGGTTAACCACGTATAATGCATACTCTTTTATGTTAGAGAAAATACTACGCAGAATCTCATCTATTTTTTTAGACGAGGCTTCGCTTTCTTTCAACTCTGTTATATCGTCTCCCACTAATAGGATCCCCTCTAATCCTTCAGTTTCTGTCAACATGGGAGTTATGCTCCAGAAGATAAATCGCTCATTGTTATCCTTGTCGCTAATTACACCCTCAAAGGTATTCGTCCTCCTGTATTTAATAGAATCGTCTATAACCGCCTTGAACATCTGTTGTTTTATGGCAGCGTTGCTGTCGCGGTATAAAACATTAAGCCAATTCTTGCCTAAAATGTCTTCCCTATTCTTTGCAGCAATAGTTTCTACTTTTTTATTGCATATAGAAACATTGCCATCGACGTCAAAATAAAGAAAAAGCACATTTGCTTTATCGATCAGCCTAAAAAGTAATTTTTCTGATTCTTGAGTAAAAGGGCTCATATTTTTGGGTTCGCTTCTATCTAAAAGCGGGAGAGGGGAATCGAACCCCCATATATAGCTTGGAAGGCTATTGTTCTACCACTGAACTACTCCCGCAAATTATCATCTCTGCTTGCAAGCCACCTTATTTTACTATTAGTGGCGAAGTCCCGCCCCCTTGCATTCACATTTACTGCGGGAGAAGGCTATTGTTCTACCATTGAACTACGCTCGCAAATTATCATCTATGCTTGCAAGCCACCTTATTTTACTATTAGTGGCGAAGTCCCGCCCCCTTGCATTCACATTTACTGCGGGAGAAGACTATTGTTCTACCATTGAACTACGCTCGCAATCTCTCTATGGCGGCGGGAGAAGGCTATTGTTCTACCACTGCCCCGCCTCCAGCTCTTTAATTATCCGAGGCGGGATCCCGCCATCGACTGTTAAGGGCTCGGCGGGAAACTACTCCCGCAATTATCTTCTTTTAGGCACTCCGCTCGCTACGCTCGCTTGAGTGCCACCAGATTTTTCCGACGAGGAAAAATCTGGTGGGCAGGAGAGGATTCGAACCTCTGAAGCACAAGTGCAGCAGATTTCAAGTGCCCTCAGGTTACCCCGAGGCTTGGACTATCTCATTACCTTGGCTTTTGGCTTTAGGTAGTAGGCGCTTAGTCTCTGCACCTTCCCCCATTCTTGCTTTCGCAAGAAAACATGGGGGCTTGGCTCAGGATTGCCCTTGTCGTATCAGGCCAAGGGGTTCCCTGAATTCACCTACTTTTCCATCTCGCCTTTCAGCAAGACGCTGCTTTCATACAGTCTGCCCCCTTTGGCCACTTGGGTACCTGCCCAATCTATATATTCATCTCTCCAGTTCTTAATAAGCTGAAGTAGTCGCTTATCATTGTAGCGAATATGAACCAAACCATAAGGCAATTTTCTATTACTTAAATTTGGATTGCCTTTTCTTATATATGGTTTAGTAAACTGAGGTAATGGTATCTGTGTTGCTTCTCTCCAATACGCCTTTAGTCTCTTTAAATTGTGATACGAATAGGCATAAAGATAAACCCTCAATCTTTCTTCTTTAGCTCCACATATTTCTCTCAAGAATTTTAAGAATACTTTGGTCATCTGAGGGTTACTATTAGTAAAATCTACGGTATTCCCTTTTAATGTGCCTTCTGCCCAATAAAGCATAACACCAGCGATCTTTAATTTCTCCTGTGCCGCAGATAAATTGGCGGATATTTCAAATTGAGGCCTTAATCTATTTGAGATATAACTGGCTTCGGAACGATTACGTCTGCTTATGTTGTGTCTATTCATAAAATTACACAAGGACCAAATAGAAATATTTAATTTATTAGCGATTTCTTCAATATTATACTCTTTTCCCCAATAAAGATTTTTAATTTCAACTGGATTTAATTTATTAACATACATTTCATTTATTAAAGCCGACGAAGGGAATTGAACCCCCAGCCTAGTGTTTACAAAACACTTGCTCTACCATTGAGCTACGTCGGCGTTAACGAATCTTTTTGATTGCCTCAGGGATTTTATCAATAATATCCGAGGCAATCAAGGAAATTTGCGTCTTCTCTCCCGCTGCCAAATCACCGGCTAAGCCGTGCAGATAAACCGCGTATTTTGCTGCGTTAAATGCATCCAAGCCCTGACCTAAAAATGCGGCAATCATTCCAGTTAAAACATCACCGCTGCCGGCTGTGCTCATTCCGGGATTACCGGTTTTATTTATATATGCCCTATCTTTATAATCCGCAACTACAGTATTATGACCTTTCAAAACCACAGTCACTCTATATTTTTGAGCAAATTTTTTAGCAATCTCTTTTCTCTTGCTTTGCACCTTAGCTACACTTATGCCTAAGAGCCTCGCCATCTCACCGGGATGGGGCGTAAGTATTATAGGTTTTGGGTGTTGGGTCTTAGGTGTTAGGCTTTTCAGGTGTCCGACTAAGGCATTAAGCCCGTCAGCGTCAATAACCAAGGGCTTGTCTGTCTCTCGTATTAACTTGCGGATCAGTTTCTGCGTTGAACTTTCCTGTCCCAACCCCGGTCCGATTACCAGCATATCAATATCTTTTAGAAAATCTCTTATCTTTTGATAGCCGGATAAATTTAGCGATCCCTGCTTCGTCTCTGGTAAAGGTAATGTCATCACCTCTTTTAGTTTTATTTTTATTATTGCCTGATTTAAGCTTCCAGGAATCCCTAACGTAACTAAACCGGCTCCTGCGCGCAAAGTTGCTCCGGAACATAAAGCTGCTGCTCCGGAAAATCTCGCTGAACCTGCTAAGACAAAAATGTGCCCAAAATCACCTTTATGGACATTACTCTTTCTGCGTAATAATTGCGTTGGCAACTGCATAATTTTTCACATGGGAAATAGATATATGCACATCTATTTTCTTGCCCCTGCCATTCAAAATTCTACAACAGGGCTTGCCTTCCTTATCGTTTAATATCTGGACATCTCTCCAACTCAACTCTGAATCTCCTAATGCCTTAAACACAGCTTCCTTGGCAGCAAACCTGCCAGCGAGATGTTGATACAAACTACCCCTGGTTTTAGCGTTCTCTAATTCTTCTTTAGTAAATACGCGATTTAAAAATGCCCCGCCCCACTTCTCTACCGCTTCCCGCAGGCGCTTTACTTCAGTTATATCAACACCGGTTCCGATAATCATCTTAGCTTATCAGCATCTTCATTTCTTTTACTGCGCGCTCAAGGCCCACTAATACTGCACGGCAGACAATAGAATAACCGATATTCAACTCTTCAATGCCTTTTATCTTGGCAACCCTTGCCGCATTATAATAATTCAATCCGTGTCCCGCATTCACAATCAGGCCTTTATCTTTGGCATAACGGGTGGCCGCCTCCAGCTCCTTAAAATATTTGTCTTCCTGTTTCTTGCCTTTGGCATCGGCATAGCGGCCGGTATGTAACTCTATCATACCTGCGCCAACTTTTTTTGCGGCATCAATCTGAATTTTGTCAGGGTCAATAAACAAACTCACGGTGGTCGCCTGTTTTTCCAATTTTTCTAAGGACTGCCTTATTTTTTTAAAATTATTTACTACATCCAATCCGCCTTCAGTGGTTAACTCCTGCCTCTTCTCAGGCACAAGTGTTGCCTGCTCTGGTTTTACCTGGCAGGCAATCTCAACGATATCCCAAGCAGTAGACATCTCTAAATTCAATTTTGTCCTAACCGCTTTTCTTAATAAATGCAAATCCCTATCTTTAATATGGCGCCTGTCCTCTCGTAAATGCACGACTATACTATCTGCTCCGGCGGCCTCACAAATTAAAGCAGCAAATACCGGCTCAGGTTCAAT
>Ga0315274_10009233_pt1 | contig 14269 bp, 9 predicted proteins | sample YL17G02_20_MG_FD_203700 | JGI IMG/M metagenome (GOLD analysis project Ga0315274, IMG submission 203700) | Sediment microbial communities from Yellowstone Lake, YNP, Wyoming, USA - YL17G02_20 | ecosystem: Environmental > Aquatic > Freshwater > Lake > Sediment | place: USA: Wyoming | collected... | reverse complement strand
TCCTTTTCTGCCTGCCCCGCATGGACTGGGGCTACTACGGCATCAAGCGCTGGGTTCGCTTCGACTACTTCATCCTCGCCGCAGCCATCCTGCTCGAACTCCTGGCTGTCTTTTCCGTCCGCCTCTTCCCTACACTCCGCGACGCACTTCCCGACCTCCGCAACGAGTCCCTCCTGGCCATCACCCTCTGGAACCTATCCTGGCTCATCGGATGGGAGTTCATGCACCGCTACCTCCTCCTGCGCCGCCTCAGCGTTTCCTTCCCCCGATTCGGCTGGCTCCTGATCCCCATATACGAAGGCGCCTACCACCTCGTCTGGCCCACGCTCCTCATGCCCGCCGGCATGGTCATCTTCTCCCTCATCGCCACCTACTGGTCCCTGAAGCGTCGCAACGGCCTCCTCCCCTTCCTCGCCCACCTCGTCATCGAGTTCCAGCTCACCGTCTTCCTGATCCTCGCATAACATCCCTTGCGCTCTTGCTTCCAGGCTGTTACCATATCTTTGTTCAAGAGAGGTAGTCCCGTGAGGCCCGACGACCAGAAAACAGATCCTGACGTTGACGATCGCACGCTCGTGATCAATCCCGCTGACATGGCCGACGCACCAACGATCCATAAGGCCAGCCTCGTGGTGGTGTCCGGTTGGGAGATCGGAAAGCAGGTCGAGTTGACGACGCACGAGCACGTCGTCGGCAGGTCGCTTCTGGCCAACACGCGCATAAACTCTCCTTCGGTCTCGCGCGAGCATGCCAAGATCGTCCGCGTAAGCGAAGGCGGCGATGAATACTTTGCCGTGACGGATCTCAAGAGCAGCAATGGCACCCGGCTCAACGGGGAGCCCGTAACCTCGGCGCGGCTCCAGAACGGCGACAAGATCCAAATGGGCGATGTCGTGTTCAAGTTCGTCCTCGAGGACGCCGTCGATGTCCGATTCTACAAGGACATTCACCAGCTCATTCATTATGACCAACTGACCGGACTTCTCAAGATGGACGCCTTCAAGCGCGAACTCGATGCGGAGTTGCAGAAGGCCCGCGCCAACGGCCGCCTCACGCTTGCGATGACCGACCTCGACGGTCTGAAACGCGTCAACGACAGTTACGGTCACCTTGCGGGCCGGATGGTCGTCCGCGAGATGGGCGCCATGATCCGCCAGGCCATCCGGCCACAGGACCGTGCAGGACTGTATGGCGGCGATGAGTCCATCATGTTCTATCCCGCTACGTCTATCGAGGAGGCTGCCCGGATTGCCGAGCGCATTCGGCAGATCATTCAGGGCCGGACCTTTGAACTCGGTGGAAACTCGTTCGGAGTTACGATCAGCCAAGGGCTGTCCGAGTGGCCCCGCCACGGCGCGACCATCGAGCAGCTTGTTGCCGCCGCGGATGCGGCGCTCTATGAGGCCAAGGCCTCGGGCCGCAACTGCATCCGATGCGCTCCGGACTGATTCACCCTTCGGACACAGCTTATCGGTACTAGAGGCGTCAACGAACTCCTCGCCACTGGCCGTCAATCCGAGAGGAAGGAGGAAGGCTTATGGCAGTCAAACCGACACCGCTCATCACGCTCACCACGGATTTCGGCACGCGCGACCCTTACGTCGCCGCCATGAAAGGCATGATCTACTCGATCCAACGAAAGCTCTGCGTTGTCGATCTGTCACACGAGATCCCACCTCAGAGCATCCTTGATGGCGCTTTGTTCCTGGCGGGGGCCGTCCGCCATTTCCCGAAAGGCACGATTCACGTGGCCGTCGTCGACCCCGGCGTCGGAACCGAACGCCATCCAATTGCCTTGCTTGCCGGCGGACAAATCATCGTGTGTCCCGACAACGGCCTCGCCACCTTGTTTCTCAGCGAGAACCGTCTGGAGGAAGCGCGGATCATCACCAATCCCAAGTTCATGGCCGCCAAGATCAGCCCCACGTTCCACGGCCGCGACATCTTCGCCCCTGCCGCCGCGCATCTGGCGTGCGGCGCGCCCTTCAAAGAGGTCGGGGAAGAACTCGACACCATTCTCACCTTGGATATTCCGGGTCCTCAAGGCGACACGGTTCGCGGCATCCGCGGTAAGATCATGCACGTCGACCGATTCGGCAACTGCATCACGAACATCCACCAGTCCACGCTGAAAGGCGCAACGCCGGCAAACATACGCGTCGGCCGCCACCGACTCCACGGTATTCGCCGAACCTATGGCGACGTGGCTTCAGGAAAACCGGTGGCGCTCTTCGGCAGCGCGGGTTACCTCGAGATCGCCGTCAATGGCGGGAACGCCCATGCGGCGCTCTCTGTGGGAAAAGGCGACGACGTGACCCTCGCGTTCTGATATCCGGTACAGCGCGCCTTCCTCGGATTAGAGAACGTTCAACTCTACCAAACCGCGAATGCCGGCCCTGACTTCTCCCGCGGAGCGATGCAGTGCCGACCTTTCCTCTTCGCTCAGTTCCAGTTCGACGATTTCTTCCGCGCCGTATTTCCCCAGCCGCACCGGCACGCCGATGTAAATGTCGTCAAGACCATACTGCCCCGAGAGGTGCGTCGAGCACGGCAGCAACTGCTTCTCGTCCCGCACGATGCTCTGGACCATGCGCGCGGCGCTGGCCCCAGGCGCGTAATACGCGCTTCCCGTTTTCAGCAGCGCCACGATCTCGCCACCGCCGTTCCGCGTCCGTTTCACAATCGCGTCGACGCGCTCGGGCGGCAGCAGCTTCGTGATCGGAATCCCCGACACCGTCGTGTACTGCGGCAGCGGGACCATATCGTCCCCGTGCGACCCCAGTACCATCGTGTCGACGTTTTTCGCGCTGACGCCCAGCTCCAATCCCACAAAAGCGCGGAACCGCGCGCTATCGAGACATCCCGCCATGCCGATAACGCGCTGCGCCGGAACCCCGAGCTTCTTGAAGGCAAGATACGTCATCACGTCCAGCGGATTCGTGACGACGATCACGATGCTTTCCGGTGCATATTTCAGGATGCTCTCACAGATCTGCGTCATGATGGCCCCGTTCTTCGCGAGCAAGTCCAGGCGCGTCATTCCAGGCTTTCGCGCCAGCCCCGCCGTCACGACCACCACGTCGCTCCCGGAAAGGTGGGTGAAATCATTCGTGCCGGTGATGATGGAATCGTACCCACGAATCGGGCCGGCCTGCGTCAAGTCGAGCGCCTTCCCCTGCGGAAGTCCCTCGATGACGTCCAATAGGACGACGTCCCCCAACTCCATCTCAGCACAGTACTGCGCCACCGAGGCCCCAACGTTTCCCGCGCCGACGCATGCAATCCTGAACCGTTTCCCGACCGCCATGATCTCCTCCCTCTCATGTTCGTGCTCGTGCCCGTAATCGTAATCGCAATCGCAATCGTAATCCAACCCCCCGGTAATGGCGTCTCATCCCAATTCGCCGTCAAACGTTTACGCTCCGGGAGGGCGAGGCTCCTGCCGAGCCGGGCTGAGTCGGCGTGCAGCCACCGGCTCGGCAGGAGCCTCGCCCTCCCGTATGCGTCACCGTCTGCTTGACGTTTGGAAGTGAAAAAGAGTCGTTTGTCGCCGGAACGGGACAGTCAGTAGTACAGCCCTTCCCCCTCGTTTGAAGTCATGACCGTGTCGCATTCGCCGGTTAATGCGTGTCGGCGCAAACCGTCGAAACCGCCATGATAGAGCGGTCAGTCGCATCGATCAAACCTGTTGTCGCCCTCCTTCCCATTGCTCGAGAATGATCTCATCCCTGCGGTGTCTTTTCGGCGGGGCCCTGTGCTATAAGTGTTTCTCGATAGCGTCTCGCGCGCGTTCGAATGGAATACCCGCATGGCGTCACAGCTTTACGACCGTTACGTCAACAACGACCTCCTGATGCACCTGTCCCGGCCGCAGCATCCCGAGGGCTGCTCGACGGCATCGCTCGCCACGGCCGTCAACTATCTGTTCGGCGCGGAACATGGACTCGCCACGCAGGAGGAGTTCTCCGCGGCGATTGAAATCCCCAGCAACGACCTTGGCCTTCCCGGCGGTCCTGGAAATGAGGTCCTTCTGGAATGGTTCCGGACCTATGCCGGCAAGAAGGGTCTGCAGGCCGAGTGCGGCATCCTGCTCGACGGCGAAGACGTCAAAGACTCGAGCAGGAACAGTGGCGTCTTCGAGGAACTAAAGGCGATCATCCGGGGCTGCGACACCGTCCTCGTCTACCATCTCGAACATCACTACAATATCGTCTGCGGTTTCGTGGAACACGCCCTCATGCCCACCGAGGCATATGTGCCGCCCGCCCCTATGCAGCGTTGGCTGATACTTGCGGACGCTTCGCTTAACCGGGATCCGATTTGGTCCATCCCGTGGCAAGCCATGTGCGACGATTTCCGCCGGGATCGCCGCCACTGCATCCTTGCCTTCTCACGAACCGGATGAAAAGATGAAGCGCGGCAGGTTCTTCGCCTGCCGCGCACACTTCGCACCTCGCACTGTCTTACGCGTACTTGCGATAGGGCTGCCGGTATTCACGTTTGAGGTATTTTTCGGCATCGGGGCAGTTCGGAATCTTCATGTTGACCGCGTCGTACTCGATCTTTGTGCCGGCACGCACGGCAAGGTTGCCCAGCGAAACCATTTCCGTAAACGGCCCCGCATAGCTGAACTCGCCGTCGAAGCCGCCCTTCGGCGTCGGGATGCCTTTGCACCTGTCGATCCATTCCTGGTAATGCCCGGTCGAGTTGGGGATCGTCTTGGGTGGCTTGTCGAAATCCTTCATCTTGGAACTCGGGATTAGCGTCGGCCCGCCGCCATAGCAGCCGCACGCCAACACACCCTTATCGCCGATGAACAACGTGCCGTTGTCCCCGTCGCCCAGCTTCTCATCGGGTGCGGCGCCTTCCGGCCGGGGCGGCAGCTTATTGCCGTCGTACCAAACCAACTTCACGGGAGGCATATCGCCGCGAGCCGCGAACTGGTAGGTGATGATAGCCCACTTCGGGGCGGTTTCCTCGTTGTTCCCTTCCGAAACCGCTTCGATGCTGGTCGGGTAGGTCAGCTTCAATGCCGTGTAGGACGGATCCATAATGTGGCATGCCATGTCGCCCAGCGCCCCACAGCCGAAATCCCACCAGCCGCGCCATGCGAATGGGCAATACGCCTTGTTGTACGGCCGCTTCGGAGCCGTACCCAGCCACAGGTCCCAATCCAGGTAATCCGGCACGGGCATCACTTCCTTGGGACGCGGAATGGCCTGCGGCCAAATGGGTCGATCTGTCCAGATGTGCGCTTCATGAACCTTGCCGATGGCGCCCGCCCAGATCCATTCGCACAGGCGCCGCACGCCTTCACCCGAATGGCCCTGGTTGCCCATCTGCGTCGCCACCTTGTACTGCGCCGCAAGTTCCTTGAGCCGCCGTGCCTCATAGACGTCGTGCGTCAGCGGCTTCTGCACGTACACGTGTTTGCCGAGCTCCATCGCCGCCACGGCGATCGGCGCATGCATGTGATCCGGCGTAGACACGGTGACCGCGTCGATGTTCTTGTACTCCTTGTCCAGCATGACGCGGAAGTCTTTGTACTGTGTCGCCTTCGGGAACTTCCTGAACTTCTCCGCGGCGCGGTGCCAGTCCACGTCGCATAGAGCGACGATGTTATTGTCGCCCGCTTCCGCCGCGCCGTCGATATCGCTTGAACCCTTCCCGCCGCACCCGCAACCTGCAATGTTCAACTTCTCGTTGGCCGATATCTTCCGCGGCCCCTTGACCTTCTTGCCGCCGGTTGTGGCGCAGCCCGCCGCCATAATGGCGGTTCCAAAGATAAAGGTGCGCCGTGAGATCGTGTTCTTACCCATAGTCGTATCCTTCCTGTTAGGCCCTCACTGACCATCCGTCCGTACGGGAACTCAACCACGCACAGAATCATCCGCTTCACCAGGCACAGATTATAAGGCAGTTCAAGATAAATGTCACGATTTTCCAACCATCAGGCAATCACGGCCTGAGCGCCTGGCTCATTGATCAAAAAAACCTATCTCGTCGAGTTGGCGGCGCAGGCCGTCCAAGCGGCTGTCGGGGAACGCGACCATGGGACTGCGCAGACACAATCCCCACACGAATGAGATCTCGCGGAAAGCGACTCACTATTCTGCATTACATCATGAGTCAAATGCTGGCAAGCAACTCAGCCCATTTCCGCCTGTGGTCGATGTCCACTCTCTGATCATCGAGTTCCTTGCCGATACATTCAAGAAACAGGCGGCGTCCTTTTTCACCGAGAAGCACAAGGCAACTTTCCAAGAACACCGCAAACTCACATACGTAGATGTTCTGACCCGTGACGAACTCGCGGTCGATAAGATCCTTCACGGATTCTGTTTCTGCCGGAGCTATCCCCCCTTGAACCAGAAATATCAACTCGCGTATGCCTTTGCTCCGAGCGCCCGGCAATTTGTCGAGGGCGTGCCGGAGCGCAAGCTGCCGATCCTTCACTTCCACCGCCAAGACGACGTTGCCTTCATCATCCTTGCACTCCAGATCCGCAGCACTGCCGGTGCTGGAATCCGCCGCATTGATATTTGCCGCCTCCACGGCACTGAAAGCCCCAAATGCTTGACCAATACATCGGAAGAGAGCTACGCACACTGTCTGCAAACGCATCCCCCCCGTACGTTCAGCGACGAAAGCCGAAACGACCTGACAGCATTGGGCAAGGCTGACCCGGTTTGGAACCGGATAGGTGAGAGATGTGCAGCGAAGCCGTTCACTTATGGAAAGCAGGACAACCCTGAGCGCCGGAAGGGCACACTCACTGTGCTCCTCGATAAAATCGAGCACTCTTAGAAGGTCATCAAACCCAACCTTATCCTTCTGGGCAGTGCGGTACTGCGTGCGAATGGCGGGAATGCGCAGCGGGTTGTTGAGATAAGGTTCCTTTGATCCTCCGAGGACGGAATCGTTTTGTCTATCGAACTCCACAATGACCTGATGACACAGACTTCTGGCATCAAACGAACCTTGCAGTCCTGAGCCGGCCTGAATCGAGCGGCAGTCAAGCGCGGGCATCACCACCTTGGCGAGGATCTGCGTCGGAAGAACGTAGCGGTAAGTCAGCGTCTTCGAGTTGACGGACCTCGAGATAGCGTCGGAGATCTCGATAGGCAGAGCCTCTTTTCGCTTGATCCCGCGTTGGGTGAGCAGATCCCACTCTTCCTGCAGCTTCTTGCGTGCCTTGTCGATAAATGAACCGGGCGCTTCGCGAGGCATCAGTAGTTCACCCAAAGCATCTCCTGCCGCAGCTTCTTGACGGAATGGCACTGTTTCTCCGGCGCGTCCAACCTCCGCCAGTCCCTATACAACTCCGAGTAAAGGGGGCAATCATACCCGGATACCGCCGCTTTCCCCTTTATGCCGGTGAGCGTTCGCGCCAACAGCCGATGATCGTACTCCGACATCTCATACCCATATGAACTCACGTCGCCACGAACCTGGTGTGGATATGGGGGGTCGCAATAGAAAAGCGTCCCATGGCCATCATACAATCCGATAACCTCAAGAGCGGGACGGTTCTCAATCTGCACGCGAAGTAACCGTTCTACGATCTCCGGCAGGGCTTCAATGCTGCCAAGCCAACGCGATACAACACCACTCATTCCGGCGCGGCTTGTGTTCTTGCAGTTCGCCCAACGGCCCAGCGATGCCTTCTGCGCGAGGCCTGTCCGCACCTGCCGAGCACGCACAAAAAAACGACGCGCTCGTTCGAGGTCGCTGAGAGGAGAATCTGGGCGACTGCACGCAATGAAGAACTCCTCCCGCGAGAAGGGTGTGAGGCCGATGGCCTCGACAAGTCTCTCCTTCTGATCCCGCAGCACGCGGAAGAAGTTCACCACCTCGCCATCTACGTCATTGTAGGTTTCCACAGGCGATGGATACCGGTTCAGCAGCACCGCGGCAGATCCCCCGAAGGGTTCGCAGTAATGATCGCAAGGCGGCAAGAGCGGCAGCAGCCAGTCAAGATGACTGTACTTGCCCCCGTACCACCCAAAGGCTATAACTCGCCTCTTTCTGCCTACGGAGATGCCGCGCCGAGTCGTCTCGGAAGGAAACAACTCTGCTGTCTCAACAGGAGACTTGGCGCTTGTCGTGTATATTGGAGACACTGTCCTTGACACCGACGCTCCTCCACAGGGCCAATTCCTTGGCTTCATACTACAACCAAGCGGGACGCGTTTCAAAAGAACTGCCCGCAGGCGCTCCGTGCAATGGTGGGGAAAGACCCCGCCCCCTACTTCCACCATTTGATCTGCAGCGGCTCGCGGCCTACGGGCTCGAAGTCCAAGGAGAACTTGAACGGACCGGGAATCTTCGAGACCTTCACAAGCACCGTGTTGCGCCCCTGCTTGAGCGCGCATTCGACCGAGGCCGACTCGCTCTGGTCATGAGGAACCTGCTTTGTGCTCTCGTGAACCAGCTTATCGTTCAGCCACACCTTCATCGCATCGTGCACGCCCAGCTTCAACATGGCCGGCTGCCGTTTCTCACTCGTAAACTCTGCATAGGCGTATCCCGTACCATGGTCGAAACGCGGGTAATACTCGTACACTGGCGTGAACGCTTCCTGAAGGTCCACAAGATGGCCGTGCGCCGCGCGCGAGTACCACGTCTTCCAGCCGACCGCGTTGTACCAACCCGGGTACGTGGCCTCGAACGAGATCTCCGACTCCGGCGGATACGCCGTGTCGTGTCCAGCGTTCCCCCAGTTCGGGAACGGCCCGACGACCATCCAGCGGCGTATGTCCTCGTTGCGCTCACGTCGCAGCCATTCCACCATCTTCTGATCGAGAGGCACGAGACGCTCCGACGGTACCGACCGCCGAGAGAAGTGTTTGAGCAGGTTGACGAACAGCCGATCCGCGACGGGATCCCGGCCCAGGTTTTCCAGGACGCGCAGGTGAGTAAGGACAAGGATCCCATTTCCGTGGCGGCGAACAAGAATGTCGCTGCCCCACCACGACGTTTCCCCCATCATGTAGTTTCCTGAAGCAATCGGGGTGGTATCGAAGGCGCCGCAGATATCCTCGTCGCTCGTCTCGGCAAACGTCTTTGCCGGAACCACGTTACGGTACGGCTGGCGCATCAGACACCGCGCCGGCAGCCCATCGAAAACCGGATGCAGCTTGACATAGTGATAGACGCCCAGGAACGCGCCCACGGCGTCCCGGCTCGTTGCGAGTATGCCCGGATCGATTCGTTCGGCCATATCATTCCAGTCGTTCGGCGGCCCGAATACGATCGCCACCGAGCCGTCTTTTACCTGCGCGAGCACTTGGGCAAGTTCGTTGTCCGGATAGCCGCGGATCGTGTTTGCCAGCGGCGGAACAATGTGAATCGCCGCCCGGATGCTGGCCGCCTTGGCCAGCGCAAGACATCGCTGCGTCCAGACCCCTTGCTGATCCACGATATCGACTTCAATCCCGCTGGGTTCCGCCGGTTCGAACACATTCAGCTCGATGGCATTCTCCGCAATGCACTTCATCCCTTGCACAAGGCGCACGACGAACCGGTGCAACCCCGTCGAACCCGAGGCGGCGATGGTGCCCACCCATAACTCCTTTCCACCACGCGGGATGCGCGCCTTCCTCTTCTTCTTCCACAGGACTTGGTTTGTCGGCCCGATGACTTGGAGTGAAAGCTCGGCCTGGCCTTCCACGCGCTCGTCATTCACCAACAGCACCGTGACGGGAATCTCCTCCCGAGGAATCAGGTTCGTCCGGGGAACCTCGATGATCGGCCGCATCGGCTGCTGGAGATCTGAGAAGGTCCGCAACGCAGGCTTGGGCTGGCGCCAGCGGTCTAAGACCCCCGCACAGAACTCATGCCCTGCGTCGCAAAGCTGTGTGTAGCAATAACCTGCAAGTTTCTGATTGGCCCGGCAAGCATCCACCTGAAACCGCGCGGCATCGCACTGAAGTTGTCGCGCGGCCTCTGTAAACCCGGAGAAACTCCCAAAAACCCTGTCAAGGTTTCGCTCGTCAAAGCCCTGCTTGGCGGCCTCAAGCATTCGCTCCAGGAAACGTGCATCTTTACATATCCCCTTGTTATCGCCATATTTAGCGATGACATCTTCCAGGTCTTCCATCCCCCCGAAACCGAATTCGGAAAGGAAGAACAGCAGGTTCGGATCGCCGCTGTACGTATAATAGAGCTCAATATCCCGGTCGACGGGAGCCCGCTGGTAAATGTGCAGGTCATCATACGGCTCGAGGGCATCATTATAGGGTCGCATATACCGCGACGACTCACGCGACGCGTTTACCCCGCCCGAATCGTCTATGATCAACCGGCTCGGATCAAGCGACCGCGCCAGAAGGCAAAGGTCATCCTTGATGGACTGGGCTCCCCCTTGCATTACGTAACCCGCGTTACCCGTTTCATTTAGCATGCCCCAGATGACCACTGATGGATGGTTTCGGTCCCTGAGGATCATCTCACGCACTTCCCGTTCGCAACGCTCGCGCATCCATGGTGACTTCTGAATCCAGCCGATGGGCGGCTCTTCATAAAGAAGGATCCCGATCTCATCCGCGAGGTCCAGGGTGATCTTGGGCGCGGTCTTGATGTGGAGCCGGACGAGGTTGAACCCGGCCTGTTTGGCCAGCTCAAGTTCTTTTCGCGCAAGCTCTTCCGTCTCCGGAGCAACCAGGGAACGGGCATAGTCCGGCTGATGTAGGACCCCCTTGACGAATATGGGATGGTTGTTCAGGTAGAAGCGGTTGTCCTTGACCGTGAACTCCCGCATCCCGAAACGTGTACGCGTAACATCGACAACTTCGCCCTCTTGGATGAGCTCACACCGCAGCACGTACAGCTTGGGCGTCTCGGGCGACCAAAGATCGAACTCAGGGAAGTTGAGAAAGAGTTTCCCAGGGTTTCCGCTGACCTCATGAGAAGTGTCTTCGATAGAGACGCGGACGCTCCCGGCTTGGGTCGCGTCAACGGTGACGCCGACGCGCTTCCGCCGAATATCAGGCTCGATAAACACGTCCCGGATGTGCGCATACGCCTTGCCCACGACCGAAACACTGCCCCATATACCGGCGAAAGACCAGTAGCCCCCTTCTTTTGACGAGGGTATCTCCTTGGGCCGGAAATCGCCATATCCATCGGGACCATGCGGGTCGACGATCCGCACTGCGAGCCGGTTCAGCCCGATGGCCGCCGCAGCGCTCGCGTTCAGCGCGAACGGCGTGTAGCCCCCTTCATGGTCCCCCAATCGCACCCCGTTCAGCCAGACCTCCGCATAGTAATCCGCCGCGTCGAATTGCAGCTCGACATAGCGGCCTTCCCACTCCGGAGTCAAGTCAAACTCGCGGAAATACCACCCCACCCCATCATAGTCGGGCGCCCACAAATCCCACACGCTGGGCACCCGAACCCCGAGGGCGTCCGACGGAGCGGCTCGTCCAAACCATTCCTCTTTCTTCCCGGCGTCCCGCGGATCGAGCGCCAAACGCCAGCCGCCATCCAGACAAAGATTCAACCTAGGCGAGTCGTTCATGACCCTTTCCTGCCGCAAAAAGAAGAGCGGGCAGCCCAACCCTTCATCAAGCCCGTGATACTACCCCGCAGTGGACAGCTATTCAAGCTTCCGTTCTGAAACTCCCCAGCAGCAGCCCGACATTCCCCGTCCGACAACTCCGGCAATTCAGCCCCTCGTTCAATACGGGGTTCAACCTAGAAATGGCAGTTCAACCACGAATTTTACGAATGACACAAATGAACCCTCATTATAGCTGATTGATGGAAGGCCGTTTGTCGGGACGTCTTGCTACTGCGTGGCAGTTGAAATCACCTCACCCAACAGGTGATCAGTTGCAGGTGCGTCAGGGTTGCGTGAAGCTGCTGTGGATACCGAGTCTGCAATCATGTGCGGAGATTTATTCGTGCAGATTCGTGTGGATTCGTGGTTAAACTGACGAATCTACGTTCAAAGATAGCCGTCTTCCGCTGCCGTAGCCCGTTCCCCCGATACCCGAAACCCGGCTCTTAGAATGGCGCCCCGAACAGGAATCGAACCTGTGTTTCAGCCTTAGGAGGGCCGCGTTATATCCACTTAACTATCGGGGCACTCGATGGAAGTCTCCCAATGAGCATAGCCGATAGAGCGGGCGTATGCAACTCGCGCGCGAACTCTCTCAACCACTCGCGCGCACCGTTCCCGCGCGCGCCGTTCTTGGCTGGATGCTTGACAGTATGGGGCCGCCCTGTTAGGCTCAAGTCCAAGAAACGATAAGGTCCAACTTAACCGAACCAAAGGGCTCTTGCTATGAGAACAGCTTTGTGTGCCGCCATTTTCCTGGCCGTCGCATTCCCGCTTTACGCTCAAGAGGAACCGAAGCAGATCACGTTGGGTGAGAAGAAGGACGTGGATCCTGCCGTTTCGCCGGATGGGAAACACCTCGTCTATTCGAGCGACCGCACCGGGAGCTTCAACATTTTCATGATCACTTTCGGTACAGCCGGCGACCTGCAGTTGACGCAGGGCAAGAAAGATGATCGGCATCCCGCGTGGTCGCCGGACAGCAAGAAGATCGTCTTCACGTCAAAACGAACCGGAAACGGCGACGTCTACGAGATGGCATGTGACGGCAGCGCGGGCTTCCTCCAACTGACGGACCGCGAAGAGATCGAGACTACCCCCTGCTACAATCCGAAAGAGAGCGGCTTGGCCTTTGGGAGCGCACCGAAGAAAACCGTCCAGTTCAGCACGAAGATGTCCGTGGCCTACGCGAAGGACAAGGGCAGCGCCAACAACTGCACGGTTCTTACGGACGGGGGCGAGCCGCGCATCAGTCCGGACGGGAAGAAGATCGTCTTCGTCTCGCACCGAACCAAGAACAAAGACATCTGGCTGATGAATATCGACGGCGGGCAGCAGATGCAACTCACGTCCGATCCCAAGGACGACGAGAACCCAGCCTTCTCTCCCGATGGCAAGAAGATCGTCTTCGTCTCAAATCGCACGGGCAACTGTGACCTGTGGGTGATGGATGCCGACGGCTCAAACCCACGCCAGCTCACCACCGATCCCGCCCAAGAAACCCAACCCTACTGGAGTCCCGAGAACTACCTCTACTACGTCCGTGAGGCAAAGCAGGGGCAATCGAACATCTTCAGAATCAAGGCCCCGTGACTCACAGAGAGAAACAGGTCGCTGTCACCTGCTTCCGTCGTCGGGGAAGTCTGACGTGTAGTCGTCCAGCTTGTGCCCGAACCGGCAGTCATCCATTGTCGCGTGTCTGGACATCGTCTTCGACACCGTCCGGCCCCAGTCGTCATACGTGAACACCGTGTTCGCCCCCCGAAGCCATCGTCAACAACTCATTCCCCTTGTCGGAAATGTGGGAAGCGTCCCCAATTTACCCGGAAGCATCAGGAGCGCCAGAATTTCGGCCAGCACAGATCGCGACATGCCCTCAAGGGCGACGTCATCCAGGAATGCGCGTCACCTTCCGAGCCAAGAGAACGCCAGTCCGCCAACAAAAGAGTCAGAGCAAGAACCAGGAACACGAGGACGTCGGCCACAACGGAATCCGACGCCCCTTCAGAACAGGCGCCGTCTGCGGATCCGCATCCTACCTGAGGCCAGATCGGCGCTTTCTTCAATCTAACGTGGACGATTTCGGAATCCTCGGCATTATTGACGTTGGTTACGACGACGTGCACCGTCTTCGCGTTTCGGAACTGCTCGGCACTTACTGTGATCAGCGCCGGGCCGGCGCCGGACTGCGGGCTCACGCTGACCAGCTCGCTGTCGCACCATATTGACCAGCTTGCGGGCGAATCGCCAACGCTGAGCACGTGAAACGCACTGGTTGGGCAGCAGCGGCTCAGAGTGAGACAGTCCTTGTCGACCACGAGGTCGCCCTCGACCGCCGTATGCTGGACGAGCACGACCACGGCCTCGGTGTCGCTCGGATCGGCTTGGTTGGCCACCATAAGGGTTGCCGTGGCGTCGTGTGAGAAGCCCGTCGCGCTTACGGTGACAGCCGCTGGCCCAATACCCTGGGCCGGGGCAGCCGTCACGGCGGGATTGTCGCATGATATCGTCCATCTAAGGGGCAGTTCACCCGTATTCATAACGTGGAGCACGCCTGTCGGGGAGCCTTCGGCCAAAGTCATGGAGTTCGTATCCACTTCAAGGTCCGCCGGAGCAAGCGTCCGCTGGATATGCACGACAATGGTCTCTGTATCCAACGGTGACTCCACGTTGGCGACGTTGACGGTTGCAGTGAGATCCCGAGAG
>Ga0315274_10009231_pt1 | contig 14269 bp, 10 predicted proteins | sample YL17G02_20_MG_FD_203700 | JGI IMG/M metagenome (GOLD analysis project Ga0315274, IMG submission 203700) | Sediment microbial communities from Yellowstone Lake, YNP, Wyoming, USA - YL17G02_20 | ecosystem: Environmental > Aquatic > Freshwater > Lake > Sediment | place: USA: Wyoming | collected... | reverse complement strand
GCGGAATGTTGAGAGAGGCGTTGTAGCCCAGTTCCAGCACCTTGCTCTCATCAAGAAGCACGTCCGTGGTGATGAAGGAGCCCCTGACAATGACCGTCATCGCTTTCTTGCCAACGACCGCCTCCGGGTCCAGCAGGTGCTCTGGAGTCAGCGCTGACTTGGGGATGAGTAGCGTCCCCACCGCATCTGCCGGGATCTCCGTGAGTGCAGGTATCTCCTGCGCCGCGATCACCACTGAGATCTTCGCTTCCGGAGTGGCCTGGGGAGGTGCCGGTGGCGCCTGACCGCTGGTGCGCAACAGCGCGAACACCGCGACTGTGGTCCCCAGCGCCAGGATGATTCCCGCAGCAATGAGTATCGTCCCTCTTCGTGGCATCTCTACTCCTCTGCTCCCAGTCTGTCTCGCCTCTCAGTAGCGAGGCGGGTTGCGCTTTGGCACTATTCTACCGCGTTTGTGCCAGCAAAGCAACACTCAGTTCAACCCTGCTAAGCCTGGTTGAACAGCCTTTCGCACTTTTGTTCCGAGAGAGCAACGCCCCTCCAGGTGCCTGTCTTGCTGAGGCGGGATTTGTAATCCCGCCGTGGTCCGCCGGATTAGAAATCCGGCGGCAGCGAAAGGGGTCGCCGCCAACGGGAGCTGGTGCAGCACTGAAGGCACTGGCAACCAACTCGGGCACCCGCCTAGTGCCCCCTTTTTCCACACTCTCAGTTCAACCCTGCTAAGCCTGATTGAACAGCCTTTCGCACTTTTGTTCCGAGAGAGCAACGCCCCTCCAGGTGCCTGTCTTGCTGAGGCGGGATTTGTAATCCCGCGGCAGCGAAAGGGGTCGCCGCCAACGGGAGCTGGTGCAGCACTGAAGGCACTGGCAACCAACTCGGGCACCCGCCTAGTGCCCCCTCTTTCCACACTCTCAGTTCAACCCTGCTAAGCCTGATTGAACTGCCTTTCGGTCCGTTCTTTCGTGAGCGTACCGCCCCTCCAGGTGCCTCCACGTGTCACCGGAGCAGGCCCACTCCGGCCGTGGGTTGAGGCGAGCGCCTACCCTGTGAGTCTCAGGAAGATGTGCTGGGCGATCTGCTGGAACACCGCCTGGAGGTCGTCGGTAGTTTCAGCGTACTGGTGTATCCCGCCCGTAGTTTCGGCGATGTCGGTCATCAGGGCCTGGTCGGCGCGAGTCCCCAGGGAGATGGTGAAGATGATGATCCCGTTCTGGACGGCCCAGTCCACCGCGTTGTCGATGTGCTGAAGAGACCAGGTGTTGGCGGCATCGACGTTGCAGTTCATGGTCGCCGGGTTGCAGGGTCTGTTAGGGATTCCGTCGGAGAGGAGGATCATCACATGTACCGCATTGGTGCGGCCGTGATGTCCTTGCGCCTCGTTGGTGCTCAGTATCTCGGAGCCGCGGTAGATGCCATCCCCGATATTGGTCCAGCCGGCGGCGCTGAACTGTGTCCACAACGTGTTGGTGATGGCCGAGTAGTTGGAGCTCAACTCCGACGCTGTGGACGAATCTCCGCTGTTGGGGTAGAAGTTGGTGGTGGTGCCGTCATCGCTGTAGTACGCCAGGCCGATCTGGTCCAGGTCAGGGTCGAGGCAGGGAGGGTCGGTCGGGTTAGCGCCCAGCTTGCACTCAGTGATGAACCAGTCGGCTGCGTTGAGGGTGTCCCAGATGGGCTGGGCTTTGTACCTGGCCGCCAGGCTCGCGAAGCTGCACCCCATAGTCGAGCTGCCGCCGCTGACGTTGCAGGAGCAGTTGGACCCTGTGCTCGTGCAAGAGACGGAGATGGACGGCCCCTTTCCGTTCGTCACACCTCGTACCCTGACGTCGTCGAACAGCCCGAAGTCGCTGTCTTCCATAGCGTACACACCGAGCTCCAGGCCGAAGCTGCCGGCAGCCTGGCTGGCGCGAGAGTAGACACGCTGGCGCCAGGTGTCGCTGCAGGTCAGGTCCATGAAGGTGAGCCAGGGCCCGCCCGGTGCGTACCAGCCCCTGATCCAGTCAGAGTTGGAATCGCAGCTGTAGGTGCGTTCATAGAAGCCGATTTCAATCTCGTCGTAGGGAGAGGCGTTGAAATAGCGGTAGAAGCGGCCGTCGTTCCCACTGCTCCAGCCCTCGGTCTGGGCGTAGTTGGCTCCCCCGCTCCTGCTGCGGGAGTCGTTACGCGCGCCAACCCGATCTACCTCTTCGCAATCCCAGGGAGAGTTAGCGCCGCAGAGCATGGTGGGGTCGAGGTTGCCGTCGCCTGTGGTGTAGCTTGAGAACTGCTCGTAGAAGATATCCGTGGAGCTTTCCCACCAGGGACTGCACCCGTGGGAGACGGTGCCCGTTGTGCAAGTGTCGTCGTCCATGGACCCAGAGACGTCGATGACCAGGGCCACGTCCAGGCGGTTGGCGTTCTCCCCAATGGCGTGGGCCGACACGTCAACAGTCTCGAAATTCAGAACCCGGAGAAACGTCAGGCCGACACTCTGTGTCGCGCTGACCACCAGATGGTAGTGGTCAGGACAAGGAGGGTTGGAACAGTCGAACTCTTCGGGAAAGGCCCAGCCCAGGTCGAAACCCTCCGCGTTTTCATCATAGCCGTTGAGATTCAGGTATTCCACCATGCGGTCGTAGGCGGCGGCTTCGTCAGGGAGTTCCTGGGCGCCCGCCAGCGCTGCGGCATCCACCGCCCTGCCCAGTCTTACCTTCTCCACGTACATCAGCCCCAGGTCCACTGCCAGACCTACCACCGCCAGCAGGGCGATGATGAGAAAGGCGACGATGATCAGGCTCTGGCCTCGCTGCTCATCGCCGAAGGGAACAAGGTCCTGGAATCTCCTGGCGACAGATCTCGTTTCTTCTGCCATCACGAACCTCCGCAGGCCGCAGGGTGGAGTGCGGTCGTGGTCTCCATGCCTGCGACTATCACTGTCTAGTGTTGGCCTTGCGCCTCGCAGCGCTTTGCTGGCCGAACTACTCATATCTCGAGACACCGATGCGGCTGATGGAGCGGCTGTAGAGCCTTAGAGGTCCGAGGCCCATCCAACCACTGGCGATGCGGCTTCCCAGCAGCAGGTCGTGGTCGTAGAAGACCTCTACGACGACCACGTTATTCTCGCTGTCGATGCCGGAGTGTGTGGTGTTAAACACTACATTGTCTGCCGCGATCTGATCGTACGTCGTATCCTCCATCCTGGTCTCGACCGGCAGTTCGCCCTTCACGTACGGCTGTCCTCCGTCTATGGACCAGTTCCCCACAGCATCTATCTGCACCTTGGTGATGATGATGGTGGCGTCGGCGTCGGCTCCGTCGTAGACCGGGTTCAGAGAGAGGAGGGCCACCTCGGCCACCTCATCGATCTCAGGGTAGTCGAAGACGCGACGGGCGGCGAAGCGTGCGGCTTCCCTGCTCGCCGTGGTGACAATGAGATGGGAGCGCATGGCCCAGCCGACCTCCACCATAGCCACCAGAATCATGAGTAGCAGGGGCATGACCAGGGCCAGCTCGGCCAGACTCTGTCCTCTTTCGCCCCCAGCTCTTCTTCTCATCGCCCTTTCTCCAGGCATAACAACGTACGACTATGGAGTGTCATTGAGCACTTCGCCCGTGCTGGCATCGACCTCGAGCACCATGGTGGACTTGTCCGCACTCTGAATGCCTAAGGCCAGCCACACCAGCCGGGAGCTCTCTTCCTCTGGTCCCAGGCGCAGGCTGATGGTAGCCCCCGGGTGTTGGTTCAGGAAGTCGCGGCCTCCGTGCTCGAGCAAGAGACTCACCACCTCAGGGCTGTCGACGTTCCACGAGGCGACGTCAGCCGTCCTCATCGCCGCACTCGAGGGCATGTCACGCGCACTTTCCGCTCCCAGGCGAGTGACGGAGACAATCTTCGCCTCCCTCGACTGCGCTGACAGGAAGGTGAAGCCCCAGGCAACGTCCTCTGCCAGTTGCTCCTCTGAGGCGACGTTGCCCCAGGTGGCAGTGGCGTTCACCAGTTGGGCGTCTTCCCGCCAGTTCTGCGCCTCTGACGAAGCCAAAGCATACGCTTCCCTGGCTGTGAGGGGGCCCTCGCCTGCTCCACTTTCCGACGTGGGAGTGCTCTCTGGAGAACCAGGGCCAGAGAACCCTACGATCAACACGGCCAGCGCGCCGTATACGGCGATGAGCATCGCGCCTAAGATCACAATCAGCAGCTTGAACTTCAAGTGAACCTCACCTATAGCAGTTCGCCTTCAATGGTACGTACGCGAGAGGCCAGATGGTTGCACTCCCCTGCATAGAGACCACTGGGCTTACGGTATTCTGTTCCGCCATGCTGGCAGTCTCCATGTACAGTATCGACATGGCGATAAGTAGTACTACCTGCCAATACCGCAGCAGCGAGGCCCAGTCTCACCGCCTCCTCCCTGGTTCCTCATCAGAACTCCTTCAGTCCCAGTGGGAACGTGATCCTGACCGGAAATCGCCTGGTGTACAGAATATCCTGGTCTGTGGCGGAGACCATCTCCTGCCAGACCACATAGACGAATCTGTCATCTGCGGCCAGAGAGGGCGAACCGTCGGGCCGACTGTAGATGTCTCGAGGAGACGCGGGTTCGGGATCAGACCAGTTGACTCCTCGGTCTTCAGAGACAGCGTAATAGATTCGGTCCGCATAGTCGTCGCCCATCATGCCGTTCCAGGCTACGTGTACCTGGTCGTCACCGGAGAGGGCTATGGCCGGGCTGGCATAACCGGGCCGCAACCCGGTTACGTTGACGCGACTCCCTGGGATCAGAGTGGCAGAGACAACCCCGGTGTCCGTGGCGGAAAACCTGGCGTAGTACACGTCCTGGACGTCTGGCTCATTCTCCACGTTTACGCCGAAGACTATGTGCACCATGTTGTCGGATCCCACAACGATATCCGGGTTCGTAGCCGTCTGGGTCAAGCCCTCGGAAACGGTGATGGGCATGGACCAGACCGTCTCCTCGGTTCCCACCGTGCCCGAGATGTAGTAGATCTGTGGTGGGCTGGTGTTCTCCTCCCACACTAGATGAAGGTCGCCCGCCCCGTCTGCAGCGAGTCTGGGGTTTCGCGAGCTGCACACCGTTTCCACAGTGGTGGTGGCGGGACTCCAGTACTCTCCTGAACCGCTCCTGCTATAGAAGACGTCAAAATAGAGGCCCGTGGGCCCGTAGGCGTACCACACGGCGTGGGCAAAGCCCGAGGCGACGACGACATCTGGCGCCCATATGGCATAGTTGGTTTCGGTGATGACATGCCGCTCCCCCTGGCTGTCCCCGGAGAGCTGGGCGTACCACAGTTGGTCATGGCTCATCCCCTCGACCCAGACGGCGTGAGCAGTCCCGCTCTGGTCCACATCCATGGCGGCGTTGTATCTGTCGCTTTCTGGCGGGGCAAGGGGCGCAGAATAGGTCCAGTTGCTGCCTTGGCTGTCAGAGCTGGCGAGGTGCACCGTGAAGGTTACTCCCCCCGGTTCTGGTTCCAACCAGATGACGTGCAAATCGCCGTTCTGGGACAGCGCCAGCTGAGGACCTCTGGAGATCTCATCACCGCTCTGGGAGAGATCGAAAGGTGGCGGCCAGCCCCCCTCGACTGCCACAGGGCTGGCGTGGGCAGCGTATGTCGCCGCGAGCAGGGTCACACAGATGCCAATCACAGCTGCTGCCAGTGGGTTCAACGGGTTGCCGCGCAGCATGCCAGCTTTCTCCTAGGGTAAGAGTATGAGGTCAACGTTACTGGTCACCTGCCCCAACACAACCTGGATGCCGGTCTGCAGCCCGCTGTAGATTACGCCGTCTATGATCACCAGCCCGTACACGGTGTAGCCCGTTCCCGCAGAGACGCACCACGGGAGATCTTCCACGGGGTAGCGGCCGTCCAGCCCCGACTCCGTGGTGGCTACCATCAGACCGTCCTTCCACAGCTCCAAGCTCACTCTCTCGGTGGGTACGACGAGCTGTTCTCCAATGAAGACCCACACGGTGCCCGCGACACTGCCACCAGCGGGGGGGTCGCTTTCGCAGTCGGGGCCCGGCGTCGCGGTGGGCGTGGGCGCGGGAGGCGACGGGTTCGGATCCACAATCACCTGCACCGGCCCTCTGACGTTGTTGGTCTCGGATATCTCGGTCACATTCTCGTAGGTGTCGGCCAACGCATAGAGGTAGTACGTGCCGGTCACGGGGAAGGTGTGAGCGAACTGCATGTCCTTCGTGCTGTTGGGACCCAGGTAGCTCAAAGCCTGGTAGTCGAAGCCGTCATCTCGGAACGCTGGCGGCGTCGGCTCCGTGCGCAAGTAGACGTCGGTCCAGAAGGTGTTGTTGCAGGGTCCGGTGGAGTCGTTGAACACAGTCGTATTGATGAAGTAGGTGGTCCCGGTCACGATCTCGGTGCCCTGGATGGAGAGAGCCGAGATCTTGAGATCCGGCTTGCGCACAGGGGTCGGCGTGAAGGTCGGCGTGTTGGTGGGCGTCGCCGTCAACGTGGGAGTGGGCGTGGGCACGGAAGAGCAGGGCACGTAGAGGGGCGCTTCCACTTGCTGGCCGGTGAGGATCACCAGCGCGTACAGCGTGTGCTTGCCTTCGGTAACCTCGCTGCCGGTGATCGTGAAACTGGCGGTGAAGTTACCACTACCATCGGGTGTGGCCGTGGCATTCCCGGTATAGGACCTGGCGCTAGCCCCTGTTCCGTCCCAGCCAAAGAGCACCTCGGCCGCGGCAGGCCAACCACTGCCTTGCACAGTAAGGTCCAGCGGCGAGCCGACGTCGTCGGTGCAGGAGTAGATCTGACCTGGCGGAGGCTCGGGGCTGACGATGCTGATCATCACAGAAGGCGTCGGCGTGGCTGTCGGCGTCCGGGTGGAAGTGGGTGTGGGAGTGTTCGTCGCTGTGGGGGTGTTGGTGGGCGTGTTGGTGGCCCCAACGACGACGGCCGTGTCCCTGGCCCCAGGGTAGCTGCCGATAGCGGTGATTAGATGTCCAGCAACCAGAGGCGACCAGAGATCGATGGTGAAAGAGCCCCGGCCGGGGTCCGTGGTCCTGATCGTTCCGCTGCCGATCTCCTGCCCGGTGGTGTTGTCGATGATGTGTACTTGCGGAGGATAGGTCCAATCTCCACCGCCCGTGACCCTCCAACTACCCGCCAGCAGAGGCTTGTTCATCAGGAACGGGACTGGCGTGGGCGTTGCCGTGTTCGTGGGGGTTGGGGGCTCCGTTTCCGGGGTGGGCGTATACGGATTGTAGGGGTCGCAGGGATCCCAGCCCGGCTGAGAGGTCTCTGTGCCGTCGTTGATGCCGTCGTAATCCGAGTCAGGGTTGGTTACATAGGGACAGTGATCGGTGTACTCCTGGCTGTCGTAGAGCCCATCGCCGTCCGTGTCGATGGGTGCTAGTGTGGGGAGGGGCGAAAGTATGGGCGGCGCCTGGGCACCCACCCAGGTTTGGAAACCCTCGTTGATCATCTGGGTCCTGGCCGACACTCGCACGGTGGGGAGGGCACCCGACAGGATGGGGGTGATCACCGGCATGTTGAAGAACACCTCGACCTCCACGCGGGCGCCGGGTACGCCAGGGCAATCCACCAGGGAGTCAGCGTAGAAGGAAGGCTGGCCTTGCACCCTTACCCCCAGGTACCCTGCCTGGCTTTGATTGCTTATTGCGGGGTTCCAGGGCAACCCGACGGCCGCCAGACGTGCTTTGGCCTTGATCTCTTCCGCTCGGAAGTCGCTGTACTCGGTGGGGCAGACATCGCCGTTCACCAGCCGCGCATCGCAGGCATGGCCATACGCGGTGGAACACTCGTCCTCTGATGGAAGCCCGACTACCGCGTATCTCGCGCCCTCTCGCGCAGCGTGCTGCACCGCGAGATAGGTCTGGACCAGCCTCGCCATTTCGACCATGCCGAAGACCACCATGAGCAGAATGGGCAGCGCCAGCGCGAGTTCGGCCAGCCCCTGACCCTTTTCTCTCTCCTGTCTCAGCATCTGTCGTTCCCCCTGTTTACGCTAGGCATACCCCTCCCCTCAGGGCGCCCGAAGCGCGACTGAAAACCATGTTGACCGCCGTAGCCTGGTGCAGACGATGGTCCACTCACCAGTGGTCTCCTGGCGACCACGTATGGGCAAGACACGCTGTCATAGCTCTCAGAGATATGTGCGCCGGCAGCAGACGCTCGCCTCGTCTCTGCCTGACCAGTTTTGGATGGGCACGGCATCCGAGCACCAGCCCACGATCACAGACGCACGTTAACGCGAGGCCAAGACTCGATGGTAAGCCCAGTATCAGATCGCGGGACCATGGATGCATGTCCCTTCGATAGAGGACACTCCCCAGGCAACATGTACCGAGCTCAGCGCAGCGCGCACTAAACCTCAGGTCCCATGATACAGCATCGCCCTCCGAAAGGCAATAGGAACTTAGTACCACAACATCTGGCGGCATAGGGACTCGCCCGGCGCAGCATCTGCTGCATCTTGTGGAACTGGAGACTGCTGACGCGCACGTGATGCCCAACGTGGAGACCAGGAAAACGTATAGAGCCCTACGCACAGTAGGGCTCTATGTTTGGCAAGGTTATATCGCTTGTCTATTAGCCGGCTCGCAATAGGCCGCTGGTGATACGGCTGAAGATGTTGCCGATCTGCGGACCCAGGAGCAGCAGGATGGCGATTACTACGATGGCCACCAAGACTAATATCAACGCATACTCAACCATACCTTGCCCTTCCTCTTGCGGCAAGTACAACACCGGACATCACCTCCTTTCCCTCTGTTTCTAAGTGCGGTCAACGTATGACCAACCTTTGTCTACATTATATAGGGCAGGCGAAAGCAGGGCAATAGCCTTTTGGTACTATGCGGGACTGCACCCAGCACACGATGTGTACGGCACGCACAGGGGGATTCAGGCTGTGGGGATCTTCATGGTCACCTTGGTGCCGCGTCCCAGGCTGCTCTCGAACAGGACGGTTCCACCCAGCATCTCCAGCCGCTGCTTGATGGTTGCGATTCCGAGGGACCTCTTTTCCTTCGCCGAGGCCAGTTCCTCGTCCACGTCGAAGCCACTCCCATCGTCCTCCACAGTGATCCCGACCGCGGACCCCTGCAAGTTCAGGGTCACCTGCACGTGGCTGGCGTGAGCGTGTTGCCAGACATTGTGCAGCAGTGCTTGGATGACTCGGAAGATCGTGACCTCTACGTAGGGTGCCATCCGGTGCTCCTCTCCCACCACACCGAAGGCGACGCTGAGCCCGCTCTTCTCTTGAAAGTCCTCTACGTATCGTCGCACGGTGGGCACCGCCCCGAGGTCGTCCAGCATCATGGGGCTGAGTTCGAACACGAAGTCCATGGTCTTTTCGAAAGCAGCGTTGACGGCCTGCTTGAGATTCGTCAGTTCGGTGCGCGTCTGTTCTGCGCCAAGGCCGAATGATCTCTCCACGATCTCGGCTTGCAGGATGAGATTGGTGAGGGACTGAGCTGGCCCATCGTGCATCTGCCTGGCCAGTCGCTTTCGCTCACTCTCCTGGGCCTCGATGATGCGCATGATCACGCTGTCGGCTCCTAGGGAGGAAGTGGTCAAGCCCTCTCCTGGTCCGCTCAACCCCGGGATGTGGTCTGCGACATCCAGGAAGCTCCGCAGCCATTCTGCCAGGCCCTCAAGGTTCGCCTTCTTGGCCTGGAGTTGCTCTGCCTGCGACCGCAGCATCACCAGGCGTAGTTGGGATGCTTGCGAGGCGGAGTATGCCTCTTTGATGTCTTCCCGGGGGTAGCTGTTGAGGTTCGTCTCGATGTGGCGCACCTTGTTGGCCACCTGGGCGGTCCGCTGGTCGAGCTTCTGCACCTCGCTGGTGGTTTGCTCGAGGAGGACCTCGACCTCGTGGAGTTCGCCCTGATTCTCAGTGTAGGCTCGCTTGCCAGTCTCCACCAGTTGTGCCAGGCGCTCGACGGGGTCTTGTCTCTCGTGGATGTCTTCCATCAACTGTTCCCTTGTTGCCCCCATGGGAGCCACGTTATGCCCGTGTGGCCACGCTACTCCTCAGGTTTCGTGTCCGCCAGTCGTATCCAGCCGTGGCGCAGCGCGTAGACGGCAGCCTCTGTCCGGTCCTTAGCATCCAGCTTACGCAGTATGGAGGAGATATGGTTCTTCACCGTCTGCTGGCTGATCTGGAGGGCGTAGGCGATCCCCTTGTTGCTGCTGCCTCTGACGACGTGCTGCAGGACCTCCATCTCCCTCGCGGAGAGGGGCACAAATCGCGAGTCGTCGACGATGCCCGTCGCCGCAATCTGGCGGTACTGGTCGAACAACCAGTCACCAAGCTCATCCTCATTGAGGACTCTGTCATCGATGACCCATTGCCCTTGCGTCACATGCCGGACAGCGAACATCAGCGTGTCTGGCATCACCTCTTTGGGGTAGTAGGCCGAGGCGCCCGCGTTGATGGCGTGTATGATTTGCTCTTCGTCGTGATAAGCGGTGAGGTTGATCACGGCCGTGTCGGGGAGGCTGGCCTTGATCTCGCGTGTGACCTGAAGGCCGTTCATGGAAGGAAGACTGATGTCCAGAAGGACGACGTCGGGATGGATCTGACGTGCCAGTGCGATGGCCTCATGGCCATCAGCTACCTCTGCCTCCACCAGGATATCGTCTTCCGCTTCCAGGACGCGACGAAGCCCTTCACGGAACAGCGGGTGGTCATCCACGATCATGATTCTGATCTTGTCGACCATGGGGGCCTCACCCTGTGGAATAGTAACAGGTTTTGTCCATCGTGTACTACAAGTATATCATCGACGCGTTGACGGCGCAACCCTGTGGCGCACGGAGTTGACCGAGACGCACCACACGTGGCGCGCTCCCGCGGTGGAAAACCGGCGCGCTTCGCTCCAAGCAGTCTCGTAGACCACTATGTTATCTCCGCCGGCTTCCACTATCCAAGGATTGGTGGAACGATACACGGTTCGCAAGCGGGTATCGCTGGCCAGGGTGGGATACCAGGATGGGAAGATCGCCACGTAGTCCACATGCTTCTTCTCGAGGAAGGCAAGGATCCTCTCTTCGCTTCGGATGAACGGTATGACTTCTGGTGTGATCAGACCTGCAGTGTCGATGAGGGGGCGCTCTGAGAAGTAACCGATGGCACCGATGTCATGGGCGCCGATGATGGCAGAGTTAGGCGTGTTGTCTCGGATCCACAGGCCAGCGGCTTTCAGTTCGCTGTCTATGATCCTTACATCGGTGGCGTACTGTTGAGCACCTTGGACCCAGAAGATGAGCAACAAGACCGGGAGGGAGAGGAGAAGGGCACGCTTTGGGACACGGTGCAGTCGCGGCAGCTTTTCTGTGCCCCACACGCCAAGCAGGACCAAAAGAGGGATGGCCGGCATGAGGTACCGCCCGTGCTGGTAGGTGACGGGCAGCCTCAGTGCGTAAATGGTGATCAGGGCCACCCACCAGGCGAGCGTAAGCAGTATGGGCCTCGATCTTTCTCTTGCTCCCTTGTAGGCGGCATAGAGGAAGCCAGGGATCAGGAGTACTTGGGCTCCCACAACTGTTGCGAAGGTCACTCTGGCCAAACGAGCCCAGACCGGCAAAGAGGTAACCACTTCCTGGTACTCGGCCTGCTTGGCGTAGAAAGTGTTGGGGAAGGGGTTGCCCGTGATACTCATGTTCAAAGCCAGGTAGGGCACGACCGGCAACAGGAACCCCACCAGTAGAACGGCGGATGTCCCCAGGCTCCGCCAACTCGGCCTGCTCGTACCCTGAGGTGGTCTCCAGACGGTATCGGCGGCGATGATGAGGAACAAGATCGCCCCCTCAGGTCTGGTGAGCGTGAGCAGCCCGCCAACAAGACCAGTGAGCAATGGCCTCTCACCAGCCAGATGTCTCTCCAGCACCAGCAGCGACAGGAACACAAAAAGGATGGTTTCCATGCCCGAGAAAGCGGCCCAGGCCAGATGCCATTCCAGAAGGCAGAAGGCGCCAGTCAACAGTGGCACAAGCCCACCGCGAGGGGAAAGCCGCCTACTGAGACGGTGGAGGAGCCAGGCTGTGAGGGCCAGGAAGAGAGCTCCCAGCAGATAGGTCCACAGCCTGGGCTCGAGGTCAAGCGCATAGGCTGGCGCGATAAGCAAGGTCCACAGGGGCGACGTGGACCCCACGCTAGGTTCTCCGAGGTTGTAGGCGAGTTGTCGATGTTGACCAAGGTGGCGAGCGTAGGTCTGGTGTATCCAGGCGTCGTCAAGAGGGAATCCCACGAAGCCATAGCGCAGGGAGTATCCGAGGTACAGAAGAGCGCTTGCAGAGACCAGGAGTGGGAGCAGCGCTGTGGGCAAAGTCAGGCGCCTCATCCCGGGTTCACCTCCCCACCCTGTAGATCTGCACCAGGTTCCCAGCTGCGTCTATGAAGGAGTGCTCGGCTCTGAGGGAAGGGTGAGTAGCCTGACCACGGTAGATGGGATCGAGGGATGGCACGTGGTCGTACTCCAGGATAAGGTACTCGGCGTGATAGCGCTCGGCTACCTGCACGATTCCGGTGACTTCCTCATTGGGAATGACGATGGCAGGTCGATGGGTGAAGTAGTAGTAGGCTGGAGGATCCACCACCATGACCACTGGCCCTTCGGGCGCATTTTCATCCAGCCAGCGAGAGACGGTCACGTAGCCTGTGTTGGCCTGGTTCCAGAGGGGGAACAACCCGACAGGGTCGAGAGACAGAAACACGGACCGGCAGTAGTCGAAGAGGCTGATAGTGATCACGACTGCGGTCAAGCCGATGCGGAATACTCTCCTTGCCGTAGGGGGGTGCCAGGTGCGTCTTCGCCGCGCCACCCACCCCACCGCCGTATCTATGCCCGGTATAGTGGACGCGAACAGGAAGGGCAGCAGGGCGCCTGTGGAATGAAGCATGCTGGCGTGTGTACTGGGAAAGGTGAAGACGAGTGTCATCGCCAGGTAGAGCGTGCTGGCATAGACGAAGAAAGGCAGGTACTCCCGACGTGAGCGGAGCTGCCACAGCCCTACCAGGGCCACGGGGGCCAGGTGGAACTGGAGGGCGCCCAGCAACACTGCCAGGTTGTGAAGGCCGGCCGATAGTTTGGACTGGATGATGGCACGCCAGCCCCAGGCCAGGTAGCTTCCCAGGCTGAGGTCCGCCGAGTAACTGAACAGGTCGGCATAGCTCCGCAGGAAGATGGTCTTCGTGCTTGCTCCGGACAAAGGGCTGCCGATGACCGTCCAGTTGCGCCAGAACCAGGGTGCCATGATCAGCAGATACCCGGCCAGTGCTGCCAGGAGCCAGGCGACGCAGTTGGCCAGGGTGACCGCCTTGCTGTCGGACCCCTCTGCGAGGGAACCTTGGATACCCTCACGGCGTTGGCGCCAGAGGATGATGATCAGCAGGAGAGCGAAGGCTGGCCACAGCAGCAGGCCGTCCGCCCGGGCCAGATGGCTGAGGCCGATCAGCAGACCGGTGAAGAGGGCGTACCTGGATTGGTGCTTGTCCCACAACAAGTGCATAGTCAACAGGCTCAGCCCGGCGGTTACGGCGAACGGGGCGAAGTTGTCCGGGCAGGCCCAGTACTTGAGATAGAAGGGGGCGAAAGTGGTGAGGATGGCGGCTAGCCACGCGTAGTCGCGTCTGGCCTGCGTGCGCCATGAGATGTAGTAGGCCAGCAGAGGAGGGAGGGAGGACAGCATGACAAATGGTATCTGCGCGGCGCGGTAGGAGACCCCAAACACGGCGAAGGATACAGCTGCGATGATCGAAGTGAGCGGCATCCAGTACAGGTTGCTGGGATGCGTGACCGCGGCAGGCTTGTCCAGGTAGTTCCAGATGAAGTCCACGACGAAGCCGCGACCGAGGTGCAGGTTCTCGGCCACGTTGTAGTAGTAGTAGGCGTCAAAATAGTGGGGTTGCCTCTGGGGTAGTGCGAGCGCCAGCCTCACTCCCGCGGCCAGGAGGAACACGGCCAGCAGGTCCCGTGCAAGTCGGTTGTGACGGTGTGCTGGAGCCATGGCCTGCAACCTGCGCTCCCTCAACTATCTCGCTGGAGGACGCGGTAAATGGTGACCAGCTCGTTGGCAAAGACGGGCGAGAGATACGCCGAATCACTGGGGTGGAAATCGCCCAGCAGTGCCTCTCGTGGACCGTAGAACACATACGCGATGTCGTATGCTTCCAGGAGTTCCGCTCGCCAGGCGTCTGGTGTCTCCCCCTGGAAGAAGCGATCGACCATGTCGATCTTTTCCTCGCATCGCGCTGTCTCGGCCCAGTAGCCCACGAAGACCC
>Ga0315274_10009228_pt1 | contig 14271 bp, 9 predicted proteins | sample YL17G02_20_MG_FD_203700 | JGI IMG/M metagenome (GOLD analysis project Ga0315274, IMG submission 203700) | Sediment microbial communities from Yellowstone Lake, YNP, Wyoming, USA - YL17G02_20 | ecosystem: Environmental > Aquatic > Freshwater > Lake > Sediment | place: USA: Wyoming | collected... | reverse complement strand
CACCGGATCGCCAAGTTGAAGAAACTGGCCACCGAACTCGGATACGATCTGGTTGAAAACCAGCAAGCTGCGTAAGAGTTACTTGGAAGGTCCGCCCTACCTCAAAGCGCCACCGCCAACTTCGGGATGCACCGATGCGGACCGGACTCGATGAGCGTCGAGTCTAGTTGCTCCGGCCGCTTGAGTCCTTCCTGTGGGCACTGCCGTCGCCCAGGCATTCGTTCCCATGAATCCGGCAGCGGACCAGGACCTTCGCCTCAAAGCCCGGGGTGGACTCCTTCAAGTCGGCCCCGAGGTATTCGTAGCTGGACTGCGCCGGGTTGAAGTCCGCCCATGTTTGCACAGTGTTGCCGCTCCGGGCGGGGTCGGCCGGGCAGATCAGGATTCTGGGAGTCACTAGCTCATTCGTCATCGCGAGGAAGTCGGGCGGGAAGACGCCGTCGTGGTCGTTGGCGTAGATGCGCGCCGCCAGACCCATCTGCTTCAGGTTGCTGACGCAGGCGATGGTTTGGGCCTTGCTCTTGGCCTGGGCGAGGGCAGGCAGGGTGACGCCGGCGAGGATCGCGACGGGTGCCACCACCAGCGGCAGGACGACGGCATTCGCGGGCTGCTGCGTGCCGTGGCCCACGGTCAGCCAACCGCTGCCGGTGCTTTGCCCGACGGCGAACGAGGAAACCGGCTCGCTGACCGCGAACATCTTCTGGAGCAAAGCCATGGGAGCGCCGTTCCCCGATGCGGACGCCTGGCTGAGGAACGACGCCTGCACCTTCTGCAGCGTGTCGCCTAACCGCTGGCTGACGAAAGCGAACGAGTTGCCTTCACTCGGCAGGCCCTGGGCGAGACGATTGAACTCGGCGGTCGTTCTCAGCCCGGGCTGCTTGCCCGCCTTCACCGCCAGGAGGTTCTTCACCAGTTCGTCGTTCGATGCGAGGAAGAGATGGTCGCCCTGCCGGGCCACCGTCAATCGCAGGGTCACGGGTAACGGGACCGGGATCGGCAGGACCCGCATCCGCAGGCCGTCGGCATCGCTCCGGATCACCTGCGGGTTGTTCTGGAGCGCTCCGTCGATCAGGCTGAACAAGGCGTCGTCCTTGACCTTGAGGATGATGGCGAGTCCCGGTTCCGGGATTTCGAGTGAGGTGCCGTTCGGGATGGGGATCGTTACCTTGTTGGCGCTGTGGAGCGTGAGGAACGCGCCGCCCTGATCGCCGAGCGAACCGAACAGTTCGTCGAACGTCTTTCCAGTGGCGGCTTGCACGACGCCGTTGAGCCGATCCAGGCCCTCCTTGGCCTCGGTGAATCCGGACTGGTTGACCATATCGCGCAACGCGCTCCACGCCGCCACCCCATCAAAATCGCTGAAAGCCGCCCAAGCCGTCTCGGCCGGCAGCCAGTCCAGCTCGTATAACGGCCGGGGGGTTTCGCCGAACAGGGTCCAGAGGCAGCCGGTCGGGCCCTCGGCTTTGCGGTGGACCACGAACTTGGTCTGGTAGAGTCCCTGCTCGAGCGCGATACCGCTGAGGCCCACACCCGTGATGGATTCGAGGCCGCTGCCCTGGATGAGCCGCGTGACGAGATCGAAGGCCTTGTTGACGTTGGTGCGTTCCTGAGGCCCAAGATCAGGCAACGAAAGGACAGGATCGCGCCAGCCGTTGATCCGGCCGGACAGACCGTCGAGCCATTGGCTCGTGCTCAGGTAGGCATAGAGACTGCCGCTGGGATCGAGTTGGGCGGTCACTTCGTCGAAGCTGGTCTTCTCGGCGGAGACAAGCGGCGGCTTGGACGGCGGGGCGGGCGTGCCGCCCGTTTCCTTTTTGCCGCACCCCCCCGTCGCGACGAGGAAGACCAGCGCTGCAGCGAAGCCAAGTCGGGATGCGATCGAACCAGGTCTAGAAGATGAGTTCATGGGATTGGCGTTTGAGCCGGCAGCTTAGCAGCGCCGGGCCGGGATGCCATCGAATTCTGTTGCCGGTCGTAACGCTCAGTCAAACACGGTGACGGTGGGATCCGGAGCGCCGGTCTCCGACCCGGCGCGGATCATGGGCATGGCTTGCGCCGGGTCGGAGACCGGCGCTCCGTCCAAGGCTGCGCCTGTGCATTGAAGACTGAGGCATTACGGCTGGTCAGTGCGCCTCCAGCCAGGTATGGCCGACGCCCATCTCCACCTGGATGGGCACCTCGAGCGGGATGGCAGTCTCCATCTTCTCCTTCACCAGCGGCATCACCTCGTCGCGCTCCGGCACATAGAGGTCGAACACCAACTCGTCGTGGACCTGGAGCAGCATGCGGGTTCTGAGCTTCCGCGCGTTCAGCTCGTGATGAATCGCGATCATGGCCAGCTTGATCATGTCCGCCGCCGTGCCCTGGATGGGGGCGTTGATCGCGTTGCGTTCGGCGGCGGCGCGCACCGTGCCGTTGGCGGACCGGATGTCGCGCAGGGTGCGGCGCCGGCCGGTCACGGTTTCCACGTAACCGTGCTGGCGCGCAAACTCGACGGTGTCCGTCATGTACTGGCGGATCGCCGGGAACTGGGCGAAGTAGTGGTCGATGATCCCGGCGGCCTGCTTGCGCGGGAGGCCGAGCCGCTGGGCGAGGCCGAACGCCGAGATTCCGTAGGCGATGCCGTAGTTGACCATCTTGGCCTGGCGTCGCATCTCGGGCGTGACGGCGTCGGGCGGTACGCCGAAGACACGCGCCGCGGTGACGGTGTGAACGTCGGCGCCGCCCTTCAACGCCTCGATCATCGTGGTCTCGCGGCCCAGGGAAGCGATGATCCGCAGCTCGATCTGCGAGTAATCGGCCGAGAGCAGCAGGTGATCGGGTCCGCGCGGCACGAAGGCCTTGCGGATCTCCTGGCCGAGCTCGGTGCGGATGGGGATGTTCTGGAGGTTCGGGTTCTGCGAATTGAGCCGGCCGGTGGCGGTGGCCAGTTGTTCGTAGGTCGTGTGCACCCGGCCCGTGCGCGGGAAAATGGCGGCCGGCAGCGCGTCAGCGTAAGTGGACTTCAGCTTGGCGCACGCCCGGTAATCGAGCAGGTGCCGCACAATCTCGTGGTCAGCCGCCAGCGCCAGGAGGGTTTGCTCGTCGGTGGCATACTGGCCAGTGCGCGTTTTCTTGGGCGCGTCGGCCAGCTTGAGCTGGTCGAACAGGACTTCGCCGAGCTGCCGGGGCGAGTTCAGGTTGAACTCCGCGCCAGCGAGCCGGTGGATGGCCGTCTCGTGGTCCGCCATCTGCCGGCTCAACAACTCGCTGAACTCGGTCAACGCCACGGCGTCGATGCGCACCCCCTCGACTTCCATATCGACCAACACCGGGATCAGCGGCGCCTCGAGGTCGTAGAAGACGCGTTCCTGGGCCTTCTCCTTCAGTTGCGGCTCCAGCAACCGGCGTAACTGCCACGCAAGATCAGCCTTCTCCATCGACTGGTCTGCCGACGGCTCGGGTTCGCCTGGCAGCAGATTCAACTCGGTCTGCGCCTCGCCTGAGTTCCCGCCCGCGGCCGGAGTGTAGCCGAGGAAGGCCTCGGCCACGTACTCCAGCGAATGGCGCAGTGCCGGCTCGATCAGAGCGTGCGCAAGCATCACGTCGAACAGCGGCCCGCGCACTTCGACGCCGTGCCATTTGAGCACGCTGAGGTCGAACTTCAGATCGTGGCCCACCTTCAGGATGGCCTCGCTCTCGAACAACGGACGGAACTCGGCGAGCAGGGCCGCGCCTGCGTCCGGTCGCGACGGCGAACTCTGCGACTCCCGTCCGCCCGAATCGTCGATGGCCGATGACCGATCGCCCACCGGTACCGGCACGAAGCACGCCTCGCGCTCAACGAAGCAGAACGCCAGGCCGAGCAACCGCGCTTGCTTCGGATCATCACCGGTCGTCTGCGTAGTGAAGGCCACACGCGGTTGAGCGAGCAGCGACTTCACCAACTCCGCCCGGCCGGCCGCGTCGGCCACCACACGATACTGGTGCGCGACATCAGCGAGTGTCTTGAGGTTGGCCGTGGACGCGCCGGCTTGCTCTCCTGTGACCTCCTCGACTTCGCGCTGCGCGGCGCTCGGTCCGGGTTCGCCTCGCCCCGGTGCGCGTTCTTCGGGACGGATGTTCTCCCTCTCAACAGGGCCGGGTGGGCGCGATGTCTCCAGGCCGGCGGAGCCGGACCCAAGGTGACCTCTCACCCGGTCTTCGACCACCCTCTCCGCTTCCGATGGGGAGAGGGCCGGGGTGAGGGGGCGCTCCGGGAGAATCCGCGCGGGAATCACGGATTCTTGTCCAGATGAGCCCCAGGCACCGGTCGGCGGGCTGGGGACAGCCCGCCCTACCTCAAGATCGCCGCCGGCGCCAGTTGCCGTCGCCGTGGAGGTCGTCTCAACCCCATATCCGCGGCCAGCCTTGAAGTCGTCGCCGAAAAGCCGTCGCCCGATCGCGTTGAACTCGAACTCGATGAGCAGCCGCTTCACCGCCTCCTCGTCCGCCGGCCGCAGCTTCAGATCATCGAGCCGAAGCTCGAGGGGCACGGCCAGGTTGATGGTGGCGAGCCGTTTCGAGAGCAGCGCCTGGTCGCGATGCTGCTCGAGGCTCTCGCGCTGTTTGCCCTTCAGCTCCTGGGCGTGCTGGAGGAGGTTCTCGACGCTGCCGTATTGGGCCACGAGCTTGCTGGCGGTCTTCTCGCCGATGCCCGGCACGCCCGGGATGTTATCCGACGCGTCGCCCCACAAGCCGAGGATGTCGATCACCTGCTCGGGTTGCGCGACGCCCCATTTCTCGCGGACCTGTGCCGGCCCGAGGATCTCGATCTCGCTCCCGGAACGGCCCGGCTTGTAGAGAAACGTGCGGTCGGTGACGAGCTGGCTGAAGTCCTTGTCCGCCGTGACCATGTAGGACTCGAAGCCCTCGGCCTCGGCCCGTTTGACGAGCGTGCCGATGAGGTCGTCGGCCTCGTATCCGTCGAGCGCGAGCGCCGGGATGTGGAAGGCCTCGATCAGGCGGCGGACGTGCGGCAGGGCTTGGAGGATGTCTTCCGGAGTTTCTTCGCGCTGGGCCTTGTAGTCGGGAAACTCGCGATGGCGCGCGGTCGGCGCTGGCGTGTCGAACGCCACCGCGAGGTGCGTGGGCTGCTGGTTGGTGAGGATGTCGAGGAGCGTCTGGGTGAAGCCAAAGAGCGCGGAGGTGTTCAGGCCTTTCGAGGTGAAGATGGGCCGGCGGACGAACGCGAAGTGGGCGCGATAAACCAGCGCCATGCCATCGAGGAGGAAGAGCTTCTTCGGCATGAACGGAAGCTAGCGGGTCTCCCAACGAAACCCAAACGCGAAATCAGCCTCCGCCCACCGCCGGGGAATGCGCTTGTCGGGTCCAGTTCCCTTTCCTACAGTCCGGCGCAGCACGATGAGTTCGCCTGGCCTCAGAAAGGAACCCCCCATGAAACAGCCCGCCCACGTCCATTCCCAGCCCATCACGCGTCGCCAACTGCTCCAGCGCAGCGCCGGCCTGGCCGCATTGGGCGCCGCCGCGCTGGCGCGCCCCGAACTCGCCGCCGCCGCCGAGGCCAAAGGTTCCGTGGTCACGAAGGGCCGCATCAGGCAATCCCTCGTGACCTGGTGCTGGCAGGATTGCGGCGACAAATGGAGCTTCGAGAAGATCTGCCAGGTGGCCAGAGAACTGGGTTGCGTGAGCGTCGAGCTCACCGGGCCGGCGAACTACCCCACCCTCAAACAGCACGGCCTCACCTGCGCCATCGCCTCGGTGGATCTGAGTCCCGACCCGCCGTTCGTCAAGGGCTTCAACAACCCCGACCACTGGCCCCGCGTCATCAAAGCCACGCGGGAGGCCATCGACGCCGCGGCAGCGTTCGGTTGCCCGAGCGTGATCTGCTTCACCGGCTACAGCGCGAAAGATCCTTCGGACCAGAACAGCCCACACATCCCCAAGGACGAAGGCGCGAGGAACTGTGTCGAGGGCTTCAAGCAGGTCGTGGGTTACGCGGAGCAGAAGAAGGTCACATTGTGCCTCGAGATGCTCAACACGCGGGACGATTCCCATCCGATGAAAGGGCACCCCGGCTACCAGGGCGACCACACGGATTACTGCGTGAACGAGATCCTGAAAAAGGTCGGCTCGCCGCGGCTGAAACTGTTGTTCGATGTGTATCACGTGCAGATCATGGATGGGGACGTGATCCGGCGGATTCGCCAGCACCGGGACTACCTCGGGCACATTCATCTGGCCGGCTGCCCGGGACGGGGCGAGCTGGATCACCGGCAAGAGATCAACTTCCCGCCAATCCTGCGGGCGCTGCTCGAGGTCGGCTACTCGGGCTACGTCGGTCAGGAATTCATCCCGACGCGCGATCCCTACCAGGGCCTGCGCGAAGCCGTGGCGCTGTGCGATGTCTGAGTTGCTGAACCCTGTTCGGCGGTGTTACTCTTGACGCATGAATGGGAATGACATGGTTCTGGACCTGGATGCGGCCACGGCCAAAGTCGTGGAGCAGTTGGCGCGGGCATGGGGAGTGTCCAAGCAAGAAGCGGTGCGACGAGCCGTGAGCCAAGCTGGAGCGGCTGGTGAGCCGGCTCAAGCACCCGATCGTCTTGCGGCGCTCAGAGAGCTGCAGCGTCGCCTCCAGCTCACTTCGGACAAGGCGGCTGCTTGGCAGGCCGCAGTCCACGAAGGCCGTCGCTGATCACGGATGATTCACCTCGATACCAGCTTCCTCATCCAGGCGCTCATTCCCGGCTCGCAGTCGGAGGGAAGACTGCAGAGGTGGTTGAGCAGCGGCGAGATCCTGGGGATCAGCGCCATCGCCTGGAGCGAGTTCCTGTGCGGTCCGCTGACGCCGGAAGACGAACAGTTGGCGCAGACGCTGGTCGCGGCTCCGGAGCCATTCCTGGCGTCTGATGCCCACACGGCCGCAAGATTGTTCAACCTGACCGGCCGCCGTTCCCGAAGCCTGGCGGATTGTCAGATCGCCGCGGTGGCGATTCGTTGCGGCGTCCGGCTGGCAACCGGCAACGCGAGCGACTTCGCTCCCTTCCAGCCGCACGGGCTGGTTCTGGCGTAAAATGGACCGCATCGCAAACCATCAACTCCGATGGCGTACGGTCACGGACTGTGCCCGAAGGATTGGCCTGCGGGTCAGTTTGGGCCTTTTCACGACCCAATCATCCGCCACCGCTGCGACCTGATCATGCTTTCGATGACTCCCGCCGAAGCCCAAGCCCGCCACGCCGACCTGGCGGACCAGATTCGCCAGCACGACCATGCCTATTACGTGCTCGCCCATCCGCGCATCAGTGACCGCGAATACGACCGCCTCTATCATGAGCTGCTCGATCTGGAGAAGCAGTTCCCCGCGCTCGCCACGCCCGATTCCCCGAGCCACCGCGTGGGGGGACAGCCACTAAGCGAGTTCAAGTCGGTGCGGCAGGGCGTGCCGATGATGAGCTTGGACAACACCTATTCGCAGGAAGACGTCCGCGAGTTCGTGGCGCGTGTGCAGAAGCTCCTGCCGGGCGAACCGCTCGAATGGACGGTCGAGCCGAAGATCGACGGCGTGGCCGTCAGTCTGCGCTACGAGCACGGCACGTTCGCCGTCGGCGCCACGCGCGGCGACGGCACGACCGGCGACGACATCACGGCGAACCTGAAGACGATTCGCAGCGTGCCGTTGAAGCTGGCCGGGCTGACGGTGGGCGCGGGTTCGGGCGAGGACACCGACCTGTTTCTGCCCACGACCGGACGCCGCCGGGCTGTCCCTTCCATGAGCGCGCCCGTGCTGGAGGTCCGCGGGGAAGTGTTCATGACCCGGACGGGCTTCGAGCGGTTGAACCGGGAACGCGAGGCGGCCGGCGAGGCGACCTTTGCCAATCCGCGCAACGCCACCGCCGGTTCGCTCAAGCAGCTTGACCCGCGCGTTGTTGCCCAGCGCCCCCTGGACATCGTGCTCTATGGCGTCGGCCAGGTGGAGACCACGGGAGGCTTCTCGCTGGTCCCGGAAACCCAGGCCCAGTTACTGGCCTGGTTGCGCGCGCTGGGCTTCAAGACGCCGGAGCGCCTCTGGGTCTGCCGCTCCGAGGAGGAACTGCTGACGGCCATTGCCGAGTTGGACCAGATCCGCCACGACTTCGGCTACGGAACCGACGGCGCGGTGATCAAGTTGAACTCGCTCGCCCTGCGGGAACGGGTGGGCGCCACCGCCAAGGCGCCCCGCTGGGCCATCGCCTACAAGTACGAGCCGGAACAGGCGGAGACGAAGCTCAACGCGATCACCATTCAGGTCGGCCGCACGGGCGTGCTGACGCCCGTCGCTGAGCTGGAACCCGTGTTCTTGGCCGGCAGCACCATCAGCCGCGCCACCCTGCACAACGAAGAGGAGATCCGACGTAAGGACATCCGGGTGGGCGATACGGTTGTTATCGAGAAAGCGGGCGAAGTCATCCCCGCGGTCGTCCAAGTCGTGCCAAGCAAGCGACCGATCACGACCAAGCCGTTCAGCCTGCTTGAGCATCTCGGTGGCAAATGCCCCGCGTGCGGCGGGCCAATTGCGAAAGACAAGATCAAGACTTCCCGCGCTTCAATCCCCCTCTCCCCATCGGATGGGGAGAGGGTAGGGGTGAGGGGGCGACCCTCGGACGAGGCCGCCACCGAAGAAGTCGCTTGGCGCTGTCAGAACGTCGCCGGTTGCCCGGCCCAGAAAACCCGCCGAGTTGAGTACTTCGCCCAACGTAAGGCCCTCGAGATTGAGTCCTTGGGCGACGCGGTCGCGGAGAAGTTGGTCGAGTCCGGTCTCGTGAGCGAGCCGCTCGACCTCTTTGACCTCAAAGAGGAGCAACTCGCCAAGCTGAATCTGAACACGGACGAGGAGCCGCGCATGTTCGGCGAGAAGAACGCGGCGAAGGTCATCGAGGCGCTGGAGCGGGCGCGAACCATGCCATTGAATCGATGGTTTCTCGCGCTGGGAATTCCGGAAATCGGCGAGCAGACGGCGTGGCAACTCGCGCAAGTCCACGGCTCACTAGACGAACTCGCTGCCTCAGAAATCTTGCGCGACATCCGCGACCTGGGCGATAAGGAAGCCGAGCGCGCAGCCATCTCACCGAAGTCCCGTAAGAACCCACCGAAGACCGCCAACGAGAAGGCTCGCCGGGAAGAGCGCCACGTGGAACTCGCCGCAGAAATCGACGCGATCGAGGCGCGTTTGGCGAAAAGCGGCGCCAAGGCCAGTCTCACGGAGGTCGGCCCTGTCGCCGCCACATCCGTGCTGGATTACTTTGCCTCGACCAGCGGGAAGAAGGTTCTCCAGCGGCTGCGGCACCTCGGCATTACCCCGACTGGTGTCGCGGCGAGTCACCTGCCGACGGAAGCAACTGCCCGGTCGCTTGCCGGCAAGACCTTCGTGCTGACCGGCACGCTGCCGAAGCTCTCGCGCGATGAGGCCTCGAGGCTTATCCGGGAGGCGGGAGGAGATGTCACCGGTTCCGTGAGCAAGAACACGGACTACGTGCTTGCCGGTGAGAGCGCCGGCTCCAAGCTCGATAAGGCAATGGAGTTGGGAGTGCGTATTCTTTCCCAGCAGGAGTTTCTGGAAATGGTGGGAGCTGAGGCAAAGAAACCTGGGCCCCGACACAAGGATTTGGTGCAAGGATCCCTGCTGTGAACGCTGTCGCGCAAGGTGAATGGTTAGTGCTGGACGACTTCAACCAAGCACGGGGGCCCTACCAAGAGCCTGTTTGAAAAAGGTAGGGCGAATCGTCCCGATGAGCCGTCTCCGGTGGGCAAGCCCCCAAATCGGCTCGGCAGGGACGCCTCGTACCTACCGGGCTCACAATTCTGAAACAGTCGCTACGGCTTCCGGTAAATCACCGCACCTTGAATGGTGAAGCGCTTGCCCTTGGAACGCGAGTCCGCGTCGGCCACTGTCACAAACCGAACCGTGTGCTCACCCGGCTTCAGGCCGTACACGTTCCAGAGCACGTTGTCGTGCGTTCGCTCGACGATGTAGGCGTCGGCGACGCCCGCCTTTTTGCCATCCAGATAGACCTCCGCGCGGCTGCCGTCCTGCGACAGCGCACCGGTCACGGCCACGGCGACGCCGTTGAACTTGAGCGTGGCCTCGTTGCCCGCCGCCTGACTGTTCTTCGCGCCTTGGTCTTCGGACCAGTTGCCTTTCCAGGTCCACTCGGTGTCGGTCGCCTTGAGCTTCTTCTCCGGGATGCCCGGGTTCCATTGCTCCAGCTTCGGAGGCTTCGGCGCCTTGAAAGGAATGACCACTTGCGTATCGGTGACCTTGCCACCGGCTTGGGCGACGATCTTGAGGGCGCGCGCCTCCGTGGACTTGACGATGTCGTTGAAGGAGTAGTCGGTGTAAGCGAACTTCTTGTCGGCCAGCGCCGCGATGCCGGACTTGAACTGCTCCGGGATGCGGCTGTAGCCGAGCATCACGCCCAGCACGCCGGCGGCGCTCGAGGGATTGCAGTCGGAGTCCTGGCCGCAGCGGGTCGAGATCTCCAGGGTCTTCAGGAAGTCGCCTTGGCCGAACAGCAGGCCGAACGCGAGGTAGGCGCCATTGAGCTTGGCGTCGATGTTGAACGGCGCGAGCGCCCCCTCGGGGCAGGGATCGTTCTTGTCCCACTTGTCTTCGACCAACTGCCACACCTTGCGCCAGTCGCCAGGGTACTGCTGGTGCCAGGCGAGAAGGTCCTTGATCAAGAGCGCATATTCGCTCCTGGCGGGGATGCAGGCGAGGCCCGCCTCGGTGACCTTGCGCGGGTCGGTCTCGAAGAACGCGGCGGAGTACATGCCGCAGACGAACATGCCGCCGTAAAGGCCGTCCCCGTAATTCATGACGCGGCCGACGCGGTCGCAGTACTGGATGACCTCGCCCGGCATCCCGGGACACATGATGCCGATGAAGTCCGCCTCGATCTGAAAGTCGATGTCGTTCGCGTGGAAGTTGTATTTCGGATGGCCGGACCACGGGGCCTTGATGCCCTGGCCCAGGGCGCGGCGGGCGCCGGCGTTGGCATGCCAGAGGTGATATTGCGAATTCTTGAACGCCTCGCCGTACTGCTCGCAGGTGGCGCCAAGACCCACCGTGTCCATGACGCGAGCGAAGGTCATTTCGACATAGAGGTCGTCCTGGTCGATGGCGTTCGAGACACGATCGGGCGACCACGGCAGGTTGCCCTCGAGGATTTTGCCTTGCGCTTTGAACTCGGTGGGGGCGCCGTAGGAGACGCCGATCATCTGTCCGGCCCAGCCGCCGCGGGTTTTGTCTTCGAGCGTCTGGCGGGACATGACTTGAACGCGAGGTTTGGACTCCGCCGCCCAGGCGGCGGTCATGGCCAGTGCGAGCACTGCGGAGAGGGTCAACGATTTCAGTTGCATAAGGTCTTCCGGTTTTGCTGCCCGAATGGTTCTCAACCTGCCTTCGGGCCAGCTCGCGGTCGGGCTGCTGTCAAGCGGGCGCTCCGATGCCGGAAACGTGGGCTGGCCCGGTGGGACGTTCCACTCCGCTAGCCACTCCGAACTTCCGGTTGAACGGGTGGGAAAACTAGGCTTGGCGCAGGCGGAGGTCAAGTCTTCCTTGTAAACGATTTCGATGACTTTATCGGGCAATTCATGGTGTTTTTAGGCGTGAGAGATTCTTGTTGCCTACGTCCTGGTAATCGTTTACACGATCGGGCGCATCAGATGAACCGGCACCGAGTCCAACCCTTTCGCGGCAAGATCGCCGTCACCATCAAGGACGTTGCTGCCCGGGCCGGGGTTTCGACTGCGACCGTGTCGCGCGTGCTGTCGGGGATCGAAGGGGCCGGCAGCCAGCTCCGGCGGCAGGTTGTTCAGGCCGCGCAGGACCTGGATTACCACCCGAACCGGTTGGCCCGCGGGCTCCGGGTGCGTCAACGCAAACTGATCGGCGTGATGATCCCCGATCTCCAGAATCCCTTCTTCACCGGGACGGCTCGAGGCGTGGAGAGTGTCTTGTGTGAGGCGGGTTACACGCTCCTCCTGGGCCACTCGGACGGGCTGGCGGAGCGGGAGCGGACGCACCTGGGGGTGCTGCGCGGAGAAGGCGCCGCCGGGGTGGTGTTGATTCCGGGCAATGGTCCGGGCGCGACCTACGAGTTGCTGCGGACCTGGGGGATCCCCGTTGTTGCCGTGGACCGCGCGCCGAGCGGACTGGAAGTGGACCTGGTAACCTCGACGAACCGTGAGGGCGCGCGCGACGCCGTGGCCCATCTGCTCTCGCTCGGCCATCAGGATGTCGCGCTCATCAACGGACCGGAGGCGTTTGACGTGGCGCAGAAGCGGCTGGCGGGTTATCGGGAAGCCCTGGCCGCGGCGGGCGCGCCCCAGCGAGCGTCGTTCATCATTCACAGCGATTTCCGCCAAGCGGGAGGGTGCGCGGCCATGAACACGCTGCTCGACCTCGCGTCACCACCCCGCGCCGTGCTCATCGCCAACAACCTCATGACCCTCGGCGCGCTTCAGGCCATCCACGAGCGCGGCCTCCGGATCCCGGAAGACGTGGCGGTGGTGAGCTTCGATGACATGCCTTGGGCCACGTCGCTGCGGCCGCCGCTCACTGCGGTGGCACAACCCGCCGAGGAACTGGGCCGAACCGCCGCGCGGCTTTTGCTCGAGCGGTTGCAGGACCCGCATCGCCTCGTGCGGCGGGTGGTCCTGCCAACGCGGCTGATGGTCCGGGCGTCCTGTGGGGCGCGCCAACCCGATCGCGCGCCCATCGCTTTTCCTTCCCCCCTTCCGTCTCCATAACCAACAACCCTCCACCAATCGAGCCACCTCACATAGAAAGGAACTCCGCTATGGTCATCGTAGAATCCTATCCCATCGCCATGGCGATGTGCGTCATCACCATGCTCTGCTGGGGTTCCTGGGCCAACACCCAGAAACTCGCCAGCAAGGAGTGGCGCTTCCAGCTCTTCTATTGGGACTACGCCATCGGCGTGCTCGTGCTCTCGCTCCTGCTCGCCTTCACAATGGGCAGCAGTGGAAGCGGCGGCCGCAGCTTCCTCGCCGACCTCCAACAGGCCGACGGCAAGTGGCTCGGCTCGGCCTTCCTCGGCGGCGTCATCTTCAACCTGTCGAACATCCTCCTCGTGGCGGCCATCGACATCGCCGGACTCGCCGTGGCGTTCCCGGTGGGTGTGGGTCTGGCCTTGGTGCTGGGCGTGATCACCACGTACATCGCCAAACCCGAGGGCAACGTGCCCATGCTCGCCGCCGGCGTGGCGGCCATCATGGTGGCGATCATCCTCGATGCCATGGCCTACAAGCGCCTGGCCACCTCCGGTCAGAAAGCCCCGGTCAAGGGCATCGTCATCTCGGTGGCCGCCGGCCTGCTGATGGGTTTCTTCTACAAATACGTGGCCCAGTCGATGGGGAAGATCGACGAGGCGACCCGCGTCCTGGAGCCCGGCAAGCTCAGTCCCTACACCGCCGTCGTCTTGTTCAGCGCCGGCCTGCTGCTCTCGAACTTCATCTGGAACAGCATCATGATGGTGAAGCCGTTCACCGGGCCGCCCGTGCCCTTCGGAGACTACTTCACGAAAGGCAATCTGCGCCTCCATCTGGTCGGCATCCTCGGCGGCATGATCTGGAACGTCGGCATGTCGTTCAACATCATCGCCAGCACCAAGGCCGGCGCGGCGTTGTCCTATGGTCTCGGGCAAGGCGCGACCATGATCGGCGCCTTCTGGGGCGTGTTCATCTGGAAGGAATTCAAAGGCGCCCCCCAAGGCACAAATGGCCTGCTCGCCGCCATGTTCCTGTTCTACCTCATCGGGCTCGGCGTGTTGATCGCGTCGAAACTGTAAACCAACCGAGCGATGGAGTGGCGGAGTAATGGAGTAATGGGCGTACCCCATTCCCAATACTCCGATACTCCAGCACTCCAACTCTCCAACTCTCCCTATGGCTAAGTCCCCCATCGTCGTCATCGGCAGTTCCAACACCGACATGATCATCAAGCTCGACCGCATTCCGCGGCCGGGTGAAACGATCCTCGGCGGCCAGTTCGTCACCGCCGCCGGCGGGAAAGGGGCCAACCAAGCCGTCGGCGCCGCCCGCGCGGGTGGCCAGGTCACCTTCGTCGCGCGCGTCGGCCGGGACATGTTCGGCGATCAGGCTGTGGCCGGCTTCCGGCGCGACGGCATCAACGTGGACTTCGTCTTGCGTGACCAGACTGCGCCCTCGGGCGTCGCGCTGATCTTTGTCGCCAAAGATGGTGAGAACAGTATCGCCGTGGCTGGCTGT
>Ga0315274_10009227_pt1 | contig 14271 bp, 7 predicted proteins | sample YL17G02_20_MG_FD_203700 | JGI IMG/M metagenome (GOLD analysis project Ga0315274, IMG submission 203700) | Sediment microbial communities from Yellowstone Lake, YNP, Wyoming, USA - YL17G02_20 | ecosystem: Environmental > Aquatic > Freshwater > Lake > Sediment | place: USA: Wyoming | collected... | reverse complement strand
ATATTCTCTAGGCTGCTATATCGCACTTCGAGGTCGGCGGGGACGCACGGAGCATCTCCCCGTGACGGTGCTGAGCGGTTGTACCCACAAACAGAATATAGAGCTATTCAGAGGGCGTTCTTAGACAGGGATATCTGCCTGTCCCTGCCGGGGAAAGGAGGTGACATGATGAGAATAACAAGACTGAGAAAGTACGGCAACCTAATCCATAGCAATGCAAAAGGTTGTCCTAAGGATGTTGAGTGCCCCGGTGGAACTAACGACGGCATTTGTATAGTGAATGACGCCCCGTGCTGGGGCTGGGCAACTACGGACGGCGATTGCGGGTGGGATGGTGATAAGCCTTGCGGGGGTCTTGGGGCAAGCGACTATTGCGTTCCAAGCACTGGAAGTGATCTCGAACCTTGCGGAGGGGTGTTAAGAGTCGACATAGCCTTTAACATGCAAGATCCGGATATCTATTGCTAACCCGATAGTGACGCGAACGCCCTCGGTGGCTCTTGCGCGAGATTTGTTCAGGTTTGTGGCTGTCCGAGAATGCATTTTATGATTGAAAGGCAATGGCGTGACTATTCTTCACGTGGTAAATTATAAGGAAAGACTAGTGAGCTTAGAGTGGGAAATGACGGTCAATGGTGAATACTGAGAATAGAACGAGGCTGCACACGAAGAGCACAGTAAGAGGTATCGGCATGAAGTTGCTACCAAGATCACTCAGGCTGCAATCAATCTGCCTTTTCCTATTCCTCCTTTTCTGCCCCGCGCTTGTGCAGACTGCTGCGATACCGCAGAGTGACAGTGCTCTCATAGACTCCCTTTACTCCTGGGCCGACTTTGACAGCGCGATAATCATAGCCCGAGAGCTCTCAACCAAGTACCCTGATGACCCTCGACCATTTCATTTGCTGGGGACGCTCATAGTTATGTCAGGCAATCGCGACCTACTTCCTGAGGCTGAAGCCTCGCTGTCGAGGTGCCTGGAGTTAAGGCCTAATGAAGCATGGATGACCGCATGGAGCCATTTGCGATTGGCATTTATATACTTCGAAACTAAAAGAGACAGCCAGGCTGTTGTATATTGCAACAAAGCAATTGAGCTCAATGCAACAAAAAACTGCACCATTGCAGCCAGGAAGCTGCTGCATAGTCACGGCCATGGAACCACAAAGATCACCTTTCCGGTAACGCGGCGAACCGAGCACTTTGTTTTTCATTATCCGGACTCAGCTATGGTAAGACCCAATACATCAAGGGACGAGCAGGAATACGAGAAGGCATACGACCGTTTGGCTGATTTTTGGGGCTGTGCTCCATCGTCTCCCGTAAACGTGTTCATGTATCACACGGAAGAAGAGATCGAATCGGTTGTAGGACAAGCGGCCCACCTTGCTTACCCTGAAAAGTACGAAATCCACACGACCTTACGGGCGACCACCGGGCATGAACTAACTCATATATTTGCATACTATTTTAACAACGGTAAAGTACCTACTCTCCTCTGGGAAGGGATTCCAGTGGTTCTAAACCAGGCTCACTCTCGGTTTTCTTGTGACTTGAACGCTGCCACGAAATTGAAGAATTCGCCTGAAGTCTCGCTTGCTGGTATCAACACAAATCGGCAACAATTAGACTACGACTACACAGGGTCCTTTGCGTACCTACTCGTGGAGGATTACGGACGGGACAACTTCCTTGCTCTCTATCGGATGAGGGGACCCCTTGAGGACAATGTGCCCAAGATATATGGTGTCTCTTTCGCTGACCTTGAGCAGTGCTGGCGTAAGAGAATCGAGACTCTCGTTGAGCTCTTGCCTGTGATGGACAGCTTGCTAACTGCCGGCCGCAAGGAGGGTCACAGGCTTGCCATCGAGAAAATAGATCAACAGATCGCTCAGCATGGCAGCACAGCCGAATTGGTCGCGACGAAGGAAATGTTGCTTAAGGCCGTGAGGGTGGACAGTGTGTCAGCAATTGGCGTCATGGACTACGGAATTGCCGTTGAGCAAGTGAATCGGGTACTTGCTAGCTTCGGCAAGACAGCCGAATTGATCGGAATGAAAGGACAGGTTCTCACCGATACCGGAAGATATAGAGAGGCAATTGAGACGTTTGAAGAGTTGCTTACCACAAAATCGTATGCAATCGAGCCGCCATACATATTCCAGGCCGCACACTATAATCTAGGCAAGTGTTACGCCGAGCTGGGCGAGAAGGGGAAAGCTATACCTCATCTCAAAGAGGCAATTCAGATAGACCAAGCTTACAATATTACTGCTGATGCGGACAGCCTGTTGTCTTCGTTAACTAAGTGATTTCGCTTTCGAGTGCACATCCCATCACCAGCCAGGTGGGGAGTGGCCGTACGTATGTCGATTAAGTTTGTTGACAAGTTCTTTTCATATTTCTCTGCGCTCTTCTTCTTGCTCCTGGCATTCACTATAGCATCCCTATTCCTGATCAGTATGAGCGTTACTGAAGCAGGAAATGGAATATTGCGTCCGCTCGTATTGATTCCAGTGAAAGCAAAAGTATCCGGTCTTATTGAGGAAATCTATGTTGCGGATACGGATTCAGTGTCAACGGGTGATACTCTTATGGCTATAGGTGCTCGTGATATCCGCAACAACCTTCAGACCACTCTATCCGATATCAATACAACCAACCTGGTAATCATTCAAAAGGAAGAAGATATCCGCATCCAGAAAAGGCAAATGCAGGGCGATATTCAATTACGAAAAGCAGAGCTGAAACAGAGCGAGTTTGAGGAAGAACAGAAGAGATCTTTGTGGGAAATCGACAGCCTCTCGTCTAACCGCAAGGGAGTCCCCTATGATTTGAAGATTGCTGAGACGCAGAAAGCCCTATCCGAAATAAAGCTGTCCCAGGTTAGGGATCTCGTCGATAAAATCAGATTATTGGAATTGGACCTACAACTTCAAGAAACCAAGCTGAGCACATTGCTCAAACAGAAGCTATATCTCGAATCAATCATTGCCGACTCATATATCCTAAGTCCGATGTCGGGAACGGTACTCGCTCGCGATCTTCAGTTAAAGCATGGTGATTTCATTCAGGAAGGAGCTACTGTCCTGGAAATAGCGGTTCCCGGAGAATGGATAATGCGGACCGCTGTGACTGACAAGACAATTCCATTTATTCGAAAGAGAATGCACGCAAACATATTTCTCGAAGCGTTTCCATATCTGACTCATCGCGTTTTTCATGGGACGGTGATAGCCTTTTCTGTCGATCCGTCGGTCAGCAATGGCAGAAATGAATATGTAGTAGACGTGCAGATTAGCGGCATTGAGCTCGATCCCTACCTTCGGAGCGGTTATCACCTCAATGGGCTGCGTGGAAGTGTAAAATTTGTCATCGATCGAAAACCGGTTGCGCTATGCTTTTGGGATTCTGTCAGCAAACACGCCAGCAAGGCCGGACTGTCATCAGCGGCAAGATAATTCACCACGGCGAGAAGCATAAGAGAGCCCGACCAGAAATGATTAAATGCTGAACCTGAGGAGATTGCTCGTCCTAATACGAAACTATTGGAAGTACCTGATTCGGGCTTCAATTGTTTCGCTCATACTCATTATTATCCAGATCCCGACCCCTTACTTTTCAAAGATACTCATTGACAGTGCCTTTCCTAACCAGGACATGTCTCTTCTCCTTCTTATCGTACTCATGCAGTTCTTTCTGGCCTTTTTCAACGCTATATTGGCCATGCTTCGTGACTATTTTCAGCTATGCATTGGCCTGGACATGAGTCTTGATATTGGCAGGCGGTTTTTCGCGCATCTTGAAGGATTGCCATTCAGCTTTTACGACAAGCGACTAACAGGCGATCTGCTAGCACGCTTTAACGATGCCTATAGCGCGATTTCAGGAGTAGTAGGCATCCTTGGAAATCTTTTCTTATCCCTGGCCCAGCTACTGTTCTTCCCTATCATTCTCTTTATCATGAATTGGAAGCTGACGCTGTTGGCGCTCTTGGTTTATCCGCTCGACGTTGTAATATATCGGGAGATCAATAAGCGGCTCTTCATACGCGGCAGGCTGGTAGCAGAGAAAAGAGCTGCATTGCAGGCCAAACTCCTTGAAATGCTAAAGGGAATTAGAACTATACAGGCTCTTGGTATCGAGACGCATGTCGAAGAGCAGGTTGGCAAGAGTTTAGATTCTTATGCGGAGGAGCAATTGCGCCTCGGCCGGGTAAGCCAGAGCGGCAGCGTCGCTTCCAGAATCAATCGAGCCATCGGGACCATCATTTTTACATGGTTTGGCTGGCAATATGTCATTAGGGGGGAGATGAGTCTCGGCAATTTGATCGCATTTACTCTTTATATGGGCTATCTCAGTGGACCCATTCTAAATCTTTTCAACGTTTCTCAGGCCTTGCAGCAAACGCTAGTTCACGGCGAGAGATTCCTTGAGATATACAGCATCAAATCGCAGATCACTGATCCTGAAAACGGGTGTTCAGAATTCGCAGGCCTCCCCGGAGCTATTACATTCTCAGGAATCACTTTCCACTACGAGCCGGGTCGTGACGTACTTTGTGATATCAATGCTGTCTTCCCAGCAGGAAAAACGACTGCAATTGTTGGCCGCAGCGGCGCGGGCAAGACAACTCTGGTGAACCTAATCCCCAGGTTTTACGATCCGTCGGCGGGATGCATCATGATTGGCAATCGAAATGTCAAAGACTATGCACTCAAGTCTCTGAGAAGCCAGATCGGCTATTTGATGCAGTCAACGAGCATTTTCTACGGGACGATTTATTCTGAGCTGACAATAGGCAATCCGTCATTCAGCATGAGAGATGTTGAGCAGGCTTCAGAAAAGGCTTATATACTGGAATTCATAAAACAATTGCCAAATGGCTATGACACAATGCTTGGCGAAAGCGCAATAAATCTCTCGGTAGGCCAGAGGCAACGCCTTGCCATTGCTAGATTGTTCTTGCAGAATAGACCAGTCCTACTGCTTGACGAGCCTACTTCAGCGTTGGATCCAGAATCTGAGAAATACATACAAATGTCATTCGAGGACTTGAGAAGAGAACGAACTATCATAATCATTGCCCATCGATTGAGCACAATTGAGAGCGCAGATCAGATTATTGTTATGGACAGAGGGCATATTGTCGAAGTCGGGGATTTCGAAACGCTCATGATGAAAGACGGTGAACTTGCGAATTTCTACGAGAAATCGGCAAGTATGGCATGAAAACGTGGAACCGGTACTCGCCTTTCGCAGTAGACTGGACTGTGCAGTTAGATAGGGACCTTCTCCTGATTAGTTGGCTTAGGAATGGCCTATGACTGGCCACATGAACGAAGTGGACATCTGGCATCTCCGGAGGATAATGGACCTGTAGACACACAAGGGAATTATCCGGAGGTGCACTGAACTGTGATTGTGTTTACAATCGGCAAGTCTACTTTTCGCAAGGCTGCAGACGGCTACTGACTGCTTTTTGCCGAGGCGGCGTCAATAGCAACCGGCTGCTTCCTGTCCGGATTCCTATTGGCTGCTTCTGGTCGAGGCGCAGGCCACGGCCTCTGCTTGCTTCTGATGGAAACGGCACCGGTGGCTATTGACGTTTTCTGGTCGAGGCATCGCCCGAAGGCCTCGAGGCAGAAATCTTCTCAAATTCACGCTCGACCTGAACGCGTCGCTTGCTGACCGAGTCCTCCACTTCGAGAACAAGGTCATAGTTGCCGTCTCTCAAAGCCGAGAACTTTATCGATAGCTGTTCCGCACTGAAGGGACTCTCGACCTCCCTCCCGAAGCTATTCACGATATAACTCGGTTTCGCCCCAAAAAGAGAGACAAGAAACCCCCAAAACGTGCTTCCTCCCTTCGAGTGCGGGATTATCGAGTACTTTGTAGTAAAGCGGTATCTTCCATCCCGATCAGGGGCAAGGTTATATACTTCGTAATAGAGTCTGGGATTGCTGGGTGCGACATAGATCCCCGAGGGGTTAGGCAGTAATCCCTTGTCCTTGCCTGACCCGGTCTCGACACGCTGTTCCGGAATCAGGTAGGCCAGCTCGATGTCACTGATACTGAGACTATTCCGTGAAAGATGCGGAACAGTGATGTCCTCTGTCGTGAGCCCCAGGGTCCCTGAGACAGAATCTTTCACCGTCAGGGCCGCAATGTACCTGCCCGGCGGCAGATTAAAACTTAGTTCGCGGATGAGAGTTGCATCTATGCTACCCTCCGCATACATACTGGCGCCATCCAGAGTCGTCGTGACACGGGCGAATACGTTCCACAGGCTATCAAAAATCACCGCCTCAAACGGCACTTGTCTCCAATCTCCTTTTGTGACCCTGTCAAGAGGAATCCCGACATAGAACTCCTCTTGGACACCCGAGTCCCTCAAGAACGCCGCGCTCGCAAAGAGAATCTGAAACACCTGCGCGGCATAGTTGTGGTCATAATGCGTGGGGGCGTAGTAGGCCCTTCTCAGAAAGGCAGTGTAGCGGGGTTCGTTTCGCCTGGGGAGTCCCAGATACTGAAACTCGCCGCTGAGAGAGTAATCCACGAAGACAACCTCAAACGGACCGTAATCATCCACGTAGCGCCATATCATTTTGGGCAGAACCGTGTGTTGTGCGTCCGGCAGCCAGGCGTATTCTACAGAATTTGGGAAACCATATCTTATGATAGCCTGACCAGGCCCAGTCCGCCAGCCGGGAGTCCCCGTTCCCTCCGCCGCGAAGAGAATCTTGCTGATCCCCACGCGCGTCCAATGCTCCAGGATTCGCTCGTTGAGCTCAGTGGCTGGCGTCGGGTCCAGCTCTTTCCAGAACCTGCGAACAAACTCCTCCTTCTCTGCCTTCTGGAGATTCTTTAGCTTCGCCCGCTGCTGAGGAGTCAAGAGTAAGTCGACGTCGTCGAAGATGTTCAGTGTCGCAGAACCACAAACCGAGAAGAACTTGTTCCAATCTGCCTGGGATCTCTCGTACTCACATTTTCCATGATGCGCGATCGCACTCAGCATGATTGCGTCGACATCGGACGGAAAACTTCTCAGCATGCGATCTAACACAAGCTGCATGCTGTCGGGGTGTCCCTTTTCCAGATACGCAACTGCGAGATGATAGAATCCCCCTCTGTTGAGAGTGTCGATCTCAACCGTACTGCCAAACTCGGCGATCATGCGAGCGCAATCCCTTTTGCTGTGATACCTTTTCCACTCCTTCTCCTTGATAAGCCCCAACATGTAGTGAGAGTGACTGTCCTGTTTGTTCAACTTGACAAGGGCTTTGTATTGAGTTTCCGCATACTCGGAAAAGCCTAGCTCAGAATACAGTGAGGCAAGCTCCTGCCTTATGTCCGTCCGTTCCGGATAATAGGAGGCAAGTCTCGCAAGTATCTGTGAAGCCAACCTGCGACCTTCGATGGTACCCGTTGCGATTGCAGCCCTCGCATAGAGGAGTGAGCCGTCGCACCACCCAGGAAAACGAATCAGTACGGGTTTGAGCTCTTTGAGCGTCTCGTCGTACTTCTTCTCTTGATAGAGTCTCAATGCCCTCTGGTAGCGTGCCACGTATTTTGGACCGGGAATGGTCGACGCACAGTCATAGATCAATAGACATAAGAGAACCAAGAGGCACACAAAAATCGATTTTCTCATCGTTTCTTCCCGAGCTGCGCCAGGTAACAGACTGTGTTTGCCCAGCTTGCTCGTGCCTGTTACCCTGCCCATGCCTGTGCCAGTGCCTCGTCCAGTGTCTTTGCCCGCATCTGTGCCCGCACCTGGGCCAGTGCCTCGTCTCGCGTTTTTGGCCCGCGCCTGTCGCAGGGCTGTCAGCCGCCAGTGGCGCCCCTAGCCAACTATGGGTTACCCACTTTTGAGGCACCGTCCGAAGACGACGGCAAAGATGTCTTTTCAAACGCACGCTCAACTTGGACGCGGCGTTTGCTTACCAGGTCCTCCACCTCAAGGACGAGGTTGTAGCTACCGTTTTTCAGCGCGGAAATGTCTATTGACAGCCTCTCCGCGCTCGAAGGGCGCTCTACCTGCCTCTCAAAGCTATTAATGATGTAGTGTTGTCCCGGTCCGAACAGGGAGGCAAGAAACCCCAGGAATGTGCCTCCTCGTTTGCTGGATGGCAGTATGGAGTACCTGGTGAGAAAGTGGTATCGGCCGTCCCGATCCCTGCTGAGGTTATACACTTCGTAATAGAGCCTGAGAGGCTCGGGTACTACGTATGTTCCGGAAGGATTCGGGAGTATCCCCTTGTCCTGTCCGATTTCGGTCCCCACACGTTTTTCTGAAATCAAATACGCGAGCTCGACGTCGCTGACGCTGAGATTCTCCCGGGAAAGAGACGGCACCAAGACTCTTTCTTTTGTGAGCCCGAGAGTCCCGGAAACAGAGTCCTTCACCGCCAGGGCCACAACGTACTTGCCCGGCGCCAGGCTGAACCCAAGTTCGCTTATGAGAATGCCGGCCATGCCGGGATCCGCATACGTGAGGGCGCTCTTGAGTGTCGTGTTGATGCGAGCGGATTCGTTCCACACGCTGTCGAAGACTACTGCCTCGAGCGGTACATCTTTCCAGTCCCCCTTTGTGACCTTCTCGAGAGGAATCCCAACGTAAAACTCCTCCCGGACACCCGAATCTCTCAAGAAGCCCGCGCTGGCAAACAGGTTCTCAAAGACCCTGGCTCCATAATCGTGTTCATAACTCGTGGGATAGTAGTAGGCCCTTCTGTCGAAGGAAGTGGGAAATCTGTTGAACTCGAAGTACTGAAACTCGCCGCTGAGGGCATAATCGATAAAGACAACATCAAAGGGTCCGTCTTCATCAACGTAGTGCCAAGTCAGCGTCGGCAGAGGTAGACTTCTGGACTCATCCGTAGCAGAACCGTATTCTCTGCTTTTGGGAAAGCCGTACCTTATGAGCGCCTCACCCGGCCCACTCCGCCAGCCAGGCGTCCCGGTTGCCTCAACAGTGAACAGGGCTTTGCTGAGCCCCACGCGCCGCCAGTGTTCAAGAATTCGCTCGTTGAGTTCTGTGGTAGGGGTCGGGTCCAACTCTTTCCAAAGCCTGCGAGTGAACTCCGCTTTCTCGGCCTTCCCGAAGTGCTTTACTTTGCTTCTTTGCTGGGGGGTTAAGAGCAAGCTAATGCTGTCAAAAGTTTCACGAGTCGCAGAGTCACAAAATGGGAAAAATCTGTTCCAATCCTCGAGCGCTTTTGGGTACTCACCCTTTTCATGATGCGCAATGGCGCTGAGCATTAATGCGTCAACGTCGGAAGGAAAATGCCTGACCATGCGATCCAAAGCAAGCTGCATGCTGTCGGGTCTTTCCTTCTCCAGATAGGCGAGAACCAGGCGAGAGAACGCATCTTTGTTGAGCGTGTCCGCCTTAATCGAACCCGTAAACTCGGCAATCATGCGAGAGAGTTCCTTCTCGTTGCGGTACCTCTTCCAGTCTTTTTGCAGGATGAGGCCTATCATGTAATGGGACTTGCCGTCCTCATCGTTTGACTTGAGCAGAGTCTCGTATTGACTTCTGGCATAACTGAAGAAACCTTGCTCGAAATAGAGGGAAGCGAGTTCATGCCGGACGTCGGGTCGCTCCGGATAATTCGACAGAAGTCTCGAAAGTATCTGTGAAGCTTGTCTACGACCTTCGATGGTCTCCGTTGCCCTCGCAGCTCTCGCATACAGGAGCGATCCATCGATCCATACTGGAAAATGAACCAGTACAGGTCTTAGCTCAGCGAGCGCTTCCTCATACCTTTTCTCTTGATAGAATGCCGACGCTCTCTGGTAGCGCGCCATGTATTTGCGGCCTGGCATGGTCGAAGCGCAGCCAGAGATCAATAGGCAAACGAAAACTGCTGCACAGATAGAAACGAGCGAACGAGAACGAACGCCAAACAAGCGAGTCATGAGGTACGCGAATGCCGGAGGAAAAATTCTCGGGCACACAACGAGTCCGTAGGAAAAACCCGATGACGACCCACTTCCAAGGGACGACACGGCCCCCAGGGACGACCTACTTCTGGGAGACGACCCAGTCCCAAGGGACGGCACGGCCCCCAGGGACGACCTACTTCTGGGAGACGACTCAGTTCCGAGAGACAACATGTTTCTCATTTTTTTTGCCGAACTCCACTGGATAGGAGAACCAAGCGTCCACAGGTTTGTTGCCGAGAAGCGCGGGCAGAAACTTGAGTTTCATCGCCGCCTGAAGAGCGGCCGCACGGCAGGCTTGATCCTCGAGTCCAGAGACTATTTCAGCCCGGTCCACGCTGCCGTCGGCAGAGACGTGAACTCTCACGATAATGGTGCCTCGTATTCCCCGTCTTTGCGCAGAAGAAGGGTAGCTGGGCCACGTCATCGTTATTGGGACAGGCGGACTGTACTTGCCCAGCCTGGCCGTCCCACCGCTACCGCTGCCCCCTCCTCGACCCGTCCCGCCGCCCCCTCCAAAACCTGCCTCGCCGCTTCCCCCTCCGCCACCACCCAAATCGGGAGTCAGTTCGAACGTTGGCACTATGTCTTGCGCAAGCGCCAGGGCATCATCCAGTTCCCCATCAGGGGGAAGATCCGGCTTTCCTTTGTCTCCGGACCTGTACTCACCGCCGCCAAACGATCCGGGAGCGGCTTCCGCACCGGTCAGAGTCGGGGGCGGGCCCAGGTTAGATGGGTCGAAGTAAACCACACGTGCGGGCACGGGCTTTTCTCGGCTCGCAAGATAGACGGCGAAGTAGTAGGTGCTGATCGCAACCACGTGAACCCCGATGGATACCGCGAGGCCTATCGTCATGAATCTCCGGATGAAACGCCGTATGGCGAACCCACCCAAATGTTGCTCGTTCGGCATCGTGAAAGCTGCTGTAGTCACGGCAGTACCTCTCTTGGGTACCAAGAACACTGCTCTTACAGCCTAACTGCCCCGGCCCCTCAACTCCAGTAATGAATCATCTGATCCATCAAATCGCAGCATTGAGAATCGGCTTGCATTAGCCGGGAGGACGGAGGGCAGAACGGACAATCGCATCACGCCCGGTTTTAAACGTGAAGGAGTCTTCAAGCGGGAAACTCCCGAGTAGGGTCACAAAAAACGCCCTGCCCCCGAATGAGGGAACAGGGCCGGTGCGCACATCCTAAGCTATGCCCTCGTCTTGCCGCGCGTGCGTCTGTCCAGGTTATATCTCCGGATCTTGTTCTTGAGTCCTTTTCTGCTCAAGCCAAGGTAAAGAGCGGTCCTGCTTTTGTTCCAGGAGAATTTATCGAGGGCGCTGACTATCGTTCTCTTTTCAAAACTCTCGATCGCGTCCTTCAATTCGGAGTCCGCACCAACCGAAGGGGCCTCGCTCCCGGTCAAAAGTTCCGACGGCAATAGCTCGGGGGTAATCATTTCACCTTCGTCCGCAAGGATCACCGCGCGCTTTATCACCTTCTCGAGCTCTCGCACGTTACCTGGCCAGTCAAAGTCCATGAGCCTGATCATGGCGGCCTTGGAGATGCCCTCTATCTCTTTCTTCATCTCTCGGCAAAAGACACTAAGGAAGTGTTCGCAAAGAAGTGGAATGTCTTCCTTTCTCTCTCGAAGCGGCGGAATCGAGATGCAGATATCATTGAGACGGTAGAAGAGGTCCTCAAGGAACTGCCCTTCCCTCACGTCCCGTCTCAGGTCAGTGCTTGTCGTCGCACAGACTATCTTTACGTCAAGAGGTACGTAGCTTGTTGAACCAACCGGTCGTATCTCCCCGGAGTCAAGCAGATGCAGCAGGCGACGCTGGAGCGAGAGTCCGGCTCTGCTGATTTCGTCAAGGAAGATAGTTCCGCCGTTGGCTTCCTGGAGAAGTCCCTTTCTGTCCTTGTTCGCTCCCGTGAAGGCCCCTCTCAAGTAACCAAAAAGCTCACTTTCCAGAAGACTCTCGGGAAGAGCAACGCAGTCAACCGTCACGAACGGCCTGTCGCGGCGCGCGCTGCTACGGTGAATGGCGTGAGCAACGAGCTTCTTTCCGGTTCCGGTCTCACCTTGCAGAAGAACGGTCGAAAGATTGTCCGTGACTTTGCCGATGAGCCTCACAATCTCAAGCATTTCGCTGTTGTGAGTGATAATGTCTGGGAACACGATGCGCTCTTCGAGCTTCTTTCTGAGCTTGAGATTCTCGTCGGCCTTGTCCTTCAACTTCATCTCCACGACCAGCGCACCCAGCTTTATTGAAAGGCCAACACATGTGTTGAGTTCAGTCTGCAGGAACGCACCGCTGGAGTTGCCCTTGATTCTATCTACGTAGAGCACCGCCTTCTTGCCTTCCACCCATCTGAAAGGAACAGCAATGAAGCAGCAAACCTGTCTGCCGAGATCCACTTCAGAGTCAATTCCAATCGAGGAAGGCAGGTGAAGCGATATGTATGGTTCGTGCCGGTCAAGTATTCCCTCACCAGTGGCGAGTATCGAGATTATCTTGGAGGCAACGGCTGGAGGAATCCTTCTCGCACCGGCAAGTTCGTACGAAGCGTTACGGCTACTCGGTGCGGCTATCATTGTACCGTCCGCTCCGACAGCCTGCGAGATAACTCCGAGCATCTCGCAGACCTTCCCGTCAAAATCAAGCGATAGCTCGGCTATCTCCTCTAGCTTCTCGCTTAGCTGGAACTGGCTGAGCTGAGACATCGAGGTCTTTACGAGCCTTTCCTCGATTTCTTTCTGGAGAATTCTTGCAGAGGCAAGCGCTTTTTCCTCGTCGTCACGGGAGAAGATGTCGCGTGCGCGAGCAAGGTGACCCTGCGCGGTATCGATCGTGCCGCGTATCAGGTCGACTCTGGCGAACTCCAGGTGGCACATACCCACCCAGTAATCCACTCCTATTGAGAGGAAGATATCTCGCGCCGCTTCAAGAAGCGAAACGGCACTCGCAACCTGGGAGTTTCTTGCCGAGGAAAGAAGGAAACGAGCGTTCTCGAGCAGCAGCCTGCCGAGATTGAACTTCTCTCCGATGTCTCTGAGCTGCTCAATACCGGAGCCAAAGGCAGACGCAGCCTCCTCATTAGCTTGAAGGGCCACGTTGGCAAGCGCGACCACTCTCCACGAGAGTGCCTCTTCGAACTTGTCACCGATATTCCGAGCCACCTGCCTTGCGTTTTTTATGAGCGATAGCGCCTTTTCTGCGTTTCCTCTGGCCAGGAAAAGCTCGGCCCTGAGGCGCAGCAGTTCGCAGCTCAAATCCTCGCCGGCCTCGCATCGGTTCGCCATACTCCAGGCGTTCTCATAGCGCTGCTCAGCAGAGGCAAGGTCTGCTTGATCAGAAGCCAGCTCGCCAAAGGACTTCTCGACCAGGATTACTTCTCGAGCAAACGAGTGTTCGGAAAGAATCTGACGAGCTTGTTCAAAGTCATTCCGTGCGAGAGCCCATTTGCGCGTCAATCTATGAACGTTTCCCAGGCCTATCAGCGCACGGAGCACCCTCAGTGGGTCATTGACTTCGCGGCCGATGTGAAGACACTGCTCAAAATCCTCGGTGGCCAGCTTCCAGCTGCTCATCTTTGCGTGTATGACGCCGAGGTTCTGAAGTTGCTGAGCCCTGCCATGGTACTCGCCCTCAACGGCCTGCAGGTTGAGAGCTACCTGCAAATACTCAAGCGCACGAGGCCAATCGCAGGAGTTTTTGAAAACCAGACCGAGGTTGTTGTAGGCAAGAGCCAGGTTCCTGATGTCTCCGGCTTTCTTGAAGTATTCGAGGGACTTTATGAAGCAACGTTTCCCGTTGTCGGATTTCCCCATCCTTAGCCAGACGTTGCCAAGGAGGTTCTCCACAAAACCCTTTTCCTTGTTTTCGGTCGAATCTGAAACCAGCTCTCTCGCGCTCTCTGCGCAAGCAAGAGCCGTGTCAAGACGACCCCGAGCGACGGCCAGCTTACCTTTTTCAACAAGGATACGGGCTCGTTCGACAGGACCGCACGATTCCTTAGCAATCTCCTCGGCCTGCTCGAGGTACTGCTCGGCTTCATCGTTTCTGCCCAGCTTACCAAGGCAATAGCAGACTTTCCTGAGAACAGAGGCCCTATCCTCGGGCAAGACTTCGGAAGGCAATAGTTCCAAAGCCCGCAAGAAGTACTCTACCGCAGGCTCGTAGCTCGCCGCCCCTACGCAGACGTCTCCCAACCGCGCCAGTTCTTGCGCTCCGTACTTGGTGTTGTCAACGCGACTATCGGAGGGCTTCCTCTGATCTCCCTGCACGCCGCCGAGATCGCCACACATTATTCGTACTCCCCGCGAAC
>Ga0315274_10009225_pt1 | contig 14274 bp, 10 predicted proteins | sample YL17G02_20_MG_FD_203700 | JGI IMG/M metagenome (GOLD analysis project Ga0315274, IMG submission 203700) | Sediment microbial communities from Yellowstone Lake, YNP, Wyoming, USA - YL17G02_20 | ecosystem: Environmental > Aquatic > Freshwater > Lake > Sediment | place: USA: Wyoming | collected... | reverse complement strand
GCCAAGACCGGTGCCGCCGCCCGAGCGGCCGGGCGGGGCATCGGAGGGGAGAATGCCTTATGTGGAGACCCCCTTGTTGACGGTGGAGCCGGGGCCGCAAGGCACCTTTCGCCGTCCCGGCTCCCCGCTTTTCCCCGGCGCTTCGCAGGGCCTGGGGCGAGGGCAGGACCATGGAGATCGCTCGCGAGCAGGAGAAGGAATTCCGGGGCGGCGCCAGCGGCGTCAAGTACCTTCTGCGCGGCCCGAGGATCGACTGGGGCGTCATTCTCTTCGCCCCCGGCGAACAGTTGGGCCGCCACCTGCACAAGGAAGTCGAGGAGACGTTCTTTTTCATCGAGGGGGCCGGTGGCCGGTTCATCGTCAATGACAAAGAGTACCCCGTCACGATCGGCACGGCCTTTCGCATCGAGCCGGGCGAGACGCACAACATCGTCAACGACACCGCCGCGCCCCTGAAGGCCGTCTTCATAAAGACGCCGTATCTGCCGAAGGACAAGGTCGACGTTTGACGCGGCGCCGCGGGCCGTCGGTGAATCAGGTATCTGACAACGCGAGGGCCAGAAACATGAAGTTCGAAGTCTTCGGCAGACAGAATTGTGCCAAGTGCACGAGCGCGAAGCAAAAACTGAACCACCTTCTCCACAAGGCCGAGGCGGGGGCGTCGGCCGCCGTGGCGTTCATCGACCTCGACACGGTGGAGGGGATGGCCGAGGGGGCGTTCAACGACGTGGCGGGTGTTCCGACCGTCATCCTCAGGTCCGACGCGGGCGAGGCCCTGGCCCGGTGGGAGGGTCGCGTTCCTCCCTCGGTCGAAATCCAGGCGTTCCTCGGCTCGCGCCAAAACGCCGGTGCCGTGGGATGAACCAGACCCAGGTTTCGACGTTGCCGCCCATCGCCGGGTACCACCCGACGACGCTGATCGACTGGCCGGGCCGGCTGGCCGCGGTGGTCTTTCTGCCGCAGTGCAATCTGCGGTGCCGCTTCTGTCACGCCGGGCCGCTGCTCGGGTCGCCGCCCGAGACGATTCCGCTGGAGTCGGTGCTGGGCCACGTGGCGTCGCGCGAGGGATGGGTAGACGGCGTGGTGATCTGCGGCGGCGAACCCACGACGTGGCCCACGCTGCCGGACCTGGTGCGGAAGTTCCGCGGCGAGGGCTTGGCCGTCAAACTCGATACCAACGGCACGCATCCGGACCGCCTCGAGGAACTGCTGGCGGCCGGCCTTCTCGATGCGGTTGCGATGGACCTCAAGGCGCCGCTCGACGAGCGGTACAGCGAGGTTTGCGGGCCGGGCCGGCTGGACCTCGATGCCGTGGGCCGCTCAATCGACCTCCTGATGTCGGGCCGGGTGGAGTACGAGTTCCGCACGACCGTCTGCCCGCCGCTGCACGGGGAGGCGGAGATCCGCGCGATGGGCGAGCGGATCGCGGGTGCCCGGCGCTGGGTTCTCCAGCGGTTCGAGCCTGCCTTGGCCCTCGACCCGGCCCTGCGGATGGTCAAGCCCTACGACCTGCCGACGATGGAAGCCCTTGCCGCCATCGGCCGCCAATATGTCGCTCGCTGCTCGGTCCGCGGCCAGCCGGAAAAGCGGACCGCGCCGGCAGCCCTGGCCTGAACCCCAAACCATCTACCCCCCAGGTTTTGGGGTCCGAGGACGCGCTTGACACAGGCCGTGCTACACCCTACATTGGCCCTCCGTTGGGCTGGTGGGGCTTGGCCGGCCGCCCTGACAGATTCGCTTCGGGGGGTGGGGTACATTCTCACGTTGGCGCGGCGGATTTGTTAAAGTCCGATAACCTGTGCCGCCGATGCCAATGCCCGGCGAGAGTGGGGTTAGTATGCGCGCCTTTCGGATCCTGAAAACGTTGGCGCCGGGGCGGCGGGTCTGCGCCCCGCTGGCGATCTTTGCGCTCGGCGCTGCCTTGGCCGTCCTGGCCCTTTCCTGCACCAAGCCGAAGGCGCCCAGCGAGCCGCGCACGCCGCGCGAAATCGAGATCCCGGCTTACCTGAAAGACACGGTGGGGGAACTGGCGCGGTTCGCGGGCCGCGAGGAAATCCCCGTCCAGGGCTACGGCTTCGTGACGGGCCTCGACGGCACGGGCACGAAGGCGATGCCGCCCGGCATCCGCCAGCAGATCCTCGAGATGATGCGCCGCAACAAGGTCGACAAGGCCGAGGAGATCATCACGAGCCCCGACACGGCTGTGGTGATGGTCAGCGGCTGGATGCCGCCGGGCATCAGCCGCGGCGAGCTCTTCGACCTGGAAGTGCGGGCCATCCCGACCACCGACACGGTGAGCCTCGAGGGCGGCTTTCTGCTGGAGTGCGAACTGACGCGCGTGGTCTCGGCCCGCGGCGTCGAGCAGAAGAGCGAGCCGCTGGCCCTGGGGCGCGGCAGCATCTTCGTGTCGCCGTTCGGCGGCGAGGGCCGCGAAGCCAAGAAGGCGAGCGACCCGCGGGTCGGCCGCGTCCTGGCCGGAGGCAAGGCCCTCAAGACGCGTCATTTCCGCCTCGCGCTGCTGACGCCGTCGGTCCGGTCCGCCGACCAGATCGTGCGTCTCGTCAACGCGCGGTTCCCCGGGGCGGCCAGGGGCACCGAGGACCCCGGCCGCGTCGACCTCGAAACTCCCAGGGGCTTCGTGAACGCCAAGGCGCACTTCCTCGACCTCGTGGGCGCCCTGTATCTGCGCGAGACGCCCGATGCCCGCGACCAGCGCATCGGGTTGCTGATCGACACGCTCCAGACCGGCAAGGACATGGACCGCGTGGCCCTGTGCCTCGAGGCGTTCGGCGCGAGCGTCGGGCCGCGCCTGCACGCGCTGGCCGAGAGCGAAAGCGCGGCGGTGCGGTTCTACGTCGCCCGGACGCTGGCGGGCCTCCAAGACGCCTTCGCGGTGCACGTCCTGGAACGCATCGTGACCGACGATGGTTCGGAGTTCCAGGAGGCGGCGGCGGAGGCCCTGGGCGAGATTCACAGCGGCGTCGGCCTGGGCGTCCTGGGGCGTGCCCTGAACGCCAAGAGCGCCCGCGTCCGCGTGGCGGCGTGGCAGGCGATGGCCCGCCTGGCGCCGCGGACATTCGTGGCCCGCCATTACCAGAACAAGTTCACGCTCAGCGTGGTCGCGACGCGGGCCGACCCGTTCGTTTACATCGCGCGGACCCTCAAGCCGCAGATCGCGATCTTCGGCGACGCGAAGGTGCTGCCGCCGGTCCTGGCCGAAACGCCGCGCGTGACGGCCACGGCGGTCGCCGGCGCCGAGAAGGTCCGCCTGATCTCGCGCCGCCACGGCCAGGACCTGCACATCGAGGCGCCGCTCGACCTGAAGGGCCTCGTCGAGAAGATGGCGTCGCCGCTGCCGGCGGAGGAGACCCCCAAGGTTCCGCCGGTCGAGGGCCTGGACCTGGCATATGGCGACGTCGTGGGCCTTATACACGAGATGTCGCGCAAACACGCGCTGTCGGCGCCCGTGATGCTTCAGCCGCTGGGAATCAAGGTGATGGGCGACCGGCCGGTGGCGCGCCCGATCACGACCGAGGCCGAAGCGCCCAAGTAACGCCGACGCCGGGACGGCGCGGGGGCCGCCCGGCGACCGACATCGCCAGGGGCGCGCCGGGCGGCGCCCGACCTCTAGGAGCACGAGCCGCGTGGAACTGAAGAAACTGGAAGTGTTCGGCTTCAAGTCCTTCGCCGACCGGACCCGCTTCGAGTTCGACTCGGGCGTCACGGTGATCGTCGGGCCCAACGGTTGCGGCAAGTCGAACGTCGTCGATGCCGTCAAGTGGGTCCTCGGCGAGCAGAGCCCCAAGAGCCTTCGCGGCCGCGAGATGTCCGACGTCATCTTCGCCGGGTCCGAAACGCGCCGCAGCCTCGGCTTCGCCGAGGCGACGCTGGTGTTCGACAACTCGCGGGGCCTCCTGCCGATCGACGTGCCGGAGGTCGAGGTCAGCCGGCGCCTCTACCGCAGCGGCGAGTCGGAGTACCTCCTGAACCGCAAGCCCTGCCGCCTGCGCGACGTCCGCGAACTGTTCATGGATACCGGCGTCGGCGTCGACGCCTACAGCCTCATCGAGCAGGGCAAGGTCGACGTCCTCCTCCAGTCCAACCCGCAGGAACGCCGCATCATCTTCGAGGAGGCGGCCGGCATCTCGAAGTACAAGGCCAAACGCCGCGAGGCCGAACGCAAACTCCAGCGCACCGAGCAGAACCTACTGCGCCTCGGCGACATCCTCGGCGAGGTCGAGCGGCGGCTGCGCAGCGTCAAGTACCAGGCCGGCAAGGCCCGCAACTACAAGGAATACACGCAGCGGCTCAAGGACCTGCGCCTGTCGTACGCCCTCAACCAGTACCACGAGCAGGAGACGGCCCTTGCGGCCCAGCGGAGCGAGATGGAAGGCCTTCAGACGGAGCGTTCGGCGCGGGCGGGGGTTCTCGCGCAACTCGACCAGGAGCGGTCCGCCCTCGAGGCGGAACTGATGGACCTGGAGGGTGCGGCCCGCGAGGCCGACGGCCGCCTCAGCCAGGTCCGCTCGGGCATCGCCACGCGCGAGAACGAGATCGGGTTCCACCGGACCCGCGTTGACGAACTCGGCCAGGTGGTCGAGCGCGACCGCCGCAAGGTCGGCGAACTCTCGGCCCACCTGAGGACGGCCGAGACGGCGGTCGAGACGCGCCGCTCCGAGATGGCCGGCATGGCCGACGCCGCCCTGAACCAGGAGGCCGCCGTCGCGGCCGTCGAGGCCCAACTGCGAGAGGTGTCGGACCAGGTCCGCGATCTGACGGCCCGCCTCGAACACGCCAAGACGGCGATGATGGACCTTGCTCAGCAGCGGACCCAGCGGGCCAGCCGCCAGGCCAGCCTGGACCTGCGCCTCGAGACGCTCCAGGCCCAGGTCGCCAAACTCGCCGCACGGCGCGACGAGATTGCCGCCGACCTGGCGGGCCTCGCCCGGCGCGACGCCGAGTTGCACGCCGAGGAGCAGACGCTCGAGGCCGCCATCGCCGAGCGACGCGGACGCCTTGAAGCCAAGCGCGCCGAGGCCGAGGCGAAGCAGAAGGAAGTCGAGGAGGCCGGCCAGACCCTCGCGCGGGCCAAGGAGCAGGCGTCGGGCCTCGACAGCCGCCGCGAAATCCTCGAAGACCTCCAGCGCCGAGGCGAAGGCATCCCGGCGGCCGTCCGCGAGGCCAAGGAGGCGATCCAGGCCCGCGGCGGCGAGCACTGGCGGGGCATGGTCGCAGACCTCATTGAGGTCGACGTCGGCCACGCCGTCGTCATCGAGTCGGCCCTCGGCACGGCCGAGAAACTTCTCATCGCCGACCACCAGGCCGACGTGCTGGCCCTGGCCCGCGACCTCGAAGGCCGCCTGCCCGGGCAGGTCCGGTTCCTGGCGCTCGACGCCATTGAGCCGGCCGCCAACGGCCGCGACCCTTCGACAGGCCCGGGGCAGGATCTCTCGGCCTGGCCTGAAGCGGTGGGCTGGGCGATGGACTACGTTCACGTCGACGAGTCGGTGCGGCCGGCGCTGGCGCACCTGCTGGCCCGCACGATCGTCGTGCGGACGCTCGAAGGCGCGGTGGAACTGGCTCGCGGCCCGTGGCGCGGCTGCCGTTTCGTCAGCCTCTCGGGGAGCGTGCTGGAGGCCGACGGGTCGGTGGCGGTCGGTCCGCCGGGGCCGGAGACGAGCCTGATCTCGCGCCGGTCTGAACTTCGTGACATCGCCCGCGAGCGCGAGGCGGTCGGCCGACGCATCGAGGAACTTGAGGCCGCCCGCCGCCGCGCCGTTGAAGAACTCACGGCCCTCGACGCCGCTCAGCAGGAACTACGGCAGGAGATCTACGAGGGCTCCATGCGCAAGGTCGAGGTCGAGGGGCAGTTGCGGCGCCTCGGCGACACGCGACAGGGGCTCCAGGCCGAGGCGCCGGTCGTGGAGGCCGAACTGGCGGACCTCTCGCGGCAGCAGGCCGAGGCGACCGGCCAGCGCGACGCCCTTGAGCAGGAAGTCGCCGATCTCCAGCGCCAGGAGGCCGAGCAGGCGGCGTCGATCTCGGCCCTGGCGGCCGAGCAGGACACGCGGGCCCAGGCCCGAGCCGCCTGCGAGGAGAACCGCACTCTAAGCCGCATCACGCTGGCCCAGTTGCGCGAGAAGCACGCCGCCCTGGCCGACCAACTGGCCGGCGCCGAGCGCGATCTGGCCGCCACCCGCGAAGGCATCGAGCAGGGGCGGGCGGACCTGGACCAGTGCCAGCAGCGCATCCGCGACGCCGAGCGGGCGATGCTCAGGCTCCAGTCGGAAATGGCCACGCTCTTTCTCCAGAAGGAGTCGGCCGAGGCCGACGTGCGGCGCATGGCGGGCCAGCGGGCCGACCGCCGAGACGCCGCCGCGAAGATCACCGAGAAGGCCCGCGGCGTCGAGGACGAGATCGACGAGTTCCAGCGCCGACTTCATGCCCGCGAACTCGAGGTCCGCGAGGTCGAAACCAAGCGCGACGACCTGGCAAGCCGCGTCCGCGACGATTTCGGCCTCGACATCGCCCAGCGCTACGCCCAGTGGCAGCCCTCCGAGGTCGACTGGGACGCCGTCGCCGAGGAGATCCGCGAACTCCAGGGCAAGATCGAACGCCTCGGCGCCGTCAACCTCGAAGCCATCGACGAGCAGGAGGCCCTGGAGCAGCGCACGACGTTCCTGAGGCAGCAGCACGAGGACCTCGTCAAGGCCCGCGAGATGCTGGGCAACCTCATCGACCGCATCAACCGCGAGAGCCGCGAACGCTTCTCGAAGACGTTCGACGCGGTGCGCGGCCACTTCCAGGAACTGTTCCGGAAACTGTTCGGCGGCGGCAAGGCCGACGTGTTCCTGGAGAACGAGGCCGACGTGCTGGAGAGCGGCATCGAGGTGGTCGCCCGGCCGCCAGGCAAGCAACTCCAGCGGATCAGCCTGCTGTCGGGCGGCGAAAAAACGATGACCGCCGTGGCCCTCTTGCTGGCGATCTTCCGCGCGCGGCCGAGCCCCTTCGCCATCCTCGACGAGGTCGATGCGGCCCTCGACGAGGCCAACGTCGGCCGGTTCACCGACCTCGTGAAGGAGTTCCTGGACCAGTCGCAATTCGTCATCATCTCGCACAACAAGCGCACGATGAGCATCGCCGACGTGCTGTACGGCGTGACGATGCACGAGCCGGGCGTGTCGCGCAAGGTCAGCGTCAAGTTCAGCGACCTGCACGAGCACGGGTACGTGGCGGCGGAGTCGGCGGAAGGGGCGGCGCCGGCCGGGTCCGAGGGGCCGCCGGCCGCCGGGCCGGCCGTGCCGCTCCAGGCCCAGGTGGTCCTGGCCGACGCCGGGGCGCGGGCCGCCGCCGCGGCCGAGCAGGCCGAGGCCCCCGCGCCGGCGGAAGCGCCGCCGGCGGCCGAGCCCGCGGAGACCGCCGAGATCGCCACGGCCGTCGATCGAGAGCCGGCGAAGTAGCCTCTGCTAAATCCGAATTCCGCGTGGCGTGCCCACGCAAAGGCGGCGCGGGCATGCCGCCCGGCAGACGTTGCCTAAGGCCAACTCTTCGCGGCAAGAGAGACCCGATGAGGTACGGTTGGATCGGATTGCTGGCGGCGCCGCTCCTCGTGGCGATGGGTTGCGCGCCGACCGAGCGGGCCGAGCGGGCCGCCGAGGTCGCCGACCTGGCGTGCACGGTCGAGCCGATCGGCGTTCGGCCTGAGGGGGGCCTGCCGCGGAGCCTGCGACTGACGGTCCGCAACAAGTCGCCCGGCGCGGTGGCCTTTACGCTTCCGCGGCCGCTGGTCGGCGAGGTCAAGCCGGCGCCGAGCGGCGAAGAGGCGCCGTTTCCGCTCCTGGCGCTCTTCATGAAGGACGTGGCGGGCAACGAGGAATCGCCGGTCTACACCGACCCGCGCGCCAGGTCGTGGCCGAAGGTGAAGCGCGAGGTGCTCCTGGCCGGCGGCACGTGGTCGGCCGAGTACCGGCTCTCGGCCTTCTACTTCTGGGGTCCGTGCGGCCCGGACACGGGCGGGAACTTCACGAAGTACTTCTGGCGGGGCGAGAAGACCATCTCCCTTGCGGCGGCGCTGGTGTTCGACGGGGGGAAGCGACTCGAATCGAACACGATCACGCTGCATTGTAACTTCGAGGACTGGTTGTTTCGCAAGAAGGGCTGAGTGGCGCGCCAACACTGGCGCGATCACCCCGAACGAATCGCTATGACGACCGACCCACAGCCGCCGTCGCCGCCGAAACTGCTGGAACTGCCGGTGCTTGCCCTGCGCGACCTGGTGGCGTTCCCGGGCCTGGCCATGCCCCTCCAGGTCGGGCGCGAGATCTCCGTGACGGCGGTGCACGAGGCCCTCAGCAAGCATCTCCAGATTCTGCTCCTGGCCCAGCGCGACCCGGAATGCCTCGCGCCGGCGGCCAAGGACCTCTTTGAGATCGGCGCCCTCGGCCACGTGCACGAGTGCTTCAAGACCGATGGCGGCACGTACAAGGTCATCGTCGAGGTGGCCGACCGGGCCCGCGTCCTGTCGGTGGCGTCGCGCGACGGGTGCCTGTGGGCCGACGTCTCGACCATCGAGGAATCGCCGCTGGAGGGGGCCGAGGCCGAGGCCCTCATGCGGACCGTCCGGGCGCGGTTCTTCTCGTACCTCCAGTTCCAGCCCGGCCTGCCGGAGAGCATCGGCCGCCTTGTGGCCCAGGCCGAGTCCGGGTCGCTCCTGGCCGACACGGTGGCGGCCTACACCGCTATCCCGGTCTCCGACAAGCAGCGGCTCCTGGAGATGGTCGAGCCGGAGGAGCGGCTGCGGACGCTGGCGGACCTTTTGGAGAACGAGATCTCGCTGCTTGAGATCCAGCGTCGGATCAGCGACCGCGTCCGCTCGCGGCTCACGAAGACCCAGCGAGAGTACTTTCTGAAGGAACAGTTGCGGGCCATCGAGGAGGAACTCGGGCAGAACGATCCTGCGGCCGCCGGCGTCTCGGAACTGCGGGAGCAGATCCTTGCGGCCGGCATGCCCGAAGAAGTCCAGACGATCGCCCTGCGCGAACAGCAGCGCCTGGGCCGCATGATGCCCCTCACGCCGCAGGCCGTCGTCGTCACCGAGTACCTCGACTGGCTCATCCACATGCCGTGGCAGGCGCGGACCGAGGACGGGCTGGACTTGAGGCAGGTGGCCCGCGTGCTCGACGAGGACCACTTCGGCCTCGAAGAACCGAAAGAGCGGATCCTGGAGTACTTGGCCGTGCGCAAACTGAAGGCCCGGACCCGGGAACCGATCCTGTGCTTCGTCGGTCCGCCGGGCGTCGGCAAGACGAGCCTCGCCAAGAGCGTGGCCCGGGCGCTCGGGCGGAAGTTCGTCCGAAAGAGCCTCGGCGGCGTACGCGACGAGGCCGAGATCCGCGGCCACCGGCGGACTTATGTCGGCGCGCTCCCGGGCCGGATCATCCAGTCGATCCGCAAGGCCGGCGTCCGCAACCCCGTCTTCCTGCTCGACGAGATCGACAAGATGGGCCAGGACGCCCGCGGCGACCCCGCGTCGGCGCTTCTGGAGGTCCTGGACCCCGACGAGAACTACGCCTTCAGCGACCACTACCTCGAGGTCGAGTACGACCTGTCGGAGGTCCTGTTCATCTGCACGGCCAATGTGCCTACGTCAATTCCGCCGGTGCTGATGGACCGCCTGGAAGTGATCGAACTGGCGGGCTACACGCAGGAAGAGAAACTCCAGATCGCCGAGCGGCACCTGGTGCCCAAGGAACTACAGGAGCACGGGCTGCGGGCGGAGCACGCGCACCTGGCGCCGGAGGTCCTGCGGCACATCATCGAGTCCTACACGCGCGAGGCCGGGGTCCGGAACCTGCGGAAGCGCGTCGCCCGCGTCTTCCGCAAAATCGCCAAAGAGCGGGCGGTCGCCGACTCACCGCCCACGGCGCCGCGCGAAGTCACCCGCGAGGACGTCCGCGCGTACCTGGGACCCGCCCCGTACCGGCGGGAGGCGGCGGGCCCGAAAGAGGGCGTCGGCACCGCCACGAGCCTGGCGTGGACAGACTTCGGCGGACGCAGCATGGTCATCGAGGTCTCGTGCATGCCCGGCAAGGGCGAACTGACGCTGACCGGCCAACTCGGCGACGTCATGCAGGAGTCGATCAAGACGGCCCTGTCGTGGGTCCGGTCGCGGTGCTCGCGGCCGGGGATCATCCCGATGCGACACACGGTGGACCTGCACGTCCACGTGCCGGAGGGGGCCACGCCGAAAGACGGGCCGAGCGCGGGCCTGCCGATTGCCGTGGCCCTGGCGTCGGCGATGAGCGGGTGCCCGGCCCGGCGCGATGTTGCCCTGACCGGCGAGGTCACGCTCCAGGGGCGGGTCCTGGCGGTCGGGGGCATCAAGGAGAAGGTCCTGGCCGCCCACCGCGAGGGGATAACGCGGATCTTCCTGCCGAGGGGGAACGCCGATGACCTTGAGAAGATCCCCGAGGAAGTCCGCCGCCAGGTGCGACTGACGTTCGTGGACCGCGTGGAGGACTGCCTCCGCGAGGTGGTGCCGGCCCTGCGGGGCCAGTTCCGCATGCGGGCCGACACGCACATCGACCGGCGCGAAGAAACCTAGCACTTCAGCGCCCGTAGCGCGGCGGGTCGGGAGACCCGCCGCGCACGAAGTGTAGGCAAGCACGCGCGCGGCGGGTTTCCTAACCCGCCGCGCCTATACCCAAGGTTAAAGTGCTCTATCCCTTCGGCTTGGGCTCCGGCGGCTTCTCCGGCTTGGCGGGTTCCGGCGCCGGCTTGGCGGGTTCCGGCGCCGGCGTGGCGGGCTTCGGCACCGGGGCGGGAGGCGTCGGCGTGGCGGGCTTCGGCGCCGGGGCGGGAGGCGTCGGCGGGGGCGGCGGCGTCTTCGGGTTCTTCAGCCACTCCTCGTACGGCCCGGTGTCGCCCGCTTCCACGCCCGTCAGGGTCTTGAGCGCCGACAGGTAGAGCGGTTTCAGGCGTTCCTCTTTCTCGGCCTTGCAGGCGTCGATAAGGGCTTGGGCGGCGGGCACCGACCCTAGCGGCGCCAGGGCCCCCAGGGCCGACGCCGTGTTCATGCGGGTCCACGGGGCGGTCGATTTCACGTTCTCCAGCATCAGCGGCAGGATCTCGGCCACCTGAGGGTCGCTCCGCGGCATGGTGTGCGCCGCCAGAAGCGCCGCCGCCCCGCGCACCCGCAGTTCGTCGTCCTTGAGGAGGGCCGTCAGCGTCTTCAGGTCGATGGCCCGGCCCTGGATCGCCAGGCCGATGGCCGCGGACCCGCGGACCTGCGCGCTCTGGTCCTTGACCATCTCCGCGAGGCGTTTGGCAGGCTCTTCGCCCTGGGCGAACGCCAGCGCAAAGGCCGTGAGGTCGCGGACGACCGGGTCGGGGTCCTTCGAGTCCTCCATGATCGTGTTGAGGTTGACGGTCGCAATCTGCCGCAAGGCCTGGTCAATCTGCTTGAGTTGTGCGACGGCGCCCTGGGCGCCGGCCTGGTCGCGGCTGGCCTGGAGGTCACGCAGCATCAGGCGCAGGCGCGGCGCCGCCACCGGCTTCGTCAGGAGCCGCTGGTTCGTCAGGCTCGAGTAGAGGGTCTGCACGGCCGCCGTCCACGGTCCCTGGGGGTTGTCGCGAACGAAGGCGCCGAGGGTCTCGATGGCGGCATCGATATCATTGGACTGGGCCTCCTTCATGCCCTTCTCGATCTGCGCGAGGTCCTTGCGGGCCTTCTCGAGTTCGGCCGCCTGGAGTTGGTCGGCGTCGGTCAGTTTCTCCTGGAAATCGCGCGTGACTCGCTGCTCGGCGTTGTTGGTCTTCTCGACTAGGACGAGCGACCCTCCCTGGTTAACCCATCCGCTGCCGTCGCGGGCCATGGCCATGCGGCTCGTGAGTTTCTCGACCGTGAGCCGCCCGGCAAGGGCGCCGACGAACGCGACGTTGGCCGAGCCCTCGAGGATGATGCAGGGCGTAGTTCCCTCGGTGCGGTCGGCGACGTACTTGGTGGTTACGGTGCCCTTGACGACGCCGAGGTCGATGTCGCGCGTCCAGGAGTCGCCCGGCTTGACGGGCTGCTCGGGCAGGAGTCGCATCTGAGCCTGGATCATATCGAGGGTCTGGCCGGGCTCGGTGGGCTTGACGGGCGGCTCGGCCGGCTGGCCGCGCAGGTCCCGCCACTGGGCGAAGAGGACGGGCGGCAACGCCCGCTGGCGGTTGGCCTCCGGAATGCTCGACAGCCGGTCCTTGCCGTCTTCCTGGAAGACCAGGAGGCGTTCGCCCTGCGGCGTGTCGACGACCAAGAGGCGCATGCCCGGCGGCTCGGCCCTGACCTCGACCGCCAGTTCGCGTCGCTGGACGGGCACCTCGGTCACCCGCCGCTGCACGTGGTTGTCGCCGGAGGTCACGATCTCGGTGCGGACGCTCCGTTCATAGAGGCGCCGCTGTCCGGCCTGCGGCTTATAGCGCAGCGTCGCCGCCTGGGCCAGCACGGTCTGGCCCAGAACGAGCACCGCGATGCCCGCGACGGCCGCCTTCAGGACCTTCTCGATTCTCATGGGGTCGTTCCTTTTCGTTCCGCTGTGCCGCGCCAACGCCGCGCACGGCGTCAAGTGGCGCTGTAGTACTGGCTCATACTCGGCGTTTCCTGCGCTTGGGCTGCGGCGAGTCTGCCGGGGGCTCCGGCGGTGGCGCGTAGTCGGCCTGCAACTCCGGCCGCCGGCTCCGGCCCAGGTACACCAGCGCAAGGAGGCTCACGACCACCATCGCCGCCGCCACGTTCATGCTGATGGTCATTCGCGGAAGGCGTGCGGCCGCCTGGCCCAGGCCCAGCGCCTCCAGGAGCGTCGGAAGTCCCAGCAGGTACGCCGAAGCCTCGTCGGCCCGCAGCATCTCCAGGAGGAACCGGCTGACGCCGTAAAGGAGCATCAGCGCCAGCAGCACCTGGCCGTGCCGGCGTTTCCACCGCCACATGCTGTAGAGGACCACCGCCAGCAGCACCGCGTTCAGGAGCGACAGCAGTTGGGCCGGATAAATCACGGGGGCGTGCCACGCCGCCGCCAGGCTGCCCATGAGCGCCCCTGCGGCCGCGCCCGCCGGTTCGGCCGGCGTCATGCCCAGGCCGGCCAGCGGCCTGGCGGGGTCGAACCAGGCCGACGAGCCGAGAAACTGCTCGGCGTAGTGATACCACGGGATCGTCCCAACGGGCCAGGCGAACCCAAGGCTGGTCTGGCACACGTCGCCATAGCAGCAACCGTTCAGGAGGCAACCCAGCCGCCCGAACCCTTCGCCCAGCGCCACGCCCGGCGCGACGATGTCGAGCCAGTACAGGATCGGCCGCCCCGTCGCCTTCAGGTACACGACGACGGCCGCCACTGCCATCAGGAACCCGCCGTAGAACGTCAGGCCGCCTTCCCAGATCCTCACCAGGTCCCACAGGCGCGGGAACTGCCCGCTGTTCTGGACGACGTAAAACAGCCGCGCGCCGAAGATGCCGCCGAAGAAGCACACCAGCGCGATGTTGTAGACCACGTCGGGCGGCTGTTTCCGTCGCTTTGCCAGGTGGGCGGCCAGCAGGATGGCCGCCAGGAAACCCAGGCACATCATCGCCCCGTATCCGTACAGCGTGAGCACCTGTTCGGTGCCCGGGATCGGAAGGCGTAGGAGAATCTGACGCACAAAGACCTTTCCTGCCGCGGGCTACCGGCCGCGGGCGATCCGGTTCTTTGCGTTCACCAGCACTTGGCGCGGCACGTGGCCGGCCAGTTCCTCGGGCGCCAGGTACGCGAATCCCAGGATGATGACGAGGTCGCCGGGCTGGCCCAGTCGTGCGGCCGCGCCGTTGAGGCGCACGATGCCGCTGCCGCGTTTGCCCTTCATTATATACGTTTCGTGCCGCGTGCCGTTGTTGACGTTGGCCACGAGGACCGCCTCGCCCGCGACCATGCCGGCGGCGTCAAGGAGGTCCCGGTCGACGGTGATGCTGCCCTCGTACTCCAGGTGCGTGTCGGTGATCGTGGCCCGGTGGATCTTGGACTTGAGGACTTTGATGAGCATCGCTTGTCCTTAACCTGCCGCCTGTTCGTAATCCTGTGTGCCGCGGCCGGTCTTCGCCGGCCGTGCTGAAACTGAAACGCGCGGTCGCCTCCGGCCGCCCGCTAAACGTGGCGGGCGGCTTCTTACTACTACAGCGCCACTTGACGCCGTGCGCGGTGGGTCTCCTGACCCACCGCGCAGGAGGTACCCTGCGGCGGCCAGAAAACACATGCGCGCGGCGGGTCA
>Ga0315274_10009224_pt1 | contig 14275 bp, 9 predicted proteins | sample YL17G02_20_MG_FD_203700 | JGI IMG/M metagenome (GOLD analysis project Ga0315274, IMG submission 203700) | Sediment microbial communities from Yellowstone Lake, YNP, Wyoming, USA - YL17G02_20 | ecosystem: Environmental > Aquatic > Freshwater > Lake > Sediment | place: USA: Wyoming | collected... | reverse complement strand
GGCAACATCATGTTCTCCTTCGACGAAGGCGCCGCCGCCGCCCCCACCGACGATGTTCTATTCACCGGAAAAGACCTCGACCCCGACACCGGTCTCTACTACTTCAACGCGAGATGGTATGACCCTGAGCTCGGGAGATTCGTCACTCGTGCAGCGAAAACGCCAGACGAGGAACATCCCTATGGGCCTGGGGTAAGTGGCCTCCCATCCGCAAGCAATCCGATCAGCTCCGTTGATGTCACGGGAGAGAAGTGGTGGAAGATAGTGGGAAGAATAATCCTGGGCAGTACCATCACCCTCGCCACTGCAATGTGGATCGCGAAAGAGCAGGCGAAGGCTGGCCTCAATGCGCTGACACAGACGGCACTTACGTGCTGTAAGTCTCAGAACGACCCCAACACTGCGGGATCAAACATGTACCCGCACTACACTCCGAGACCCATCAACCCCGGCCCTGATTGCTCGGTTACCTGTAAGACCGCGCTCGAGCTCTGGGATAAGGGTGACATAGAGGGCGCGAACATATGGATTCGCTACTGGAACGCGTGGTGTGCCGACCCGACCAATCCAGAGAGCAAGATTGGCCAGATCCATGAGTGATCTTACGGCGAGGCTCTGCTGAGACCCAGGTCGGGCACTCTGGGAAGTCGAAGTAACCCGATCATGAATGATTGGGGCATCTGTCTCGGGTAGTACTCGCGGAGAGGAGGTCTAACGGGGCCTGCCGTTGGTTCTGGTGGTGCGAGGCAGGGGACGTAGAGAGGATTGTGGTGCCGCGGGACTGTCCGCGGCCTTACAGAAGCGAGATTGTGGACTCTTGCGCGGAAGATCTGCGACTCGACGTGCCAGTGTATTCCTATCCCCGAGGGCCGTGGCCTAGCTCGCGTTCTTCTGCCTCGGAGCGCAACTCCTGCAGGAGGAGGAAAAACGACCTACAAGATGAAGTCATCTCACCTGGATATAGCCATTGTAATCGCGAGCGAAGGGCTATGCTTGCTTTTCTGTCTTCTGCAAGCAAGAAAGACGGGATACGGGAGGCTGCTGTTTCTGTTCGTCTCTGTTCTGCTGGCGTGCTGTGCGCTCTATACGCGCCTCGGGCCTCTGGGGCATGTCAGCCCTTCCAACCGCACAGCGTATATTGCAGTTCCTCTTGCGGACTACGTGCTCTTTGTCGGTGCCATGTATTTCGGTATAATGAGCGCCCAAGATCGGTATGAATTCGCTGCAACATTCTGGTACCTGCTTCGGCTGTGTCTCATACTGTTTGTTAGTTGTGCCACTTGGCGGGTCGTGCTTCTGTTGGGCCTGGCTCCTGCTTCAGAGCGGTTTGGCTTCGTGCTAATAATGACAGAGACTGTCTTGATCTATGCTGCAATCGCGGTGGTTTCCAAGACCCTGATCAGGAGGAGAAGGGATGTTTTCCGTTCCGAGAACTGATTTCTCGGGATGCCTTTCTCTCGCCCCGAGAGCCGCGCCGGGCGTAGCATGCGGCCATGGCAAGATGGGCCACAGTCGTCGTTTGCAGGTTTCCCCACCACGTCACCCATCACGGGAGCGCAACGGCGTTGACGCGGGTCGCCGGCGGCGTCACGAAGGCGACGGCGTACAGCCACAACGCCGCGCACGAACTCACCCAGCTGATCTACAGCGAGGACGCCGCCGCGCAGTACACGAAGACCTACGGCTATGACACGGCGGGGCGAACCACGCGCGTGACGAAACAAGGCAACGGCTTGACGACCGTCATCCACACGTACGACTGGGACGCAGCCGCCCGCCTGACGCGGGCCCAAGTGGACACGGGCGGGAACGTGAAGACCATTGAATACGCATACAACGCCGCCGGTCTGCGCGTGCGGCGCGTGGACACGTCGGCGAACGTGACCAAGCTCTACTCGTATCAAGGCCACAACCTCGCCTCGATCCAGAAAAGCCAAAACGGCGCCTACACCGCCAATGAGTGGGTTTACACCGTCGCGCCGGGCATGATATCGAACGCGTTGGAGAAGCATCAGGTCGCCTCCGGCGGCGGCTCGACGACCTCTCAGTACTACCAGTACGACCACCGAGGCAACGTCGTCGCCGTGACCAACTCGACCGGCGACATCCAATACGGCTACCAGTACGACGCCTTCGGCAATATCATGTTCTCCTTCGACGAGGGCGCCGCCGCCGCCCCCACCGACGTTCCGCTCTGGGCCTGCCGCCCCGAATGCTAGCGTCAGCGCCTCTCGTTCCACGCGCTTCGGCGACGCGACCCGCTGCGTCGCGCCGATCCAAACGGCAAAGGCGCGGCCGCGGACTGCCTTTCTTAAGCGCGATGGCTTGCCGGCGGAGGACGTCGAACCTAGAGGACGTCGAACCTAGTGGACAAGCGTTGCCGGAACATGACGCTCACCGGTCCTGCCGCTGGTCGGGTCCCCTTTTCCAGTTAGGCGGAAGCAGCATAGACAGGTTGTTCGTTTCCCGCCTCTTTACGGTTTCTTAACGCCCGTGAGGCTCAGATTTACGCCGTTCTTATGCGGAGTTGGGTAGGATTGTCTGCAGGATGAGATGGCGACCCTGGTGCGAAGGACGGGGAAAATGGATCTACTCTTTGGCGGCTTGGCGCTGCTCCTCTTCAGTCTCTCGGCTCTTTTTGCCGGACTCTGCGAGCGGGTGCGAGGAGGCTAGCATGGGCGTTCTCTATGCTATCAGCGGGCTCATCGCGCTCTTGCTCCTTGTGTACCTCGTGATTGCCCTTCTGAAACCGGAGGCATTCTGATGACCGCCAACGCGCTGATCCAGTCGGGGCTGTTTCTGGCCATCCTCCTGGTTCTTGTCAAGCCGCTGGGATGGTACATGGCGCGGGTCTATGAGGGGCGGCCGTGCGGCCTTGACGGGGCGCTGAGGCCGGTGGAGCGGCTGTTCTACAGACTCATGGGCGTCCAGCCGGAGCGCGAGACCGAGTGGAAGACTTACGCCGTGGCGATGCTTGCGTTCAATGCCATGGGGTTCGCGGCCGTGTACCTGCTCGAGCGACTCCAAGCCTTCCTGCCGCTCAATCCGCAGCGCCTGCCCAACGTTGCGCCGGACCTGGCGTTCAACACCGCAATGAGTTTCGTGACGAACACGAATTGGCAGAGCTATGGCGGCGAGACGACTCTCAGCTACTTCACCCAGATGGCCGGGCTCACGGTGCAGAACTTCGTTTCGGCGGCCACGGGAATGGCGATTCTGGCGGCGCTGATTCGGGGGCTGGCGCGAAAGACGGGCGAGACCGTCGGCAACTTCTGGGTGGATCTGACGCGGAGCGCTCTGTACATACTCCTTCCGCTCTCCTTTGTGCTGGCTCTTGCCCTGGTTTCGCAGGGCGTGGTTCAGACCTTCGCGCCTTACCAGACAGTTGCTCTCGCCGAGCCTGGGCAGGGCGCCGACGGGAGGATCGTGAGAGAACAAACCATTGCCCTGGGACCTGCGGCGTCGCAGGCGGCCATCAAGCAACTGGGAACGAACGGCGGCGGTTTCTTCAACGCGAACTCCGCGCACCCGTTTGAGAATCCCACCCCTCTCTCCAACTTTCTCGAGGCGTTGGCGATCCTGCTCATCGCGGCCGCGCTCTGTTACACCTTCGGCGTCATGGTGGGTGATAGACGGCAGGGATGGGCTCTGCTGACCGCGATGACGGTCCTGTTTGTCGCGGCGCTGGCCCTGTGTGTCTGGGCGGAACAACGGGGCGCTCCTTTCGTCGGATTGCCGGACGTCGATTGCGCGGCGAGCGGTCTTCAGGCGGGCGGCAACATGGAGGGCAAAGAGGTGCGGTTCGGCATCGCCAACTCCGCCCTGTGGGCCACGGCGACCACGTGCGCCTCAAACGGTTCCGTGAACTCGATGCATGATTCGTTCACGCCGCTTGGAGGTCTGGCGCTGATGGCGCTCATGCAACTGGGGGAGGTGGCTTTCGGCGGCGTGGGGTCCGGGCTTTCCGGGATGTTGATGTTTGTTATTGTCGCGGTTTTCGTCTCGGGGCTGATGGTGGGGCGCACACCCGAATACCTCGGCAAGAAGGTCGAAGCCTTTGAGATGAAGATGGCGTCCCTTGCCATACTCATCCCGCCGATGCTGGTTCTCATCGGGACAGCGGCGGCCGTGGCGACCGAGGCCGGTCAGAAGGGAGCGCTCAATCCAGGCCCGCACGGGTTCAGTGAGATTCTGTATGCGTTCTCGTCCGCGGGGAACAATAACGGCAGCGCGTTCGCGGGGCTGTCGGCGAATTCGACGTTCTACAACACGTCGCTGGGGCTGGCGATGTTTTTCGCGAGGTATTGGGCGGCCATTCCGACGCTGGCGATCGCGGGGTCGATGGTCCGCAAGAAGCGCCTGCCCGCCAACCCGGGCACGCTTCCGACCCACACGCCGCTGTTCGTGGCGTTGCTGGTCGGGGTGGTTCTGATCGTCGGCGCCTTGACGTTCTTGCCGGCCTTGGCCCTGGGACCTCTTGTGGAGCATCTCAAGATGCTTGCCGTCCGGTAGGCGGGGGCGATTGCATGGAGCCATTCTCGGAAGTTGCGTCCGAATGAGTGGAGATTTGATGAATCACAGCCCGGGGCGGCTGTGCCACACAGAAGACAAGACTGCTGAGAGATGGCGCCGGCTTTCGGCGAAGGAGATATCTAAATGGCCGGAAAAGGAAAGTCCGGTTCGTTGCTCGATCCTGGAATGCTGAAGAGCGCGGCGATCGCTTCGGTTCGGAAGCTGGATCCTCGCCATCAAATCCGCAACCCCGTCATGTTTGTCGTAGAGGTAGGCAGCGTCTTAACCACGGCGCTTTTCCTGCAGGCGCTTCTCGGTCAAGGCGAGGCTGCGGCGGCTTTCATCTTCGCCGTGTCGCTCTGGCTGTGGTTTACCGTTCTTTTTGCCAACTTTGCCGAAGCGATGGCAGAGGCGCGCGGCAAGGCGCAGGCCGATTCGCTCCGCAAGACGCGCCGCGACATCATGGCCAAGCGGTTGGCGAAGCCCGCCCGGCAGGCGCGCGTCGAGAAGGTTCCCAGCTCCGATCTGCGCAAGGGCGAAGTGGTTTTGGTTGAGACGGGAGATTACATTCCCGCGGACGGCGAGGTCATCGAAGGCGTGGCCTCGGTGGATGAGAGCGCCATTACCGGCGAAAGCGCGCCGGTGATCCGCGAGAGCGGCGGCGATCGAAGCGCCGTGACCGGAGGGACGCGGGTTCTTTCGGACTGGCTGGTGGTGCGCGTGACGGCCGATCCGGGCGAGAGTTTCCTTGACCGAATGATTGGTCTCGTGGAAGGCGCCACACGCCAGAAGACGCCGAATGAGATCGCGCTCAGCATCCTTCTGGCCGCGTTCACGATTGTTTTCCTCCTGGCGACGGCCACGCTGCTGCCGTTCTCGCTCTACAGCGTGAAAGCGGCGGGACAAGGCAGCCCGGTCACCGTGACGGCCCTGGCGGCCCTTCTGGTTTGTTTGATCCCCACGACGATCGGCGGGCTTCTTTCGGCCATCGGCATTGCGGGAATCGACCGGATGATCCAAGCCAACGTGATCGCCACCTCGGGGCGCGCCGTCGAAGCGGCCGGCGACGTCGACGTGCTCCTTCTCGACAAGACGGGGACCATCACGCTCGGCAACCGGCAGGCCACGGCGTTCCTGGCCTGCGAGGGGGTGGACCCGAAAGCCTTGGCAGACGCCGCGCAGATCGCGTCGCTTTCCGACGAGACGCCGGAAGGGCGGAGCATCGTCGTTCTGGCGAAGGAGCGATACGGCTTGCGCGGACGGGATGTGCACGCGCTGCACGCCGCTTTCGTTCCCTTCTCCGCGCAGACTCGCATGAGCGGCGTGGATCTTGACGGTCGCCAGATCCGCAAAGGGGCTTCGGACGCGATTGAGGCGTTCGTGCGGAGCCAGGGCGGCGAGATTCCGCCATCGGTTCGGGCTTCCGTGGAGCGGGTCGCGAAAGAGGGCGGGACGCCGCTCGTGGTCGCCGATGGGCCAAAGGCGCTGGGGGTGATCGAGCTCAAGGATATCGTCAAGGGGGGCATTCGCGAGCGATTCGCCAGCTTGCGGAGCATGGGCATCAAGACGGTCATGATCACCGGAGACAACCCGCTCACTGCGGCGGCCATCGCGGCCGAAGCAGGCGTGGACGACTTCCTCGCCGAGGCGACTCCTGAAATGAAACTGAATCTAATCCGGGAGACACAGGCGCAGGGGCGCCTGGTGGCGATGACGGGCGACGGCACGAACGACGCTCCCGCCCTGGCGCAGGCCGACGTGGCCGTGGCCATGAACACCGGCACGCAGGCCGCCAAGGAAGCCGGGAATATGGTCGACCTTGACTCCAATCCGACGAAGCTTCTGGAGATCGTCCGGATCGGAAAGCAGATGCTGATGACGCGCGGCGCTCTGACCACTTTCAGCATCGCCAACGACGTCGCCAAATACTTCGCCATCATCCCGGCGGTTTTCATTGCGACGTACCCGGAACTCGGGGCGCTGAACATCATGCGGCTCGCCACGCCCCAAAGCGCGATCCTGTCGGCCGTGATCTTCAACGCTCTCATTATCGTCTTCCTGATTCCTCTCGCGCTGCGAGGCGTTCGGCGCCGCGCGGTCCCGGCCGCTCAGCTCTTGCGCGACAATCTCTTGATCTACGGCCTGGGAGGGCTGATCGCTCCGTTCTTCGGCATCAAGATCATTGACCTTGTTCTGGCGGGACTTCACCTTGCGTAGGGTTCTGAAAGGGGATTCGTTCCATGTCGCAACTCCGCCCCGCAGCGGCATCGCTCGTCTTGATGACGCTTCTCACGGGAGTCATATACCCTTTCGTGACCACCGGTGTGGCGCGCGTCTTCTTCCATGAGCAAGCGTCGGGAAGTCTTATCCGGCAGGACGGCCAGGTCATTGGCTCTGCGTTGATCGCTCAGCCGTTCAGCGATCCGAGTCGCTTCTGGGGGAGACCTTCGGCCACGACGCCTCCCTGCAACGCCGCGAATTCCGGAGGCTCGAATCTTGGGCCGCTGAACCCCGATCTGCGCAATGCCGTCCAGGAACGCGTGCGAGTTCTGAAGCAGGCCGACCCCGACAACGCCGAGCCCGCGCCGGTTGACCTAGTCACGGCGTCGGGGAGCGGCCTGGACCCGCACATCAGCCCTGCGGCGGCCTTGTGCCAGGTTCGGCGAGTCGCGCGGGCGCGCGGCATGGATGAGGCCGTTGTCAAGCGCCTGGTTGAAGAGCACATCGAGAACCGGCAGCTGGGCATTCTCGGCGAGCCGCGGGTCAATGTGCTCCTCCTGAATCTTTCGCTCGATCAGTTGCTGAAATAGAAAACACTGGAGTGTATATTGATCTCGGCGGGAACGCGTATGGAGAACCATAGACCCAGCCCGGATGAACTGCTGGCCCGAGCTAAGGAAGAGGAGGAGCGGGCCGGTCGCGGCCGGCTGAAGCTCTTCTTCGGCTTCGCGCCTGGAGTCGGCAAAACCCATTCCATGCTTGAGGCGGCGCGGGCGAAGAAAGCGGAGGGACTGGACGTTGTCGCCGGAGCTGCAGAAACTCACGGGCGCGCCGAAACCGAACGGCTTCTTGAAGGTCTGGAGGTTCTGCGGCGGAAGCAGATCGCCTACCGCGGGGTGGTCTTGCGGGAGTTTGACCTGGATGCCGCCCTCAAGCGCCATCCCGCCGTGATGTTGGTGGACGAGCTGGCGCACACGAATGCTCCGGATTGCCGGCACCCGAAGCGGTGGCAGGACGTCGAGGAGTTGCTTCAGGCCGGGATAGACGTCTACTCGACCCTCAACGTTCAGCATCTGGAGAGCCTGAATGACGTAGTGGCCCAGATTACGGGCGTCACCGTGCGCGAGACGGTTCCCGACTCCGTTCTTGACCAGGCGGACGAGTTGGAGCTCGTCGATCTGCCCCCCGAGGAACTGTTGAAGCGGCTGCGGGAGGGCAAAGTCTATGTGCCTGATCAAGCAGCCCGGGCGATTGAGCGTTTCTTCCGTAAGGGAAACCTGATTGCGCTTCGGGAACTCTCGTTGCGGCAGGTGGCGGATCGCGTTGCCGGGCAAATGCACGTTTACAGGCGCGAGCAGGCCATTCGCCAGACGTGGCCCGCGGCGGAGCGTCTGCTGGTTGGCGTCAGCCCGAGCCCCTTCTCCGTCCGGCTGGTGCGAGCCGCCCGCCGGATGGCCGAGAGTCTGCATGCGGAATGGTTTGTGCTGTATGTCGAAACCCCCGCCTTTGCCAATCTTCCACAGGAGGCGCAGGACCGCGTCGCAGGGACTCTTCGTCTGGCGGCGCAATTGGGCGGACAGACCGCCAAGGTGAGCGGAACGAAAGCACGCGACGAGATCCTTACCTTCGCGCGGGAACACAATGTCACGAAGATCCTCGTGGGCAAACCGCTTCGCCGTCGGTTGCGCGATGTCGTCTTCGGCTCCGTGGTGGACGAGTTGGTCTGGAACTGCGGCGACATCGACATCTACGTCATCACGGGTGAAGGGGCAAAAGCCCAGCCCGTGGCCAGAAGACCGCGGGCGCTGCAACTTCCCAAGCGCGACTATCTTCTGGCCGTGGCGGCGGTTGCGGCCTGCACGGCCTTGAGCGCGCTGGTGCATACGCACCTGGAACTGACCAACCTCGTCATGGTCTACCTCCTCGGCGTCGTCGCCGTTGCGAGCCTGCTCGGTCGGGGGCCTGCGATCCTGGCCTCGATTCTCAGTGTCGGGCTTTTCGATTACCTTTTTGTCCCGCCACACTTCACGTTTGCGGTGGCCGATTCCCAATATGCCGTGACTCTCGGGGTCATGCTGCTGGTGGCCGTGTTGGTGAGCAGTCTGACCGTGCGGGTTCGCCAGCAGGCCGAGAACGCTCGCAAGCAGGAGCGACGGACCCGCGCCCTCTACGAAATGAGCCGGGGGCTTGCGGCGTCCCACACGCTCGATGAAGCGCTGGATACGGCGGTTGAGCGGATGAACCGGGTTTTCGAAGGGCAGGTGACCGTTTTCCTGCCGAACCGCGACGGCGCCCTGGAGTTCCGCGCCGGAGACCGTTCGGCGGAGCGAGAACAGCGCGAACTGGGCGTGGCCACGTGGGTCTTTGAGCACGGGAAGGAAGCGGGTCTGGGAACGGATACTCTGCCCGGCGCGAGAGGGATCTACCTGCCTCTTCGCGCATCTCAGAGAGTCCTGGGCGTCGTGCGTCTCGAACCCGCAATCGCCCCTTCCGTTCTCGAACCCGAACGTCTCGGTTTCCTGGAGGCCTTCACGAGCCAGATTGCTTTGGGAATTGAGCGCGAGAGTCTCTCCCAGGAAGCCCGCGCGGCGCAGGTAGAGATCGAGGCGGAGCGTATGCGCAATGCTCTCCTGAGCTCCGTTTCTCACGACCTTCGGATTCCCCTGACGGTCATCGCCGGCTCGGCAAGCGCTCTAGTGGAGAACGAAAAGGCCCTGACGGAATCTTCCAAGCGCGAACTCGCCGAAACTGTTCTGGAGGAATCCCGACGACTCGACCGGCTGGTGCAGAACCTTCTGGAGATGAGCCGTCTTCAGTCCGGGGAGGCCAGACTCAACAAGGAATGGCAGGTATTGGAGGAGGTCGTGGGAACGTCGCTGGCGCAGTTGGAGGTCCAACTCCGAGGGCGTACGGTCGCGGTGAGTCTGCCGCAAGACCTCCCGCTGGTGTTCCTGGATGCTCTTCTGCTTGAACGCGTTTTCACGAACCTTCTGGATAACGCAGCCAAGTATACCCCGGCAGGGACCCCAATGGAGATCTCGGCGCGCATTGAGGGAAAGGAGTTGGTCGTTGAGATCGCCGACCGCGGTCCGGGCCTTCAGGAAGGCGGGGAAGAGCGCTTGTTCGAGAAGTTCTACCAGGCTGCTCCGGGACAGACTCGCGGAGTCGGTCTGGGCCTGAGCATATGCCGCGCCATCGTGCAGGCTCACGGGGGCCGCATCTGGGCGCGGAACCGTGCCGGAGGAGGCGCCGTGTTCGGATTCTCTCTGCCGATGCGGGAGGAAACGCCCGGCATTTCCATATCTGATAGGGAGTCCATGGAACGGCCATGAGCCTTCGGATACTGTTGATTGAGGATGAGGCGCCGGTCCGACGCTTCCTGCGAGTGTCGCTCTCCACGCAGGGATACGACCTCATTGAAGCAGACACCGGACGCGAAGGCTTGGCTCAGGCGGGCTCGGGCGCGCCCGACATCATCCTGTTGGACCTTGGGTTGCCCGACATGGACGGACTCGACGTGATCCGGAAAGTCCGCGAATGGTCCAGCATCCCGATCATCATCCTCTCGGCGCGGGGTCTGGAACGCGACAAGATCGCGGGTCTCGACGCGGGGGCCGACGACTATCTCACAAAGCCGTTTGGGGTGGGGGAGTTGCTGGCGCGGATTCGCGCCACCCAACGCCGGAGCATTCGCTCCAGTTCGGAGAACCCCGAGCCCGTGGTAGAGATAGGGAACATTCGCGTCGACCTTGAGAAGCGGCTGGTTTTCCACAACGCCGACGAAGTCCGCCTTACTCCTATCGAGTACCGACTGCTCTCGGTTCTCGTCCATCACCGGGGAAAAGTCGTCACCCACGCTCAACTTCTCAAGGAAGTGTGGGGATCATCATACGTGCGGCAGAACCACTACCTGCGCATTTTCATCCTGCAACTCCGGCGCAAACTTGAAGATGACTCTACGCGCCCGCGGTACCTTATCACCGAATCCGGGGTCGGCTACCGACTCAAAGACGATTAAAGGGCGGCTGTCTGGTCCGCAGGCGTGACTGCTCTGCGGTCCCGAACGTCCACCCGGAGAACGGGATCTGGGAACCAGACGAGAAAGAGACTTACCCTTGCTGGAGGCGCGCCCGGCGCTCAACGCCATCTACGGGTTGACTGCGCCCCTTGGGTGTGATTCTTTGTGCGTTCTCGCGCACTCTTGTCGCCTGAAATGCTTCGAAGCGCACTGAATTCCATCCTCGTGCGGCGTTGGGCGTCTCGCGGCGGAAACGGATCCGCTGCCAACAGCATTGCCACTATGCTGCGTCGAATCAAGCATATCAGGACACGCTCCAAGTCCTTTCCGGGTCATGCCTGCGGCGGGATCTGCCCCTCCGGCCCGCGTGGAGGCCCCTTCGCGCCCGCATGTACATCGGTCTCCTCGATCGCCTCGTCAACCGGAACGGCCTCGAATCCGCCGCTGTGGCCGTACGCGCGCTGGTCCGGCTCTATTCCCGGCGATGCTCTCGTGTGGGGCCTCCACCCATCGTTTCGGGGTCGCTGGTCTCAGGCCCAGCGGTTCCGCAACTTCTCAGGCCGCCCGCCCTTGACGAGCGCTTGCCTTGAGTGGTATGATGTGATGGTTCATTGGCCGGTATTGCCAACGAGTAGAGAAGACGGGTTGGGGCATGTTCTCTCAGCGGCAGACAGACCGGGGATCAGACACGCGAAGGGTGCACGGGCCGCCCTCCGCGGGTGCTGCGTCCCTTTGCGGGTGAAGCAGGACGGATGGCAACAGCGGCGCCACGCACGGGCCTTGATCGCAAGAAGGGGATGTCGCTAGGCATCGCATGCAAGCCATCTCTTGCCAAACTGAGCCTGGGCTTGATGATCGGCGGCTCCCTCTCCGTTCTGTCCCCTTCGCCCGCGCATGCCCAACCGTTCACGGCGCCGCCACGGCCTGACGTCGCCCCCCTGATTAGCGAGACTTACTCGAGCGATGCGAACGGAAACAGAGTAGAGGATCGGCTGGACTCCCGGGCGAGTTCGGTCGAAGCGATGCTGCGGTCCGCCGTCACCCCGGAGGAGAGGCGGCAAGCGCAGGCCCTGCGGGACAGCGTCATCGACGTGGAACTGATCTTCCGAACGCCGATAGCCCAGAGCCAGATCGACGACTTCCTCACCACGGGCGGCGAGATAACCTACATCTACAAGGCGGTCTCCTATGGCTGGAACGGTCGAATCCCCCTCGGCAGGGTACAGGCGCTTCCTCGGCTGATGGGCGGGGCGCTGGTTCAGGTCGAAGAAGAGAAGCCGGCCGAACTGCACATGCGCCTCGCCACGCAGACCGGCCGCGTGCGGCCCGTCTGGGCCAACGGTTTCGCCGGCGGCTCGGGCTACGAGGGAACCGGCGACATCAGCATCGCCATCATTGACACGGGCGTGGACGACAGCCACACCGACCTCGCCGGGCGCCAGGCGTTCTGGAAAGACTACACAAGCGACAACGAGGCCGCGCCGCGCGACATCATTCAGCACGGAACCCACGTGACGGGAATCGCGTTGGGAACGGGCGACTCTCTTGGGACCGGAACAACATTGAGATTCACCGATTCCGGCGACATGACGGGGGCGTCCACCGGGAGTTTCTACCCCAGTCTCTTCGACTTTCCCGAGGTGTCGACGACTTGGAACGCCACGGCCACATGGTTGGGGGGCGGGCCCGCAGCGACACTTTATTACGCCCATCGTGTCAAGGGCGTCGACGACATTTTCTCCTCGGATGGATCGAGCTCGGGCGTCTCTCCGCTTTCACGCAGCGCCGTTTTGACTCTCTTGAGCGTGAACGCCTACACGCCGGCGCTCCCGAAAACCGCCACCATGTCCACTTATGCCGTGGCCAGTTCGCTAACGGGTTTCTCGGCTGTGGGAGACGGGTTCAACACACTGCGAGGCGTCGCCCCTGGTTGCCAGTGGGTCGGGGCCAAAGTCTTTACGAACGCCGGCGGCGGCACTGACCTCGGCATCAACAGCGCGATCGACGATATGGTCGCGCAGCGCGCCACCTACAACATCAAGGTGATGAATCTGAGCTTGGGGATCATCGGCGCCCCGGGCGTTTCGACTTCCCTGCGGCAGAAGGTGAACACCGCCGCGAGCAACGGGATACTGCCCGTCATTTCCGCCGGCAACGACGGCACGGAATCTACCGCGGGCGCGCGCGAGATCGACGATCCCGGCCGGGCCGCCATGGCTCTCACGGTAGGCGCCACGAACGACGCAAACGAACTGACCGACTATACGAGCCACGGCTTCGCCAGTCCGGGTTCGACCGCGGGACAGGAGGAGGATTTCAAGCCCGATATCCTCGCGCCGGGCGGCTCGTTCTACTATTCGAACATCATGTCGGTGGACTCGAATGACGCGGACGGCGAAAACGCCTCGTTCTCGGACGTTCAGAGCAACGACTACTACAACATCACGGGGACTTCCATGGCGGCGCCCTTCGCCGCGGGCTGCGCGGCGCTGCTCATTGACGCGCTTCAGGCGACGAACGGGCTGACGGGGGTCTCCTGGGACTTCTCCAGCGGCAATGACGTCCGGCGCGTCAAGATGCTGCTGTGCGCCGCCGCCACGGAAACCAACGCAAACCGCGAGGTGGCCTTTGGCTACGATCCCACTCTTCAGCGCGCCGCCGATGGGCCAAGCGGCTATCCCGCGGGCAAAGACAATTATGAGGGCTATGGAATTCTCAACGTGGACGCCGCGATTGAGGGCGCCACGCTTGCCTACACGGCGGGCGTCACGACTGCGGAGACCCTGGGCGGCAGCGTTTCGGCTCGCCGCGCCTGGGCGCGCAAGGTGCAGTTGACCGACGGCGTGGCTTTCGACCCGTCGTTGACCGTGCCGGCCGGCGGCGACTTCGATCTGTATCTCTACAGCGCCACACCCGGCTCCTACGGCGCGCCCATCATCCTCGCATCGAGCACGAACGCGAGCAGCGGCGCGGGCGAATCGATCGACTACACGCCAAGCGCCGATGAGGAAGCTCTCCTCGTGGTCAAACGGGTCTCCGGGTCGGGGACATTTAGCCTCACGTCCTCCGCCGTCGCCCCGACCGCGACACCAACGCCCACTCCTACTCACACGCCGACCGCGACCCCAACTGCGACGCCCACGGCGACTGCAACACCGACAGCAACGCCGACGCCGACTGCGACACTAACAACCACCCCGACGCCGACGGAAACCCCAATACCCCCGACGGCTACGCCAACGCCCACCAACACCCCAACGAACACCCCGACTCAGACGCCGACAGAAACCGCGACGCCAACTGCAACACCAACAACCACCCCGACGCCGACGGAAACTCCAATACCCCCGACGGCTACACCAACGCCCACCAACACCCCAACGCCTACGCCCACACATACGCCGACCGCGACCCCAACGCCAACCTCCACCCCGACACCGACGGAAACCGCGACGCCAACGCCCACCAACACCCCAACGAACACTCCGACTCAGACGCCGACCGAAACCCCAACGCCAACCTCCA
>Ga0315274_10009222_pt1 | contig 14278 bp, 11 predicted proteins | sample YL17G02_20_MG_FD_203700 | JGI IMG/M metagenome (GOLD analysis project Ga0315274, IMG submission 203700) | Sediment microbial communities from Yellowstone Lake, YNP, Wyoming, USA - YL17G02_20 | ecosystem: Environmental > Aquatic > Freshwater > Lake > Sediment | place: USA: Wyoming | collected... | reverse complement strand
TTTGGACCATGATAACTAAAGATTACATTTGCGGATTGGGAATCATGCAGAGTCCACAAAATTTGAAACCGTGGAAATTACAAGCTTAGATGAAAAAAGGGCGCGTAGCCTTTTATCAGGATTTCGTGAAGGCAACATTCTTTCATTGGAAATGCGGATGTATATACTGCGATTGTTATCTCCATAATTTTCAGACCAAACAAGCATTGGTGCGTCGAGAATAAATTATGGATTTGTTTGGCAAAGAACTGTTGCATATGTTTCAATGGTCATATGATCGATTCATTCGGAATTCTTACATAAGCTCAATTCAGTGAAAGTAGTGTTTCCTGTGCCAATTGTGTATCTATTTGGATTAAATCTCACTGGAGTGTAATAAACGCCTGAAAGTGACGCAATTGAAGCGAGCATTCCTGCAGCGACAGAATGCATCTTTACTCCGGTGAGGCCGATTTCTACATTTATTCCGTGCTCTAATGAATAAAAATTATGAAGGTCAACCAATTTGCTGAAGGCTCCGATGTGATCATTTGAACCCGTCGGCCAGACATAATCCGTGTCGCCAGCAAATGTATTCGCTATTTCCTTTGCGAATCTGCTTCTTGCGGATTCTTCTCCATCTGAACTCAACGGAAATATTATATTAAGGCAATCGACTTGGAGTTCGTCCAATAATTTCTTCACTCGAGAATATTTTAATGATGCGAAACATATTAGACATACACTTGATCCGGGATCTCTATTCTGCCAAATAGTCATTCTAGATCTAGGGTCTAATTCCCCTTCAATCAATTTATCTGCTTCTTGGTAGAATCGGACCGGATCTTCCTCCAATAACGGCAGTACTCTCTCAATGTCACTCGCTGAAGGCCAATAATCAACGGCGTTTGTATGAATAATGCCCAATCTTTTCCTCCTCTTCAAAATCTCCGAAGTAAGAAGGAATATGAGTGGTTTGCTCATTGAAGTTATATCGAGAGTAATTTCACCTCCTGGGAGCTTCTCGATGAATTCGATTAAAGAGTCTTTCTCTTGGTCAATTGGGTTCTTAGGCAATATATTATCGACGGGGATTATTTCGTAAGGGAGGTTTTGTTCACCGAGTATTTTGAGAATATCTTTTTTATGACCTTCATCATCATACTCAATAAGTGCGGCACCGGAGGGTTTTCCGATTGATAGCAGGTTATTCCAAGTGCCTATGCTTCTGTCTTCGAAGCCCATTGCACAAATGATAAATTTGTTCTGAATGTCTTCATTACGCAAATCGCGCAATGGGAATGATTTGACGGTATAAGGGTTCTTGACTCCCCCCTTACTGAGCGCAATGAATTCTTCAATATTCTTTTGAGGTGCTTGCAAACTCCCTTCCGTCATTATTTCCGATTCGTCCTCGACATCGAACCAATCTATTCCTATTACCTCTTTCGACGAATCTTCAATAATCTTCATTCCGACCGTTTTTCTCAATTTCTCTGGCGTTGGATTATCAAGCCAATCCCTGAGATTATCGCCTGATAATTCAAACCGATCCCTATTACTTATCGGCATCAGATTGGTGACTCCCAGAATCTTTCTGTACGCCAATTTGAAGAATAATGGGGCTTTTTCTTCTGGAGTTTTTGATCTCGGAGTCCCCCCTTCGAAAATATATACGCCTGCTTCAACCAATTTGAAGATTTTCTCGAATATGTTCTCGGCACCTTCCGGGTCGATTCTTAAGAAGACTTCATTATATTGTCTAATCCTTGATTTCGAATTCTTTTGATAATCAGCATAACTACTTCTAAGCTCCACGCCACTAGCCTGAGCAAAAGAAATCGCGTGAGCATATAGCCATTGATCTTGTTGAGCGAGTAATCGTAATTTTTTTTCTGAAAAATTTAATATCACAGAATCTTGTATTTTTGCCGAAATTTTTCCTCCTTCGGGCACCGTCTGGGCAAGCATTCGTTGAAACATAAGAATTGAATCGCCAATATCTCCTGTCGACAAGGCTCCTAACGCCCTAATCCCCCAATAGCCCCCCTTTCTTCTTCCTGATTCTTCACTAGCTAATTTCCTCGCTATACTCGAAAATGATTGATAACCGAGAAGTTTCGTTGGGGATTTCCCCCTATAAGCAGGCATGAGTTCGAATCTTTTTTTCAATACATTTTCTATGAAAGAAGAATCTTGGATTTTCAATTGTTGCATTACTTCATTGCCTAAATCGAATCCTTCGTAATCTCTATCGATGCGACTGAATTCGCCTGCGCCTGTTTTTAGTCTAAGAGTTGGAGTCTCAGTTGATATTTTGAAGGAAAATGAAGCCGCCTGAAAGCATAATTGACTTAAGATTTCCTCGACATTCTCCTGCTTAAGATAGCGCGCCGATACGTCATCGAGAAGAAAAATAATGTGTTTGTTGTTCCACATTTCTATAGAATTTTGAATTCTCTTAGCGAGAATGTTCCAGGCGCCATACACATTTAGCTCACCAGCTTCGTCTTTTCTAACTTTATTTGACCCCAGTAAGGCAGTCTCAATTGAGATTTCAATAGAAGTAAGATCATGCGTATTGGGAGGCGGTACATACCATGGAATCAATCCCTTTAACGTGACACAGAGCTGTCCAATCTCAGAGAAATTGATATTTGCTTGATCTTGGAATTCCAATTCACAATAACGCAGGCATTTTATTAAATCCTCCGAAAAAGCCAGGATCAGTTTATGATTGGGGAGATGTAATTCGTTACTACCCGGAGCGGTCAATAATGCCGCACAAGAAACGAATAGACCGACATGTTTTTCTTCCGTTAATCTTTTTATCACATCCTCTCGTTTCTCTTTCGGTCCTGCTTGTGCTCGGGCAAAGAAATGGAGTGATTTCAATAAGATCGTTTTTCCACATCCTCGCATACCAGTCAATACAATCGGCCCCGGTTTCATTAGATCTTTTGCCCATCTACCCTCAGGGTCATAGAAGAGATTTGGTGCATAATACGGAGGCATAAGTTGCGTATTATAATAATCACTAACGGTAATGAGTTCCTTCGGATATGCCCACGGATTGTCTGCAAGTCTAGTGGCGTGATAAATCTCTGTACAGTAATCTTCAGTTCTTATCGCCCGCGTCCGTTCTCGATCTGGCCAGGTTGAAACCAGAGCATTCAGTCGCGATAGAATCCTATACTCATCTTCTGACCGAAGATTCGGAGACCAATAGGAGTCTATTAGGTTCTTAATATGCCATACTATCCACGTAATATCCCGATAATGTTCTTGATCGGATCTAGGTTCGTCAGAAACTGATCCAAAATCAATTATAAAGGCTCTTGTGGTACGATCTATTGAACCTAGTCGGCCTGTATCGCCATTACTAATTTCAATCAGTATATTCCTGTCATGCAGGTCATTATGATTGAGATTGTTACTTTCTATTAATCGAAGGAAGTCAAATAAATCATAAGCTATTTGAGCGATTCTTATCGCAGACAATTGCTTAGATATTTTGAATTTCTCAAGGGTGTCTCCAGCAATATATTTCATTATTATGTAGTAACAATCAATTATAATGTTGCCGAATGCGATTTTGCCTTCACCTGCATCGATTAGATCAGGAATGTTCATCTCCGAATCAGAAAGGACCTTATAAAGATCAATTTCCTTTTCGAAATCTTTATTATCAAATCCTTCTTTTTTTGAATAAGTTGCTTTTGGAATTAATTTGATTATGCGCTCCATTCTAGTCCTTGAGTCAATTACACGAAATGCGGCGCCATAGAAACCGCGACCTATTGCTTCAATGACTTTCATATGTCCAATTTGAATGGGAGGGGTGTCAATGGGGAAGGTATATGCTTTCCCGCACTTTGGACAGGAGCCAGGGGCACTCTTGGAAGTAATCCGGGGATGCAAGAAACAAGTATACTCCGGTTCAATCAACGTTCATCACCTTAATGATTCTCTCATTTGAAAATCGGGAAGGAGAGCCATCAATGACAAACATTTCACTGAGATATCTTTCATACTTCGATAAGCCCTCGGGTGGAACTCTGACTTCACACATGATATCCCCCTTTCTGACCGATTCTCCTTCTCGGACTTTCAGAACCAATCCCAGCGGTGAATCTACGATTCGAGAATAAGTATCTTTCTTGTAAGCCATACTAAATACATCATGAAGCTTGTCATAATCAATATTCCGAATATATCCCGTTGAAGGCGACTGCACCAATACTCTACCTTGTTTCTTTAGTTCTTTAAGCAATTTCTGGAGATTTTGCACGGAGCCGTTTTGAGATTCGATATTGCGGATTAGGGTTTTCCGAAGATTCCCATGATGAACGGAATCCTCAAGCGTCTTAATCGTTCCGTCATAATCTTCTTTCTTAATTCTAGATACGCCATAAGCTGCAATCTTGAAACATGTATCTACATGCTCGTGTGTCCATGGATCCAATACCTCACCGTTAGCCATTGTCCAGAGTACAGCGAGACTCTCCAATCTCCCATAATGTGGCATCGGAGAAATTCCATGGTTTGTCAAAATGCATGTACAGTTTATGCCAAGTCTTCTTCCGACTTTTAATAATTTATCACAGTTGGTTTCTGCTTCTTTCGCGGAAAGTCCAAAGTTGCCCCGAGAACTCACCCTCACATCAACAATAGTGTTTTTGACCCCGGAACAGATTTTTTTCGAAAGTATGCTTGCAATGACAAGATCGGGTACATCCTTGGCATTATCGAGAATTCGGCGCTCGAACAAGAATAGATCAGCTGGCGCAAGATCTTCAGTGTTTATCGTATTCCCTACGCTTGATTCTTGAAGAGCGAACTTCATCCCTTTAAATGATAATTCGACATTATAATTCGGAATCATCGCTAGAGTATCAATGGCCCCTGCAATTGACCCAGGTACACTGACCTGAGGCGCGAATATTCCCTGAGTGGCAACGAGAAAGGGACAGAGCAGCGTAGTCAACGATCCTGCGCCCCCTGTAGAGCAGATATCTAAAGTGGGTTGGGCGTCTTCGTCCCATTTCCAGATTGAACCGCTGCTAGCGAGACCCACCGATAGCTCTGCTACCTCCTCAATTGAAAGTCTTCTCTCTTGCACAATCTCCAGTATTTCATCACAAAAACATGACTTACATTCTATCGAACTTCTTTTCCAAAGAGACAACAGCTCCATAGATTTTTCAAATTTCTCCATCATTCTCTCCTGACGGCTTGATATATCATATATATTTCAATTATTAATTCATCTGCCCTTCTCACCGGATGATGCGGTGATCCAGATTGACGAGTTTTCCAGATTCAATACCCGATAATCAGAACGCCTTCGAGCGGTAGCTTGAGTCGGCCGCTTGCGTAAAAGGCTTCGAAGAAAGAAATCACAATATCGAAATCCTTTCTACCTCTGTACGTGTTCCTAATGGCAATGGCCAGATATTTAACATCGTACATCACACAAGCTTGGAACAGATCCTTAAGGAACTGATAGTTCGTCACGCCCCTCCCCGCCTCGACCTCGACGACCGTACCAGTCTTCACATTATGGGCGTCTGCATCGAATGATTTCTCAACCAATCCGTTCTTGCCAAAAAGAACTGGTACACGGTTTTTCTCGCCAGTCTTCTTCCCAGTCTCCACTTTGAAACCCAGTGCTTCTAAATCCTTATGGATGATGCTCAGGACATCGTTGCTTACAAGCTTCTTTGCCGAAGAATCTATGCTCGACCTATTTTTCTCGAATATTCTCACAATTTCGAGCATATGATTTGGGATTCTATCCGTCTTAGGGAAATATTGCCAATTTATTCTACCAACCACAATGGGTTAACGTCCTCTGGGGATAAAAAGGATGCAGAATGAATCTTCCTTCTCAAGGAGAGACCGATAGGCTTGACGCCTAGCGACTCAATATTTATCTCAACCCGTTGACTTTCGATAATTTGTTGCATTAGGATTACTATGGATAAATTCACGAAGAAAAAGCGCTCGGAAATAATGTCGAGAATCAGAGGTAAGAACACAAGACCGAAACTTGTTCTCAGAAAAGCCCTTTGGTCGGAAGGATTCAGATACCGAGTTCATTACGGGGAGGAGAAAATCGACAAGCTTTTCCCTCAAAGAAGGTGGCTGTTTTTGTCGATGGGTGCTTTTGGCATCAATGTCCAATTTGCACGAATAAAGTGCCAGCATCCAATCGGAAGTTCTGGCAACAGAAATCTTAGGAGAACGCTGAGAGGGCACGGTCCTCAGATAGGAAGCTGACCGAGTCCGGACGGACGGTGATACACGTTGGGAGCACGAGGTGTTGAAGCGGACTGAACAATCCGCTCAAAGGATAATTAGGATCCTTCAGAAGCCATTGCAGCAATAATCCTCCTTCCGAGCTTCTCCGAGTAAAGTGGAGGAAACGCGTTCCCAATCTGGCGAGTAATGCTGACAATGCCGCCAGCGAATACGAAATCATCGGGAAAGGTTTGCAGTCTTGCAGCTTCCCTCGGAGTTATGGCCCGATTCTGCTGTGGATGCAGGTATCTGCCTCTCGTGGGGTTGCAGCAGCCAGTCGTAATCGTCGGTGAAGGCTCATCCCAGGCCATGCGACCGAGAACATCATTAAAGCCGTTCTTCCCTTTATGGCATTTGTACCACAACCGGCGGGGCATTTGTCTCCGACTCCCTCCGTTCTTAGGCACCGATAAAATCTTTTTCATAATGCTTTCGGAGTGTGAGGAGGCGATGTGATTTGGGATTCTGCTTGATCTCCATCCGGCTGCAAGAGGCTGAAGGTCCGAGATTGCATCCCGGACGGTTCTCCAAGGGGCGATACTCTCATTCTCCGGATTCCCTGCGTGCGTTTTCTCCGGGAAGAGGAACCTTTTCATTATTTTCCTATCCCGACAACCGACTATTACGAGTCTTGTCCTCCTTTGAGGCACTCCGAAATCTCGCATATCGACGAGTTCATATCTAATGTGATAGCCCATTCCTCGTAAACTGTGAAGCGTTCTATCAAAATACGCCTCACGATCCATGATTCTGGGCACATTCTCAAAGACCAGGAACAATGGCCTGATTATCCTGACCGCGTCCACATATCGGTGTACCAAATCATTGCGCCGGTCGCGCACCCCCTTGTCGTTCAACCCGCTAAATCCCTGGCAGGGAGGGCAGCCTAGCTGAATCGCCGTCTCATTTCGGTCCAGTCCTGCAGAACTTAATATCTCCTCTGGATCCATTTCAAAGAGATTCGCATGTAGGGCTTTTGATTGCAGGTTCTGATTGAATGTCTTAAGCCCTTCGGGATCGATGTCGATTCCCAATGCTATCAAGAAACCCGCTCGCTGAAATCCAAGAGCTGATCCGCCAGCTCCGCAGAATAAATCGATTAACGGTTTCTCATCCGTCGCGCCAGCCCCAACAGACATCAAGGGAGTATCGAATCATAGATTTATTAATGCCGGCCACTGCAAGCAGACTCGACTATCTTCGCATTTATCAAGCGCCCCTTAGCTTGAGAATTCTAAGGAATTCTCGATATCTGTCTTCAGCTTCCGAGAGAAGCTCTGCATAGGTCGTGAGATGAATCGGAGTGTCGCCGTAAGTGGATTCGGACGCAGCCTCGCACTTCCCTCCGATCATGAAGATCTCCTTCTTCCGATTAGGATAATGCGGTTTTAGCTGGTCGACATAACCGCAAGCCTGAGAGTAGTCATCCGATCTAAGCACATATGCCCCATTCTTTATCTCGATGATTACGATTTTCTTTCCTCGCGAGAGACATACGAAATCCGGTCTTTCGTTTGCTCCCTTCGTGTGCGGTATATTCTCTTTTTTCAGGAGCGTGTCAATCTGTTGATTGCTAGTCATCATCATATAATCCTCACCGACGAGCCAGATATTGTTCTCAATCACTGGGTGTATCTCCTTCAGCTCAAGAACTATGAATTTCTCGACGATCCTCCTCAATTCCGAAATCGCATCAAGCCTATGGGCTACTATGTCAGACCATTTCCAGACATCGGCAAGCCCGTATTTGCTGAAGAGCAAAGCAAATCGTTTTATGTCGGACGGTGAGTTTTTCGAGATTTCATCAAGAATCAATGTAATATCGGACGCCTCCGCTATGTCGGTGCAACTTCTCGCAAGTTTGATTACTTCCTTCTCATCTTCCCAGGGTATCTCATCGATTATTCTATCGATTGTTGCGGAAGTCTGGTCCCTGACCTCCTTCGATAATTTGGACAGGCTCTTTTTTATTTTTTTATCTTTGCGTATTCTGGCTTTGGCTTTTTCTGTACGATCCTTCTGTACTCTGGCCGCGACCTGTTTCAATTTAGTCCTCGCCCACTCAGAGAAGGCCAAATACGAAGGGCTCGATTCATTGAATCCATCGCGGTCAGTAGCGATTGTGAATCCTTCAATCTCTTTCCTAGGGGAAATTGGATCGAGGAAATCCGCTTCGACTTCACCTATGATGTATGCATAGTTTATGGCATGCGAGACTCCGGGTCCCAGGTCGAAAGTGCTCGAATGTTTGACAATTCTCCCTCGAACCCGGACGGAGAACCCAGGCCACTTAGTAGGCCTGTCAACGATCTTGTACCAACCTTTGACACGACCGTATCCCTTAATCTCCTCATTAATCTCAAAATAGGCACCGGGGAGATCCACTTGCTTAACTTCTACTCCGTTAACGATAATCTTGAATTTCTCTTCCTCTCCGAATTCCGCGGCCAGATAATGGCGAAGATCCTTCGGAGATACTCTGTTGACATCCCTATTAATGTCAATTAATTCGACCGCCGTCCCTTTTTGAAGTCCGCGTCTGCTGGTAACTATGTTGATTGGGAATTTCTCGAGGTCGACGTCTTTATTAATCTCATCTCGGTCAATAGTGAACTCAGAGGTCTTCCCCGCCTTGGTGGTTGTATAATGCATCTTCCTTGCAAGACCTAGGCCTGCCAATTTTCCAATACCTTTGTTTCCCAATACCATCCGGCCCAACTCAGTCTTCTGGAAATCAACCCGCCTGTCATAACCGAGGTAAAGAAATTTGTCCAGTACTTCTAGGGCAGTCATTCCGTCTCCATTGTCCTCAATGATGATTTTTGCCTTTGCCGCGTCCCAGTCAGACGGAAGTGTGATTTCCACTTTCCTCGCATCTGCATCGTGACAATTGGAAACCAATTCGGAGATTGCCTTTGAAGCATTCTTATACATCGCGATGCTGAAATGATCCAATAGCCTCGGATTGATTTTGAAATGCCCGTCCACTGATTCAGATTTTTCTTCTATTGAATCACCCATATGTCATACCACCAGAACTCCTTATTGGGGTCATTGTCAGGATTTTCTCTTGCTCATTGAACCCAGTCAGAATAACTGAAATCATCCATTTCCCTCTCAGCCTTATAGCGAACCAGCCTATTTCACATTTCATCATGTTTATTTATAGATATTCTTGGCTTGAAGCCACCCCGTCAGATATGCGTCAGCCATCACCAGCCCACGATATCCTAATAAACGGCTAGGAACCAAAGAGGGCTGTTACAAATATACTGATTGAATAAGAAGGACGGTTGACGCCCCGAGCAATTTATGATTTTGAGACTTTCAGAAAATGCTCCCATGAAGGCAGAACCGCCTCATTGCTAGTTACTGGCATCGCTACATGTACGCGGAATCTATTAATTCTGGTCGGAAGGTTATTATTCTCGCAAGCGCTGAATGAAATCAAAGGCACTCTTCGCTTGCAGGATGGAAGTGACAACGGTGAGAAAGAATCTGCCGAAAAAATCCGAGAAAGTGGTCGATGTGACCGGCCTAGAGGGTAAATGGATCCTCGAGGTTAAGGGCAAGATTGTTGCCAGCAGCGACAGAGTGGACGAAATACTTCGACGTGCGCAGGAATACCCGCTTAAGGACGTCATGGTAACCAAAGTTCCGTATCCTGGCGTTTCATGCTATTAGAGCAATATGCAACTTCTTGATTTTCGATTCAAGTACAAGAGGTGGACAACGCTCGATTGCTCCACGAACGAGAGGAGAGAAATTTTCTACCCTTTCGTTCCCTGCATCCTATCTTCAAATAACGGTATCAAAATCCCTGTTGAGGGTTTGCTAGATTCTGGATCAGATGGAATTGTTCTACCTCGACGTATGGCGGGCTTCCTCGAATTGGACCTCAAGAAGGCCGAGCCGTTGAGGGTTCCAGGTTCAAGAGCGAATCGGTCAATCACGAAAGTATCAATCAGTCTGGGAAGAGCCGGCAGGCTTTGCAGCCCAATTGAAGATGTCGAAGCAAGCGTCCTCGAAGGAGATGACACTCTGCTTATTCTCGGAAGGAATCCAATTTTCAAATTGTACAGAATCACATTCATAGAGCCAGAGTACAGGTTTGAGATGATCCCATACCGTACTGAGCTCGGTATCGGCCATCCGTTGAATTGAAGCCGAATCCGAAATCATCCTCGCCCGACATGTTTCAGATACAAGCTCAGCGCCCGCCTGCTCGTCATCCAATCCCTCGTTCTCTTGATCGCCGGAAGGCTCCCCTGCTTCGCGCGCAGGGCGAGGTATTTCGCCGAGTAAGGGGGCTTCTTTCCTAGCTCGGTCGTAGTGTGAAGCTCATCATCTCTCGATGAACCGACCTGGTCGAGCAGATCTATCAGCGATCGACCCATGACGACCCTGAGAAACTCGGTGAGAGCCGCGAGATCTCCGTCATTCCCCTCATCCAAGGCATCGAGGTAATCAGCCCGGTCAAAAGGCGTGATGTTCACCGGCGGCCAGTTATGCTTCAGGAAATGCAGGTTCAGCAGCAACCTGCCCACCCTGCCGTTGCCGTCCGTGAAAGGATGGATCGATTCGAACCTGTGGTGCATCCAAGCCGCCGATTCGAACGGGTCTCCCCCTGCTGTCTCCTTCTTAGCGTATTCCTTTTCCCATTCTGTCAGCCGGGGGACGACCTTCTCCCATCTCGTCGGAGTGAAGCTCGCCGCTCTTATCCACACGTTCGACCGCCGCCATTGCCCGGCATCGGCCATCACGCCCTTGAACACCTTTTCGTGGAGTTCCTGGACAAGGACAAGGTTGATTCTTCTCGAGGTCAGGGAACCGAGACTCATGAACGCAATGTAGTGGTTCCTTGTCTCGATTATATCACCCAGCGGCCGGTTCCCTACGCTCTGACCCGATACGATGACCTTCTCCACCTCTGCGAGGGACAGCGTGTTTCCCTCGATGGAGTTGGTCCCCCATGTGTTGGTTATCGATTGACGTTCGAGTACGGGGATCGGCAGGCTATCAATGGAGACGCGCTCGAGGAGGGCGTGCCTCAGTTCCTTTAGTATGTTTTCGTTCATATTTAGTAATGAAAGCATACTTACTATATAAATAAATATGTTTTAAATGACAATTTTCATGTAAATCATACTAATGCCGAGGCAATGTCTTAGCCGTCGTGTCAGATGCCGAGCTTCGGAATGTGCTTCAGATATGATCTTTTTAGCTCCTCCGGGTCGATGTGGTAGTAGATGTCCACCGCCTCGGACCTGACATCCCCGCGAAGCTCCTGGACATGCTCCCTCGGCATCCCGCTCCTCATCAGGTGCGTCGTGAACCAGTGCCTGCAGCAGTGCGGCGTGAAATGGTCCTCGAGCCTGTCGGAATCCGGATCGTGGAGGCCGACCTTCGTGGCGTACAGCAGCACGAAATCGCGCGTCCTGTTGCGGTCCAACTGTCTCCCTCGTTCAGAGATGAAGAGCGCGTCGCATCCTGGGACGGCGTACTTCTCCCTCGCCCGCAGCCACTTGACGAGGCATTCCTTCGTCTCGTCGTCGAAGAACACGAGCCGGTTCGTCCGCTTCGCCGTCGGCTTGAGCATGATGCTTCCCGCATCCAGGTCGACATCCCCGACCTCCATCCTCAGCAGCTCGCCGCGCCGGACGCCCGTCTTCGCCAGGAGCATGATTATCGCCCTTTCCCTCTCCTGGGTGATGGACTTGACGAGCATTGCCATCTCCTCGACGCTGATCAGCTTCCTCGTCTCCGAGAACAGCCCGTCGCCGTTCTTGTATCGCGTGAGATACCGCTTCCTGACGACGGCCACAGGATTGGACGCGACCTCCCCCTCGAACGCGAGCATCTCGTAGAACGTCGAGAGCACTGTGAAGATGTAGCTCAGGGTCTTGAACGAGAGCCCCTTCTCCTGGAGATGCCTGACGTACTCCCTCAGGACCTGCTTGTCGACTTCGGCTACCCGGACTCCTTTGGACTGAAGGAATCTGGCGAACATCCTGATCACCGAAGTGTAGCTCAGGACAGAGGTATGGCTCATCCCGCGCAGTTCGCAGTCCCTGCGGAACTTTTGGAGATAGCCGACTACATCGTCTTCGCTCATGCCCGATTCGGCTTGGCATTCCGCTTGAACGGGCATAACTCCGCCTTCTGCAGTCAGGCTACATCCAGTGAGGGGCCAATGAATATCCGCTCAACAGATCACCCCGTTGGAGCAAGGGTGCCTTGTTCAAACTCGGTAAGAACATTTCAGCACGTTGCGGATCGAAGGCAAGAATTGAATATCGCCGCGGGAAATACCTTCCTTTGCGTAGTCGACCTCGAGGACGATGAAGAATGTCTCATGAGATGATGACCATAGTCTCCAATTCTGGGAGAGGTATCGATGGTACATATAGGTCGATCGGACAACGGCATATATGCAACATCTATCGCGACAGGAAGGAGCAGTTCTCACTGATCGCAGATTTCATGCTGGACGGGCTCAAGAGGAAGTATAAATGCATCTACATTGTCGATGAGAATACAAAGGACGGCGTGCTGGGCGCGCTCAAGGAAATGGGGAGTGGCGCCGATGACTCGATCCTGGACAAGTTGATCTTCCTGACGAAGGAGGATTCATATCTGAAGGGCGGGAGCTTCGATCCCGACCGGATGATCAAGCTTCTGAAGGACACCCAGGACGCGGCGCTTGCTGAAGGATATCCCATTCTCAGGTTGACTGGGGAGATGACCTGGATCTTCTCGAAATTGCCCGGGGTCGAAAAACTCCTGGAATACGAAGCAAAGCTGAACTACTTCTTCCCGAACAGCAAGACGACGGCGATATGCCAGTACAACGAGAACAAGTTTGACGCAAAGACGCTCATGGGGGTACTGAACACTCATCCCATCGTCGGGATCTACGGCGAATTGTACGAGAACCCCTACTACATCCCCCCGGATGTATACCTGGCCAGCTTGATCGGCGAGGTCCCCGTGGCCATGTACGAAAAGGCCAGGGGCGAAATCGTCAAGCGGATGGAAGTCGAAAGAGAGCGATGCAGAGCCGAGCTTTCCCTCGTGGAAACCAACAAGAAGCTGACCATATTATCCAGCTTGAACCGCCACGATCTGAGCAACCAGCTCTCGGTCATAATAGGATACAGCGCTCTCGCGAAAGAGAGGGACACCGACCCTGAGATGAGGAAGCTCATCGAGGCGATCAACAAGGCCGGCGAGACAATGAAGGTGCAGCTCGAGTTCGTCAAGGCCTACCAGGACCTCGGGGCGGCAGAGCCGGAATGGATTGACGCCAGATCGAGCATATCGAGCGCCATCGAGAATCTGAACTTGGGCGGCATCTCGGTCCGGATCGATGTTCCGAACATCAAGGTGCTGGCCGACCCGATGCTAGAGAAGGTCTTCTACAATCTGGTCGACAACTCGATCAGGCATGGAGGGGGAGTCAAGAACATCAGAATCTCCTCAGACGATTCTTCAAACGACCTAAGAATCGTATATGAGGACGACGGCACAGGCATCAAGGTCGAAGACAAAGAAAGGATATTCGAGAGAGGGTTCGGGAAGAACACAGGGCTCGGCCTCTATCTGTGCAGAGAGATACTGGCCCTGACCGGAGCGTCAATAAGGGAGAATGGGGAGTACAAGAGCGGCGCGAGATTCGAGATCGTGGTTCCTTCCCGCAATTGGACCCGCGACTGAAGAATCAACAGCCGCGGCGACGTTGGAACTACAGAGCGACACCAGACGGCGAACCTCTCAGAAGCCAAAATCAGACGTTCTTATGTTTCGGGGAAATCCCCTTCCGAGACTTTTTCTGATTCCTCTCCGGATGGAAAACGCAGATGGAAAGGTTCTGTTCTGAAGAAAGATGGATACGGTGGCTGGATCCGACTTTCGCCGGACCCAGCCTGGAGATTCGACCTCACTCGAAGAGCAACCATCGGAACCGATTCCGTCTGTTTCCGATTCAGTCCAGTCG
>Ga0315274_10009216_pt1 | contig 14283 bp, 20 predicted proteins | sample YL17G02_20_MG_FD_203700 | JGI IMG/M metagenome (GOLD analysis project Ga0315274, IMG submission 203700) | Sediment microbial communities from Yellowstone Lake, YNP, Wyoming, USA - YL17G02_20 | ecosystem: Environmental > Aquatic > Freshwater > Lake > Sediment | place: USA: Wyoming | collected... | reverse complement strand
TGCCCTTCGGCGGGGTGAGGAAATCATCGCCATGTCCCTCGAAGACGAGACCCTCTGGGTAGCAGAACATGGCGTACTCTTCAACGCGGGATAGCCCATCCTGTGTGACACCCTTTGGATTAATCACGATGGTTACCATTTGGCGGCTCCGTTCGGGGAAGAGCTGCTCGAGAAGGACGCCAAGATGGTGAACTTCGTGTTCGTCGATGGTGACAACGAAAACTCCGTCGGGGCGCAGTAGTCGCTTCGCGAGGCGTAGGCGCTTCTCCATAAACGAGAGCCACTTTGAGTGGCGGTAGGCGTCGTTGGCGTCAACAAACCGGTTGTTATATGTCCAATCGCGGGCGCCCGTGTTGTAGGGCGGGTCTATGTAGATGCAGTCGACCTGGCTCTCGTAAACGAAGGTGAGGAGCTGAAGGGCATGAAAGTTCTCGCCGTCAATGACAACGTGGCAGGGCCGTTCGTCGCTGCGCGTGACTGAGCCTACTGAAGTAAGCCCAACGTCGGCTGGGTCGCCGAAGCGGCGGATCATCAGAAGGTCGCCGAGCTCGGCACCTCTCTCCTTGCCAGTCTTCAGCGAGAGGATTGTCGCGCTCTGGGCATCCAGCTTGACCACGCGATAATCCTCATTATCGTCCGCGTGCTCGCGGGGGCGGACGTGATCGCCGACGCGAAGGCCATCCGTGTCACCGACGATGACTGTTTCTGGCAGGTGGCGTTCGTAGACTAGCCCAAAGCGCGTTTGGTTCTTGAGCGCGGAGACCTCTGCTTCGAGCTTGGCCCTGAGCTCGCTATCAGCCACACTTGCCAGAAGCTGATCTAGATGCGCCATTTGTGGCTCTCCCTGTCTGTCCTCAACCGGGCGGGTGCCAATCGGCCCATGCTGATAGACATCGAAGAGGCAATGCCGGGCTCCATTATAGCGCAGCCTCGCGGTTTGGCTAGGGCCAATAGTGGTGACAGGGCGGCCTAGCTCTGGCCGCCATTACCAGCAACGGTCAGAACAGGGGGTGAATTGCGCAAGGGCGAGCGCAGCGAATTCATCTCGACCCTTACAAAAAAAGAACCGAAAGTCAATACTTTCTCGCAATTACCGGCTTACTTCGGACAGTCGGGTCACCGCTGGGCCGCCGGTAGCGGTGATGGAGTAGGTGCTGCAGTCCGAGGTCAAGACCACCGTGCCATCCAGGTCGGTGCGGTAGACGGTTGCCCCCGCAGCGGCCAGCCTGTCTAGCGTCGCCTGGGCCGGGTGGCCATACGTATTGTCGGCCCCCACACTAATCACCGCGTCCTCCGGCGTCACGGCAGCCAGGAAAGCCGCGCTGATGGAGGTGGCAGAGCCGTGGTGCCCCACCTTGAGCACGTCGGAGTCCAGCGCCAGGCCCGCCCCCAGCATGCTGGCCTCGCTGTCGCTGGTGGCGTCGCCGGTGAGCAGCACCGACACCTCGCCGCATGTTAGACGGAAAACCACCGAGTCCTCATTCGGGTCGCCCGTCCGCTGAGACGTGGGGTTGAGGACGGCGAGGCCCAACCCATCCATCTCAGTGGCGTAGCCCCGCGTTACCTCGCGGACCGTAGCGCCCTCGGCTGCCACCGCTACGGCGAAGCTCTGGTAGGTCTGCGAGGTGGCGGTGTCACCGTTGATCCAGATTTCATTCACTTGGTACTGGGCAAGGACATCGGGTAGGCCGCCAATGTGATCAGCGTGGGGGTGTGTGGCCACGAGCAGGTCAATATCTCCTATGCCTTGGCCCTGCAAGTAAGCCAAGACGTTCGTCGATGTGGGCCCGCCATCCACTAGGATGTCCGTCTCACCTCGGTCAATCAGGATAGCATCGCCTTGGCCCACGTCGATGAAGTGAATGGTGAGCGAGGGCGTTGGCGTCAGGGTGGGCGCGGGGGTCGCCGTCGGAGTGACCAGAATCCCCAGGGCCAGCACGCCCTGCCACTTGCTCAGCGTCGAGAGGGTGCTGAGCCCGGGTTGCCCGGCGAACCAGCGTGACCAGCCCTGAGTCTGGGGGTCAAGGTAGTAGGCGGCGACCACCGGTACCTCGCCGCAGGTGGCCAGGGCCTGGCTGGCGTCCGCGCCGTCATCGCCGTCCCAGACCGAGATCGCCCACCTGCCCGCCTGGGGGCAGCCGCGCATGGCGCCCTGCTGGGCCTCAGACGGGCCGGCCCAGGCCAGGACCGCCAGCCCCAGGGCGAGCACCGCTCCGAATCCGACCAGAACGAGGGATAGTCGAGCAGCACGCATGGCACACCTCCGGAACTTCGATGGTCTATTTTACTCACAGGCGCAAGGGTTAGATAAGAGTCAAAGTCTTTACCGGCCGGGCTCCCTCGGTTCTTGTTGTAGACAACGTCCTAATTCAGGAAAGGTTATCCAGGGATATGGGTATGGTATTCCAGAGAGGAGGAAACTGTCTTGACAAAGGAACACTCAAAGGACCCATGCCTGCACTGCGGTAGTCAACGACTTCGACCCCGAGGCCGGTGTCCAGACTGTCGGCGTTACCACCATGTCTGTCAGGAGTGCGCCGGCTCGTTCACGTCACTGAGGCCGCACTCCAAGCGCTGTTCTACTCGTTGCCGACAACGAGACTGGAAAAGGGATTACCCCGATTATCGTCCGCCGGTTATCCGCACCCTCAGGGTCCCAGTTACCCTGGCCGTTACGTTAAAGAGGGGGCGCCTAATGGATGCCCAACTGGAACCGATAGGCATATCTGGAAACACGCAGTGACGCCGAGCGAGGCTTTTGTAATGGAGCGTGCATCCGTATCTGGAACCGTGCAAAATCTCCTATCTGGACCGCGCACAGAATCCAAATCTGGGGAAAGGTGCTGTAATCACCCTCGGAAACTGGAATTGAGGATTTGAGCATGACTCAGAAGTCCGTCACAGATGATCAAACGACGTCCCAGAAGCCTATCGCCGAGCCCCTGCATTGTGCCGTGTGTCATCAAGTCGTGCCCTCAAAGACCCGGAAAACCCGGCGGTTCAAATCCGGACTAGAGGGACTGGTCTGCGCGAGACCAAGATGCGAACGAACGGGCGTCAAGCCATGAGACTCAAGGAATGATACGATGATCAGTGAGAGGCAGAGTGTATGACGCTGTTTGACCGTGTTGACCGTAAAAACCCGACCGCCCCCGTCAAGAGTCCGACCTGCATGCGTGAGCGCATCGTAGGCGGTCTGGAATGTGATCGCGAGATCGCGGTCGTGGTCCAGAAGTACGGCACAGGTGAGGTTTTCAGCGTTTGTGGCCGCTGTGCGAAGGACCTTATCCGGCAACGCCTGGTGACTCGTCTCTGCCGCGCCTAACGACGCCCTGGTCTGTATAAAGAAACTCTTCCCTTCCTTAATTGCCTGCCCTAGATGCGCCCAATTAAGGAACACGGACAAAACACAATTGCATTAAATCAATCACGCCAGATACATTAAAGAACTCATTTCCCGACTCGGACATTTCCCTCCAACACACCACAGAGTTTCTTAATATATCTAGACGAAGTGTCTAAATACCATCCCGATGGGTTCCTAAACTATCCGGTAATAGGTTCCTCAATGTACCTGACTCGAGTTCCTTAATTAGCAGGCCGGGCACAGTCTCGTCAGAATCCTTACAATAAACCTGTGGGTTGCAGAGGGTGAATATGTATGCAGGATTTTCAAAAATGAGACTACGCCGCTGTCAGCGGGTTGACCTGCCTGGGTATAGTAGAGTGATGCCTCCTCTCCATGGTCGTATCAGCGGGTGCCCGGGGTCGACGGATGTCGGGCACCAATCCTTCCTTTGACCGGAGAGGACAGACGGAGTGAAGGGAGAGGAGAATGGCTAGAATCAAACCCGACGCCAACGGTCTCGTCGAGTACATTGACCCCTGGCTCCTGAAGGTTGACCCTGCCCAACCGCGTCAAGACGCCGATCAGATAGACCTCAGGGCGATGGCTAGTTCAATCGCTGAGACGGGCGTTATCCAGCCTCTCCACGTGGACCCCGACAACGTCATCGTATGCGGCGAACTTCGATTGCGAGCTGCATTGCTGGCATCATGGGCAGGCGAACTCACCGAAGTGCCCATCATCCGAGTGCCTCACCTGGCCCCAGCCGAGCGCCGGCTACTCCAAGCCTATGAGAACCTTCAGCGCCATGACCTGAATGATGCCGACGCGCGTGATTTGCTGGTAAACCTACGCGAGGCACGTCGCACGGGCGAACTTCCTCCACCTACGGAACTGCCCGCATTCCTTCGCAAGCCGATTCCAGGGCATCAAGAGTCGCCGTCCGGGGTCGCCGCGCCGGTTCCGACTTCTGAGTCAAAAAACTCAAAACCCCGGAGCGGTAGACCACCAGAGCCCGGCAGCACACGCGAACTCGCCACTATCATCGGTTGGTCACAGACGAAGGTAGCCACGCTTCTCGCTGGTCCAGAACCCGCGCCAGTCTCAGACGACGAGGTCCAACCCGAACAACTTCCAAAGTCGGGTGTGAAGCAGCACCAGAAGCACAGTCCTGACCAGGCCCTCGAGATCCGGATGCTCAACCTCGCCCGTGACCTAGAGAAACTCGGTAAGGTGCCGACGGCGTGCTGGACGGCCGCCGCCGCGTTGCGCACAACGCTCTGGGGTCTTATGCACCCCGATAAACAGGAGTAGCAATATGTATCATTCAGTTCCATTCAGACAGGGAGGTAACCGATGAGCGAGCCCAAGACCGACCTACTCGTTGGGAAGTTTCTGCATATCCGCGACGAGGATGGTCTAGTTGTCAGTCAGGCCGTCATTCGGCAGGCGCTCGGTGGAGGCCGATACTTCGTCGATCTCTTCAGTTGGGGTGCGAACGCTGCAGCGACGGAGATCATCAACGTTGACCAGATCTGTGAGGGCCACTGGCGCATCTATGACTCGCCTGCTGAACAGCATGAAGCCGTAGAACAAGGAGCCGTCGCGTTGCACCCTGAGGTGCGCAAGGTACTCGGTATCGAACCCCCACCCCAGCCTGAGTGACGTCGCTGATGCCCTGGGTACAGTAGTAGTGCTTATCTCCTTTAGAAGGCGCCCGACTGTGAGTGCATCCGGTTGGGCGCTTTCACTTATCTCGCGCCAGCTCTCGTAACAATTCCCCTTCGGCTACGTCTTTACTCTGAAAGGAGGTTGAAGACAATGGCCGAAACGATTATCACACTCAAACCCGTGGGCAGGGTGTGCAATCCCCTGACCGATAACATCATCATATACGAAGACGATCTTCATGAGGACGAGGAGTTCATTTTGGAAGTCAATTTGCCGACAGCGGCCAGAATTACCTTCACCATCGTTGAACTGGATGACCTTCATAAACAACTCGGCAAGTTGCTTAAAGGGCGCGGGTTCCACTGGTGTGTTGAGCGCTAACACCCGACGTGTAATCCACCTGCCGCTTTTCTAGAGACGTCTTCTCGTTGACCACAGGAGCCCTTGATTCACTTCCCCACTAGTCGCTTACCTGTCGCTAGATATACAGAGACCCCGGGGCACTCGGTTAGAGCTCCCGGGATCACTGCTACCACAGGCGGCTCAAGTCCAGGGATTTGACCTCCTGACCTGAGGCGCGCGGTTATCCGTCATCGGCCTACACGGGCTCGTTTCTCCTCTCGGATGCGACGCCACCTCTTGAGGACCTTCTCAGGGTCATGCACGGGACAGTAGGCGTGTCGAGTCAACGTTGGACACTGTACTCCCTTGTGCCGACCGGCGCACTGTCTTAGTTCACCCATCACTCATCGCTCCTGTACCCGCGCCCGAGAGTGGAGGTCACTTCTCCCGAGCGCGAGCACGAGCGAAGACCGGTGGGGGGCTGGATAACTCCGCACCGGCCCCTGATTCGCCGCCGTCGCAATCCAAAACGGCTCAGTCTCCCAAGAGAGGAGTCTACTGGAAGACCTGGCTTAGCCTTGGCTTCCACCGTCTGCCTCTGCATCTTTGCGAGCGTCTCTCTCAGCGCGGAATCGAGCCCACTGTGCCTTTGACGCCCTGCTGATCCTTGCCCGCTGGGCCTCATCATGGAGCTTTTCAACGTTAATGTTGCAAAACGTCTTGACCGCGCGGCACTTGCGGCACTTCCCGTCACTCATCGGTCCTGCTGGTGACTCTATCATCCAGTGGTGCACGCAGTTCTTTCGTGCTCGTCTCAGCCCCTCGCTGATCCGTCGCTTCGTCTCCTCGGAGCGCGGTACGCCGATTACTCCACCGGGATGTCGTCCCATTCCACCATCAGCTTTCCGTCAGGCGAGGCGTAGATGTTGAGAACTCGACACTGACCCGGTGGTGGGTTGGAGATGCCTGCCGCGATCAACGTCTCCTTTGGGACTACCGTCCACTGATGCTTGTCACCACGGATGACCACGTCGCCTGCCTTGGGTGGCTTATCGGTAGCGAATCCGCCGCCGCCGAACACGCTGATCGAACCACGGCCTTCCTTCCCCGGCTTGCCCTCCTTGCCCGGCGGTCCAACAACGGTCTCGCCAGGTGGACCCTGTGGGCCAACAATGCTCTCGCCCTTCTCGCCCTGCGGCCCGACAACGCTCTCGCCCTTCTCGCCCCGTGGTCCGACGATGGTCTCACCGGGCGGGCCGGGTGGTCCGACGATGCTCTTGCCGGGTGGGCCAGTGAATCCTCGCTCGCCGCGCTCGACTCGCTGTACTCGGTCTTCCTTGATGGTCTCTGCCGCTGCCTTCGCCGCTGCCAGGAACTCATCGAGAGCGCTTAGCAACTCCGCTGCCTCGCTCGTCGTCGCCTTCTGCATCGGTGTCGCCGGTGGTGCACGCTGAACATACACAGGTCCGCTGTCCTCTGTGAGTCCGCGCCCTGCTCGCTGTAGGTACTCTGCTCGTGTCGGTAGTCTAGTCATGTCGTCTATCCTTGCTCGTCATCGGCCCTACATCATGGCGCCCCAGGTACCTGAGGATGTCTTCTCTTACGTCATCAGGCATGGGCGTCGGGGACGTCGGAATGTCTGGTGCCCCGGGGTCTCGCTGTCCTGGCTTCCCTGGCTTTCGGGTGCTCATCGCTTAGCCTCCTCCGCCATCCCCAGCCGCTTCTCTATCGCCGCGAGTCTTCGGTCACGGTCCACGCTCTCTGCCAGCTGCGCACGTACATCCAGCAGCAGCTTGGCGGCGCTCAGCCTCACCCTGATGGGTGCCTCGCCGGACAGCGCTTCCTCTACCGCCTTGGTGGCTTGTTCCATCAGCGCCGTGAACTTCCCCAGCACGATCTCGAGCGCCTCTGCCCTCGCCTGTGCCAGCCGCACCTGGAACCTCTCCTCGCCCAGCCGCCGGTTCACCGTGGACCTGCTAACCCCGCACGCCTTAGCCGCGGCAGTCTGTCCCATCCCTGTCGACAGAGCGGCTATCAACTGGCTGTCTACGTCCTTACTCATCGCGTTCCTCGTCCTTCGCCTCGCTGTTCAGCAGCGTGTCTGTGGTCATTACCTCGTGTCACTCGTCGGGCTCAGTGCCCCTACCCTCAGCGTTGCTGTCATCCGTTCTGTCACGTTGACCCTAGACCTTACAACCCCTGACGCCCGTGCTCGTCGTACCGTTGATGCCGTCACAGGTATGAGCGACGCCAGCCCCTGTCCCTAGGGAAGATACGCTCGCGTAAAAGATCGCGTGGTCAGTCACGCTCTCTCTCGGTTTGCCATCCGCGTTGACGGTCATCCTGTCTACCACAGACTCCTCAGTCAACGTCTCGTGTTCTCTCTCGCCGCGCCGGTGGCATCTCACGGCGTGGTCTATCTCGTCTTGCTGGTGTCGATTCTGAGCGCCCATCCAGTGCGTCAGTTGAGGCGCGCTCGGTGCTGCCTTTGTGGCCGCCCACCCAACCCGTTCAGTAGACTCACCTCGAGTGGCTGGGATTTGAGGTGGTACCAGTTGCACCAGTTGACCCATCTCGAGTGGCGCAGTCTCGGTGCCCAGCCAAGATGAGATCGTGTGCACCCGTTTGAAGTCCAGCGGTTTGCCATCCTCGAGTAACGTTTCCTGTTGATTCTCGGCGTCCACCGTCAACGCCTCGTGTTCTCTGCCGGTGCCTCGCTGTATGCCCATGGCAAGACAGGTATTGTCTCGCTGACGTTGACCACAGGAGTCTTCACTCAAGGCGGCACTTGAAGCACCACCATATCTACCGTGCGCCATCAACGTGATGATGTTCCCTCGGGCCACATAAGGAATCAACCCACCCCGGTCTGTCTCATATCTACAGGAGGTCACCATTCTTATTCCTTATGCACCCTGCCACGCTACTGTCAGTTGCAGGCAGGTGGTGTGACCTGGTGCCGCCCGTGGAAGTAGATATAACTCCACCGGTTTGCGGTCTGCTTGAGCAGAACGGTAGATATAGGTTAGGTGAAGAGGGAGTCATCGGTTTGTTTCCTTACTGATGACTGGTGTTCCAAGGGTACTATGAGTGTTGTTCATCGGGTGTATCATTCGGGTGCCCGAACTTGAGACTTGAGACCTTCGAACATCTTCTGGGTTTGACGATCCATCAGTCCGCTGTAGACCTCACGTAGGGCATCCGTGTTGTCAGCGATGGTGAGCAGTTCTCGACATGCCTGTGCGAAGACCTCTGAGTCCTGCTTCAGTAGTGGTCCTGCCGCTTGACCTTTAATCAACGCCGGTCGGAAGGTGGGGTACACGTCGGGGAAGTTCTCCATGCGCCAGACGACGTGAAGGAGGATCGCCCGCTTGACTGACAGCAGTATCGTTGCTGGGGTAGTCTCCGGGGTAGGCACAACTTGAAGACCACCGATCGCTCGCCCGTCCTGTCCGATGGTGGCTCGATGGGTTATGCGTCTGGAATCGGTGATGTCAACCTGTCGGACTTCCTCGGCTTCCTTGGCGATGCGGCGCTCGGCCTTCTCTAGTCTGTCTCCCACCTGGTTGCTCCTCTCATCAACTGTACCCGAAGGTGGTGGTTATGACTGGTCGGTGTCGTCTGTTTCTAGGCGTGTATGACCGGCAGGTGGACCCTCTGGGATGAGCGACTTGCCCCTGGCAATTGAGTCGAAAATGACTTCCCTGTTGGTCTTGCCATTGCCTCGGTTTGCCGACCTCTTCGGCTGGTCAAGACTGGTGATGGTCTCAGGCATCACACGACTGAGGGCTCGTGTCAGTTGATACAGACTGTCGGGGACAGGGTTAGACGTGTATGGCTTCGGCGTGACGCCCGCCATCTTGCACAGTTCCGTACCGGTCTTGGCCTTGCGCTTCCCTGTCACCAGGTCAAAGGTAATCTGGAGCGCCTCTTCGTCGGAGCATTGATGAGCAGCCTTGATTAGTCTGACATACGCGATTGGAATTTGAACGTTCATATCTTCTGTTCCTTCTTTCGCCGTTGTCTACGGATGGCTCGTCTGACCATCGCCCTTCGGCGCTCGCGGCGTGACTTGAAACAGGCATGGCGCTTTAATTCCAACATCACCGACACGGTTATGCGCTTGAAAGAGCGCAACGCTGCTTCAAGGTTGCCGTCAACGTAGACCATCAGTGGTCCCTCGACGGGACGTCTATCGCGGCTCAGACTTGACCTCCGAGGCCGCATGATTGCCCGGCGGTGTACTGCCGTCGAACCGCGGCCAGTGTCCACCCTGGAACCATCACGCTAGCACCGCAGTAACCGCATGGTGCCCTGACATGAGACCGAATCAAAATGTTGCGGTCCGGCAGACTGTCTTCCGGTCCTAGTACCGTGAACTGGAGTGTTCCGCAGCATCTACAACGGATACAAATCGGCAGGGTGTCATCCTCCACAGGGATGAGATACTCGGCACCCCGCAGGACCCACTGAAAATAGGTCGGGTGTTTGCCCGCGCACTTGTCTTTAGCCTCTTGCCACAGCGCTCTGAGGTCGTCAGTGTTTAGCATCGATGCCTCCCTCTACTAAGGACGCCGAGTCTCAAGGCCCGGACCGACAAGGTTTACAGGGCCGCTACCACCCCGGGTGAGCGCAGACATCGACAGGTACTTGATGAGACCGGCTAGTGGAGCCTCTGGAGTCTCAGGACCGCCGGCGCTCTTCTGAAACTTGTTCTTGTCGATCTTGCTTACGACCGCGAGTCCAGCCTTCGGGAAGCCCTTGATTTGCGTTCCATACCCGTAACCCGGACCGAACTGGCCCGTGTTCGCCGTGGTCTTGTTGATAATGTCCAAGACGTTCTGCGTGCCGCCGGCCAGGTACTGTGCCGCTGCCTTGACCAGCTTGGCTAGCAGTTCCTTCGACACACCCTCGAGCACCAACACGGTTGCGTTGTCCATGTCGCCCTTGGGTGACGTTGGCCTGACAACGAGCGAACCTTCCGGGATCTCGCTCTGAGCCGTTGCCTGCTTGGTCATCTGCACAACAGCCTCGGTTAGAGCCTCTTCAAGGGCTGGTCCCTTGGATGCCTTCTCCATGAGGACCTCAGCCATGTCGGTCATCAAGGCCTCATAGGTCTTGACCAGATCACCGAGAGTGATGTTCGACCCCTTGCACAGTACGTGGTCACCGGCGTCCTCGAGCATCTTCTCGACAGCCGGCTGAACATCAGCTACTCGGGCAAAGTCCCGTTCCAATTTCTTCAGGTCCGCCATCTTGGCAACCCTCCTTCTCGACTAATTCACTAGGAGACGTCGGATAGCCTGAGCGAGTCGTTTAACCGAGCGACGTGACTTGACGGTCACGAGCGTCTCCACGCTCTTAAACGACTGCCCGCAGACCTCGCATCCTCGGTAGCGCACAAGAACGCCGTCGTCTACAGCGCACGTCCGACGCACGCCGATGACCCCTCCACAGGGGCACCGAAAACCGTGTCGTTCAGGGCTGTTTGCCATCGTTTCCGTGTCTCTCCCTATCGTTACTATTATATCACTGGAACACGCCTAATGGCGTCTCAGAGAGCACTCAAAGGAAACGCGTGAGCGTTTATCCCAAAATAGCTTGAAAATAGTTGTCAAAACCTGTAACCGGGGACGTTCTCGGGCGTATTAGATAATAGGAAGGGAATATACGAGATGGCCGAACACGAAATGACGCGACAGAACTACACCTCCCATCAAGGCACGGCAGGACCGCTTCGGTCACCTGCCAGACACCGGGGTGGTTCCTGTCAGTGCCCTTACCTGGATGATTCGGGAGGCGCTCGAGAGGAGAGGCTCATGACAGACAAGTCGACGTTCATTTCGAAGCCCGTAGACTGCCCCGATAACGCCGCGACACGAAAGGACCTGGGACCCTGCGTCAAACGCGGATGCTGCCAACGATGTTATTCGTGCCCGAGGGAACTCAGATGACAGACCTGGCCCTCTACGTTCGAAACAAGCGTGCAAAGGTAGTGTTGCTATATGAGGTCACCAACCCGGACGGAACAGGGTCTGCGATGCGTGACCGCGATGGTCGCATCATCCTCGTGAGCAAGGCCGGGGCGTTCCTCGGCCACGCCCAATGGTTTGGCGCAAGCGCTTGGGCCGAGACGGAAGTTGGACGCAGTCGGATAGCCTATAAGAACCCACACGGGGAATGGACATGGAAGATTAGTCAGACAAGAGAGGAGGTGACAAACATGAAGGCAATAGCAAAGCCCAAGACCGGCGGCAGTCAGGTTCAGCAAGTTGCCTGGTCAGACAAGGACGCACAGGCACTGACCGCGATGTTCGGAGGACACGTTACCGACGCGAAGATTACAGCGTTCTCGCAGACCTCGCGCATCAGTCGTGGAGCGATAAAGAACATGTTGGTCGCAGCATACCAGTGGCGTCGTGACGGGAGCACGCCGGTCACGCATTCGCACGGCAACCTCCGCGTTCGCAGTGACGTGGTAGCCAAGGCGAAGGCGTTCATTGTCAACGCTGGTCAGGTCGAATCCAAGTCGGCGAAACGTTCACACCACAAGAAGATCGCCGGTCATCCCGAGCAGCCGGGTGCGGTCGAATAGCATATCGAGGTTCACACGGAACGTGGAAGTGGATAGTTAGTTAGACGAGGAAGATTAGCAATGCAAGCTGAGACATTCAAGATTCACACCGACGCTGAGAACGCCCAGACAGGCGGCGGGTTGCAGATACAAGAGCCGTTCCTTCGGCTTAGCAACTGCGGCTGCGGCCTTCCGCACTGTAACTGTTCGCCTCAACGGTTCGTCAGTGTATCAGACGGACACACGGGCATCACTCTAGTGCTGACGCCAGAGGAGTTCGACGTTCTCCGGCAGGCGTTCCGATTGCCCGAGGTCTGGGTTAGCCTCGTGGCTGGGGAGAAGGTACCGCGATGAGTACACCATGTCCAGCATGCAACGGAAAGGGTCACCTACGCCGGCGACACAACGCAACCCAGACTACCCCTGAAGGCACCGCATCGTTACTCAGGTGCACCAACCCAGCCTGCCGCCATCACGTGTGGCGACTGTCGGGCCGGGAGTCCTTCGTACCGCTAGAGCCCGAGGCGCAGATCAGGGCAGACCGATTCTGCGTCAACGTCGCGGATCTCATCCTCACCCCGCCGCCGGGAGTGAACTAACATGAAGCGTAAGGCGCAGATCATCGATCCGCGCGTCGTCGGTTATCTCAGGGTTAGCTCCTGGGAGCAGGCCCGGCCCGAGAAACCCAGTCTTACTCAACAAGAGGAGAAGATCCGTGCCCTCTGCGCGGTGCATGACTGGCAAGTCGTAGAGGTCTACTGTGATACCACCTCGGGCAAGAAGTGGGAGCGACCGGCACTCCAACGTCTCCTTACCGACGCCCAGACCGGAGCCTTCGGACGCGTGTTGTTCCTGAAGATAGACCGACTGGCGCGTAACACACGAGACCTGCTCGAGACCAGCGAGCGCCTGGAAGATGCTGGCGTAGGACTCGTCAGCGTCAAGGAATCATTTGACACATCGACGCCCATCGGCAAGTTCTACTTCACGCTGTTGGGTGCCCTGGCAGAACTCGAGTCAGGAACCATCTCTGAACGGACAAGCAGCGGACGACTCGGGCGAGTCCAGGCGGGCAAGTATCAGTCGCCCATCACGCCGTACGGGTACGTCTATGATCGTGAGAGCGGTCATCTCACGCCCGACCCTGAGACCGCAGTCGTTGTTCAACGGATATTTCGCTGGGCCACCGAGGAAAACCTCGGTCTCAAGGCTATCGTCAACCGACTCGAGGCAGAGAAGATCATCACTCCGGGACGCAAAGGCAAGTGGGGATGGCACCACACGAGCGTCAGAAAGCTTCTCACTGCACCGCGCTACATCGGCAAAGGAATGTACGGCGACGAGCCCATGCCTTGCCCTCCCATTATAGACCCAGAGACATTCTACGCCGCACAGGAAGCACTCCAACGGCGTCGCCGAGAGAAAACACGTGCCCCGAGAAGTCGCGCCCTTCTGCGAGACCTCATTCACTGTCGGACATGTGGTGGTCGTTACAACACCCTTACCGCGAGCCTAGCTGCTGGTCCAACCACCATCTACCTGTGCCGTCAACGTCGGGTCTACGGTCCCAAGGCTGGACATCAGGATGTTCAGTGGAGGTGGCGAGCCAATGAACTCGAGGGCATTGTCAAGCGACACGTTCTCAGGGTGCTCGTAGATCGCGACTACCTGGTACACGACGCGCAGGTCTACGTGAAAGAACACGAGCAGAGCGCCGGCGAGCAACATATCCGAGAGGCAGGTCTGCGAGCGCAACTGACCAAGCTGGAGGAACGTGAGAGACAGGTTCTCGAGTGGGCAGAAGACATCGGCATCTACCGAAACCGCGAACAAGCTGTCCAACGCCTCGAGAACATACGAACCCAGCAGGACGAGGTCAAGGCTGCCCTCAAGACCGCGACTCGCAAGGCCGAGGTTGAACTTAACAAGGCCGAGAAGGTCCGTCTCCTGGCCGGTCTCGTCATGCGTCACGCTTACGTCGATCATATCGGCTGGGACCGACAGGTCAAGGGACCCGACTGGATCGAACAGGCTCTAGTCGACATCGACGGACGGACACACGTGCAGATGGATCTCGCGGAAGGCAATGAGAAGCCCCGCCTGGTGACCGTGGCAGTCAACGATTGGTGGCGCGACGTCATCGAGACCCTGGTCGAACGGATCTGGATTGAGCCCAGCGGTGCCATGACCATTCAGGGAATCCTACCCTGTGCGTCTACAGGCCAGGTCCTTAAGGCGCAACCATCTCGATGAAGGGCAGTACCTGGAGGACGGGGCTATCCTTGATGATCGTCTCGATGACGCCCACTAGGAGGACGTCGTTGGAAAGCTTGGATGCTTCGGCCAGGGT
>Ga0315274_10009214_pt1 | contig 14290 bp, 11 predicted proteins | sample YL17G02_20_MG_FD_203700 | JGI IMG/M metagenome (GOLD analysis project Ga0315274, IMG submission 203700) | Sediment microbial communities from Yellowstone Lake, YNP, Wyoming, USA - YL17G02_20 | ecosystem: Environmental > Aquatic > Freshwater > Lake > Sediment | place: USA: Wyoming | collected... | reverse complement strand
AACGCCCTCTGAACAAGACGATTTGCTCGCAACAGCGTCTGATGATGAATTGAGAAACTTTTTTGCCGAGGAAGAAAAATGTTTTGGCTTTCTTGTTTAGGTTTTCCATGCCGACACAATTTCAAAAACGATCTCACGCAGCACACTCTTAAAGATGCAGGGCACGACACTGAAATGCCGCGACCTTGACTCGCCGTCCAAACTGTGCAGCCTGCTTCGCGGCATGAAGCAAGCATACGAAAACAATGAAAACTGCATGGAGTACGCTCGTCATGCTCACGGCTTCGCCAATAATCTGGCCGTCGCCACCGAAATTTCGTATGATCTGCAGTCGGGTTCGTACATCGAATACGCACTCGCCGAAGAGGGCATCACGCAGGAATGGTGCTCTCATCTGGCTGCGTTGGTTGCTCCGTACCTGCCCCCAAACGGCACCATTTTGGAGGTCGGGGCAGGTGAAGCAACCACGCTGGCAGGTGTGCTTGCCGCCCTGCCCGCGCGCCCCAGTCAGGCGGCCGGATTTGACATTAGCTGGTCTCGTTGTGCTCATGGCCGTCAATGGCTGAAAACCATGAACCAGCAAGCGGATTTGGTCGTGGCTGATTTGTTCCACATTCCGTTTGCCGACAACAGCGTCGACGTTGTTTACACTTCACACTCACTCGAACCCAACGGCGGCCGCGAGGAAGCAGCCCTGAAAGAGCTGCTGCGCGTGGCCAGGTGCGCGGTGGTCGTCGTGGAACCCATTTACGAGCTCGCCGACAAAAGGGCGCAAGCGCGCATGAAGCAACACGGTTACGTGCGTGGCCTCAAGGTGACGGCGGAAACACTGGACTGCATCGTGGACGACTACCGCCTTCTGGGGTCGATTGGACCTGAGAACTCGGAGGTAAACCCTAGCGGTGTCCTTGCTTTGAAGAAAAAGAATAACGACTCGCTTGCATCCACTGGGCGTATGGTATGGCGCTGTCCGTTGACCAACTCTGAAATGATCAAGAAAGGCGACGGTTTTTTTTCGCCTACCACTGGGATAGCGTATGCTAGTCTCGACGGGATTCCGCTCCTGACTCGTAACCACGCCGTTCTTGCGTCTTCGTTTGGCACTGTTACGTAACATTGAGGCATCATATGGCGTTGATAATATGCAAGCTACAGCGGACATCATGCTTTAACAAATGCACATGCCTTTTTCCAGCCTCGCTCGCGCTCTCTACGGCATTGCAAGAAAACAAAACCGTTGCGTCAGCAGACAACTTGGCAGCATTTGATCGAGCATCACGACAACACGTTGCACACATTTTGCAGGAGGCAGGTTCTTTCGAGACGTGTGTGCACTAGGGACCCCTTTGTCGAGACGTGTCGACTAGAATGTGCCGGCCGTGGACTAAGTTGACCGACCTCACCGTGTTTTTTTATCAACAAAATCCGACTCAACCATCACCAAATCATTTGCCAAAATGAGCCACCACAAATACGCCGTGGACACGGCGGAGCTGGCGGTTATGCTGGCCGCCTGCGCCCACACACCGCTGCCAACCACCGCCAAGCCGTGGACGCTGGAGAGCGTCAGCTATAGTTGGCGCGGTGCACCGTCGTGCGCGATGTGTCTGGACCCGGGGCAGGCGGCCGTGGTGGAGATGAAGTTTGGGGGGCGGTTCCCGCACTCGTCGGCGCGGCGAGCCTCCAGGCCCCATCTCCACGAGACGTGTGTGAGCGTGGACCGCATGAGGCCGCAACAGAGCTCGCTGTGTGGGATGGATGTAGAGGCGGGGGCGTGCTTCTCTCGGGACGAAATTTACGCCAGGTGGGTCGGTGCGCGGCGGCGCGTGACGCGTGCGTTTTCTTTTGGGGAAGTTTTGCATTTTGTCTTGCAATTGAAAGGGGTTGGGATGTCTTGGCATCGAAACCGCTTCTGTTGACAACTATCGCTTCTTGATTTTGGCGGAGGTGATCATTTGTGCCTGCTCCTCTTTGCATCAACGAAGACTGTTTTCTTCTTACGCGTCGCACAATCAAACACATAGCAAACGCAAGATCCCGTTCTTGGGGGCACAAAGCGCTAGCCATGACCAATGACGGCCCACCGCCTCTTTGCAGACGGCGGTCGACGACCCACGCTTCCTTAATGCCGATCTCTCTCTCTCAGCAACGCGCATATCAATGCATCGTTTTTTTTGTCATGGTCCACACATTAAAAGCCACACCTATCGGCCAAGGGTATCAGCTGCTCGATCGTCCGCCCGAACCGCTCTCGTTTCACATCGTCATCCCGACCATCGGTCGACGCGAGGTGATGCGCATGGTGAATAGCGTGGTCCCGCAGCTTGAACCTCGCGACCATCTTACTGTGGTGTACGACGGGCGGGACGAGGACGACACTCTTCCAGCTATGAGGGATCGCATGGAGCGCGCCAACGCGACAGTAAGGTTGCTTATGAAACGGACTCCAAAGACACGAAAGAACAAGTATGGAGAGGCGGTGCGTCAAGCGTGCAAGAAGCTGGCAGGCGATTTCGTGGTGTTTGCGGACGACGACGACTTTTTCGTACCGGACGCCCTCAACACGTACCGAGCCGTGTGCAACGACACGTCCCAACTGTACATTTTTCAAATGATGCGCCTGTTTGACGGCATCAAAGTCTGGTCCACTCCAAACGTGACGTGGTCCAACATTGGGTCGCCCATGGGCGTGATTCCATCGTGGCTCAACGACCTCGGCTACTGGCCCGACAAGCATTCCGGAGATTTTGATTTTTACAAGAGCCTGCTGCCTTTTCTGGGCTCGCCGCCGCAGTTTGTTGAAAGAGTGACCTACATTGTAACCAACAAACATGTTTAGATGACAGATTGCTCCAACGCCCCGCGGCGGACCCACTCCCCATCACTTTCCAACCACCCGCACGTTGTTAAACTCGTTGTTTGCAAATTCCCTGCCGGCCTCAGATGCAATCTCGGCTGAGCGAGACATGACGTAATCTTGAATGCGCTGTCGTCCCAGCTCCAGCAGCGGCCGCAACAAGCTTTCGTGCGATTTGTCGACGGTGTAGCGCTGACCGTGTTTTTTGTTCATGTGCAACGTCTGAAGGGAAAATAATAGGGAAGGCGGAGGAAATAGAAATAGCGCAAACGGGAGAAGGATGGGTACGACGCAAGGACGAATGTGACTCACCTTGACACTGGCCAGTCTCAGAGACCTCGATGATCCGTACACCTGGCTAATCCAGTTGTCCATATACCAATCTGACAGTGATGGCGGGTAGTAGTCGCCGAATATGTCGACGTGCGTTCTGTGCACAAAGTCGTGCGTCAAAAAGTCGTCGTGCTCCGTTTCGACCGGGCCGACCACGCCGTAGGGAGGTCCCAGCGAACACAACGCACACGCAAAGGCGGCAGTCCACGGCGTCAGCATCATTGTGTCATCGTTGATGCGGTAGAAAAAGTCGGCATCTGCGGACCGTGCGCGCTGGGCGACCGCATTAAACACAGGGCCAGGCTTTTGGTCAGGATTGGCAACACGCACAGGTACCAGCTCAATGTGTATGGCGCGATCTTGCAGCGGGTTGTGGACGTGCCGCTCAAACCAAGCTACCAGTGCTGTTTCGCCCGCCGCAGCGTCATAAAACGGGTCGCCCGCGTCATACCCAATAAACACAGAGTACCTAAACCCGCACTCTACTGTTTTGGCAATGGAAGGCAGAGCCAGCGTAAACAGTGCCATGTTGGAGGTGGATGGGGCCGCTATGGTTCTGGAAGTTGCGCCCAGCATGATGGCGACGTGTGGCACTTTCGGTGTGCGCCGGTCAAGTCGCATGCATGCTCGATACCCGGTGCAGGCAGCCGCCTGCAGCTGGGATGCGGCGCTTCGTTCGCACGTGGGGTACGGCGACAAATCTAGGAAGCGCGACCAAAGAGACGCACTGCAGTTGTGACGCATCCAGGTGGTCACTTCGTCGGCGTGTGTAAGCATGTCGCCATCGTTAACGACGCTAGAGATGGCCTCCCAGAGTTGATTTGACCGGGAGTCGCCGTACTCGGCCAAGGCAAGACTCATTGTCCGGCACCATTTATTATGGTCCGACAGTGTATTTGCGCGGCGAGTGGCCTTTACGATGCTTGAAGAGACCTGTTCGACGCGACTCAGGCGCGTTCCGTCTATTCCGAGACTCCGTTCGCTGTGCCTGCGTCTGTATCTGGTAGATGCACCAACGGGATGTGCGAAACACCAATACGTAAGAACTGCCAACTGGTAGCACGCGTTCCGTTTCATTGCGTTCTATCTCTGATACTGTTGTCGGCGTTTTTTGTTCGAACAGAAGCAAAACCGTTTCTTTACATTTTCCCCTAAAAAAACTAGCACAACTCAAAAATGTTTTCTGCAAATCGATGTTGAATACGCATCCAGACCTGCGGCAGCGATGGCGACTCAAGCCAGTGCATACCCTTACTCAAACCAAACACGTATATGTGCGTAAGATCCGGTGCCAGAACGCTCCGTGCAAACAAACTTGAGAGCCGCAGCTCCATTGTCGCGGCAAAACTGGACCCAGCCGTCTGTCAGGCGGCAGTGCAGTTGCTTTTTGTTGGACGACAGAATGCAGTCACACACAGCGATCCAATGTTGACCCGAGTCGCTGATAAGATGAACTGAACCCTTCAATTTTATCTCATCTTTTGCATCCAAAAAGACCCACCGTGTCCAATTCCCGGGGGCAGTAGCTTGCTATGGTTCGTCGACATGTAGAATGACGACCACAGAACCTTCCAGTCGTCGTTTTTATGTAAAAAGGCAGCGAGAAGCCATTGCTCCGTGTATGAGCGTCGCTGGTGCATCCAAGCTTCGACTCCAACAGCATAGTCGTGCGGCAAGAATATGTCATGAACGTGCACAATGACGCCAGGTTTAAGTGTTGGCAAGATAAACAAATACTCATACACGACGTCGCCGTAAGGTGTGGTTACGTGGGACGAATCAATAAACAGCACGTCATTGGCTTTGAGGCGTCCAAAATACTCGAGTTCTACCTCTTGCAGTGGCTTCTTGATGACCTCTACTTTGCCGTCTAGCGATTCCAGCACTTGAGACCGAAATGGCTCAACAGCAACGTGAGATCGGCAGCCTCCCCCTTGAAGGCGACAAGCGTCCATTGCCTTGGCGAAAACGTACGAGGAGAAGCCAGCTCCGATCTCGACAACCAATCGCGGGCGATACACCATCGTAATCGCCCATATCGACGTTTGATCGAGCAACGGTATCATGCCATTGTTCTCCATAGTGAGCGCCATGCTTGACGCCTCGTCAATGTGCGTCTTGAACTTTTCGTTGAACTGATTCAGGAGGTCGGAGTCATCGAAAGCAAATGTTTGCGTAGGCAGCAGTGCAAATTTGTGTCTATACTTGGTGAACAGGTCGGGATCGATGATTGCTGATTCATATCCGAACACTCGTTTGGATAATTCTATCACGCTGTCGGCGGTTGGCTCATTCTCTGTCGTTTGAACATGTTTCGGGCGAACGCGGACGTGCGGGTGTCGTTTCGCCGCATGGATTCTTGCTTCTATACATGTGCAGATGACAATCAAGGCTAGAACAACACGCTCGTATTGATAGCGCATGTCTTCTAATTTGGTCGTTCGATGTGTTAATAGTTGCCTGGTTGTGTGGAATGATACGCTGCAATAGGGCGAAATGTCATTATTTTGCAAAAAAAACAAGAATGCCCCCAATCATACCTCCTTGCAAAATTTTGAACGTTCTCCAGCGATCTCTTTGGGTGCTTCACGCCGATTGTCCTCAACATGCGCGCCTTTGGCGCACTTGTTGTGATGGCGGCGGTGACATTGTCTGTTGCATCCCTTGTCACAGCTCGTTTGTCGACCCCTTACTCCCGCTGCCGCGCTGTCACCGTGCTGCACGGCCCCGTCGACCACCTGTCCTACACGCTGACCAACGTGGCGGGCAACCTGGGCCCCGACTGGCCCATCATGGTCGTGCACACGCCTGCTGCCCTGCCGACGCTGCGCGCGTCCACAGCAGTGGCTCGGTTGGCACGCCGTTTTCTGCTGCATACACTGGCCGCCTCCGCCGTAGGTGCCGGAGACCTGGCGTCTGGCAACACCATGGCATACACGCGCATGATGACGTCGGTCGCATTCTGGGACGCGATGCGGGCCGACAAAGTGTTGACGTTTCAGACCGACTCTGTCCTGTGCTCCATGAGCCCGTGGAGGGTAGACCATTTCCTGCAGTACGACTACGTGGGCGCGCCCTGGGTGCGCGGCATCCCATACGACATCCAAGTCGGCAACGGGGGCCTGTCCCTACGCACGACTCGCGTCATGCGGTGGATCATCAACCACGTTCCCTTCAAGGAAGGTTATGTTGAAGACGTGTACTTTGCACGGGCGGTGCAGAGGATGCAGCGGGAAGGCCTGCCCGTCAGGCTGGCCCCCGTCGACATGGCGTCCAAGTTTGCGTTTGAGGACGAGGACGATGTGCGTGCCGTCCCGTTTGGCGTGCACCGCTGCGTGGACGTTCGCGAAAGCGCGTACCACGCCCTGCTGCGCGTGTGTCCTGAAGCCGTGTTCGGCGTGTGGACGGCAAGCATACCGGGTGACGCAGTCGATGTCGACACGCGAACCCACGCAGACGGCATCGGCGCACCACGCACCACCGGCCGCGACTGGGACTGGGCGTTTGGCAAGGCAGAGTTGCAGAAAGGGTATGTGGCGATGGTAGGAGATGGGCGGGCGGCGAGCGCGGGTGGGCGACGGGGGCACGGTAGGGATGGCGGGGGAGGGGGGGGGGGGGGATGACGTGTAATTTTTTTTCTAGCACATTCAGCATCGAAAAAAAAGGCGCAGGCGTCTCTGCTCCTGCTGCCTTCCTGCAAAACTACACTGTTTTCTAACATCGACGTTTGGGCGTGCTTGACGCACGAGGCGCATCTCCCCAACCACCCACCTGACCTGGCACACTTCACGGCCAGTAGTACAGCCTCAACCCTTTCCTCCTCAACGCCTCAAAATCGCGCGCCGCCTGCGGCAGCGTTGCGGCAGGCTGGCCAAAGTACTGCCGCATGTCGACGCTGTCGTAGTGTTTTTCGTAAAACATTTCGGCGATGCACTCGATCGCGCAGTCGTCCGCCTCCAGGTGGCCCATGATGGCCGACTCCACAGCGTTGTTGTCGACGTCCAGCTTGAACGCCACAAAGTCGCCAGGATCGGCCACCTCCTTGATCAGCGTCACTGGGTTCATGCGGGACGCGCGGTCGGGGGTGATGGGGGGCGTCTAAAAAGTGGAGCCGGTGGCGCAGCTCGTGACACTGCTCATATTGGTCAAGATGATAGAGCTGGTCAAATGGCGAAGCGGACTTCATCTTAGGGGTGATGAGGGCGTTGAAAAAGTGGAGCCGGGGGCGCAGCCCGTCAGGGTTAGGGTCTTAGGGTCACACACAGAGTCCCAGGAGCGGGCCGCGTCCACGTGGCCCGCCTCCCACGCGTAGATGGCGTCAAATTGGATGTCGCGCGATGCGTACGCAGACACAAACCAGGCCTGGTGTCGAACGTGTCGGTGCCGGCATCCACCAGAAGTTTGCGACCGGGTACAGGTCGAACAACCAGTCGTCGCTGTTGTCCAGTAGCGCGTTGCAGTCCCTGCATTGAACGTCGACGGGCGTTTCACCGGGCGGCACGCACGCTTTCAGGCCGCGCGGGTGCTTCTTGTGGCTAACCAACGGTTCGATGAACTCCTTGATGAGGGTGCGCTTGCCCGTCTCCGACACACACGTCTTCTCAAAGTGGAAAAAAACGGTGGCCGTGCGCGCGCCCACCGCCAACCACTTGGACTCGTTGTCCTGCAGCTGCAGTAGCACCGCGCATGGCGCTTCCACCGTATCCAAAAGACGACGTCGTTTGTTTTTGCCATTTTCGACACACCGAGCTTTTCTTTGCCGCGCTCTGGCCTCCACCAAAGCGCGCTGTCGGCAACAGCACGCTGTGATCTCATCTAAAACAAATGCATTGACGAGACCCTCCCACACTCTTTCTGTTAAGGCACCATGCACTCACGGGTGCGGCTGTTGCTGCTGCCCTGCATGCTGCTGCTGAGGCGCGCCGCCAGCGCATCACCGTCTACGCCCACCCTCTACATCGCCGCCAACTTCCACAACAACGCGGCCACGATCCCCGGGTTTGTGACCGAGACAGGCAAGCTGGCTCAACGATATGGCCCGGCCTCTCTCTACGTCACCGTGTACGAAAGCGACAGCGTCGACGACACGCCACGCCTGCTGCAAGAAGCAGGCGCACGATTTACAGCAGCTGGCATAGGCCAAAACATCACCACACGCGGCACCCTGGTGCGCGGCCCCCGGTCACGCATCGACTTTTTGGCAGACGCGCGCAACGAGCTGTTGAAGCCGCTGCGCGACATGGCGCCGGAGCGTGTATTCGACTACGTCGTGTTTTTGAACGACGTCATGTTTACGGCGGCCGACGTCACTCAGCTGCTGGCTGTCGGCGGCGACGTGTCGTGCGGCACCGATTTCATTCCGATCGGCGACGCCAACAAGATTTACAGGCCGCCCGTCGACGACGGGTACCCCATTTTCTATGACGCGTGGGTGGCACGAACGCTGGATGGTCTGCCCCTGCGAGCCATGCCGCCGTACATGCCCCCTGCATCGGTAGTGGCGACCTTGAAACAAGTGGCCGACATGGGACTCGCCTTTCCCGACTACACCCGCGTCGCCAACATGATGGAACTGCCCATCATTTCCCAACCAGAGATCACACAACTGCAGTGCTGCTGGAACGGGGTCGTCGTCGTGCGGGCCGCCCCTTTCTATCGCGGTTTGTCGTTTCGGTCCAACCTGCCCGGCGAGTGCGCGGGCTCAGAGTGCAGTCACTTTTGCGCCGACATGTGGGCGCTCAACTACACACGGTTCACCATGCACCACGGCGTGCGCGTGGCGTATGAGACGGAGACGTGGGAGCGGGCCAAAGCGTTGACCCTGCCATACACGCCCGTGCCGCTCCCGTTTGCCTTTGTCGACGCGCACCCTCCCGCCGTCCTGTGCTGCGGCGAGCACCGCATTGTGCGCCTACCGTCGTACAGCAGGCTAACAGACGAGTCAACACCCGCCTTTGCCTACCGCGTGTGGACAGCCCTGACCGAGTCGCCGCCGGATGACGACATGCTCACAGCGCTCACCAACTTTGTCGGCAACCAAACCGTGATGTACACGAATACAACGCACACCACGCTGTCTGACGAGCCGCGCGCGCCGTGTGCCATGGAAGAGCTGAAATCCGTGGCGTCGCGCGTGTGTTTGAGCGGCGTCGGGCGCGCCATTCCTCGCGTCCTCACACAAGCTGGGACTGCAGACGCGCGTGAAGCGTTGATACCGTACGCTGCTAGCTGGAAGACGCTGCATCCCGATCACGAGTACGCATTTGTGGATGTGGACAAGGACGGTGACTGGGTCGGCGTGCCGATCGAGGTTGTGTCGGCAGTGCGGCGCGCACTAAATGCGGGCCGCATCAGCCTGGCGGCCAACGTTGTTCGCCACGCGCTGCTCTACTACCGAGGCGGCATCGTGGCTGATTTGGGGACCGCGGTCGACGAGTCCCTGTCGTGTGTGATGGCCGACGACGACGACCTGGTGCAAGTGTTTGCTGCTGAAAATGGCAGGGCAGAGCCAGACAAGCGGCGACCATCCAGCTCCAGTCACTACCGTCTGATCGCTGTCGCGGCGACGCCGCACCACCCGGTTGCTCTGGCCCGCCTCAACACGGCGATGCAGCGTGCCGGCGCTGGGCTTGGTGGGGACGGCATGCGCATCCCGCCTTCCGACGGACAGGCCTTTGCTGCAGACGGCAGCGAGAGACACGACAACCCACGCGACGCACCACGCAAGCTCAACATCGCAGCTCGCCTGTCGGGCATGGCCGTCCTCGTGCGTGGACAGGGCGCGCGCATTAAGCATAGTCTGGACCCGACGGTGGGCGTGTGAAATGGAGAGATAGTGGAGAAGTGACGAGAGAAGGTTGATGGAGAGGAGCCAGCGAGGTGGTGTGGACGGAATGTATTTTACATAAGAGAGTCGTAACGGCGACAATCGGCACGTGGGCACTTGCGTTCCATGTCAGGGGGCAAAAATGCAAAAAGAAAAACAAACAAACAATAAGACGTAAACTCTTCACGCACCACACTCTCAAAGCATGCGGAGCCATCCATCGGCCCGCCGTGTGGCATGGGCTCTATGCTGCGTGGCTGGGTCTGCTTGGCTGGCGGCAGCCAGTCCAGCTCGGTCGAAAGGCACAACCTCGATCGCTCCCTCTGACGACACCCAGCAACCGCTTCCCGTGATCGGCCCTGTGCGCGCCCCCGCGTTGCTGGGCGCTGCCAAACACGCACGTCGTCAAAAACACGGGTCTGGGGCGCTGCAGCCCATGCCTGGAGCAACGTCGCCACGCGCTGCCCTCTACACAAACACCACGCTGCGGTCTTTTGAGTTTAAGCACCAGATGTTGGCAATGATTGCCGCTCTGCAGGCCATGGGATACTCGGTCGACATTCTGGCCCGAGCTCGTTCGATGCGGTTGTCGACACTGCAGCTGGTTGACGAGGCCGACGACCACGGCTTCAGCATCAAGCCCGCGTCGCTAAGCTACGTAGCTGTCAACATTGTGGGGACGCGCCTCTACACGCACCGCCACTACGACCTGTTTGTGTCCCTGGGCGACGACAGGGCGCCACCCTACCACGGCATCGGCGACATCAATGTGCACCTGTGCACGTTTCCCTACCTCCCCGAAAATGACATGGAGTCCGCCCACCTGTTCACGCTGTCATCGTACGACGTCGTCATCACGCCGTCGACGTACGCCCACAGCAACTACTTATTTTTCACCGAGCTCTACCTTGTCTCCACCGTTCGCGATGGCGGCCTCATTCCTCAACTCTTTCCTTTGCCGCCGCCTCACTTTGCTGGTGACATGCTGCCGTCCCCTCCGGACGCCAGATTCAACATCGTGGTGCCTGGCCACTTTGCCTACAACTACAAAGACGTCCACCAGTCGGCATTGGCCCTGTTTCAGTCCATGCAAGACAGGCTGCCGCCCCAGTCTCGCCTCATCCTGTACGGAAGCACAGGCCACGGCAACTACGTGGCGTGGCTGAAGCGACTTGTGCGGTCGGCGCCTGTCGACGTCGTCACCGATCCCACAGCCAGTCACCAGAAGGAGATGCTCGCGTCTGCGCGCGTCGTCTGGTTTCTGCGTCAAGAAGAGGACGAAACACTCGAATGGCGCAAACCCGAGCCCCGCGTCGAGTGGCGACTGTACCAGTTTATGGGCGCCTCCTTGGCGTCGGCCATGCGCATGGGGACGTTGCCTATAGTCACAGACGGCGACGTCCACGACCTCGTGGTGGACACAGTCAACGGATTTGTGGCGTCAGGACTCGGCGGCGTCGCCACTGCGACGCTCGCTGCGTTCAAAGACGACGTCTGGAAGCGCATGACGCAAGCTGCAGTGGCGAGCATGGCCCCCAGAAACTTCCAAACGTACACCACTGATTTGGACCGCATCATTCGGCACGCCCAGTCTGCCCAGACTCTGCGGCGCACGCTTAAGCGCGTGGGCAGCGCGTTGAAGGCCGCTCCAGTCACCCGTGTGTCCTCCAAAACCGCGGTCTGCGTCGAATTGCGCCACCACTACGCGCTGCGGTCATCGGCCATCAACGTCATGTCCCGTCTGCCGTCGTGGAGCTTGACCGTGTTTCACGGCCTGACCAACAGTCGGTTTGCGTACAGCGTGCTGCTGGACATGCCGGACGTCAACATACAGCAGCTGCCGTACAAGTCGCTGACTGCTGCACAGTACAGCGACCTCATTGCGTCGCCCGCGTTCTGGGCTCGCATCAACGCAGACACCGTGTTTCTGTTCAGTGCAGGCACCGTGCTGACGGGGTCGGTGGACGACCTGCTGGCTGTGCCGGGCGTCGTGGCGGCCAGTGAGCGACCCGAGGAGACGGTGGACCTGGGTCGGCCGGGGGCGGACGGTGGCGTGCACGCGGCTTGCTTGGTGGACGTGAAGAAAGCACAGTCCACAACTGGCGGCGGCGGTGGGGCACGCGCGGCCGCGCCTGCCGCTTGCTCCGTCTCGGCCGACGGGGTGTGCTACGGTCGGGCCACGCGGTCTGCTGTCGCCATCACCGCCACTGCTCGGTTTGACGATGATGCAAGACTAAAAAGCATGCTTGGCGCTGCGTTTGGCGTGCCCGAGGACGTATCCGATGCACTGCCCGATGGACGGGCAAACGCACGGCAAGACCCTCTGCTATGGACCATCTACGCGCCGTCTGCGAGGGCACCCCTGACCGCTGCCCTGTACACGCCGTTTGACATCATCTACGGCGGTGGCGAGAGCTACCTTTTGCAGAGCGCCGCCTCGTTGCAGTCGTTTGGCTACGCCGTCGACATCATCGTCCACCCCGAAAACCTGGCCAAAACCGTGGACGACGTCATGCGCACCGCTCAAGGTCTGCGCGTCGGTCTGCAACGACGCAACCTGCGCATTCTGCACGTTCCTCACGCGGGTGACACGCTGGCGATGGCGCCGCTGAGTTACTCTGTGTTTTTGTCGATGGGCAACGAGAAAGCGCCCAAGCTGCGCGGCATCGGCCTGGTCAACTTTTACGTGTGCCAGTTTCCGTTTGATCTGAGCAGGCCGCCCATCTCCACCCGCACTCGCACGCTGGCCACCTATGACTACGTACTGGTCTACTCGCACTATGTGTACACGCACTACGCCAAGTTTGCGTCGACCCTGTTCGAGTCGATGGTGGACGCCGACCTCCTCATTCCGCATGTCGAGCTGCTGCCTCCGGCTGTGCAACCTTTCGAGGCGGTGCAGGCCGCGTCCGCGCCGCGCAAGCACATTGCGCTGCTGGGTCGCATCTTTTTGGCCAGGCAGGGCAAGGGTCAGCACGTGGCCATCGCCGCTTTCAAAGCGCTGCAGGGGCGCATCCCCGGCGACGTGCGCCTGCTGCTGATCGGCAACGTGGTGCCCGGCCACGAGGCGTACCTGGACCAGCTGCGCCGCAAAGCCGCCGGGCTCAACGTCGACATCATCACCGGCCAGTCGCAGGAGCGCGTGCTGCAGCTGATGCAGTCGTCCCTGGTGCAGTGGCACATGACGGGGGCCGACCTCATCGTGCCTGACCCCGCCTCGTACGAACACTTTGGCATGGCCATTGTGGAGGGCATGTCGCTGGGTTGTCTGCCCGTCGTCCTCAAACACGGGGGCGGCGTCGACATAGTCCGAGACGGCGTCAACGGGTACCTGGCTGCCGATGTCGACGAGATCGTCGACAAAACGGCGGCAGCGTACGCATTGCCCGCTACCGAGCTGCGCAAGATGACGGAGGCAGGCCGGTCCCAGGCCGACGTGTTTTCGCCGTCTCAGTTTTCGCGCAAGTTCGAGATCATGCTGCGCCGTGGCCTGCTCACCCGTCCCTTGAAGCACGCCATTCGGCAGGGCGCCCCCGCCATGAGGGCGCGCACGCCGCTGGCCGTGTCCCGGTCCACCACCAACCTGGCCGTCCTGGTGGAGCCACGCCAACACTATGCGCTGCGCTTTTGCACGCTCAACGTCATGACCCACCTGCCCCGGTCGGTGTGGGGCCTGCACGTTTTTCACGGCACCACCAACGGCCGCTTTGTGCGCTCCGTGCTGGCCGACGTGGACGGCGTGCGCTACACTCGCGTGCCTGTGGGCGTGATGACGATTCCGCTGTACAACGACCTGCTGAAGAGTGCGTCCTTTTGGACGGCCATGCGCGCCGACAACGTGCTCCTGTTTCAAACAGACAGCCTGCTGCTGGGCACCAACATCGGCGACTTTGTGGGGCGCTACGACTACGTCGGCGCGCCCTGGCACCAAGAGAACGACCAGTGGTCGACCATGCGGGACACGCTCGGTCCGCAAGGCGTGGGCAACGGCGGCCTGTCGCTGCGCACGACTGCGAGCGCGCTCGACATCATTCGGCGGCACGGCGCGGCAACAAACGACACCGAAAACGAGGACGTTTTTTTTGTTAAGCACGCACTCACCGACGGCCACCGGCTGGCGCAGAGGCAGACAGCATACGGGTTTTGCCTGGAGGTGCCGTGCGCGGAGCTGGACCCGGTGGGCGAGCCGCTTGCTGTGCATGCGGCGTGGTACTACAACAACGAAGACAGGGTGGCGGCTTTGCTGGACAAGGCGATTTAGACATCGTTTTTTT
>Ga0315274_10009213_pt1 | contig 14291 bp, 12 predicted proteins | sample YL17G02_20_MG_FD_203700 | JGI IMG/M metagenome (GOLD analysis project Ga0315274, IMG submission 203700) | Sediment microbial communities from Yellowstone Lake, YNP, Wyoming, USA - YL17G02_20 | ecosystem: Environmental > Aquatic > Freshwater > Lake > Sediment | place: USA: Wyoming | collected... | reverse complement strand
CCGAGCAGACACAGACCAAGGCCCATTGGTATCTGGGGACAGCGGATGCCGTGCGCCGGCAGATAGGTCACCTCTTGAGCCGAGATCCGGAGGACGTGCTCATCATGGCGGGCGATCACCTCTACCGGATGGACTATAGCGGGCTCATCCGGTTTCATCGGGAGAGACAGGCCGATGTCACTCTCGCCGTTCTACCTGTCTCGGCGGCAGATGCTCATCGCTTCGGTCTCCTCAAAACCACCGACGAGGGACGCATCGTCGCTTTCCAAGAGAAACCCCAGGGGACAGAGGCCCTCGAGAGTCTGATGAGTCGTCACGGGGATGCGCGACCCTATCTGGCCTCGATGGGCGTCTACCTGTTCAGGATGGAGGCGTTGAAACGTCTGCTGGCCGAATGCGAGGGCGATGACTTTGGCCAGCACATCATCCCGGCCGCCATTGATACGGTGCGAGTCTACGGGTTCCCATTCGAGGGCTACTGGGAAGACATCGGCACCATTTCCGCTTTCTATGAGGCCAACCTGGCGCTGACCCGACCCAACCCGCCTTTGGACCTGTACGATCCTGACCACGCCCTCTATGCCCGCTCTCACAACATGCCTCCGTCACGGATAGACGGCTGCCGGCTGCAAGGGGTCGTGGTGGCAGATGGATGTCGGCTCTACGACACGGACATCGAGGAATGCGTTATTGGCTTGCGCAGCGTGGTACAGTCTGAGGCCTGGCTGCGTCGTGTGGTGATGATGGGAGCCGACTCTTACGAGACGGAGGGCCAGAAAGCGGAAAATCATCGCCTGGGACACCTCACGTGGGCATTGGCCAGGATACTCACATCGAACGGGCGATTATCGACCAGAACGCCCGCATCGGCCAGGGGTCACTATCCGCTCCCACGAAGGCGAGGAGGACCAGGATGGGGAACACGATGTCATCCGTGACGGCATTGTCGTGATTCCCAAGGGTGCAGTGATACCCGACGGAACGACTATCTGACACAGGGTCTACTTGTCGCCCATCTGGGCATTGAGCATTTGACAAGAAAGCAGTTCCGGGTATAATCTGGAACTGTTCTGGGGGCGTGGTGTAGTGGTTTAACATGTCGGCCTGTCAAGCCGAAGATCGCGGGTTCAAATCCCGTCGCTCCCGCTGTGACATATTGGATCTGGCCCTCGAGAGAGGGCCATTTTCATTGGACGGTGCGCCGCAGGAGAGGGCTGCACGCTTTTCAGCCTTTGCTGCACAAGCATCGCTCGTGCGAGGGCAGGTTGCACGAGCGATTTCCGTTTCAGCCTTCTGAGTCCCAGATCTATGCACCAGCAGGTCCAGCCGAACCGCTATCGCAGGGAGCTGAGGTCCTTAGGTTGCGCTTACGCGCTCTCAGTGACGGCTGTGCAAGGTTGATTCACTGCCCGGCCGAGCGGCTGGGCCGGAGACGCCTCAGGGCCGCCGAGAATAGCGCGGGAGCCATCAGAACGACAAACCACGCGGCCCAGCCTACCACACTGTCGGCCAGCCCATGCCAGTAATAAGCCCTCACAGTCGCGCCCAGCGCCACACTCACGACCATGCTGCCCAGCAGGGCAGCGACCCGGCCTGCTCTGCTGGAGATGCGCATGTAGGCTATTGCACCAACCACCAGTACTGCTGTGCATACGGATTGCCAGGCTGCCCTCGGTCCGGGTATCTCGTCAAAGAGGTTGAGGAACTCTACTATACCGAGGACGGCAAATACGGACAGCGTCCAGTCTTGCTGCCACCCGTGCCAGAGCGCGCGCAGGGGCTTTAGCGATGGGCGCAGCAGGATGGCGAGCAGCAACGTGACCAACAGAGGCCCCCAAAAGCGCCACAGGTATGGGGGGTGCAGGCCGAAGCTACCCAGGCTCGGGACGAGAAGAACCAGCAGCCATCCCAGGTATGGGTACGACCAGCGCGGGAAATCCTTCAGCCAGGCGGCCAGAAGCCCTCCCAACAGGAGCAGATAAAAGACAATCGGCATCGCCGCAATCCGCAAGGCATCGGCCCACAAGAGGCGAAACAGGACGTCCAGGTGAATCGCACCGAGGAGGCGGCGGGCCACCCCGGCCATGGCAAAGAGACAGACAAACCCGACGAGCGGCAGCGTTGCCGCCAGGACCGCGCCCCAGGAGCTCCGGTCATCCGGCGCAGCACTTGAACTGTAAGTCTTCATGCTAGAGAGCCTCCTTTCCCTTTGGTAAGCGAGCAGCCACAGTGCGGGCAAGGCGCGCAGTTCCTTAATGAACGTCCAAAACACCTCCCTGTTTCCACAGGACCGGGCTTCTCGCACTCGCGCTGTTAAGACTTGCATCATCTCCTCAGCGAACTCTTCTCTGAAGCCTTGCGGCAGCCAGGCCAGCAAACAGGAATAGAGACCCACCAACCGCTTTTCCACAGGACTTAGCCTCCTGACTGTGCCAGGCGTCGTTGGGCAGCAGCCACCAGGCTGTGCAGGCGCTCCATTTCGGCCTCCAGCCTCCGACGCCCACGGCGGCTGAGGCTGTAGAACTTGCGCAGCCTGCCGGTCTCCTCGGTGCCTACCTCTTCCACCCGCTCGATCAGGCCCTGGTCGAGGAGCCGACTGAGCACTCCGTATAGCGTCCCGGTGCTGAGCACAACCCGACCCTGGCTAACCTCCTTCACATCCTTGAGAATGGCATAGCCGTGCCTCGGCTCCACCGCCATGCTGACCAGGATGTAGAAGGTGGCCTCGGTCAGAGGCGAGCGGTCCTCAAAAGGTTCAGGCATGCGTGTCTCCTTGGGCTGTAGATGCACAGAGCCATAATGATAGGTCGTAGCACGACATATCGAGTCTCGCCATATTGTACCCGATTCTCGTCAGGATGTCAAATCACGGGCGGAGCAGGCGAGCATGGTCCTCTCACAAGCTCACCCTCATGGCCCACAGCCCCAAGCACTACCCGGAGCTCGGCCGCCTCGTCGCCCAGGCCGGCAGCCTGCTGGTGGAACGAGCTGATGGCCACCTATGGCGTCAAGTTCATGGAAGGCCTGATCCTCTTGGGCACCCGCCGCATGCACGTCAATGGCGAAGGTGCAGGCTCTGATGGGCTATCTCGAGAAGGGCCTGTCGAGCGAGGACAAGCAGGAGCTGCTGGGCCTGATGGAGGATTATCGCAGTGAGCTGGTGCCGCAGGAGGGTGTTTTCCAGCATCAACTCCGACTTGCTGCGCACCAGGTCCAGGGCTGCACTCGGGATAGGCGCGTGGTTCTCCGGCTTGGTCCACCGGCGGAGGGACTGTGTGAGAATCTCACAAAGGGAACCAAGGATCTGTCGCATGAAGGCAAAGAGTGAGCAGTTCATGGCCTGCCTTTCCAGTTACGGTTTGCAGCCCATGATTGTAGCACAAAACGAGGTGACTGGACACAGATCTGGGGCGGATGAACATTTCCGGCCAGCACGCCCCTGGCAGATCATCTTGAGACATCTCTTGCCCTCGACTATTAGCTACCTGATCGTGCACATGACCCTATCTATCCCCAGCATGATCATCGGCGAGACGTCGTTGAGTCTCCTGGGCTTGGGCTTGCGCCCACCGGTGGTGAGCTGGGGTGTCCTGATGCAGCGAGCGCAGAACGTGGGCACGGCCAACTCTTCCGTGGCTGATGTGGCCGAGCATGTTCGTGATCGTGACCGTTCTCTCGTTCAATTTCATGGGCGATGGCCTGCGAGACGCCGCCGATCCCTACGTCGCGCGAGTTGCACCACGGCAGGCGGGGTAGTATAATAGGTCTTGTGTAAAGAGTAGGAGCCGGGTATCCTTGAGTAGTCGCCAAACTACGCAAAGGAGGATACCGTGCTATCATTCTACAGAAGGAGTGCACGTATGAGCGAAAATCCAACAAGGACCACGCGGAACCCGGACGACCTGATTGTCATCGCTGGCGCGGGCGGATTCATCGCCGGCGCGCTGACCCGCCACTTGCACGATCAGGGTTTTTCCCGCATCCGTGCAATCGACAAAAAGCCCCTGCCCCAGTGGTACCAGTGGGTGCCCGGCGTCGAGAGCCTGTGCATGGACCTGAGCTACCGCGACAACTGCGTCCGGGCCTGCGAGGGCGCGGTCGAGGTCTACAACCTGGCCGCCGACATGGGTGGCATGGGCTTTATCGAGCGCTTTCGGATAGAGTGCCTGCGCAGCATCCTGGTCAACACACACATGATCGAGGCCGCCTACCGCGCCGGGGCAGGCCGCTACTTTTTCTCCTCCTCGGCCTGCGCCTACAACACCGAGCTGCAAAAGGACCCCAACGCCCGGGCGCTCAAAGAGTCGGACGCCTACCCGGCGATGGCCGAGCGGGGCTATGGCTGGGAAAAGCTCATGTCAGAGATGTTCTGCCAGGAGTACTGGGCCGAGCGTGGGCTCAAGACCGCCATCGCCCGCTTTCACAATGTCTACGGCCCCTATGGCACCTGGGATGGCGGACGCGAAAAGGCTCCGGCCGCCCTGTGTCGCAAGGTGATCGAGGCCAGGGACAGCGGCAAGTACGAGATCGACATCTGGGGCGACGGCAGCCAGACCCGCAGTTTCATGTACATCGACGACTGCGTCCAGGGCATCGACATGATCATGCACTGCGACGACCTGATCGCCACGCCGATCAATCTCGGCTCCAGCGTCCTGATCTCGATCAACGACCTGGTCAGCCTGATCGAGGAGATTGGCGGTGCCAAGCTCGAACGCCACTACCTCCTCGATGCGCCCACGGGCGTGGCCGGGCGCAACAGCGACAACACGTTCATCAAGCATGTGCTGAACTGGGAGCCGAGCACGCCGCTGCGCGAGGGCATGGCCAAGACCTACGCCTGGATCGAGGGACAGTACGCGGACAGGAAGACCGGCAAGCCGACGCCCGCGGACGACGTCCCTATGTTCTCGGAGCACTGACCACCAGGCGGTGTCTATGAGCCCAAAAGCACCCATCGACATCAGCGACGTCATCGGCAAGATCCCCTACCGCATGGCCTTTGCCGGGGGATGGATCGATCAGCCCTTTGTCTCCAGGCTCAACCCCACGCCCCCCGGCTCGATGGTCGTGGTGGCCATTGAGCCGCTGTGCCGCTTTATGGACCGCTGCGGCATGGGGACCAGCACCCGCAAGGTGGCTATGGAGCTCTGGAACAGGGGACTGCCCGATAGGGACCCCACAGAACTGGTCCGCGAGTTGTACGAACAAGAGAACAGGGACCAGGCCGAACCCTCGGGATCGCAGGACATGGCCGGCCTCATCTATCCGGGCGTCAACCGCCTCGACTATGACTATGCGTACCAGGGGGGATACTATCCCGCCCACGTCGAGTCCAACCACGACCCCCGGGTTGCACACTGGTTGGAGCGGGTGATCCACATGGTGCCCGTCGCCCAGCGCCCACCCGGATACAATCCCCTGGACATCCAGAACCTGGATCCGAAATGGATCCGCCGGCTCGGCCAGTCGGGAAAGGACTGCTACCACGCCATCGTCGCCCGGGACATTAAGGGCCTGGGCGCTTCGATGAACGAGTGCATGGCCTGCTGGGAGGCCATTCTGCCGCACACGGTCCGGCACCCGACGATCACCGTGGACCTGATGGCCATTTTGGGCTACTACCAGGCGCGCTACAGCGGGGCCATGTACTCGGGCTGCGGTGGGGGCTACATCTATGTCGTTTCCGAGGAGCCGGTGCCCGGGTCCTTCCGGGTCAAGGTGCGGTTTGCACAAGGAGCAGGGTGACATGGGAACGGTCGTCGTGACCGGCAGCCTGGACGACCTGAGATCGCGCCACGTCCGCTTCTTGGAAGAGGCGAGCAAGCTGGGAGATCTCCACGTACTGCTGTGGTCCGACGAGGTGGTGCGCTCCCTGGAGGACCAGGACCCCAAGTTTCCGCAGGAGGAGCGCGCCTACTTGGTGGGGGCAATGCGCTACGTCAGCCGGGTGACGGTGGTGGACGGGCCCGTCGACCGGGACGCCATCCCGCAGGTCGATGGGCTGCAGCCAGAGACCTGGGTGGTGAGCCAGGAGGACGACAACGCGCGCAAGCGAGCCTACTGCGCATCCCATGGCCTGGCCTATCGCGTCCTGCGCCCGCAGGACGTGGCAGGGTTTCCGGCGCCGCCGCACGAGGCCTACCGCGAGCCGTCCTCGCGGGAAAAGGTGATCGTCACCGGTTGCTACGACTGGCTGCACTCGGGTCACATCCGCTTCTTCGAGGAGACATCGGCCCTGGGCGACCTCTATGTCGTCGTTGGGCATGACGAGAACGTGCGCCTGCTCAAGGGAGAGGGCCACCCCATGTTCTCGCACGACGAACGGCGGTACATGGTGCAGGCCGTTCGCTTTGTCACGCAGGCCGTGATCTCCAGCGGGCAAGGGTGGATGGATGCGGCACCCGAGATCGAGCGCATCCGGCCGGACATCTATGCTGTGAACCAGGAAGGCGACAAGCCGGAGAAGAGGCAGTTTTGCGCCGAGCACGGCCTGGAGTACGTGGTGCTGGAACGGACGCCAAAGGAAGGACTTGCGCGCCGGGAGAGCAGCAGGTTGCGGGGCTTCTGAGATCGCCGTGCACTGCACCCAGTCCTAATCTGTGCTGGCCGAAAATGAGCATCCGCCCAGCGATCGCGCTCTGGAACTGCCAACTGTCTTGGACTGCTTCATAGGCGGGTGAGACGCTAGTGCCTTTACCCCTTGTGCCGTTCCTGTTTGCGCCGGCGACCTGGAGCCGCTGAACTGGGTTTGTGCAGGCAGTGCGGGGGGTGGCGCATCTGCGCCGCGGCCTCGATGAAGACGGGCACGGCAACCGGCTGCAACAGAAGCCCTTTCCCGGACAGCTCCAGGCAAACCTGGAGCATCTCTCGCCCGTCCTCTGATTTGCCCGGCCTCACGGACATAGACTCCAGGCGGCGGCCAACCTTATCCCGGCGAGACCTCTCCAGGTCCAGGTATTCCAACGGCGTGCCGCAGCAAAAGCAGAGCATCGGCAGCTCGTGGCCGCTCTCGAAAACATAGTACACCGTTCCTTCACTCTTCAGCATGTCCACGATGCGTTGGCCGCCGATGCAGCGGTCCAGGTACTCGGCCACGCACTCCCAGCGGCCGGCGATCCTGACCTTGGGGAATCCATCCTTGGTACAGAGTCGAGCACGGCTTTCCATCACTGCTCCTGTTGGTCGTGGTTTCTCGCCGGATCCTGGGCTGCCGGCAGTCTGTCCGTCCCTGTGCTTCCTCATAGCGCCGCCGCACTTCAGGGGTGCTTGCTCGACCTTCTGGAGGAACATCAGGGCGAACCCGTTCAGGTCACGCATGGAATAGGTGAGCATTGCTGCCCATCGCACCATACTTGGTGGAGTGCTAGGAGCCAACGGGAGGCAACCCCAGTTCTCGCCGCAGGTCCACCACGTCAAGATAGGGTCTGCCGTCTTGACGCTTCTGCTCCTCAATGTATTCCAGAACCTTGAACAGCTCGTCGATCTGTTCCCGCATGGCCGGGTCGCGGGCTGCTTCGCGGGGAGACTTGTCACCCAGCCCGGGCACCGGGGTGTTGAGCCACTCGTCGCGCTGCGTCTCCAACACCCGGCGCATAATGGCGGAGTCGATTTCCGAAGAGATGTCACGCGCAGGAGAAGGCTCCGCCGACTCGATCATGTCCTCCAGGTCTTGGTACGTGTCACCCAAGTGGAGGAGCAAGCGACCCACGATCTTGCTCAGGAGCGCTTTGCCTGCCTTTAGCCGCTCCTTTGAGAGGCAGCTCAGCTCCAGCCTACCGGCCCACAGCCGAACATCTCCCAGCGATCGGCAGGACAACTCGCCAGACACTGACATCCACTCGGTTTTGAGCACCATCCCTTCTGTTACCGGGACCTCTGGCACGCGGGAGCGGCCTCTGAGCAGCCAGACGTAGGCTAGCGCCGTACCGTCTTCGTCGGCCGGCCCGGCATAGGCAAACTCTTCCGCCTGATCCAGCCGCTCTTCGACAGCCCGGGGATCGGTTACGGCATAGCGGGCCGTGCAGGGCGCGACTGGATGGCCTTCCGGAGTGTAGACGACTGGGAGCGGCGCGTTGACGATCTCGGTCTGGCGACGAATCAGATCGAGGCTGTGATCTCGGTAAAAGTCATTGAGGGACGCCTGCGGATGCTGCGCCTGGTACCTGTTCCACAGCCCTCGGGCAAACTCGAGCAACGCCGGTTTCTGCAATGGCGACAAGGGGATCATGGACCCGGTAAAGTGCAGCCGCCCTTCCGTGAGCAAAGGCCGGGCCATGAAGACCTGCCACCTGTGCAGGGCATAGGAGGCCGAGATGTCACTCACTTGTAGCGTCTCGCCGCCGAGCAGATCCTGCACCGTCACGCGGAGACCTGGTTCGACCTCCTGGACCTCGAACAGCCGATAGCGATTGATGCGCCGCCAGTCGTCGAGCATCTGCCGCTGGGCTGTAGGGAGCTGAGGCCCTATATCGCGGGCAAAGAGGTCGATGACGCGCTCTCCTTCGGAGGTGACATAGTCGTGGACGTACCATTCCTGCAAGTCGGGTATCCGTTTCTCGTCGAGAACAAGTATGTCATCCTGCAACGCGTCTTTGCCATGGTAGAGGCGGATAGCCCGATCTACGTCAGCTCGGAAGCGCTGCTGGTAGGCAAAGTCTTGTATGCGCTCTCGCAAGACCCGCGCGTTCCGACTGGCCGGCGGAGCTACTTGACGGGGTGGCGGCGTTGCCTGGCTGCCTGGCCTGCGCTGGCTTACCGAACTCTGCCGTTTTCGTGCTGTTCGTCGCTTTTCTGCCATATAACCCTCCACAGCAGATTGCAGATGCGATTGGCGAAAGCCGGAGCCTGGGCAACTCTGGCTCTGGCCGATCATGGCACTCACTCGCCCAGCGGCTCAAGCCCGGCGGCCATCATGTATCCCCTGGCGCGCTCTGTCTTGGGATATCGACGGTTATTCGGCGGTTTTTGGTTCACACTGTGGGCCGCCGCCTGCTCACGTCGCCACCGCACTTGGCTCGGCCGGGGTCAGATAGCCCAGGGCGGAATGGATCCGCTTGTGCGAGTATACGTCATCCAGGAATCGGCCCACCGCGTTCCAACTGCAGGTCGAGGATCAGCAGGTCGGGCCGGTGCCGGGCGCTGCCGCCGGAGCTACGCCGCTCGTGCGGGTTCAGCGGCCTTTTCCTGCGCACGGATCTGCTCATATACCTGTTGAAGCAGACTCTGACCGACGAGGTGCTGGAACTCGCCATCGTTCAGAAAGCGCGCCGTGATCTCTTCGTTCTGCTCCATGCGGTCGATGAACAGCCCTTCCAGCGCCCGCAAAAAGACGTAGCCAAAGTTTTCCATGGTGTTGGCCAGGGCCACCTGGCGCAGGTCCGAATCGGCCAGGGCGTCCTCGCGGATCGAGTCAAAGAAGAGCTGATCGGCCGCTCTGAACTCGGTGCCAAACCGCTCGTTCAATATCTGGATGAGCTGCGACAGCTCAATCTGGATCTCCGGCTCGAGCCCTGTGCCCACCTCGCTGGGGCCATAGAGCGGGGCCACCTTTCCTTCCTGCAGAAGGAGCTGCTCCTCCGCGATCTTTTGCAGGCGGTAGTATTGCAGGGCCACCTGGTCGTCGAGGTGAAGCACGGACCCGGTGCGGCGCGGGAGCTTGGTCAGCAGAAAGCGGACGTAGGCGTACAGCTTTTCCAGGTCAGGATCCTGAAAGGGGATCACCTGCGCCAGGAAGGCGTACAGATTGCGGTAGGCCACCAGCACCTTGCGGAACTCTTCCTGCTTTTCCCGGTCGAGCCCCTTGAAGCGGGCCACTGCCGGGTCCAGGCAGGCATTCATCTTGGCGTGATCGCCACCTGACTGGCGCGCCTTGGGCTTGAAGAACACCCGGGCAAACTCCTCCACCTCGGCCTTGTAGTACACCTGGTAGCCGTCCAGCCGGGCCTGAAGGTCGTAGAGCTGGCGCGGGTCGGCCTGCTCGGCGATGCAGGTCTCTTCGTAGTAGGGCTGGAATGAGTCCAGGATCTCCTGGGTTTCATTCACAAAGTCCAGGACAAAGGTGTCCTCTTTGCCGGGGTGGGTGCGGTTCAGGCGCGACAGCGTCTGCACCGCCTGGATGCCGGACAGTCGCTTGTCCACATACATGGTATGCAGCAGCGGCTGGTCAAAGCCGGTCTGGAACTTTTCTGCCACCACCAGGATCTGATACTCGTCGCTGGCGAACTTGCCCGGAAGCTCCTTCTCCTTGATGCCGCCGTTCATCGCCACTTCGGTGTATTGCACGTCGGGCAGGTCAGGGTCATCCACTGTGCCGGAAAAGGCGACCAGCACCTTGATGCCGGGATAGCCCTTCTCTGCGATGTACTTGTCCAGCGCCTGCCGGTAGCGCACGGCGTGCAGCCGGCTGGGGGTGACCACCATCGCCTTGGCCTTGCCGCCGATGCGGGGCCGCGTGAACTGGTGATAGTGCTCGACGATCACTTCGGTCTTTTGGGCGATGTTGTGTGGGTGCAGGCTCATGAAGCGCGCCAGGGCGCGCGCCGCCTGGCGCTTGTCCACCTGGGGGTCGTCCTCGACCGACTTGAGCAGGCGGAAATAGGTCCGGTAGGTGGTATAGTGCTGGAGGACGTCCAGAATAAAGCCTTCCTCGATGGCCTGGCGCATGCTGTACAGGTGAAAGGGCACCGGCTTGCCGTCGGGGCCAGGTCGGCCAAAGACCTCCATCGTCTTGTACTTGGGCGTGGCGGTAAAGGCAAAGAAGCTGATGTTGGGCTGCTGGCCGCGCCGGGCCATGGTGCGCAGGATCTGCTCCTCATAGTCGGGCAGGCCCTCCTCTTGCGCGGCGGCTTGGGCCGCTTCCTGGATCGCCGCTCCGGCCAGCACGCCCTTCAGGTCGGCGGCGGCGGCCTCGCCGCTCTGCGAGCTGTGCGCCTCGTCCACGATCACGGCGTACCTGCGACTGGGCAGGCTGCCGATCTTTTCGGTCACGAACGGGAACTTTTGCAGCGTGGTGACGACGATGGGCGATCCGGCCGCCAGCGCCTCGGCCAGTTGCGCCGAATCCTCGTCGATCTTGACCACCACGCCCTGCTTGTGCTCGAACTGGTAGATGGTATTCTGCAACTGCTGGTCGAGCACCAGTCGGTCGGTGACTACCACCACCGAGTCAAACACCTTCTGGTCGTGCTCGTTGTGCAGCGAGGCCAGCCGGTGCGCCAGCCAGGCGATGGAGTTGCTCTTGCCGCTGCCGGCCGAGTGCTCCACCAGATAGTTGTGGCCCACGCCGCAGGCGCGCGCGTCGGCCACCAGCTTGCGCACGGCGTCGAGCTGGTGGTAGCGGGGAAAGATCATCTTTTCCTTGCGCACCAGCGTGCCGCCCAGCCGCTTCTCTTCCACCTCGAGGTGAATCAAGCGCGCCAGGATGTCGAGCAGGCTGTCGCGCTGCCAGACCTGTTCCCACAGGTATCCGGTCTTGTAGCCGGCGGGGTTCTCCGGGTTGCCGGCGCCCATGCCGTCGCCCAGGTTAAGAGGCAGGAACTGGGTGGACTTGCCGGCCAGCCGGGTCGTCATGTGCACTTCGTCGGGGTCGACGGCGAAATGCACCAGCGTGCGCTTTTTGAACCGAAAGACCAGGTCATTGGGGTCGCGGTCGTCCTGGTACTGGGCCACGGCGTTGTGCCACGTCTGGCCGGTCATGGGGTTCTTGAGCTCGGCGCTGGCGATGGGCAGCCCGTTGAGGCTGAGCACCAGGTCCAGGGTGCTGTTGTGCTTGGGGCTGTAGTGGAGCTGCCGGGTGAGCGTCAGGCGGTTGGCGGCGTACAGCCGCTGCGTCTCGGGGTTCAGGCCGCTGGCCGGGGCAAAGTAGGCGGCGCGGAACGTCTTGCCAAAGCACTTGAAGCCATGGCGCAGCACCTTCAGGCACCCCTCGTGCTCCGAGTCCAGCGCGCGGCACAGGTCGTCGAGCAGGGTCTCGGCGGCCTTGTCCTTCTGCAGGCTCTGCAGGTAGGCCCACTCCTTGGGTTGGGTCTCTTGCACGAAAGCCAGGACACGCCGGGGTCCAGGCCGTGCTCCCGGTCAAAGGCGTCTGGGTCGCCCCGGGTGTAGCCGCCGTAGCGCAGCAGGTGGCTCTCGATGGCGGATTCGAATGCAGATTCGGCATAGCGGTCTTTCATGTGCGTCCCCCTTGGAAGGCCGGGTTCTCGCGATCCAGGTCCCATTGGGCAGGGTTGTCGTCGATATATTGGCGGATACGAGCCAGTTCCGCCTCGTTGCGGATGATGTGTTCGTAGTAGTTCCGTTGCCACAACCGGCCCGGAAATGGCAGCCACGCGCTGTCTGCGACACCGTGCCGGTACTGTGCCGTGGTGAACGATTTGAACCTGTGCACCGCGTCCGGGAGACCGGGACAATCACGGGGATCGGGGCACCCACAGGGGTCTGGCGCGGCGTCTGTAGGGGCAGGCCCCCGTGCCTGCCCGGTGCCCGCGGGCAAACCGGTGGAACCGACAGGATCGGGGCACCCACGGGGGGGTGCCCCTACGGGATCGCCTGTCAACACGATGATTCCGTGGACATGGTTGGGCATTGCGACGAACGCATCGACGTCGACGCCGGGGTAATGGTCGGGCAATTCATCCCACACCGCCTGGACCATCCGCCCCGCGTCGTTCAGACGCATCGCGCCGTCCACGATCTCCCCGAACAGGCATTCCCGGTCCTGGGTGCAGACCGTCACGAAATACGCGCCGGCCTGGGCATAGTCATAGCCCTGCAGGCGGATGGATCGGCGGTGATGCCGCCGGGGATCAAAACCCATCGCCCCCCTCCTGGCGCACGTCGATCTTGCCGGTCACCGCGGCGGAAATGAGGGCGGTCCGGTACTCGCGAAGGGTTTCGATGGAGCCCTGTACCTTGCCGACCAGCGCATCGATTCGCCCTGCCTCGCGGTCAAGAAAGGCGGCGATGGCGCGTTGTTCGTGAAATGGAGGTAAAGGGATCTGAATGTCTCCTATAGTTTCAGTGTTAAGGTTCAATTGGGTTCCTTGCTTTCCCAAACCTTGATAAAGTCCGCCGCCTGAGAAGAGATAGAAGAGATATTCCCGATGTTGTTCAAGTCCAATGAAATAGACAAAACCGTCATGGATGCAGCACTTGATCTGAGTGATAATTGGTTTTCCCACGGTGGCTGCAATGCTCAAGAAAACCTCGCCGGGTTCCAATGGCACACTTTTACTCTTGCCCAACTTTGAGAGTATTTGTTCAGTCTTGAGCAAGTATTTGGTACTGGCTGTAACATCTGAGATACGAACCCAGGCGTATTCCCCTTCATCGTCAAAGTAAACCGGATCATCAATCGGCCTTGGGGATGCTCCCCGACGCACCTTCGATAGCCGCTTGATTTTCTTCGCTTCCCAATGCGCCGGGATCTTCCCCAGCCACTCGACGCCGGAATCCTTCATCGGCGCGTTGGGGTCGAGGCCCTTGGTGACGGCGTGGCTGATGAGCGCGGCGCGCTTTTCCCGCAAGAGCTCGATCTGGCGCTCCTTCTTGGCGATGAGGGTGTCGATGCGCTCGGTCTCGCGGTCGAGGAAGGCGGCGATGGCGCGCTGCTCGGAGACAGGAGGACGGACTAGCGAGACCGAGGCCAAGGCATCGCGTCCCAATTCCTGAAACGTCGAACCGCAGCCATGCGATTGAAGCTCTGCGCGACCCGCCAACAACTGATAGTAGAAGTAGCGATCGCTGTCGTTCTTGCGGAACACGAGTGCTTTGCAGCCTTGGTTGGTGCACAAATCTATCCCAGCGATTGCCAAGTGGCCGATTGGTGCGCGCGTGGAGAGCACCAAGCTGCCGCCGGAGACCATTGTAGTACCGCAGCTCTGGTAACCTTCCTGCGTAATGGATCGCTCGGTCGAGGTAATAGTATCGGCTCGCAACTTACCGAGGTCACTCGGGGTCACCCACGGTATCTCCCCATCCCAATGCTCAGGTACCCCGCTGCTGGGTGTCGAACCGCTAATAATGCTGAGCACCCACTTCAGGCGCTGGATTTCCCAGTGCTTTGGGATCTGGCCCAGCCAGTTGGTACCGGAATCCTTGTACTTTGGGTACGGCCGCCAGTTCACTTCGCCACCTCGGCAAGCAGATTGTCCGGGTTCCAGATGCGTTCGGCCGGTCGCCCTGAATGCAAGGGCAGGCACGGGGGCCTGCCCCTACCGGGTGCGCCCTGGTCGTAGGGGCAACCCCCCGTGGTTGTCCCCAGGTCGGTCCGGCGGGGCCCGGTCATTCGA
>Ga0315274_10009211_pt1 | contig 14292 bp, 11 predicted proteins | sample YL17G02_20_MG_FD_203700 | JGI IMG/M metagenome (GOLD analysis project Ga0315274, IMG submission 203700) | Sediment microbial communities from Yellowstone Lake, YNP, Wyoming, USA - YL17G02_20 | ecosystem: Environmental > Aquatic > Freshwater > Lake > Sediment | place: USA: Wyoming | collected... | reverse complement strand
GCCCCCTCGCCGAAGGCGAGGGCGGGAAACCCCGGCGAATCGCAGAGCAACAAGCCATAGGTAAAGCAATAGGCAGCTGAAGATGGCTGCCATGATCATTATAGGGGTTTCCCGTCGGCCCGGAACGGGCCGCGCGGCCCAAATAAGGCGCGAGGGCTAAAGTCGCTTTAACGCCTCATCGGTGAGAAATGCCCGGTAATGAAAACCGCCGATTTTCGATTTGCGCATCGTTTCCTGGAATTTTGGGATTTCATCGAGCGTTACCAATCGCGCCTCGCGGATTTCCTTTTTGTCACGGTGCCCGATTTCACCGGCGACATGTCGGGCCTTGAACACATGCGTGGTCCAGTCGATATGGCCATTGGATGATTGGAAACGAACCTTTATTCTAAGGATATATTTCTCAAGCTCGATATCAACCCCGGTTTCCTCGAGCGCCTCGCGCTTGGCGCCATCGATAAAATCCTCACCTTTATGAATGCCGCCCGATGGCGCCCGAAAGAGGCCGGGGGGATAGGAATGCTTGGCGATAAATATGAACCCGTCACCTTTGGCGATAAATAACGTAATGTCGTGGGCCCGTTCGCGAGCCATACTCCGCCGGATCATCGCAAATTCGTTCAGGTCGACCTGCTGCGTATGAGCAAGTTCGTCTGGTACGCCATATTTCTCTTCGATCCGGGTAATCAGGTTCGATGTGTAGCTCACAGGGCTTCCAATTCGTCTTTGAGAAGCTGTTTTTCGTAGAGGCCGGCATAATGGCCGCCCAGGTTCAGCAGGTCGGCGTGACGCCCCTTCTCGATAACTTTGCCATGTGACATAACGAGTATCAGGTCGGCATTCTTCACGGTGGAGATGCGATGCGAGATCATTATAGTTGTGCGGCCCATCAATATTTGCCTGAGATTGGCAAGTATCTCTTCCTCGGTATGTGTGTCCACCGACGAGAAAGCGTCATCGAGGATCAGGATTCGCGGGTCGGCGGCCAGGGCCCGAGCCAGCGCGGCTCTTTGCTTTTGTCCGCCGGAAAGCGTGATTCCCCTCTCGCCCAGGATAGTATCATATTTCAGGGGAAATTCATTTATCTCTGACGCCAGTCCGGCCGCTATGGCCGAGCCGGTTATCGATTCGGGGTTCTGACTTGAATTGCCAAATGCGATATTGCTCTTCAATGTCTCTGAGAATAAGAACGTTTCCTGCATTACAGGCGCGACCTGGGAGCGGATTGTATCGAGGGGATAGTCGTTGATATCGATCCCATCGATAAATAACATGCCCCTCTCCACAGGGTAAGCGCGCATCAGAAGAGATACCAGGGTCGATTTGCCGCTGCCGGTGTCGCCGATGATAGCCACGCGCATTCCGGTTTCGATCTTAACATCGATACCATCCAGGATCGGTACGGAATCATAGGAGAAATGCAGGCCCCGAAATTCGATCTTGCCTTCAATAATCTTCTTCGAAACTTCAGCGGGTCCAACCACAACCGGCTGCGAGTCGAGGATTTCCTTTATCCTCACCAGAGACGCCTTACCGCGCTGGTACAACCCTACAACCCACCCCAGCGCCGCCATGGGCCAGATGAGCATAAGCAGGTAGGCCGAAAATGCCACGAAATCCCCCAGGCTGATGGCGCCGGATGCCACCCCCTTGCCGCCGAACCACAAAACCATGACTATCGACACGCCGCTGAAAAGCACGATCGCAGGAAAAAACATGCCCCATATTTTGACCATCGACATGTTTTTTCGTACGTAATCTATTCCCATGCGCGCAAAATCCTCGATCTCAGCCTGTTCCTGGACATAGGCCTTTACCACTCGGATCCCGGCGAAATTCTCTTGGGCCCGCGTAGTAATATCGGAGTACTGTTCCTGTATTTTCGTATAGCGCCTGTTGACCTCGCGGCCGAGGAAGAACACCAGGAATGTTATGACCGGCATCGGAAGCATGGAAAACAGGGTTAGTTTCGGACTGATTATTATCATCAAAGACAGCGTCAGGGTCAGCGTCACCGCGGTCGAGTAAAAATACATTATACCGGGCCCGATCATGTTTCTGACCGAATCCATGTCATTCGTGGCCCGGGCCATGATATCACCGGTGGGAATCCTGTCGTAATATGGCCTATCGAGTTTCAGAAGATGCGAAAACAGGTCATTCCTGAAATCATACTCGATTTTCCGCGATGCAACGATTAGTGTCTGACGCTGGAAATACCTGAAAATCGCCGAGATCAGAGTGGTGGCCAGCATGGCTCCGGCATATACAGCCAGTCCCCGGATAGTGACGTTTTTCCCGAGCGAGTCGATGGCGTTTTTCAATATCCAGGGGCCTGCGACCATGAATATATTAGACAGCGCCACGGATATAAAGCCGCCTATCCACAGTCTCCTGTATCGTTTCATATAAGGCCAGAGAAGCCATAAAACCGATTTGCGAGATTTAATCATCAGACCTCAAAAAAACCATTATGTCACGGGATGTCAACAGGCTTATACCAACTCGCGTCCCAAGGCACATGTTGCGAAATTTAACATGCCGCTCAACGATATCGCCGCCCCGGCTCAGGTGCCTCATTTCGGGGCCGATATACAAAGATGTTAGTACCCATAAAGGAGGAAAGATGAGACGCAAAACCACATCGCCGAGATCAAGAAAGGCGAAGAGCTACAGGAAATCGACCGGTCGCAAAAGCTCCAGGCGTAAACGCTAAGAAATACGCCCCGGTCATTCCAAAGTGAACGTCCCGCAATTGCCGGGACGTTCTTTTTTTACCCCCTTTTGGTATTGCATAAAGCGGTTGAAAAATCCCACGGGCATGCGTATTATTATCTTGTTTGATAGTGTCAAATAATCCATTTGAAAGGAGTAGGCTTTGAGGTTCATAACCCCGCTCATATTAATTATATTCATTTTTGCCGGTTGCGCCAGAACCTAGGACCTGGCGACCCCCGAGGAGATACATATCAAGAATCTGCGCCGGCTCACTTTCGGCGGCGAGAATGCCGAGGCCTATTTCTCGGGCGATAATCAGAAGCTGATCCTGCAATCCACCCGCGATGGGCATACTTGTGATCAAATTTATGTCCTGGAAATCTCCAGCGGCAAAGCGACAATGGTATCCAACGGGCTGGGAAGAACAACCTGCTCGTTTTTCAATCCCGTCTTAGGCAATATCATTTACAGCTCCACGTATCTGGCCGATACTCTCTGTCCGACGCCCCCCTCAATGGCGCAGGGATATGTCTGGGCGCTTTACCCCGGCTACGACATATTCACGGCTCAGGCCGATGGTTCTCGACTGACAAGGCTGACTTTCGAGCCGGGGTATGATGCCGAGGGGGTGATTTCTCCCGATGGCGGGAAAATAGCGTTTACCTCCACCCGCGATGGCGACCTCGAAATATATGTCATGAATGTCGATGGCACCGACATTGTCCGCGTGACAAACCATCCTGGCTACGATGGTGGCGCCTTTTTCTCTCCCGATGGAAAAACGCTTGTTTTCAGAGCGCAGGTCTTTAAGACCGAGAAAGAGCTTGACGAATACCGGGCGATGTTGTCGCAAAACCTGGTGCGTCCATCGAGCCTGGAGATCTTCACAATCAATGTCGATGGCACCGGGCGCACGCAATTAACAAATAACGGGACCGCCAATTTCGCCCCCTTCTTTCATCCCTCCGGCAAGAAAATTGTCTTTTCCTCAAACCTCGATGACCCCAAGGGGAGAGAGTTCGATATTTACATGATCGATATCGACGGCGGCAACCTGGAGCGGATCACGTTCAGCCCCGAATTCGATGGTTTCCCGATGTTTTCCTACGATGGCAAGCATTTGGCTTTCGCATCGAATAGAAATCACCAGGCCCCGCATGAAACCAATATATTCATCGCCGACTGGGTGGAATAAATGAAAGTGGCCATAACATCCGACCATGCCGGCTATCAGCTGAAACAGGCCCTCATCCCTTTAATAGAAAGCGATGGCCATGAGTTGATCGATCTGGGCGCCAATTCTGATAAGCCTGTCGATTACCCCGATTTCGCCCTGCGAATAGCGCTCGTGATTGCCGGCGGTGATGCCGACCGCGGAATATTCATCTGCGGTTCAGGGGTCGGCGGATGTGTTGCTGTCAACAAAGTCCCAGGTATCCGGGCCGGCCTCTGCCACGACACCTACTCGGCCCATCAGGGGGTAGAGCACGATAACATGAATATCCTCTGCCTCGGCTCGCGTGTCGTTGGAAAGGAATTGGCAGCTGAACTTTGCCGGGCATTCCTGAACGCCGAATTCTCGAACGAGGAACGCCATATAAGGCGCCTTAAGAAAATTGAAGAGATTGAGAGTCGATTTAATAAGCTTCTCGGCGATACCAAGCTCTGAGTCGTTTTAAGCCCCCGCCCGTGGCAGGGGGCCACCGGGGGTCCGTACGGACCCCCGAAAAACCCGGACCATTAATATCAGCGGCGAAAATTATCGCGTCGCCCCTGGCATTTTTAAGTCGATCTGCAATTGGGGTCCGGGTTTTTGTCCTCGCCTTCGGCGAGGCGGCGGCCCCCCAGGGCCGGAAAGGATAGTCCAGCGCTATTGACAACGCTGCCTGCCGCGCTTACTATTAAGGTATGCCCAGGCCCCTGATTCTCGTTTTGCTCCTGACAGGCTTAATTTATTTTAGCGGGATTTGCGATGCCCAACAAATCTACCTGTCGACACAAGACCCCTTAAACGAAAAAATTATCGAACTTCAAGCGCGAGGTTACCTGGGCCAGTTGAGCAGAACCGAAAGGCCCTGGCTGGTAGCTGATATTATTACTTCCATTCTCGACAGCGAATTATCTTTTGATCCCGCGAACAAAGCGGTTGCCGAGGATATTCTGGCTTATCTCCAGCCGATGCGGAGGATCGACTCCGAAATGATCGCCTCGGGTGGAACGGTGGGGCTGGGGATTCGGGCTTTGTCCAGGGAACGACGTGAGGGTTATTTCAATCTTAATAATAAGCTCATCAACCGCGATTTTCGAAACGAGCTGGGATCTGTCTATATGGGGCAATTCTGGGTCTCGCGCCAATCCAAGTGGGGTATTGACACCAGGCTCATATTCGACTCCGATGGCACGCGCTACCCCTGGTACTATGGAACCGCCCATAATGGCAGGATAATCGGGCAATTCGATCACGCTTATCTCAATTTTGTATTTGATCGATTCGATTTTCTTTTTGGACGCCAGCGCCTGAATTGGGGACCCTCGCCGCGAGGCAGCCTCATCCTTGATGACAAATCGCCACCAATGGATTTGCTTCGATACGGCCTTGATCTTACGCCCGTTCGGATTAGCGGCTTCTTCACAAGGCTGGATGATTACCGCGACACATTGGGTGCCTGGAACAGGCGATTCTTTACCGGGCATCGCGTAACAATCATGCCCGGCAAAGGTTGGGAGATTGCCCTGTCGGAGACATATGTCTACGGCGGACCCAACCGTCTTCCGGAACTCTATTACAGTATCCCCTTAGTCCTCTTCTATTGGGAGGCGCAGAATCGCAAACAGGATGACAACGCATTCTGGGGCCTCGATATCTCGTGGGTGAAGAGCCAACTGGGGCATTTTTATGCCCACCTCGTTTTCGATGATATCCAGCGTCAGCATCGCGGGCCGCAGAAATTCGCCCTGCAGTTCGGTACTCATCTTGTGCCGGCCAGGCTCCAGGGATGGTCAGGATTATTCGAGATTAATTTTGTTGATTATTATGTCTATGGCCAACGCAAGAGAATCAATGCCTACCTGAATTGGGGATGGCCCATAAGTCGACTCGATTCGGATCAGCGCGAGTATTTCGCCGGAATTTATAAAAAGCTCGACAATCATATCCGACTTGGACTTGAATGCACAGGCCGCGACAAAGGCGAATACTATGCCGCTGATTTCCAACTGAGCATGGCCGAATTCGGAATTAAGTTCCTATCGGGGACAGTCGAGCACACCAGAGAGATTGCCGCCAGAATATCCAGCTCTTATCCTCGGCATCTGAACTTGGATCTTCGCGCCGGATTCCAGTCGATAGACAACTGGCAAAACCACCGTGGATATTCCCTGGACCAGTTCTTCGCAACCCTGCAAGCCTCGTATGAATTTGATATCGGGGTGCCATTTTGGAAAAAATCTCGCTGAGGGCGCCTGCCAAAATCAATATCTACCTGTTCATCGTAAATAAGCGGGGAGATGGTTATCATAATATCGAAAGCCTTATGCAGGCTGTCGATCTTTATGATGATATAACCCTCGAAAAGTCAGATTCCATCGAACTTTCTTGCAGCGATCCCAGCCTGCCTCCCGATTTGGAGAATCTCGCCTTCAAGGCCGCGGCCCGGCTTCAGAGCCGATACTATTTCCCGGGCGTGAAAATCGAGCTTGTCAAGAATATCCCCTCAGGAGCCGGACTCGGCGGCGGTTCATCGGATGCTGCATTTATTCTGCGTGGTATCATTAAGCTTTACGGACTGAGGCCGACAGCACAGGAATTGACGGAGATTGCCGCCTCGGTTGGCTCGGACGTGCCCTTTTTTCTAACCAGGGGACAGGCCCTGGTCGAGGGGCGTGGCGAGGTGGTCAGGCCGGTAAACCTGCCGCTAAACTATGAGGTTATCGTCGTATCTCCGCCCATATCCATATCCACAGCCGAGGTTTACGGGGGGATAAATTTGAACTTGACAAGAAAAGACAGGTTTCGTTTATTATCAAAGAGGATGAACCTCTCCAAGTTGATGCGGGCCAGTCGTGAGTTCCGCAATGATTTGGAGAATGTTGTCATATCCAAATATCCTGATCTGGCAAACATTAGGCGGTCTCTGTTGGGAACCGGGGCCTTTTTGAGTTTAATGACGGGGTCTGGTTCTTCTTTTTTTGGGCTTTTTGCCGCGAATGCCAGGCCGACCGGCCGATTCGATCACCTGAAGGAGCGGGGATACAAAATCTTTTGCTGTAAGCCCGTCTTGCTGCCGCCAACGCTGTCTTGAGCAGTTCGCAGGCGTCGGCAGTATCGGCTTGCGTTCCAATAAATTCGGGACTCATCACAGGCTGGCAACTGGGGAGGAAGCGTGGAGATTACAGAGGTCAGGATTACCTTAAGAGGCGAGGACAAACTGAGAGGCTTCGCAAATGTCACATTCGATCAGGCCTTCGTAGTCCGCGGTCTTAAAATCATCTGCGGCAACAAGGGACTTTTCATCAGCATGCCATCGAGAAGGCGCCCCGATGGCACCTATCAAGATGTCGCTCATCCCATCAATATCGAGATGCGAAAACGCCTGGAAAATGCCATCATTGAGGCTTACCAGCTCGAAGTTCAGAAGAAAACAGGTGGGGCCTTGAGCCACCAAATCGACTAACCAAGGGTTACCGGGACAGTTGCTATATACATTTTTGACGGTCGCGTTCGGCTCGGACTCCTGCCGTCATCGGACAACTCGTATTTTATATTTCACCGGGGATTCCGTCATATTATCAAAAACCGCCCAATTTAGTGAAACTCAATCACCTGCAGTTTCTGTTATACCATAAGTTGCCGTAAGTTGCGGCTCCCGGACAATTCGGAATAGACCAGAGAGGATACGGGAATTATTTTTATGCCGGATTTCAAGAAATTCATTTACCCGGAAAATGGTTTTTTGTATATTGATTGATAGAATGGAATACTATGTTAAGGAGAAGTAGATGAAAAAAGCCGTTGTTTTTGGACTTGTTCTCGTTGCTTTCCTGTCGACTCAGTCACCAGCTCAGCAGGGCGGCGCCCTGGTAGGCTCGCTCGGGCTGGGTTTGACATCGGCTCAGGGCGATTTTGCCAGCTCCGACCTCTTGGCCGCCGGTAGCGGCTTCGGTGTCGAGGGCCAGCTCAGGTACTACCTGTTCAGCGGATTCGGCATCGGACCTGTGGTCAATTACATGCGCTTCGGCTCATCGTATAATTCCGAGTTGGGGCGAATCAGCTTTAATTTTAATCAGATCGGTGGTGTAGCCCGTCTGAACCTTTTCGGAATCTCCGAGGGAGCCTTGTTCATTAATGGAGGCGGCGGGATTTTCAAACCCAACGTGCATTATTACGCGCCCGAGGTTACCATGGATACCACGGCCGAAAAATCGGGCACCTTCTTTTTCGGCGGGCTGGGACTAACAAGTATTCCCAATCGCAAAGTGACCTACGAATTCGAAATTAGATATAATATCGGGCGCTCCGATTCCGAATACGCGCTTGATGCCACACATAAATCCGATGTCTGGGATTTTCTCTACGCCGGTGTCAGGTTGTCGTTCGCCTCAAAGGGCAAGGACGCTCCGCCAAAGTACTGATATTTCAAGAACATTCCGAATGCCCCGTCATCGATGGCGGGGCATTGACATAATAGTTAATCATTAATAGCAGGTGCCCGCAAGGTTTTATCGTTCATGAAAAACCCTGGCGTTCTTATTGTCTTCGTCATTTTTTTGTTGGCCGCTGCCATTACCGACACTCAAGCTCAGTCTGCCGGCGACCAATCATCGGCTACCGGGGCTCTCGATATTAAGGCCCGCAGCGCCAGCATTTCCGAGGCCGCCCAGGCCGCAGTCGCGGCGGGCGAGGTTGTCGATTATGATAAAATATCCTCAAGAGCGGCGGCCTCGGCTGTACCGGGCGAGATAAGCCTCGATTCGGATATTCCCTTGCCGACCAAGAGAGTGTATTATACGACTATCGAGTTGGTAAAAATCTCCTGGCCTGAGATGATGAGCCAGCATGGGGATAATTTTGGCAGCAAGCTCATTATCGGCCTTAATAAGCCTTACTATCGCCTGAAAAAAGATATGAGAGTGATCGGGAGCTTCGATCTGAAGATGGATAACATCTTTTTCGGGCTTGTCAATAGCGCCAAAATCACGCTTAAGTACGACCTGAAAAAGCCACACCATCAGGGCAAATCCCAGGTCAAATTCCTTGTTGATGGTATCACGTTCAAAGTCGGTATTCCCTTTACGATAGCGTCAAGATAGCCAAACGGGAATCATTTGCCATCCGATGTGACACCCTGGCCCCTCGATGCCAGGCGCTATCACAACACCATGCGGCACAATGCCTTATAATTTGAATTTCTAATTATTTCGATTGATATTTGCATGTGCATATCATATAATTGCATGTTACGTGAGAATAAAGAGGAGAAAATTTAATGCCATTGGAATCTGAGAAAATATTACCCGTTTTTATAGAAGAAGAGATGAAAACCTCCTACATCGATTATTCGATGTCGGTGATCACCAACCGGGCGCTGCCGGACGTGCGCGACGGGCTCAAGCCATCCAACCGCCGAATCATGGTGGCCATGAACGATCTCGGCCTGGCCCCCAACAGGCAACACCGCAAATGCGCCAAGATCTGCGGCGACACATCGGGCAACTACCACCCCCATGGTGAGCAGGTGGTCTATCCCACCCTGGTCCGCATGGCCCAGGAATTCAACATGCGCTATATCCTTGTCGATGGACAGGGGAACTTCGGCTCTATCGATGGCGATGCCGCAGCGGCCATGAGATACACCGAGGCCCGCCTAACTCCCGTGGCGATGGATATGCTGGTCGACCTCGAGAAAAACACGGTTGGCATGCGCCCCAATTACGACGAAACGCGCGATGAGCCAACCGTCCTGCCATCAAAATTCCCGAACCTGATCTGTAACGGCGCTACCGGTATCGCAGTCGGCATGGCGACCAATATACCAACCCACAATTTGGCCGAAGTGGTCGACGCCCTGATTGCGCTTATCGATGAGCCCGAATCCACGGTCGAGGACCTGATGCAATTTATCAAGGGGCCCGATTTCCCCACCGGCGGCCTCGTTTTCGGAATCTCGGGTATGCGCCAGGGGTACTTGACCGGCCGCGGAAGATTCTTCATCAGGGCCAAGGCCAATGTCGAGGTTCAGAAGAATGGACGCGAGAGTATTATTGTCAGCGAGATACCGTACCAAATAAATAAGTCGAATCTCCTCGAGCGAATCGCCGAACTGGTTCGCGACAAGAAACTCGAGGGCATTTCCGACCTGCGCGACGAGTCCGACCGCGACGGCATGCGCATTGTGATCGAGCTCAAGAAGGATGCCCAGGCCGACATCGTCCTCAATCAGCTTTTCAAGATGACACAGATGCAGTCAACGTTCGGCATGATCATGCTGGCCCTGGTGAACGGCGAGCCGCGTGTCCTGAACCTGGCCGAGATCCTGCAGCACTTCCTCAACCACCGCCACGAGGTGGTTCTGCGCCGCACCAGGTTTGCGCTCGACGAGGCCGACAAGCGGGCTCACATTCTCGAGGGTTACAAGATCGCGCTCGATAACCTCGACGCCATCATCAAGCTGATTCGCGCCTCCAAAGACCCGGCTGAGGCCAAAGATGGCCTCATGAAACACTTCAAGCTCTCCGAGATTCAGGCCCAGGCGATTCTCGATCTGCGCCTGCAGAGGTTGACCGGCCTGGAGCGCGATAAGATCATCGAGGAGTACGAGGCGACCATCAAATTGATCGCCGAGCTAAATGAGATATTGGCCTCCAAGGCCCGGCGCATGCGCATTATCAAGGATGAGCTCAAGGAGATGAAGGCCAAGTATGGCGACGACCGCCGCACGCAAATCATCGAGGAGGAAATCAACGAGGACTTCTCGATCGAGGACCTGATCGCCGAGGAGGATATGATCGTCACGATCACCCACTCCGGCTATATCAAGCGCCTTTCGACTTCGTCATACCGTCGCCAGGGGCGCGGCACCAAGGGTGTCATCGGCATGGAAACCAAGGATGAGGATTTCGCCGAGCATGTCTTCGTGGCCTCGACACATAACTATATCCTCTTCTTCACGCGCCGCGGCCGATGCCATTGGCTGAAAGTCCACGAGATTCCGCAGGGCGGCCGCCTGGCCAAGGGCAAGGCGATCGTCAACCTGATCGGAATCGAAAAAGACGATTCCGTCTCGGCGTTCGTGCCGGTGCGCAATTTCGACACCGACGAGTTCATCATCCTGGCCACCAAGCAGGGGCAGATCAAGAAGACCGAAATCCGCTCGTTCGCCAATCCGCGCCGCGACGGCATCATCGCCATGACTTTGCCAAAGGAAGATGAGCTGATCGAGGCCGGCATGTGCGATGGCACCGCCGATATTGTCCTGGCGACACGCAAAGGGATGGCGGTCCGTTTCCCCGAAACCAAGGTCCGCGACATGGGCCGCGCCGCCTATGGGGTGCGCGGTATCGACCTGAAAGACGGCGATTACGTGGTCGGCATGGTGGTGATCCGACGAGAATCGTCGCTTCTTACGGTAACCGAAAACGGTTTCGGCAAGCGCTCCGAAATCGCTGACTACCGCGTTACCAACCGCGGCGGTAAGGGCGTCATCAATATCAGGATGCCGGAACGCAATGGCGAGGTGGTGGCTATAATGGAAGTGGTCGATGGCGACGAGTTGCTCCTGATTACGCAGCGGGGCATCGTCAATCGCCTGGCGATCAGCTCGATCCGCACTATCGGCCGCGCTACCCAGGGCGTGCGCCTGATGTCGCTCGGCGCCGAGGACAAGGTTATCGATGTGGCCAGGGTGCCGGCCACGGAGAAGGTCACCAATGACCTGCCTCCGGAAGCGCCTATGACCCGAGATAGCTCGATTCCCGCCGAGAGCGACTCCGATTCCCAGGATCAAAACGGACAAAGCGAAGACGAAGGTGGAGAGGCCGGGGAATAGGAAACATACGCTGAGGTCAGCTGGGCCGAAATCACAGTGGTGTCGGGTCGTTTACCCCTGCCCCGTGCGGGGCCTGACCCGACACTTGCCTGGCTGTCAGGTGAGGCCACCTGACAGCACTAAAACTCAATTATTCTCATTTAGCGCTAAATTCATTTGAAACTACCCCCAATTAGCGGTATATAATATTGACATCCCTATTGCCTGACTTATCGAGATTGATTTCGTATTAGTGATTACCAGGTCACTGATAATGGATACCTCATAAACACTACTTGGCCGTACCTTTGGCTGGGTTTGGCGCGCAAGCAAATGAAACATGACAAGATGCAGGATTCCGTCCGTCAAATCTGTCTGGCATGCCTGTTGCACTTGATATTAGTGGGGGCATATAGGAAAACAGCAGGATTACCAAAGTGGCATGGAACAATGAAGAGCGGATAATAAGGAGGTCTTTATCATGAAAATAATAATAGGGATATTTTTCGCATGTCTCTTGACTCCTCCGAATGCCATTTCGGATGACCTCACGGGTAGTCTCATGAACGATGACAAGGTCTTAGCCGATACCCTCAATAGGCAGAGAGAGATAGACCCCGACCGTCCGCAGTTTCCCCCGATAGATGAGGTGAAAAATATCAAGAATCGCCGAGGCATATTGGAGCGGACAGGATTTAATGTCTACATAGGTTTTGCCGCCGCAGATAGAAATAACGATGACCTCAACTCATCATATGAGAGCATGGAATCGGCTTACGGGATCAACAGCCATATAAAGTTCCCGGGTTCCGGCTATACGGTGCATCTGGGATTGAGACTTCGAATGCCGGACAACGTGAACCTGCTCTGGGAATATTTCTATGGGGGCGATCCATCCGACAATCGCTACAGTTATTCCACTGCCAGCCTGAGCGCGCTTTACGCCATCAATCCTGCAAAGGGCATATCATTATTGATTGGTCCCGGGTATGCATTGCAGAGAATCAGGGCATCGCGGAGTTATTATTTGAGCCTGAGCAGTGACGGTACGTATCTGGAAAGACTGAAACTTGATTCGGGGCGACAATGGGGTGTGCCGCTGACGGCATTTCTTGAAATCAGGCCCAATATTGACAGTCCCAGGTTCTCGCTGTTCGTTTCGATGAGGTATATGATGGGCCCTTCCACCGTCGCCGATCAGCAGCTACCCTACGGCGATCAAATCGCTTCGCTGAAAATCGATATGACCGGAACCAGGCTGTCAGCCGGTATCGGCTTGGGGTTTTAACGTCTTGGAGGCATTATGAAAACCAGATTGAAAATAGTGGCAATACTATTATTGTCGACGTCGCTGTTAATTTCGGGATGCCTGACATATACGACGCTGATCCCCCCCACGTCTCTGGTGACGGAAGAGCCGGGGCCGATGAATGTCCTCATGAATGACGGGACCATATACAAGCTGGAATATGCCCGGGTATTACTCACCGAGCTGCAGGGACATGGAGAAAAGTATCCCATTGAAGGACCAAAAGAATATTTTTCAGGCAATATTCCCTTGTCAGATATTGCCATCGTTCAAACCGTCAAGCCGGATAAAGCCGGCAGCCTGCTGGCGTATGGAACGATTGGGATATTGGCTTTGGCAACCCTGAATGCTGCCGGCGGGTCGGGCAATTTGAGCGGCAGCGCTCAAATACATTATCCGCCAAGCGGCTCTTGCCCATTTGTTTTCTCATTTGACGGCGCGGACTATAGATTCGAATCGGAGACATTCGCCGGAGCCGTATGCCGGGGCATGGAACGAGCCAATCTCGAGCCTCTCGAATATCTCCGGCCCGTTGATGGCGAATACCATCTATCGTTGGCCAACCAGCTGCAGGAATCGGAGCACGTAAATGAAATTTCGTTAATGGCAGTTGATCATCCGCCCGGCAGCCGAATCGTCCCGGAATGCAATGGCAATGTCCATACTCTTCGGAGCCGGATACCGCCATCCTCCGCCACTTCATATTCGGGCGCCGACATACTCAGTCTCGTAAGCGATGTTGATGATAAGATGTGGGGAAGCGATTTTCAGGGTGCGGATATGGACATCGCGCGAGGTTTGCGTGATGGCATTATCTGCGAATTTGACAGGCCGGGCGACTCCGCGACCGCGAAACTGCTCCTCGAAACAAAAAACACCAATCTGGGATATTTCGCGTTCGAGAAATTATTCTCGCTCGAGGGTCCTAACAGGCTGACGTGGTATCACCAGCTAAATGAGGATATGGCAGAGCGTAAAAAGCTCGTTGACTGGATAATGAGGGAGGGAACTCTTCAAGTATTTCTGATGGTCGAGGACAAATGGGTGTTGCAGAGCGCCCTGCCGCCGGTTGGATTGAGGGCCATGGAGGAACGAGTTGTCGTTATCGACCTGACGCATTGCAGGGGGGATAAGATCAAGATAAAACTTGATTGCGCCACCGATTTATGGAATATCGACGCGCTGGCGATCGACTATTCGCGCGACGAGCCTATTACTATTACCAGAGCCGAGTTGCAGGAA
>Ga0315274_10009210_pt1 | contig 14293 bp, 14 predicted proteins | sample YL17G02_20_MG_FD_203700 | JGI IMG/M metagenome (GOLD analysis project Ga0315274, IMG submission 203700) | Sediment microbial communities from Yellowstone Lake, YNP, Wyoming, USA - YL17G02_20 | ecosystem: Environmental > Aquatic > Freshwater > Lake > Sediment | place: USA: Wyoming | collected... | reverse complement strand
CCAAAAACCGTGCACAGAAAAGAAGTCCACCCCGTCCATTCCGTCCATTCCGTCCACCTCGTCCACAGCCCGTCCACACATGCTTAGATCGAAAACTTCTCGTAGTGAATCCGACGCGCGCTCACACCCAACGACTTCACGGCCTTGAGAACCGCCTTCCTCATCGGCGGCGGTCCGCACAAGTAAACGTCCGATTCGGAGAGACTATCGCCGGCATTCTGCTTGATGACTTCCGCCGCGATATATCCTCGCAAGCCTTTCCACTCCTCGGACGGATTCGAAAGCACATGCACGACTGTCAGATGAGGCGGCATCGCTTCGAGTTCGTCGCGAAAGATAATGTCCCTCTCGGTGTGATTGCCGTACAAAAGCACCACGGGCCGCCGGTCGCCCGTGTCGCGCAGGAATCGCAACATGCTCATGATGGGCGTGATCCCCACACCGCCTGCGATGAACAAAAATCGTTTCGCATGATGATGAACAAGACTGAACCGTCCGAATGGCGCCTCGATCAGAGCAACATCGTGCGGCGCGGTCTTACCGATGGTTCTTGTGTAATCGCCCGACTCCTTGATCGTTGCCGTAATCACACCGTCGCGGGTAGGGGAGGATGAAATGGTGAACGGATGTTGCTCGGCGCGAAATCCCTTGCGACGCAGGGTGAGAAACATAAATTGTCCCGGCCGATAGGGGAAAATGCCGCCGCGTTCCGGCTGAAACGTCAATGTCCACGTGTTATGCGTCTGGGGCGCGACGGAAAGAACTCGGAAGCGCTGCCTTCCCCACATCGGTACGATGAGATTTCGATAAAGGAAAAGGCCAGCCACAGCAATGACAACTGCCCCGGCGCAAATTCTCACGCCCTTCGCCGTGAAATCGTCCGCCATCAGAAGGCCGTGGGTAAAGCCCAAAATGACGACGACGACAGCTCCTTTGTGGAGAAAGCGCCAGACCTGATAGCTCACATGAAGTCTGCGGAAAACAAGAGCGAACAAGATCGTCAGCAGCAGGAGAACGAGCGCGGCCTTGCCGAAATTGACCTCCTTGCCAGCCCCGAATTTCAAAAGACCGAAATCGCCAAAACTGGCGCAAATCAAGATCGGATGCGCAATCAGCAGCAATCCGGCGAAAATCGCCATGCCCTTGTGGAACTGCATGATCGCGTCCAGTCCAAAAGGCCGGTCGGCGAATTTGAACCGCGCAGCCAACGCGACCTGGAGCGCCAGAATCGCAAATCCGACCAGCGCCGCCCCTTTGCCCAGCTCCATCCACAACGAAAGGCCCGTGTGTTTGTTCGACAGATACGCCAGCGTAATTGGTAGTGCGGCCAGAATCAGATACACCAGAACCAGCAGAATGCCCATCGAGGGTGAGCAAACGAAGCCGGGCTTCGCATATTGTCGGTTGACATTCTGCTCGGAGGACACGATGGGCCTCCCTAGTCGAATATTACATTGCTGGGATTTGCGCCGAGCTCCTGAAGGGTTTGGCCCAATTCCTCGACGAAGTTCGGCGGCCCGCAGATGTAGAATTCCTGCTCACAATCTTGAATTTTCTCTTTGAGATACGCGCCGTCAATTCTTCGATTCTCATATCCGGCGCGCTTCTCGCGCGTGAGGGTAAAGGTACATTTGCCGCCCAGATAGTGGCGGAGTTCTCGTTCGAGAATGATGTCGTCGTGCGTCTTGTTGGAGAAAAGAAGCGTGTTGCCTTCCAGATGGCCATCCTTCTTCAGTCGGCGAAATATGGCAATGAAAGGTGTGATACCCGTTCCGCCGGCGATGAATACGCCGGGGCGCTTATATGTAATTGCCCCGTAGGTTCCTTTGATGACCAGTTCATCGCCCGGCTGGAATTTATGCAGTTTCTCCGTCAGGCCGTGACGTTCGGGGTATTCCTTGATGGTGTATTCGAGGACTCGGTCTTCCCGGAGCGAGGTGGGGGTAAAGGGATGAAGGTCCTCCTCGAGATCGGGTGTGTTGAGCGCCACGAGAGTCGCCTCGCCCGGTTTCAGTGTCAGCCCTTCGGGTTTCTCGAACGTGAAGCGTTTGGTGTCGTGCGTGACGAATTCCGATCTCAGGAGCCGAATGACGTGTCTCACCGGAGGTCCCTCCCGAAGTGATGATTTTGTCTTGCCCTGCGATTGCGCGAATGCGGGAGTACCGTAACGGGAGCCTGGACCGGATGTCAAATGGCAAAGGCACCGCGGGTCCATAGGCGGACGGCGAGAGTTTCCAGCTCAGCCGCGCCGTTTGCCCGCCTCGGTCGGGCCGCGAGGGTGCTTCTCCCGAAATCGGGAGAAGGGTTTGAAGGAAGAAGTTGCAAAGGGGCGGGTGGGAGGGTGAAATCCGGTCAAATTCTGTTGCGGAGGCAGCGGCTATGGCGACCGGTTCCCGTTGGCCCACGTTGGTGGAGAAGGCAGAGGCGCTACAAGATCGCGTGGAGAAGATGGAGAGAGGCGGGGATTTGGAGGGGTTGATCGAAGAGGGGCTGGAGGGGATCATCGGAGAGCTCTACAAGGAACTGCTGTTGGCCCGCGAGCGCGCCGCCTCGGCCGAGGCGGCTTTTTCCCCCTCTGGGGTGTTCCCGGTGTCAGGGGCGGATGAGTCCGGGCAAGAGACGCCCGCGTCAAACCCTGACGTTGCACGGGGAGGTAGCGTACGAGCGAAGCGTGTATGAATGTCCGCGGTGTCGAGGGACCGTGGCGCCGTTGGATCGGGAGTTGGGGATGGGGCCGCATGAGCAAATGACGCGGCGGACGGTGAAGAAGGTGACGTACGCGGCGGCAGCGCAGGGGTCGTTTCCGGCGGCGGCCAAGGACTTGGAGCATCAGGCGGGCCTGCGGGTCAGTGTGGCGGAGTGTGCGCGTGTGGCCACGGAGTATGGGGTGAGATTCGACGCGATGCAGCGCAAGCGGGAGGCCGAATGGACGGCTCCCGTGAGCGGAGAGAGCGGGCCGGCGGAGCCGGAAATCCACGCCAAGAAGCTGGTCGTGGAGGCCGACGCCACGAGCGTGCTGACGGTGGCCGGTGAAGAGCACAAGATGGTCTATTGCGCGACGGCGTTTGACACGGAAGATCGTTTGAAGAAAGGTCCGCCGCACGAACGCCCCCTGCTGGCGCGACGGCGCTACAGTGGCAGTGGGGTGGACTTCGAGGACTTTGAGGTGCGGCTGAAGGCGCTGGCGGCGCGCATGGGCGTGGTGCGGAGGCTGTCGATGGCATTCATCGGCGACGGAGCGGCTCCGCTGTGGGTCTTGGCCAAACGGCTCTTTCCCTGGGCCGTCCTGATCCAGGACTTCTGGCACGTCTGTGAACACCTCGCCCAAGTAGCCAAGGACCTGTTCGGAGATACGGAAGAGGCAAGACAGTGGGCCGAGAAATGGAAAACAGCCTTGTGGGAAAGCCGGCTCGACGAGATTCTGGCCGATTTGGAAGAGGAAAAGAAACGACGGCGCGGGAAAACGCGCGACCGCATCGAAGCGGAGATCCACTACTTGGAGAACGGACGCGAGCGCATGGACTACGCCCGATTTCGCCGCCAGGGATGGCCGGTCGGCTCCGGGGCCGTGGAAGGCACGTGCAAACACCTCGTCAAGCAACGGTACAACGTCACCGGCGCGCGATGGAAACGCAAGAACATCCCCAGCGTCCTCGCGCTACGCCTATCGATCTTCAACGACGAGTGGGAAACCGACTGGAAGCAACTCGATGCTGCCTGACCTTCTCCCGATTTCGGGAGAAGCACCCGGGCCGCGAAGCGCGCTTGATTTGCCCTTGCAGGCGCGACCGGATCGAAGCATTCTCTGCGCCTGCGACTCCCGCTCGGCGGGCAGATGACTATGCGCACTACATTCCAGCCTGGAGGTGAACGGATGGAGAACAGACCGAATACCGTTGATCGGCGATTGTTTCTGGGACGAGGCGCCACAGCCGCCCTTGCCGCCGGCATGCTCGCGCATTCCGACGCGGCGACGCCGAAGAATCCCACCGCTTCGAGCAACGGCGTCCCCCTGCGTGAGAAATTCTTCGGCTGCGTCGCCGGCTGTCACATCGGCTCGGCCATGGGCGCTCCGGTCGAAGGTTGGCCGTGGGAGCGAATCGAAGAGAAGTACGGCACGTTGGACAAGTTCATGCCCTATGGAGCATACGGCAGCGGCTGGGTACGCGAACCCGGAACGACCGAAGACGGCGTCGAGCGTCAGAAACTCATGATCACCGCCATCATCGAAAAACAGGACCGCGTGAATGCCGAAGACATCCGCAAAATCTGGGTGCGCGACATCAAGCCCGAGTCCGCCGGAAAGGTTTCCGAACCGTTCGAGGCCGACCTGTTGGCGATGGCCAAGACGCCCATTCCGGCGCGCGACCTCGGGCGCTATTGCGACTACGCCGGCCTGGTTTCGCTCTCGCGCTCGTGCCACCCGATCGGCCTCATCAACGCGGGCGACATCGAGGGCGCGATCGAAGACGTCTATGAGGTGGGCCAGCTCTATCAGACCACCAACAGCCGCGGCATTCAGTGGGGGACCGTCACGGCGGTCGGCATCGCGGCGGCCGCCAAACCCGGCGCGACGGTGGACAGCGTCCTGGGCGCGATCTTCGACAATTGCGACAAGGCCGACAAGCGGTTTGTCAAACACGCCAACGTCGTGCGCGAAATCGAGTCGGGACTGAAACTCACCGAGGGCTGCAAGGACTTCCGCGACATGCGAAAAACCTTCGACAAACGATACAGCGGCGCGGGCGTTCCCTATGCCCAAAGCTACGCCAACGAAGTCGTGACGAAAGCCGTTTGCGTCTTCCGAATGGTCAAAGGCAATCTGAAGGACGCCATCGTCGCGAGCGTCAACATGGGGCGCGACACCGATTGTCTGACCGCTGTGGCGGGAGGCATCTCCGGCGCGCTGAGCGGCGGCGGGTCGCTGCCGGAGGAATGGGTCAAGCAGTCCGATTTCGCCACGACCAAGAACGTTTATACGAATTCGCAACGCACCTTGCGGGAGCATTCCGACGGCTTGTACAACGCTTACAAGGCTCGGCTGCAGAAGATGAAGAAGTTCGTCGAGGAGATGGACGCCGCCTGAAAGGTTCCGTGGCTACAGCAGTTTTCCGTCCTTCAATCGAAGGGTGCGGTGAGCGGATTCGGCGGCGCGAACATCGTGAGTGACCACGAGGACCGCGCCGCCGGCCTGGGCGAACTCGGCGAGATAGCGAAAGACCGACGCGGCGTTGTCGTCGTCGAGATTGCCCGTCGGTTCGTCGGCAAGCAGCAGCTTCGGGCGGTTCAACAAGGCGCGCGCCAGGCCGGTGCGTTGCCGTTCGCCGATGCTGAGGTCGGCAGGGACGTGGAGAGCGCGATTCGACAAGTTGAAATGGGCGATCAACTCGTCGGCGCGCCGGCGAGCATCGGGGACGCTCGCGGCCAGCGAGGGGGCAAGAACGTTGTCCAGAACGCCCAAGTAAGGCACGAGGTGGAATTGCTGAAACACGAAACCGATGGTCGCGGCGCGAAAACGCGCCCGCCGGTCGGGCGACAAGGTGTAAGGATTCTGCCCGTCCACGAGCACCTCGCCGCCGTCGGGGGCGAGCAATCCTCCCGCCGAAAGCAGCAGCGTGGATTTGCCGCAGCCGCTCGGTCCCTGGATCGCCACGAGCTCTCCCGAACCGACGGCGAGCGAAAGCCCTTCGAGGACGGGAAGCGTTCCTCGCGGGCCGTGATAGGACTTCTTCAGATCGCGGATTTCGAGCATCGCGGACACCCCGACATCTACTCTTCCCGCAGGACCATCGCCGGGTCTTCCTGGGCGGCGATCATCGCGGGAATCCACGTAGCCAATCCGGAAAGTAACGGCGCGAGCAGCACGACGAGCAGGAAGAGCCGTCCGTCGAACAGCCGAGTTGCGCCCGCGTGGGTCAACCCGGCCTCGCCGCAGGCGGTTCCCGCCGCCCATCCCGCGCCGTAGCCGAGGAGCGCTCCCACCGCTCCCATCCAGATCGCTTTGCCGAGAAAGATCAGAAGAATCTGCGGCGAACGCAGTCCGATCGCCCGCAGCACGCCGATTTCCGTTCGTCTCTCCCTCACATTGGCCAGAGCCAGAACGGCGATCCACACGGCGGCGCCGATGATCACCAGCGGGACGACGACGGCGGCAAAGCCTTCGCGCTCGCGGCGCAATTGGGTGCGTTGCGCCTTCTCGCTCTCGATGGCGTCGCGCGCCGCCGCCGCCGCGCGGTTTCGCGCTTCGGCCCGGCCAATCGCTTGCGAGGCGAACTCGATCACCTGGGTATCGGGCAGAATGGCCGCGATGTCCGTTCGGATTTCGCCAATGCGATCCGGCGCGGGGCAATTGCACTCGAGCGCGAGGATGGCGTTGATGAAACCTTTCTTGCCGAGCATCTCCTGCGCCTCGCGCAGCGAAATCCAGACCGTGATGTCATCCTTGTTTCCGCGCTCCGGATAGCATTTGCTGACCGTGAATCCCTTTCCCATCAACGTCACCTTGTCGCCGACCTTCAGGTTCAGGTTTCGATGAAGCTCATAGCCCACGACCATCGTGCCGGTCGCCACGGCGTCCAGGATCGGCCCCTTCGGACCGGGACGCAGGAAGGGCACCTCGCCGCGCGTGCCGAACAACAAGATCGTCCGTTCGCGCTCCGGCCATTTGATCTTCTGCTGGAGAGAGGGCAGAATGTGCTGGATGGTGACGATGTTCGAGGCCGCCATCTTGTTGATGTAATCTTCGGGCATATACTTCGAGCCAAAATCCTCCGCGTACAGGTCGCTGAGATTCTGGTCCTTCGGCAGGATGGCCATGTTGAACCCCATGTTCTTCATGATGATCCGATAGTCGTCCTCGAGCTTGGCCATCTTCTCTTTGGTTTCGGCCTCCTTGGCCGCCACGATCTCTTCGGTGCGAAGGTCGTGTGCTCGCAGAAGCATAACCTCGGCGACGAGACATCCGACGGCGACCACGACCGACAGCGTGCCCAGCGCGAAATTCAGCTTTCGATACAGAATCTCTCGAAGAATAAGATGTCCGACGTTCATGGCAATTCCGTCCCTCTATGGGTCGCAACGGCAGGACACGCTGCGGGCAGATTGGCAAGCTGTCCGTCCGTGTCTGTCTGTGTTCGTCCGTGTCTGTCCTTTCGCACCGCCGACAGGTTACCAACCTGTCCTACCGCGCCCGACAGGTTGCCAACCTGTCCTACAGGGAATACCGAAGGATGCACCAGATCGCCCACAGGCCGTCGCGCCAGGTGATCTTCTTGCCCTCGCTGTATTCGCGGCCCGAATAGGAAATCCCCACTTCATAGACGCGCGCCTTCTTGCGCGCGATTTTGGCCGTAATCTCGGGTTCAAACCCGAAGCGGTTTTCGCGAATCTCGATGCTCTGAATCAGTTGGCGCCGGAAGACCTTGTAGCCGGTCTCCATGTCGCTGAGATTGAGATTGGTGAACATGTTCGAGAACAGCGTCAGGAAGCGGTTGCCGACGTAGTGCCAGAAGTAAAGGACGCGGTGAGGCGCGCTGCCAAGGAAACGCGAGCCATAGACGACGTCGGCGCGTCCGCTGAGGATCGGTTCGATCAGCCGCGGATACTCCTGGGGATCATATTCGAGGTCGGCGTCCTGAACGATGACGATGTCGGCGATGGCGGCGCGAAACCCCTCGCGCAGCGCCGCCCCCTTGCCTTGGTTGCGCTCTTGCAGGAGCAGGCGAATTTCCGATTTCCGATTTTGGATTCTAGATTTTGGATTGCGGATTGCGGGCGGCGGGTCGGGTGGACTGAATGGACCGAATGGACTGGATGGACTGGGTTGCCAGTTGCAGTAGTCCTTCAGCCATTCACGCGTGCCGTCGGTCGAGCCATCGTCCACGACGATGATTTCCTTGTCGAGATTCACCGCGGCGACGCGACGGAGAATCTCCTCGATCGTGGCGCGCTCATTATAGACTGGAATCACGACCGACAGTCTCACGGCTCAACTCGCTCCTCGAACCAATCCTTCGCACGCTTCGGCGCTCGAGGCTCGTTCGCCTCTTTCGTCGGCGATAGCCCGGCGCTTTGTCAAGACCGAACGCGACGTGGCGCAGGCTGTCAGCCTGTACAGATCGCCCCCAACACGCCCGGCCACGCCATGAAAGCGTCGCCGGCAATCGTCAACGGCATCAGAGTCTATCCGACCGGAGCCATTCTCGGCAAGGCGCTCGAACCGCTCGCAGCGGGAACCGGCATCATTCGCGTGACGGTCATGCTTCGTTGAGAGCAGACCTCCTCGCTCGACGAAGCCCAAACATCCCCATCGTCTGGCAAGACTCCTTTGACCTCTCCGGTACTCCGTCTTCCCTCGGTCTTCACACACGTTCCCCCATTCTCCCACTCTCCCATTCCCCCACTCCCCGTTCTGCAAATCTCCTTTACTTTCTCCCGCGGCCTGGAGCACTCTCCCGGCAAGAAGTTGTTGAGAGATGTTCGGCGCGCGGCTGTTGGGGAGAAACCACTTTGCGTTGCGCAGACCGTGCGGCGCGCTCTCGGGGGGAGCGAAGTGGACGAGTCTTCCGCCGGCATGGACATCACACCCATTCTCGGGCAGTGGGAGTACAAGGCCGACGAGGTGACGGTGCGCCGGATCATCGGCCTCGACGGCAAGCCCAAAATCCAGATGCGTTTGCCGATGGGGCTGATCCAGATGGAGACGGAAGGGCGACCCGATGGGCTTCGCCCCGACGGCTACGAATCCTATCTGGAGCTGTATGAAGCGCGCCGCCAGGCCAGTCCCCAGGACTTCTCGCTCGATCCCGAAGATTCTGCGCGCCTCCGCGACGAAGCCACGATGTACTACCACCGCTATCTGAGTCTGTTTCATCTGAAAGACTACGAGGCGGTCATTCTCGACACGGCGCGCAATTTGCGCGTTCTCGAATTGGTCAAGCGCTACGCCGACGACGCCGGCGACAAAGTGTCGCTCGAACAGTTTCGCGCGTACATCCAGATGATGAACACGCGGGCATGGGTGCATCTCCACCTGAGCCGGCAACTGCGCGGCAAGGCTCTCCAGGCCGTCCGCGAGGGCATCGCGAAGATCGAAGCCTTCCTGCGCGAATTCGGCCGCGAGGAACTCCTCACGCGCTCGCCCGAACTCAACCTGCTGCGCCAGCTCGAAAGCGAGATTAAGGAGCACGTCCCCGAGGCGAAAATCGAAGACCTCCGCCACGAGATGCAGAAGGCGGTCGCCGCCGAAGACTACGAACGCGCCGCGCAGCTGCGCGACGAAATCCGCCGCCTCGAAGGTCTGGCCTGAGCACAATTCATCAGATCGTTTCCCGTTGCTTCTGTCGGCAAAGATTGTGATTGACGCCGGCGCGCGCGGCGTGGGAGTAAACCAGTCGTCGTTCGGTTGAAGAGCGGAAAACGTTTCACTCGAAAATCGAGGCATCGGCGGCGCGACGCCGCGTCGCCGCAAATCCGTCGGTGGAGGAGGATAAAGCAATGCCGGGTGGAAATGCATCGAAAGAGCTCATGGACTTGTTGAACAAGGCCATAGCGCGCGAACTTCAGGTGGCAATTCAGTATATGTGGCAGCACGTTCTGTGGCGCGGCGTCATGGGCTTCGCCGTCAAGGAGGAACTCAAGCAGATCGGCATCGCCGAAATGAAACACGCCGAGGCGATCGCGGAGCGGTTGAATTACCTCGGCGGGATTCCGACGACCAAGCCCGACCCGATCTTCGTCGGCAAGACGCTCAAGGAGATGATCGCGCAGGACAAGAAGGACGAAGAGTCCGCCATCGAACTGTACAACAAGGTCATCCTCGCCGCCCGAAAAGAGAAGGACGAGGTGACGGAACTCCTCTTCCAGAAGATTCTCGGCGACGAAGAAGACCATCACGACGTCTTCACGACGCTGCTCGAAGAAATCTGACGGCCGACTGTCCTCGGACAGAGCGGTCGGCTCAAAACAGTCTCGCCGGCGCGGGGTTGTGTCTTCGCGCCGGCGAGTTTTTTTTGACAGACGTCAGCGATTTATTCTGCCTTCATCCTTCCGCCTTGATCTGCAGCGGCGCATACTGTCCGCGCTTGCGGCGATAGGCCTCGATCTGCTTCATCATGTCGTCGTCCTGGGGTTTCTTGCCGCGTCCCATGAGCGCCGCGGCGGCCTGCTTGCCCATCTCGACGCCCGGCTGGTCGAAGGCGTTGATGCCATACAGCCCGCCCGCGAACGCCGTTTGCGCCATGAAGAAGAACAACAGTCCCCCGAGGTGTTCGGCGTCCACGCGCTCGAGCGTGATCCGCACGCTGGGCCGCTCGGCGCGGGTCAGGGCAAACTCGGTTCCCTCCAGTTCGGCGCCAAATAGGTCGCGGATGTCGCGTCCGGCCAGATAGGCCAGCTCCGGCAGGCGATCGTTCAGCCGTGTCCCCACGCCGAATTCGCGCCGACATTGCTTGACCGCGAGCAGCGTGACGATCTTGTCGTTCGGGCCGTCCACATAGAGTTGGATTTGCGAGTGCTGATCGGTCGTGCCGAGCGCGCGGACGGGCGTCTGGCCGACGCAGACCTCGTGGGGCGGCTGGCCGCGCCGCTTGCCGAGACTTTCGGCCCACAGCTGGCGATACCAGTCGGCCACGTCGCGCAGCGCCTCGCTATAGGGCATCATCACCGAAATTGTTTTGCCGCGAAATTGGTCGGCCAGATAGTGAACCGCGGCGTTCAAATAGGCCGGATTCTGGAGAAGGTCGGGCGATTCGCACACACGCTCGACCGCCTGCGCGCCCGCAATCAGTCCGTGAATGTCAATGCCCGCGACCGCCGCCGGCAGCAGCCCCACGGCCGTCAGTTCCGAGAATCGCCCGCCGACGTTGTCGGGTATCCACAGACACCGAATGCCCAGTTGGTCGGCGACCGGCCGCAGCGCGCCGCGATCCTCGCTCGTGGTGGCGACGAAATGCTCGCCCGCGCGCTGGCTGCCCATTTTGGCGACCACCCGGTCGTAGAAGGCCATGAATTGCGACATCGTTTCGGGCGTGTCGCCCGACTTGGTGATCACGTTGAAGCAGGTCTCGGCGGGGTCCACGACGTCGAGCGTGTCGGCCAGCAATTCGGGGTCTATGTTGTCGAGGACGAAAATGCGCGGCGCGTTGCCGCGTCCCGGCTTGTCGAGCAGGTTGTGATAGAGATGTCCCAGCGCCCGCTGCACGCAAATCGGCCCGAGCGCCGAACCTCCGATGCCCAGCACGACGAAGTTGGCGAACCGCTTGGCGATGCCTTGCCCGACCGCGAAAATTTCATCCAATTCGCGCGCGCGGCTTTTGGCGTCGGCCAGATCGTAAAACCCGATTTCGCCCCGCTGGCGCAAGGCGCGAATCTCGCCGTCCGCCACCCGCGCCCGCGCTTCGAGCTCGCGCAACATCGCCTCGGTCAGGCCGTGGCATCCGCCGATCGCTTCCGCCATCGCGTTGTTGTAGTCGTACGTGATCGAAACCGTCATCGTGTCGCTCCTTCTGACCTTCAAGACCGTGACTGCGACCGTGGGCAGGCTGAAATTGAAACGAGACTCAAGAGAATGAAGCCCGAAGCGTCAAGGCAATAGTTGGGTCGCGCAAGACAATCCGCCGCTCAGTTGCGCACGAGGTCTCGAAACACAAACCCGTCGCGCTCGACCGTTTCCCCAAGGCAAACCGCAATCGGGCGGTCGAACATCGGCCCGTCCCAGGCAAATGTGTGAAACTCACCGTTCTCGCCGCACGGATCAATGCCCGCCGGCAAGGCGGCCAACAGCGCTTCGTCGAACGCGGCGCCGCACAACTCGCGCGGCATCTTTCGCGGGTCAATGCTGGCCAGGCAGGCGCGCAGTCCGTTGCGAATCATCTCGCGCGCCAGCGCCGCCGTCTCCTGCGTCCACAGCGGGAAAAGCGCCGTCAGTCCCGCTCTCGCCAACTGCCGCTCGCGATATTCGCGCAAGTCGGCCAGAAACAGATCGCCGAAGATGATTGCCGTGACTCCCTGTTCCTTCGCAACACCCAGGATGCGCTCGAACTCGGCCTCATAGACTTCGTTGGGACACGGCGTCGGGATGAACACGCGATGGAGCGGAAGCCCAAGGGCTTGCGTTTGCGCCTCGACCAGTTCCTCGCGGACCCCGTGCATGGTGACGCGCCCGAAGGTCTCGGTGATGGTCGTCAGCAGGCCCGCGACCTCGACGTCGGCGTTCTGTTGCGTCCGCCAAAGCGCCCACGCGCTGTCTTTGCCGCTGCTCCAGGCCAGCCATGCTTTCGGACGAACCATTCTCGGCTTGATCCAGTTCGAGTGGGGCAGGTTGTCAGCTACAAGCGTTTAACGGTTTCCCATCCTCTACTTGTTTGAAGAATCTCGATTTAAGCCTTTGACAGGATGACAGGATTCACGGGATTCTGAAATCCGGGATGTCCTTTGCCCGCCATCCCGTTCATCTTCTTGTCTGTTTTCGGCTTCTCTCGAAAAAGCACACACATCCGCCACCGCACCAAGCTCCGGATTCCTTCCTGCCCCTGACCGGTTCGCGAAAACCCTGAGAGAGCAGAACGAGTCAATGCCCTTGCGGAGTCTCCGCGCTTCTCCGTGCCGCCCGATCGCCGGGAGAAGCCCGGTGGGCCGGATTCACAGGATTCTTCGTCTCGTTTCATCCGGTTCATCCCGTCATCCTGTCAAAAGGGTTCTCGCCACGCCAAAACCATTAAACGCCTGTGGTTGTCAACCTGCCCGATTCTTCAGCCCAGCCAAGAGACCCCACTCGAGCACGGACTCCAGACAGTCTATCGAATCCCCGGTCGCTTTCGACTCAGCAGATAGACAAAAAACGGGACGCCCAGGAACGTTGTGACAATCCCGACCGGGATTTCCGTCGCCGGGCGGATCGAGCGCGCCAACGTGTCGCTGATCAGGAGCAGCGTGCTCCCTCCCAGAAACGACGCCGGCAGCAGCAGGCGGTGGCGCGGCCCGACCAGCAGGCGCATCGCATGGGGGACAATCAGACCGACGAATCCGATGATGCCGCTGACGGCCACGGCCGTTGCCGCCAGCAGCGTCGCGGTCGCCAGCAAAATGCGCTTCAGCCGCTCGACCGTGACGCCGAGCACCTGCGCTTCGTCCTCGCCCAGCAGGAGCGCGTCCATCTCGCGAGCGAAGTAGAAAAGAACCAACACTCCCGCCAGCAGATAGGGCCACACGGTCCGCACCTGGCTCCACTTGGCGTTCTGAAAACTCCCCAGCAGCCAGAAATAGACCTCCTGAATCTGGTTGGGCGAAATCATCAGAATGAACGACGTTAGCCCCGTGCAAAGCGCGCCGAGAGCCACTCCGAACAGAAGAAGGTGCAACACCGGCACCCTGCCGAATCGGGAGGCGAGGAGATAGACCAGGACCGACACCGCCAGACTCCCCCCGAACGCCGCCAGCGGCAGCGCATGAGCGCCCAACCGCCCGGTCTCCCATCCCAACGCCAGCGCCAGAGTCGCGCCCACGGCGGCGCCCGGCGCCACTCCCACCACGTAGGGGTCGGCCAGCGGATTCTGAAAGAGCGCCTGCATGGCCATGCCCGCCGCCGCGAGCGCCCCTCCGACCAGCAGCACCAGAATGATCCTCGGCAGGCGCACGTCGCGAATGATCGTGGCGTGGACGGCTTCCACTTTCGCATCGCCGGCCCAACCCGTGAGGATCGCCGCGATTTCGCGCCAGCCGATCGCCACGCCGCCGAATCCCAGCGACGCCAGGGCGACCGCCGCGAGCACGGCGGCCAGCAAGAGCAGTACGGCAATTTGGCGGCTAAGGCTTCTGGGCGCCATCGCTCGAGAACCTTTCGGGATAAAGGAGCTGCGCCAGATCGGCAATCGCCTGCGCCAGACGCGGCCCCGGTCGGTGAATCGTGTCGTCGTTCAGCAGATAAACGCGCCCCTCGCGCACCGCCGCCACGCGCGACCAGACCGAGTCGGCTCGCAATCGCGCCAACAACTCCGCGCGATAGCCCTCGCCCGCGCCGCTCGGATGGAACCCCTCGATGAGCACGTCGGGATCGCGCTCCAGAATGGTTTCGACCGAGAAGATCGGCCAAAGGTCGCTCGCGCCGCGCGCGATGTTCTCGCCGCCCGCAATCTCGATGCACTGGCCGATGAAACTGGCCGGTCCCGCCGCTCGATAAGGGGCCGTGAGACTTCCGAAATAGATGCGCCGTCGCGGCTCGACACCGGCCACCGCCCGGCGCACCGACGCGATCGCGCGCTCCATGTTCTCGCAGACGCCGCGCGCCGGAGCTTCT
>Ga0315274_10009209_pt1 | contig 14294 bp, 11 predicted proteins | sample YL17G02_20_MG_FD_203700 | JGI IMG/M metagenome (GOLD analysis project Ga0315274, IMG submission 203700) | Sediment microbial communities from Yellowstone Lake, YNP, Wyoming, USA - YL17G02_20 | ecosystem: Environmental > Aquatic > Freshwater > Lake > Sediment | place: USA: Wyoming | collected... | reverse complement strand
AGGTGGCCCCCAAGCCGGTCCAGGTCGAAACGTTAAAATTCATCGAGCATCTGAATCCGTTGTCAAGACCCAATCCTAAACTTTCACAACCCCTTTTTAGTCCAGTTTAGCGGGGGCCAGTCCGGACACCCTGCTGGAGGCCCGGGTGTTGACAGCCCGGTGGCGGCAGGAGTATAATACAGTCCGTCCGCACAGCGCTTTGAACTACCGGCCTCCGGCTCCCGAGGCGTTCGAACCGTTGCCCGTGGGTCCTGCTCCGCTACATCCCCAGGTAGTTGAAGCAGCATGAGTAACATTCAGGGTGGTACATAGAATGGGGGCAGGTCAAGGTGTTCCAGTAGATAGAGTTGAGAAATTAAAGGAAAAGATGATGGAGCGAGTTCCAGATGGGCCCTCTAAGTATTATCTTTTATACCCAGTCACTTTAGAAAAAGGGGACACTGCGCAGGCGATTAACTACTTTATTGCGTCGCTCACTGCCAAGTCAGGAAGAGAATGGCTGTGGATTCCAATTGTAAATGCCGTGGGGCACGCCCATCGTTTTATGGCTCGCCCCGAATCCCTCGATATTTATAGGACTTACGCATATGATGAACCAGATAGCATTTGGGAGATATGTGCGAAATTAAATCCCGATACCGGAAAGTACGTGCGCTGTCTTAAAGCAATAGAGTCGTTTTGTTTAATGGCAGGCGAACCCCTTATCGATACCGGTGACTGGTTAATGGTCGCAGGGAAATACCGCTTGGTTGGAAGGTTCAAGGAAGCGATGCGCTGTTACGATTACGCGTTAGCATCATTTAAACGCCGACCCATTACCCTCAACGGTTCGTCCGACTTGTATCCTACGCTGGCTCTGAAAGGCATGGGTAAAACCATGCTCCTTGCTGGAGATACCACCAAAGCCGTTTTTTACCTAACAAAGGCAGCGGAGCATCAAAAAAATGAAGCGGGAAGAGAAGCGGCGGAGATGTTGAAAATTATCCAACAGAAGAAGTAAAGGGAATAGCAAGCACTTTAGAGAAGAGGCCCCGATTGCTCGGGGCCTCTTTTTTTGCTCCCTTCTCCTACTTCTTTCCCCTGAGATAGTTTCTCATCGGCTGGGTCACGAGGGGCACGACGTCCTTGATCATGCCCACTCAGCTCAAGGCCATGTCCAGGTAGAGCATGACGATGACTCCCCCGATGGTCCCCAGGGTGGCCAGGCGCTCGTGGCCCTGGCGGTGGGTCTCGGGCACGATCTCGTCGCTGATCACGTAGAGCATGGCCCCGGCCGCGAAGCCCATGGCATAGGGCAGAACGGGCCTGACGAGGTGCACAGCCCAGGCCCCCAGGAAGGCCAGGGGGATCTCCACCAGACCGGAGCGGATGCCCACGATGGTGGCGTAGAACCGCGAGCCCAGGCCCGCGGAGAGTGCGGAGAGCGAGACCGAGAGGCCTTCGATGACGTTCTGGATGCCGATGGCGAGCATCAGGACCAGGGCGTCCTTGAGGTCTCCGGAGCCGAAGCCCACGCCCACGGCCAGGCCCTCGGGCATGTTGTGCAGGGAGATGGCGAAGATGAACAGCCACACGGCCTTGATGCGCTTGGCCGGGACGCCCTCCTTGCCGCGGATGAAGTGGCGGTGGGGGATGAGGTGGTCGCCCACGTCCATCAGCCCGGCCCCGAGCGCGATGCCCGCGAGCACGGGCAGGAGGCCGCCGTACTTGAACCCCGGGAGGATGAGGCTGGTGTAGCAGGCCGTGAGCATGACCCCGGCGGCGAACCCCAGGGCGGTGTCCAGGACCTTCTGTGTGGCGTTCCGGAGGGGGAAGACCAGCAGCGCCCCGAGCATGTTGAACAGGGTTATGATGACCCCGCCGGCCAGTCCCTGCAGGGCGGGGTTGGGGCCGGTCAGGCTGGTGAACCAGTGCAGGAAGGTGTCCATGGTCTTGATATCATTTTAACCCACGTTGGCCTCGCTTTGCAAGGGTGCAGGAGCGAATGGTTTCCCTCCCACCTTGCGGGGGAGGGAAGGGTTGGGATATCGCCAAAGAAAAAGGTTGATTTTCCGGATGGGATGTGGTAAGATACCTGCATCCCCGGCCGCCCGGCTGAGGAACAAAAACCTGCTTTCAGGGAAAGGAGGTTGTCATGAATCCTTTTCGTCTTCTATACCGTTTGCCGTTCAATCCGAAATCCGCAATTCGAAATGGTTGATCGTCCTTCTCTCCCTTGCTCCCCTGCTCCTCGGCTCCTTTGCCCTTCGTTCTTCCCTCCTTTGGGCCGGGGTCTGGGACCTTCAACAGACCCCGGCCACCGCCACTTTCTACGGTGCCCACAACTACGACTATCTTGGAACTGGCATAGCCTGCGGTGATGTGAACGGGGATGGACAGCCCGACCTCCTTATGACCGCTCCAGAAGCGGACACTTCCCAAACCATTCAGCTCGCATGGGGCATGGCCTACCTGTTTTACGGGGGGAACCTCGGCGGCGTGAAAGACTTGAAGACCGATTCTGCAGACTTCCGAGTTATCGGCAACCGGACCTCAAGCGGTGGCTTTGGACTCGGTAAATCCGCTTCCCTCGGGGACGTAAACGGGGATGGGAAAAAGGACTTGATCCTTGGAGTTCAGGCTTCAGCGTACGATTCGTTTCCTGATGTGGTGGTGATCTTTGGAGGCGACCGCCGCGGGACCCTGGACCTGAACACGCGTCTCCCGGATTTCGCCATCGAAAGTCCCGGAGGGTGGGATATTGGCACGGTGACGACCGGTGACGTGAATGGAGACGACATTATTATGGCCTCCCCTTTCACTCCGGGGCCGAATGGCCGGAGCAATGCGGGGGCGGTCTATGTCGTCCAGGGTCGGCAGGGTCTTATAGGCAGGCGTTATCTCGCCACGGAGCCCGCGGAGATGACGATCTACGGCGCCGACGTGGGCGACGAAATGGGCTATCAGGGTGCCGGCCCCAAGCCGGTCATTTATGTGGGCGACATCAATCGCGATGGCATCGGGGATCTAGTGGTCACGGCCTTTGCTGCGGACGGTCCTGGCAATACCCGCCCCTCTTGCGGGGAGGTCTATGTCTTCTACGGAGGCAGCCTCCCTCGGGAATGGGACCTGCGTTTCTTCCCGGCTGACTTGACCGTCTTTGGAAGGGATACGGCCTCCTATTTAGATGTGGGGCTCATTGGGGATGTGAACGGCGACGGGTACGGAGACCTGTTTATGGGTGCCGAGGGGGAGTTTGAGAAGGGTGCAGCCTATCTTCTCTACGGCAGCTCACCTCCTCCCAGGGGGATAAGAGACATCTCCGTTGACAGCATGGATTATTCCGTCGTGGGGATAGACACCCATGATCTCATGGCCTCTATCCTTGCCCTGGCCGATGTAAACGACGACGGCAAACAAGACCTATTGATCAGCGCCCTCTTCGGTGCCGGGCCAGGGAACACCCGTCGCCACGGCGGGGAGGCCTATTTGATCTTTGGCGGAAACCTTCGCGGAACGAGAAATCTACGAACGTTTCCTCCGGACTGGACCTTTTACGGCCGTAGCTTCTCGGATTACCACCTTGGTAAATCCTTAATAGGAGGAACTGTAACCGGAGGCCGCAACGCCGAGGTCATCCTTGTCGGTGGAGAAGGGGCGTCTGGTCCTCCAGGCGACCTCCGCAACGCGGCCCGGGACGTTCATATCCTTGACCTCCAGGGATTGGTTGGCGTAGAAACCCATGCTACTCGATCTGGCGGCACCCCTCTCTCGACCGTGCGCTTAATGCCCAACCCCTTCGCCTCCTTCACCACCCTCCCCGGCCACTCCTCCGAACGATTTGCGCTCTACGACATATCCGACCGGAAGGTCGGGGTCTGGAAGGGTGACCGGATCGGGGAGGGGCTTCCAGCCGGGGTGTATTTTGTCGCGCCTATGGGCGGGATGGCCAAGCCGTTACGGATTGTTAAATTAGGCTAAACAGGAAGGAGGCTGTAACAATGAGTAAACGGACCTTGCGTTTCGTCCTTCTCTCCGTTTTCCCTCTGCTCCTCTGCACCACTTCGATCGTTCGCGCCCAGTGGCAGCCGGATGTCCGGCTGACCTTTGACCCCTTGCTGAGCGCCACGTCCTACAACAATGCCTGGTGCGTTGTCGCGAGCGGGGATTCGGTGCATGTCGTCTGGTACGACAGCCGGCATGGACCGGGGACCTGGGAGATTTATTACAAACGTTCCACGAATGGCGGGACGGCCTGGGGAGCGGATACCCGCCTGACCTATGACGATTCCACATCCAGTTTCCCCACGGTGGCCGTCTCCGGCTCCAACGTCTACGTGGCCTGGCAGGAGATGCGGGACCAGAACCCGGAGATCTATTTCAAACGGTCCACGGATGCCGGCTCGACCTGGGGCGCAGATACCCGGCTCACCCGGGATACGTCGTACTCTTACTATCCCTCCCTGGCCGTTTCCGGCTCCGATGTCCATGCGGTCTGGGAGGACGGCCGGGATGGGAACAGCGAGATCTACACCAAGCGCTCCACGGATGCCGGCTCAACTTGGGGCCCGGATGTGCGGCTGACCAATGACCCCGCATCCTCCAGCATCCCCTCGGTGGCCGTAACCGGCTCGAATGTCCATGTGGTCTGGTCCGACTACCGGGATGGGGACCTGGAGATCTACACCAAGCGCTCCACGGATGGAGGGGCGTCCTGGGACCCGGATGTCCGGCTGACCAATGCGTCCAATGCCTCGATGTTTTCCTCCGTAGCGGTTTCCGGCTCCAATGTCCACGTGGTCTGGACGGACCAGCGGGATATAGACCCTGAGGTTTACTACATACGCTCCACGGATAACGGGACGACCTGGGACCCGGATACCCGGCTCACCTATCGTCAGGGCAGCTCCTTATATGCCTCGATCGCCGCCTCTGGCCCGATGGTCCATTTGATCTGGAAGGACGTCGGGCAAGGGATTTACTACAAACGCTCCACGGATAGTGGGACGACCTGGGCTCCGGACACCGTGGTCACCTATTCCTCCGGCATCGTGCTGTATCCCTCGGTGGCGGTCTCAGGGCCCAAGGTCCACGCGGTTTGGTGGGACTCGCGGGACGGCCCCTCCGGGAACGTGGAGATTTACTATAAGCGCAACCTCACCGGCAACTCAGGCGTCCAGGAAGGGATCGTTCCGGCTCACGCCTCACGCCTTATGCCTCACGCCATCCCCAATCCGTTTGTCAATTTCACCACTCTCCCCGGTCATGAGGCTGAGCGTTTCGTCCTCTACGACATCTCCGGCCGCCGGGTCGGGGTCTGGAAGGGCGACCGGGTGGGGGAGGGGCTTCCGGCCGGGGTGTATTTCATCAGACCGGAGGGTAGGGATGTTAAGCCCTTGCGGATAGTGAAGGTGCGGTAGGGTAGGAGCGGGCTTCTGCCCGCGATCTTGATCTCGGAAGGAGGTTTGACATGCGATTCTTTTTCTGTTCGCTTTTCCGTCTCACTTCTCACGTCTCACTTCTCACTTTCTTTCTTCTTCTCTGCTTCCCTGCCGTCGTTTTCTCCCAGCAAAGGTGGGAGAAAGTCTTTGGCTATCCCAACGGGGCAGAAGAGGGCCAAGCGGTCCGGGAGCTTCCAGGGGGCGGCTATATCATCGCTGGGCACACGTCGTCCATCGGAGCGGGGGTGTACGATGGATACCTCCTGAGGGTTAGTGCCGCAGGCGATACGATCTGGACCAAGACCTACGGCGGATCAGGAAACGAAAACTGGGACTCGGTCCTTAGGACTTCGGATGGCGGCTACTTCATCGGGGGGTATACCAGTTCCTTCGGCGCGGGCAACTTCGATATCTGGTTAGCCAGGGTCGACTCCTCGGGAGGAACCCTGTGGACCAAAACCTACGGTCGAACCAGGAGCGATGGGTATCCGGCCACTTGTACTCAGCCGACTTCCGAAGGGGGTTACATCACCGTAACAACGACCATGTCCTTGGGGGATACCACGGGCGATATCTGGCTCGTCAAGACCAATGCCTCGGGCGATTCCCTCTGGACGAAGACCTACGGCGGTCCGCGGGCCGAGGAAGGGTGGTCCGTCCAGCAGACCTCAGATGGGGGCTACATCATCGCAGGACAGTCTTACTCCTTCGGTCCGGGGACGCCGACCTACCCCAATGTCTACCTCATCAAGACGAATGCCTCCGGAGATACCCTCTGGACGAAGACCTTCGGGGGAGCCCGCTCCGATTACGGCCGTTCCGTCCGGCAGACTCAGGACGGAGGCTACCTCCTGGCCGGTTCCACGGCTTCGTTCGGGGCCGGCGGCTATGACGTTTATCTGATTAAAACCAACCCCTCGGGAGACACCCTCTGGGCCAGGACCTACGGCGGAAGCAGTGAAGACCGCTGCGGGGACTTTGCATCCGCCCAGCCAACCTCGGACGGGGGTTACATCGTGACGGGTCTGACGTTCTCCTTCGGGGCCGGGGATAGGGATGCGTACCTGATCAAGACGAATGCCAACGGGGGGGTCCTCTGGACGAAGACGTTCGGCTCAACGGCCGGTGACGAGGGTAACTCCGTGATCCAAACCTCCGACGGGGGTTACCTCATCGTTGGGCCGACCTTCCGCACCGGGACCGAGGATGTTTACATCATCAAAACGGATGCGAACGGGAACTCGGGGGTGGAGGAGGAAAATAAAGGGTTCGAGGATACGAGGGTTCAAGGGTTCAAGATAACCCCAAATCCCTTCGCCGTCTACACGGCTGTCCCCGGGCACTTCTCCGAGCGCTTCGCCCTCTACGACGTCTCCGGCCGGAAGGTCGGGTCCTTCAAGGGGGATCGAATCGGTGAGGGACTTGCGGCAGGGGTCTACTTTCTCAGAGCTGAAAAGGGAGATCGGAAACCTGTACGAATTGTGAAGGTGAGGTAACGAGACATTTGAACCGGTGCCTGTTGGTCCTGATCCACTACGCACCAATAGTCGACGCAGCAGGAAAGGAGCATTCAGGTGGGCCTTAAGGTGTGGCAGGTCGCTGTGATTAGGCCGGTATTATTAGCATTCTTCCTTTCGTCTTTCTTGCTGGTAACGGCGTTTGGCCAGCCTCCCGGGGTTGGTGTGACTCCTGAAAGGAAGCCGCTTGCGAAAGCGGTGTTAAAAGGTACTATTTTAGATATGACTGGAAAAGCCATTGCAGGAGCTAAGGTTACAGTTGGAAACGACAGCACAGTCGCAGGCCCGTCTGGAAGTTTCCATTTAGAGATTCCGGTGTCTGATACAGGCGGAACTTATCGTGCGAATGTTGAATGGAAGAACTACAGGGCAAAATCTGCGATGGTCAAATTGATGCCCGGGGATACAACGTTTCATAATTTCTTAATATTCCCCATCGATTGTGTCCTGCGCTTAATAGTCCCTTTCAAACCAAAAAGCTCAACAATAGAAGATTCAAGGGATATTGATAAGGTGTATACGTTAATAAAAGACAACCCCGAATTGAAATTTGAAGTACAAAGCCATTGCTTCGAGTGGGAATCAAATAGAAGGAACCTTAAGACCTCTCAAGGTCGGGCGGAAGCAATACGTAAGTTGCTTCTTACAAAGGGGGGGATTGACTCCAGCCAAATTGTCGCGAAGGGGTATGGCTCAACTGTACGACGCATAGGGGAGCGCCCGCCTCCTCGGCATCGTCAATCCCGAATAGAAATACATTTGTTACCATAAATCCCTATATCACTAAAAGGGATATCTAAATGAGACTCCGTAACCTCTTCGTCGGCCCGGCTCTCTTGGGGCAGTTCGCTATGATTAACCCGGTCATATTAACGTTCTTCCTTTCGTCTTTCTTGCTGGCGGCCGCGTTTGGTCAGCCTCCCCAGGTTGGAGTGACTCCTGAAAGGAAGCCGCTTGCAAAAGCGGTGTTAAAAGGTACTATTTTAGATATGACTGGAAAAGCCATTGCAGGAGCTAAGGTTACAGTTGGAAACGACAGCACAGTTACGGGTCCACCTGGGAGTTTCCGCTTAGAGATATCCGTGCCCGATACAGGCGGAACTTATCGCGCGAATGTTGAAATCATTGACTATAGGCCAAAATCCACATTGGTCAAATTGATGACGGGGGATACAACGTTTCATGATTTCGTTTTAGTCCTCATCGATCTTCAATGGAAACTATCGGTCCGTTTCAAACCCAAAAGCGTAACAATAGACCGTTGGTTCATTTTAGGCGATATTGAACCAGTGGTAAGGGCATTAAAAGACAATCCAGAATTGAAAATTGAGATACAAGGCCATTGCTTCGATTGGGTATCAAAAAGAAGGAACCTAAAGACCTCTCAAGTTCGTGCGGAAGTTATACGTAAGTTGCTTCTTACAAAGGGGGGGATTGACTCAAGCCAAATCGTCGCGAAAGGGTATGGCTCAAGTGTACAAGTTATATGTGATAGCCCTCCGATTCCTCGGAGAATTCAAAGCCGGATTGAAATACATTCGTTACAATAAATCCCTTTTCAAGAAAAGGAGCGTTTGACCTGGAGGGGCAACCGTGTGGGGGAGGGCCTTTCCCCCGGGGTGTATTTCATTCGTCTAGAAGGTCAGGGCGGTAAGCCATTGAGAATGGTTAAGATTAGATAGGCAAGAGGTTTTAATGTTTTTCTCCCGTGCTCCCTTGCTCCCTTGCTCCCGTACTTTGCTGTTTGTTCTGCTCCTCTGCATCCCTTCGGTCGTCCACACCCAATGGGAGTCGGATGTTCGGCTGACATTCGATCCTGACTCATCTTTAACCTATTTCAACAATACTTGGTGCGTTGCCTCCAACGGGGATACAGTCCATGTGGTCTGGTTCGACAAGCGGGATCATTGCTGGGAGATTTACTATAAGCGTTCCTTTGATGGTGGATCAGGCTGGGGGCCTGATATCCGCCTCACTCAAGATTCGGCCAATTCCTACTATCCTTCTGTTGCCGTCTCGGGTCCCGAAGTTCACGTGGTCTGGGATGATGCCCGCCGCGGTCCGGGCCCCGACATCTTCTATAAACGCTCTTTGGATGGCGGGTCGAGCTGGAGTCCTGATATCCGCCTAACCAACGGCACCAACGTATCGTGGCATCCCTCCGTTGCCGTTCGAGGTTCGTCCGTTCACGTCGTCTGGGACGACTGGCGTGACGGGGATCAGGAGATTTATTACAAGCGCTCCACGGATGCCGGCTCGACCTGGGGGCCGGATGTGAGACTTACCTATGCCTCCGATTACTCTTGCTTTCCCTCCATAGCGCTGTCGGACTCTGTGGTTCATGTCGCTTGGGAAGATTTGAGGGGTGGGAACGAACGAATCTTTTATCGGCGATCAACCGATTGGGGTACTTCTTGGAGTGCGGATACCTGCTTATCCAGCGGGGCAGGGGGTTCTTGTCTGCCTTCGGTCGCGGTTAGCGGCCCAAACGTCCATGTCGCTTGGCAGGATGCCCGGGATCGAGGATGGCCCTTCTTTGAACTCTATTACAAACGTTCCACCGATGGTGGCTTGAGGTGGGGGCCAGATGTTCGTCTGACCCAAGATACAGCCTGTTCGATCGGTCCGTCCTTGGCTGTTTCGGGATCTAATATCCATCTGGCCTGGAAAGACAATCGGGATGGCAACTATGAGATATATTACAAGCATTCCACCGATGGAGGTAGTACCTGGGGGTTCGATACACGCTTAACCTACGACATAGCATACTCAGACATCCCTGCGATTGCCGTTTCGGGCGTGAAAGTTCATGTGGTTTGGATGGATGAGCGCCCTGGCAATTGGGAGATATTCTACAAGCGCAACCCCACCGGCAACTCCGAGGTGGAGGAGTCTTCTGGTAGTTTCTATCCTCTACCCTCTAACCTCTCATTCTCTGTCGTTCCCAACCCGTTCACCTCCTTCGCCACCCTCCCCGGCCACGAGGCTGAGCGTTTCGCCCTCTACGACATCTCCGGCAAGCGGGTCGGGTCTTACAAGGGCGACCGGGTGGGCGAGGGGCTTCCGGCCGGAGTGTATTTCCTGAGGCTGGAGGGCAAAGGCGATAAGCCGCTTCGGGTTGTGAAACTGCGATAGGAGGATCCTTGCCGGAGGAACCGGAGCAGCTGCGCGAGCTTTTTAGAACGGTCTTGGAAGGCCTGCATGAGGGCCGGGTTGAGTTGGCCGCGCGGCTGGACGGAGTGCCTCAGGAGCCGGTATCCTACCAGGCCTTCTACGAGGCCGCGGATTCCTGGCTTAATGCCTGGCTCGAACGCACGTCCCAGGCCGTGGTCGCTGGGCCGGACGCGAAGAGCCCGGACTTTCCCCGCCTGGTAGAGCCCTTGGTGAGGCTGGGGGGTTTCCTGCCTTTGCCCTGGCGGACCACCTTTCGGGGGACCACTGTAGGAAGGTTCCGCAGGCTCTATGATAAAACCCCCCGGAGCCTTCCCGAGGAGGTGAGCCTGGAGCTGTTGTTTCATCACCAATGCCGGGTCTCGGAGGGGTTCGACATCACCTGGAAGCTCTTCGAGGGCTGGACCGACTACTCCGTCCGGATCATGGGCCCGGAGGAGCTGGCGGCCCTGGATGAGCAAGCGAAGGTGCTTCTCTCCCAAACGAAAGAGGAACGGGCCAAAGCGATGAGCCCGGAAGAAGCCCGGGCATGGTTTGCCGCGCTCTCCCTGGAGGATCAGGAGAAGGAGGCTCGTTACCTATTGGAGTGCGCGGCTGTGGGCTGGATCGAAGAGGGCGAGGCCCGCGCCCACCAGTTGATGGCCGTCCCGCCAACGCCCGAGCGCCAGAGCCACCTGGAGATGCTCCTGGACATGTTCCTGGACCGCGAGGTCCGCAAGGCGGATGCCGATCCGGGCGCAAGACACATCGGGTTCTCGGACATTAAGCCGATCGTGAAGCACCTGACCCGGCTCGATTCGCTCCTGGCCCCGGACACCTGGCGTCCCCTGCTCCGGGGCTGGGCAAGCAAGCGCGTGGAGGAGTTTTCAATGGACCGAGACCGGAACTTCACTACCGTGGACGCCCTGAGCAGGTATCTCGAAGCCGTCAAAAGGTAGCTTCCCGAAAGCGGCCGGGGGTTAGCCCGAGATAATCAAATTTTATCCAAAATCTGCGGTCTAAAATCTAAAATCAACAGGGCGGCTTCCAAGCCGCCCTCTTCTATTTCTTTCTCCCCTCTCCTAAAGACTAAAGGAGAGGGGGAGGGGTGAGGTTGAAATATCCTAAATATCTTCTTTATTTATTCCTTATCGGGCGGGCGGGGATAAAATGAATGATCTTTTCCTTCTCTCTGGCTGCCAGTTCAATTAGTGTGAAGTTGGCGGGAAATTAGTGTTAAATTAGTGTCAAATTAGTGTTAAATTAGACTTAAATTAGTGTTAAATTAGACACAACTTAGTGTGAACTTGGCCTGAACTTGGCGGGAACATGGCCTGAAGCGTTCGTATAGGCTGTTGTCTTTCCTTGAGTTACGCCTGGAATCTTGGTCTCTTGGGTTGGCTTTGTTTTAAGGATTTGCTTTGCAAATGCCTGTAACTCATGCGGTTGTACTTGTTGAACTATGCGAATACCCTTTGCCGGGATTGTTGGGGAAGGTAAAATTGGGCTTCAAAGTGTTCGGTGTCTTGCCCCTGATCGTTTGGCCCCTCCTTGAACCCTCGAACCCTCGGCTCCTTGAACCCTCTCGTCTGACATCCCCTTGATTCTTCAATCAGTTTCGTAGTATAGTATCTATATGCCAAGAAAACTCATTGATCTCCGGAGCGACACGGTCACCCGCCCCAGCCCGGGGATGAGGAAGGCGATGGCCAATGCCGTGGTCGGGGATGATGTCTTCAACGACGACCCCACGGTCAAGAGGCTGGAGGCCGAGGTCGCGCGCCTGTTCGGCCGGGAGGCGGCCCTGTTTGTGCCCTCCGGCACGATGGCGAACCAGATCTCCCTGCGCGCCTGGACCCGTCCCGGGGACGAAGTGATTTGCGAGGCCGACGCCCACATCCTGCACTACGAGATGGGCGCGGCCGGGGCCCTGGCCGGGGTGCAGCTCAGACCCCTTCAGGGGAAACAAGGCATCCTCTCCGCGGAACAGGTGAAGGCGGCGATTCGGCCAAAGGACGGGCACCAGCTTCCAACTACCCTTGTGGCTCTGGAGAACTCCCATAACCGCGCCGGGGGCACGGTCTATCCCTTGCAGGTCATCAAGGACATCTCCAGGACCGCGCGGGCCAAGGGCTTAAAGGTCTACCTGGACGGCGCCCGGATCTGGAACGCCTCCGCGGCCTCAGGGGTGTCCCTCAAAGAATACGCCCGGCATTTTGATTCGGTCTCGGCCTGCTTCTCCAAGGGCCTGGGCTGTCCCATCGGCTCCATCGTGATCGGGGACAAAGAGTTTGTCGCCCGGGTCCGGGTCTTCCGTCGAATGTACGGAGGGGCCATGCGCCAGGTCGGGGTCCTGGCGGCCTGCGGGCTCTACGCCCTCAAGCACAATCTCCCCCGCCTCCCCGAGGACCATGCCAAGGCCCGTCTCCTGGCCGAGGGCCTGGCGGACCTGCCGGGGATAGACTTGGACCTCTCCTCGGTGCAGACCAACATCGTGGTCTTCGACGTCTCCCGCACCGGGAAAACGCCCGAAGTCTTGACCGAGCGCCTGGAAAGGGCAGGGGTCCTGGTCGTCCCATTCGGGGCCACCCGCCTGCGCGCGGTCTGCCACCTGGACGTGAGCCGGGACGATATCCTCTCTGCCCTAAGGGTTTTCCAAGGGGTTTTCCGTAAAACCCGCTGATCCTCGCCTCGTCAGATTCTTTAGGTCCGGAAGCAGTACCCTCCAGAAAATCCCACCCAACAAGGATGGGATTCTTGGTTTGGACCTAGTCCGGCAATTAGGAGATTCCTCCGCAACCAGTTGTGGAATAATCGGTTACAAGGTGTCAAACAATGGGAAATGGGGGGAAAGTCAAAAAGGCCTTGCCTTTAAGGGTAATTTTTAGTAAAATAAAGGGTTACCAAAAGAGTCAGCCATGTCCAAATTCGCCACCAACCTGAGACATCGGTTCATAACTGGCCTGATCGCCATCCTGCCCCTGGGGCTGACGGTTTATGTCTCCTGGTTCCTGCTGAACCTCCTGGGGAACATCTTCGGCAACCTGCTCAAGAAGTTCCCCTATCTCAAGGCCCAGCCCCAAGTGGCCGTCTCGGTCCTGGGCCTCCTCCTGCTTCTGCTGCTGATCTACCTGGTGGGGCTTTTCACTTCCAACGTCCTGGGCCGGCGGTTCTTTCGCTGGGGGGAGAGCCTGCTCACCCGGATCCCGTTCATCCGCAAGGTCTATTCCACCTCCCGGCAATTGACCGACACCTTCCTCATCGACAAGGCGGCGTTCCGGCAGGTGGTCCTGGTGGAGTGGCCCCGGAAGGGCATCTACACCCTGGGGTTCGTGACCAGCGACCTCCGCTGGCCGATGGAGAACGGGGAGTGCGCCATCAACATCTTCATCCCCAACACCCCCAACCCCACCAGCGGCAGGTTGTATCACATCCCGGAGAAGGAGCTCATTCCCACCCGTCTTTCGGTGGAGTGGGCCCTCAAGATGATCATCTCGGGAGGGATAGTAGCCCCGTCGCCGGATTTATTGGAAAAGATCAAGACAGCACCGCTGGTCGCCTTTCGCAAAGCTTCTGGCGAAGATTGAGCATGGTGTTCGGTAAGGCCAAAAAGAAGAAGGCGGAGCTGCCGGGGATCGAGGACGTCCGCACCATGGTGCAGAAGGGCTTCGAACGCAGCCTCTTCTCCAGCGAGCAGCGCCAGATGCTTCTCTCCATCCTGGATATCGGCCAGATCCCGATCCGGGAGGTGATGGTCCCGCGGGTGGACATGGTGGCCGTGGAGGCCGAGGCCACGATGGAGGACATCCTCTACCAGTTCAAGCTCTCCGGCTACTCCCGGCTGCCGGTCTACGACGGGAGCCTGGAGAACATCATCGGGATCGTGTACGTGCGCGACCTCCTGCGCTTCTGGACCAAGCGGCGGGAGGACCTGCGGGCCGTGGAGTTCATCCGTCTGCCGCACTTCATCCCCTCCTCCAAGAAGGTCCTGGACGCCCTGCGGGAGTTCCGCAAGCAGCGCATCTCGATCGCGATGGTGATCGACGAGTACGGTGCCCTGGAGGGCATGGTGACCATGGACGACCTCCTGGAGGAGATCGTGGGCGAGCTGCAGGACGAGTTCACCCAGGACGAACGGCTCTACCGCCGGGAGGAGGACGGTTCCACCCTCGTGGACCCGCGGATGGCCGTCGAAGACCTGGAGAAG
>Ga0315274_10009208_pt1 | contig 14295 bp, 19 predicted proteins | sample YL17G02_20_MG_FD_203700 | JGI IMG/M metagenome (GOLD analysis project Ga0315274, IMG submission 203700) | Sediment microbial communities from Yellowstone Lake, YNP, Wyoming, USA - YL17G02_20 | ecosystem: Environmental > Aquatic > Freshwater > Lake > Sediment | place: USA: Wyoming | collected... | reverse complement strand
CAGCGGAATTGCGAATGTTACTTTAGCTATTGATAGTGCTAATTTTGCAACAGATACAATTTTACCTTATTCATTTAGCGTAGCTACAACTGCTTACCAGGACGGATTGCACACTTTAACATTGATATCTACAGATAACATAGAATTAACTAACTCAACAACTTTGACGATTAATATAACAAATAACCAAGTTCCGACAATGGTTAATGTTGTTACAGGAGATACTTCAGATAGCGCGGGTAGAATCAGTTCAAGCGATTTGGCTAATACGCCTGCTGAAACAGTTATTGATGGAATTGCTGGATTAAATAGCACTATCGTAACAATAACTTTATTGGAAACTGTGCCAAATAATCCGAGCAGTAGTCAATTGTCTACAATAATAGAAAAAATAAACATTAGTGCCGATACCGCTGTTAATTCCAGAGTTTATATAACAATTCCAAAAACTGTATTAGTTGCTTTAGGATTAACTGTTCCATATAGCAGCATTGCATTCTATGCAGATCATGGTAGTGGGGTTGTCGGACCTTTGACATCTACTTATGTAGATATAATTACTAAAGATGGCGTGGAGTATGAAAGATTTTATTTTGAAACTAATGACTATAGCATATTCTTTTGGGGTATACAAGGCACCTCCGGCGATGGAGGCAGTGGCGGGGGCGGAGGTGGCGGTGGCGGAGGTGGCGGCGGGGGCGGAGCGACTATCCAGAAGAACATCACGCAAAATGCAACCTCTGCGGGAGAGGGTAATTATACTGGAACAAATGCTACGCAACCAATAGGAGTGCAAGAGATTCAACAACAGCCACGTACACCAGTTCAGACACTTTTGATTTGCTTAGTTATTTTAGGCATAACCCTCGCGGTAATCTATAGTATAAAATGGCTCAAGAAACCTGAAAAAGCAGTTAAGAGCAAGAAGTATGACAATAAAAGGCAGATTTAAATAAAATGTGAGAGAAATGTTTCAGTCATCTCATCCCCAGTCGTCTCAGTCGTATCTCCCCTTTCAACTCACAAAATACCAACTTTAAATTTATTATATAACTCTGGCATTTCTTTGTAAAGCCAAACATTAAACTTCAGAAATTCCTCTGTTTCATTTTTAATATAGCTTATTATTTCTTCGTAGTTTTTGAGTTGATATAATATTGGTATTTTAGTTCCTTTACTTTTTTTACCAGTCATATTATCTAAACCAGAACCTTTGAATTGTCCCTTGTTCATCAAAATGGCTACTGCCCTTAAATCAATAGAGGGCTTAGACAAAATATCAATTTCAGGAAGTCCATGAAAGAGTGTCCTCTGTTTTAGAAAATTATGTTCAAAACCTAAATTAAACCCAATTGGAACAAAGCTAAAAGCGTATTCATCCAAAACTTTACTATCCGAAAGAAACTTCTCTAACATTTCTTTTTCGGAAGATTCCCACTCTTTAAGAATTATTAACTCTCCAATTGGTTTACCCGTATTCATATCCAATGGTTGATATTGAATTGAAATTATCTTATCTTCTTTTGGATTTAATCCAGTAGTTTCAATATCTAAATAGTAGCTAGGCATTTTAATCGAAAGGGTCGATTGTTTTTAGAATTATCGCTTCTTCAGTCGTATCTCCCCTTTCTTGGCGTCTGCCTCGAGAGAGTCGCCTTCTTTGAGGTCGGCTTTCTGGAGGAGTTCTTCTGGGATGTTGACTGCATAACGATAATACTTCTTGTCCCCTCTCTTTTTTGATAATTGCTTTTGAAGTTTCATAAGATTGTTAGCAGATAATAATATTTAAGCTCTTCTGTACCGAAACTACTTGTAAGTGATTGTGTCCGTACCGAAAGATATATAAATGTCTGTACCGACATAAAAGTATGACAGTGTGTGATTATCGTGGCATATTCATGTTAGGATTCATGGCAGGAGGGCTATTAGCAGCATGGATTGGGGCGTTGTGGGATGTAATATTTAGTAAGGAAAGGGTTAAAAATCATTTTGCTCTGCAACTATAACATAAATTATCTGTTCCGATCAGAAAACTACTCCCACATTTATTACATTTCCTAGGAATTGATATAGCAGGAGTATAACTACTAGCTATTTGGGAATAACTATATGCCGAAGGCAATTCTGAAATCCCCGATGGTGCAAGATTTGCACCACTAACTGGGATTAATTGAGCTGTGTTTGCCCATAAATAATTTGAGGGCATTTTTGATATTTCCTCTTTTTTAAGTTTAGACAACTCTTTTGATTTCTCTTCGATTTCTCTTTTTTTTTCTAAGCTCTCTTCTCTTAATTGATCCAACTCTGCTAGTTTTCCATTGACTTCCTTTTCTATGTCTTTCTTTGTTTTGTCTTTTGACTTTCTTAAAATTGTTATTTCTTTATTAAGTTCGCTAATTATTTGCTGAGCTTTTCTTTCTTGAATATCTAGCTCTTTTAATTCTATTTCCTGCAAAATTCTTTTCTTTGCTATTTGTATTGTCCCTTCTCTTTCCTGTTCTCTTTCGTTCCACAATGAAATTCCTACGATAAAAAAGTACACCGAAATAAGAAAAGATAAACTATGTATAATTATTTTTGTCCAACTTATTAAACTAAAGTTAAAATCCGATATATAAAATGGATAAATCCCAAAAATGAATAAAACCACAGCTAATGAAAGAAAAAATGCATGGGGATAACTATATTTTATGCCGAACATGATTAGGTTTTGTATTCTTTCTATATTAATTTATTGTTTTTAATCCTTGCGATTGTGACCCCTTCGTAGTGGTCACATAGATTTTTATATAGTTTTAGAATAGTTCTATTATGAAAAAAGAGAGTGTTGTGGGTTTAGAATTGAATAAAACTCATCTTGGTGATTGTATGGAATTGGCTAAGAAGTTATCAGATAATTCTGTTGATTTGGTTGTTACTTCTCCTCCTTATGCAGATACAGTTTCTTATGGTCATTCTGTTGAAACCTTGTCTCCTGAGAAGTATGTTGATTGGTTTTTACCTCTTTTCCATGAGGCAAAAAGGTTTTTGAAAGATACAGGATCCTTTATATTAAATATTAATGATAGAGCAAATGGAGATAGAAGTATTTATGTTTACGAATTGGTTACAAGAATAGTAAAAGAAACAGGACTCAAGCTTTTTGATAGGTATATTTGGTTTAAAAAATCTGCTCTTCCAATGACTGGAGATAGGCGTCTTAATGATAGAATAGAATATATTTTCCATTTTGTGAAAGATACTAAAAAGTTTAAATGCTTCACAGACAGAGTTAGGGTTCCTTACCAAGAAGTTTCTCTAAAGAGATTTAAAAATAAAGTTCATGGTAACGATATTGTGAAAGGAGATGGGACAACGGAACTTTCTCAAAGAGGAAGTAGCAAACCTCATCCAAAAGGGGCAAAGCCAATCACTGTTTTTAGGTTTGATACAGGCTCTGCTTTAAGAGGATTGAAACATCCTGCACCATTTCATCCCCAGCTTCCTGAATGGTTTATTACATGGTTAACAGATGAAGGAGATGTAGTTCTAGATCCTTTTATGGGAGGTGGAACTGTTGGAGAGGTTGCTTTAAAGATGAATAGAAAATATATTGGGTTTGAGATAAGCCCCACATACATTAAATTGATTGAAGATAGATTGAAAGAAGTTAAAGGGAAGAACAAGAAGATTAGTGAGTTTGCTTAAGATTATAATCTTCTTTCGATTCTCTTATAAATTGACACCATTTCTTTTTAGGGTTTAATTCTCCCATTACAACAATTTCTGGTCGCGTCTTAAATATCTCAGAGGGGATTTTTAATGTTGTAAAACTGCTATGTTCGGTGGGTTTTCCTGCCCATTTTGCTTCCATATTATCCCACACAAAAACAGCTATCTTTGTGATAAAATCTTTGTTATTTGTCAATTTTAATTTAAGTTTAGAGTCAATTGTGTAATTTATAAGAATATAGTTGTTGCATTTTGATGAAGAATGTGTTGCCCCAGTAAATGAATTTTCCGCTTGTGATGTTTTTATCTCCCATCTCATTTTTTCACCATCTGGAAAAATTATAATCATATCTCCAACAGCATCATGGGCAGGTTCTATCTTGACATTGAGAGGAGATAGTTTTGTATTTAAGATATCAATAATAGCAGTCTCCCACAAATCAAACATTCTTACAGTTATGAAAACTGTTTTTTGTCCTACTTGATCTCCAAATGTTGCGTCGGGTTGCCATTCATCGATAGATAAATTTTTTTCACAAGCAACTCCAAAAACATAAGGGAGGCGTTCTTCTACATATTTGACAACTTCTCTATATATCTCTGAATTTCTCATCTCGCTGAGAACTTTTGTTTTGATATCCATAATCTTTGAAGTTTCTATGGCTATAAAACTCTTTCTAATTGTTCGTTTTAATTCTTATTTGAATTCCAGAAAGTCTCTTTCCCGATTATGATATGATCTATCAATTTTAGTCCAATAAATTCACTGCAGTTCATCAATTCTCGAGTTAGCTTAATATCTTCCTCGCTCGGCTCTGGATTCCCGCTTGGATGATTATGCACAAGGATGATTTTTGATGCGGAGTTCTTTATTGCTGGCTTGAAAACTTCTCTCGGATGAACTATTGAGGCATCGAGAATGCCTTTACTGATGAGTTGCTCTCCGATTATGTGGTTCTGGGAGTTAAGCATTAAAATGTAGAAATGTTCTTCTTTTTTGTCTTTTAGACGCTCGTGGAAATAATTAAAAACATCTTCTGCGCATGAGATTTTCTTTATTGGCTTCTTTGCTTGATTTATTCTTTTTTGAAGTTCTGCTATTGTTAATATCTGCATTGCCTTGCTTGGTCCAATCCCATTTATTTCTTGCAATTCTTTTAATGAGCACTCAAGAAGCTTATCTAATCCGTACTCACTGATTAATCTATTTGACATCTCGATTACATTCTCGCCAGGCATGCCTTTCTTGCCTCTTGTACCAGTTCTTAACAGAATTGCGAAAAGCTCTGCATCGCTTAGGGCTTCTGGCCCTAGCTTAAGAAAACGCTCTCTTGGGCGGTTTTCTTTTGGGATGTCTAGGATTTTCATATAATCTAATAGAAACTCATATTTTTATAGTTTGATTCTTTAGCTAAGGCAGAAGGAAAGAAAGGGGAGATAAGGGTGGGGGAGAACATGAGTATAACAATTTTTAAAAAGTTGAGAACATAAGAAAGAACATGGCTAAAATTGGATTAGTTATTTTTGTATTGATCGTTGGTCTTGCTTTAGGTGGAATAATACAAGAGGCTACATGTGATGCTGCAAAACAAGATTTGGGAACTGGAACCTCAATTATGGGGGCCACTTGTAAAATCTTGTCCATTCCCATAGATCTCCTTTTATTTTTAGTCGGAATCACCGGAGCAGTAATTTATTATATCAAGACTAAAGAATAAAATGAAGGAGGAAATTAATGAAGAATTATTGAAGAATGCAGATGAATTACTCAATCGTCCTGACAAAGAAATAATGGCTCTTTCTTTAGGTAAAAATGATAAATGGGCGGAAAATTATCAGATGGCCATGACTACTAAATTAAGAAGGTCTATGGGTTCTCTGGAACAGAATATTAAAAATCTGAAAAGATCTATGGATATTAGTTCTTGGGTTATGGGAATTATGACTTTTTTAATATTAGTTCTCACAGGTGTTTTGGTTTGGAAAGGATTATACTCTTAGATATCAGGCAAGTGTTATCAACGAAAGACTCAATAACACTTAAAAAGCAAAAAATCTGATTCTTATCATGCCCAACCCCAAATCTTCCCCGGATTTCAAAACACCCATCATAGTTCTTGTTGCACTTCTTGGCATCTTCGTCTGCATCTTCTTTGCAATGAAGCTCCTTTCTGTAAATAATCTTGGATTAGAAAATGGAACAGAAGCTCCCCGCGCTTCGAATATGACATTAATTCTTCGGGCAGTAGATGGCGATACATTGGAGACAGGCGAGGGCGAGGTGATTAGATTGTTATGTGTGGATGCGCCTGAAAAAAATGCAGCAGGATATGAAGAGGCAAGGGATTATCTTTCTTCTTTGCTTGTTCTTTCTGGGGCAGGGGCAGAGGAAGGGGAAGAGAACATAAGAATTGAGAGGCAGGGAATTGATAAGTATAATAGAACTCTTGCATGGATATACTTTGGGGAGAATTTGATTAATAAGGAGATTATTGCCAAGGGATATGGAGAGGTTTATAGTTATGAAGGGATGGATTGCGGACGAGTGGAGTGATGAGGGATGAGGATTGGGGGATGAACACCTCTAACCCCGATATATGGAGATAACAATCGATAACCAAAAAGCTTAAATATAATGAAACATAATGATTTATTATAGAACATTATAAACTAATAGAATTGAGTTAATAACAAAACAAAATGGTACAAAACATATTGAACATTGGAGAACGCGAGGACAGAATTCTAAACATAGTGAAGGCGAAGTTTGGGTTAAAGAACAAAAGTGAGGCAGTAGCTTTGCTTGTGAAGACTTATGAAGATAATTTCCTGGAGCCTGAATTAAGACCTGAATATATTGAGAAACTTCAAAAGATAGAAAAAGAAGGTTATGGGAAGACGTTTAGTTCTGTTGAGCAGTTAAGAAAAAAAATAGAAAAGAGGTAAAATGCCTTACAACTATAAAACAAGCAAAAATTTAGATAGAATTTTAGAAATATTGCACAGGAAAGATAAAAATTTATACGAGCAGGTTATCAAGAAGATTGACGAGATTATTAATTCATATGATATCGAGCATTATAAGAATCTAAGACATGACTTGAAAGAGTTCAAAAGGGTGCAAACAGGACATTTTGTATTAATATTCAAGTTTATCAAAAATGAAAATAAGATAGCCTTTGTAGATTTCGACCATCATGACAAGATTTACAGGAAGAAGTTTGAGTAGTCGTCCCCCTCATCCCCTCAACTAAAAAGGGCAATTCAGCACTGGACGCTCTTGCCCCTTTACTGCGAACTGATGACTGCTGAACCCCTCAAACTCGGTTGTATGGAGATAATAACTTCTCTTGTTTAGGCGCAAGATATATAAATATTGAAATATCAATAACATTACTGAAATATCAATAGATGCGAGATAGGATAGTTGGCAAAATGGAACGAAAACAAAGAACAGGATTTGGGTCTTTTGGGACAATGGAGCTGTCTCTTTTAGAAGGAACCATCATAAGCTCTTTGTTTCCAGAGGGAAAAGATATGACTATAAGAGAAATAGTGAAAAGAACCACATATTCTTATGAAAGGGTTAATTCTGCTTTAAAGTCTCTGGCTGAAAAGAAGATTGTGACTGAAAAGAAAGTGGGGAAAACTCTTGTTTATTCTCTTGATTTACATAATTTGTATGCAGAGATAGGGTTTGATCATTATATGCTTGAAAGGGAAATCGAATTTATAAAAAAGCATAGAACTGTGTATAATGCCATTAAAGAAATAATAGATAATCCTCATATTTGGATGGTAGTCTTATTCGGAAGCTATTCTAAGGAAACAGAGTCAAAACAAAGCGATGTCGATGTTATCTGCGTTTCAAATAATAAGGGGGAGACAGAACATTTTGTTAAATCATTAAAATACAAGTATAATGTGGAGTTTGCTCCAGTTGTGCTATCCTTGCAAGACTTTCCCAGCATAAAAAAAGATAATCCAGAGTTATGGAATGATTTAAGGAGTTATGGAATTGTGTTTAAAGGAGAAGATTATTTTTATTCTTGGATGTATAACAATGATAAAGGACATTAAACAATTAATCGGGAAAGGATTTATCTCAAAAGATGATTCTGTCAAAAATCTCTCCCAGAAATACCTGCAAAAGGCAAGAAACAATTTGGTAACTATGCGCCTGCTTTCAGATATCAATAACAGCAAGAAAGCGAAGGATTTGCTAAAAATACCCTCTGATTATGATAGTGATGAATGGGTTGTTATTTGTGGATATTATGCTATGTATGCTTCGGCTTTGGCATTAATTGCTAAAATGGGATACAGAAGCAAGAATCACACCGCAACAATAATTTTATTGGAGGAGTTTTTTATTAAAAATAAATTGATGTCTAAAGAAGACGTGGGCTTATTGAAAAAGGCCATAATTCATAAGGTAGAAATAGGAAAATTATCTGAGGCAAGACACAAAAGGGAAATTGCACAATATAGTGTAACAAAACAAACAACAAAAGAAATCGCTGAAAGCATAAAACAAGATGCCTATAACTTCGTAAATAAAGTTGAATCAATAATCCAGTAAAATGTTACAAAATAGCAGTTAGTAGTCGTCCCCCTCACCCCTCGCCCCTCACCCCTCGCCCCTCGCCCCTCTTGCCCTTTGATGACTGCTGATAAACTGCTGGACCCCTCAAACCCGGTTGTATGGAGATAATAACTTCTCTTGTTTAGGCGCAAGATTTATATACTATAGTCTAACTATAGTGGACATGGCAATAACAACAATACAGCTTGGTGAAAATGTAAAAAGAGAGCTTGAAAGAATGAAAGAGTCCCGCAGTGATACTTATGAAGAAGTTATTCTTACACTGATTGGAATTGCAGAAGAGATGAAAAGAGGCCAGAGAGAACTATTAATTGAAGGATGCAAGGAAATGGCTTCTGATAGTCTGAAGATAACAAAGGAATGGGAGACAACAGACGCATCTCTTGATTGGAAATGGTAATAAACATAAAAAGGGGAGATATAGTTCTTGTAAATTTGGAGCCTGTAATTGGAAGCGAACAGGGAAGTGTAAGACCTGCGCTGATAATCCAGAATGATATCTCCAATCAGTATTCTCCTACAACTATAATTGCGCCAATAACTTCAAAGATTTATGAAAAAGAATTTCCTACAAATGTAAAGATATCTCAGCAAGATTCTGGTTTGGATAAAGCTTCAACAATTCTGCTGAACCAGATAAGAACAATTGATAAATCGAGGATAAGAAAAAAAATAGGCAGTTTAGATACTCTTTTCATGAATCGTGTGGATTTAGCCATAAAAGCCAGTCTTGGTTTGCAGTGATTCCGTCCCCTCATTCCCCCACTAAAAAGGGCAATTCAAACCTGGCACCGATTGCCCTTACTTTTCTCTTCGCACTTTTTTATTCTTCCCGCTTTTACATCTGCCGAGCTGTTCTTGAACTGATTTACTAAATCAACATCTTTGTCCTGTTCTTTTTTCATATAAACTAAAGGATAATTTGCCTTAAGAATTCTTGTTTTAATTTCGAAGTAACCCTTTCTCCCAATTAATCCACAATCTTCGCACTAATTATCGTAACTGGCTTCAGAGGTTTGTCATTTTCATCTGTTTCGACTTTTGCTATTTTGTCCACGACATCCATTCCTTCTATGACTTCTCCGAAGGCAGGATGTTTTGTGTCAAGAAAATTGTTGTTGGCTAAGTTAATGAAGAACTGGCTTCCGCCTGTGTTTGGGCCTGAATTTGCCATGGAAATTGTTCCTCTTTTGTTGTTATTTCCACCTGCATGGGTAAATTCGTCTTTGATTTGATAGCCTGGTCCGCCCATTCCTGTTCCTGTGGGGTCTCCTCCCTGAATCATGAATCCATCAATTATTCTATGAAAGATTACTCCATCATAAAATCCCTGGCTTACAAGCTTCTCAAAATTGCCTGCTGTGACTGGCATGTCTGAATAGAGCGCAATGATGATATTTCCATAATTTGTTTCCAACTCGATTTTTGTTTCTGTGCTTTTGATGTCTGTGTTCTTAGTGCCTGAATTTGTCATGTAAAAATATGCTCCGATTGAAACAATCACCAAAACAGCGATTATAAAGATTATTGCTGGCTTGCTTTTTAGGTTCATATCTTATATGGGAGTTTTGAATTTTTAAGGGTTTCTGCTTTTGCTTCTGAGGGCTGAAGGGCAAAAGAAAATCAAATCTTTTCCAATAATTCGCCTGCCTTTGAAAGCATCATCTTTACAAAATTAATGTCCTTTTTCTTCTTATCCGCAGGCTTGTTTGCGGAATCTTTCATAAATAGCTTCACAAATTCAGGATTAAGCATTGAAACTTTATCTGCTATGTTGATCAGCTTCGCTTCTTCGCAAACCGGCTTTCCGGAATTTCCATGATTTAAGATGCAATCTTTTAACTTGTCTGAAATCTCAAATTCTTTTTCTGCCAGTTTTAAGCTGTAAGAGGCGTGATCATCCATGCTGACAGTCTGCCCTATATCATGCATCCATCCTGCTATCTTTAAGAGTTCTTTATCAACTTTCTTGCTTTCTGCAAGGATTAATGCTGCATCACCAACAGATTTCGAGTGGAATAGGTGCCATTCCCTATCTTCATTAGTCTTATCCTTGAGGAAGGCTTTTCTCGCGAATTCTTCTGCTACTTCAGGGGTTGGTTTCTGTTTCATCTTATTTCTAAACTTTTGCGCCTATTAAATTTAATTCTAATTGAGATTTATGGTTTTTTTCATAAGCTTCTTCTAAAACATGGCTAAGCCGCTCTAGTTTTCTTGATTCAAAATCATTTAGCCCGTATCTTCCAGAATTTGCCATTAAGAAGTTCGCTAATTGCATAGAGGTTTTTGCGTAGCCGGGTATTGGGTTCTCATAAGCAGGATGTTTTCTTGCAAAGTATCTGGATTGTACGGGATATTTAATTTTTGCTTCTTTATCTCTTGCAGCCCTTCTTAGGCATTCAAATATCCCTACAAAACATAATCTTCTTTGTTCACTTAGCAAAATCTCTTTAGTAGCTTTGTGAAGAAGGTCTTTCGATCCTAGATTTTTATTTTTTGCCACATATTCATTTAAGATTTCAAGTCTTCTTTCTAAAGGCAGATATATTCCGGGCGAAAATAGCAAATCTCCGACGTCAATGAAAACTGATGCAAACTTGGGATTGCCAAAGTCAATAAAACGTACCTTTTCACCATTTTCCTCCTGTGTAAAAAATATATGATATGAAGACATATCTCCATGTACAAGCTGGGTGTCTGAACATACATTTCTGGTAACCAAATCAAACAAATCCAAAAATTCAAATTTTCTACCTATTTTAGGTTTTTCTTTCTGCAATAGACTTTTTTTACTAGCTATAAGGATGCCATAGTAATTTAATGCCCTGTTAGCAAGCATAGAAGTTTTTAAAATACTGGGGGAATCTTCTGAAAGAAGCAAGTTCTGGTATTGTCGAGCTACTTTGTGAAGGTTTACCATTTCTGCTATAGCTTTACTAAGTAAATCGCTCGTCTTACTTTCGCTTGCTCCAAGAAGCCTTTTCTCGAGAGTATCATCCCCTATATCTTCCATAACAATAGTATCAAGCTCTGATGAGCACGATATGGGTACAGAAACACTGGCTCCATTTTCACTATAAGTTTTTAGAATATTATATTCAAATTTGGCAGGATCACTGCTAAGTGCTCTTCTTGATAATTTAGAAGTTCCATTCTTACATCCAGTTCTTAAAAACTGCTTTACGAAATATTTTTTAGAACCTGCTAAAATCCTAAGATAACGTGTTCCTTCACGTGCAGAAGGGATTTCTTCAAATCTTAAAGCTTTACTGCTATTTGGTAAGAGAGATATGCAGCTTTCTGCTTCAAGGCGATTAGATTTTTTCATTTTAGCTCCTTTTTGACAAAATTTACTATTCCTTCTTTGTCCAACCCGTAATGTTTCAATAAATCAGTTAAACTTCCTGAAGTTCCTTTTACAAATCCGCGAGAAGCAATGTAACTTGGTCTATTAGAATCATATTTTAACAAAGCTGATGAAACAGCAGACTCTAACACGAAAGGATTTCCATTGTATATAGTTAAGGCAGGTACTCTTTCTTCTATTTTCTCTGCAAATTCGGCATCCAGCGATTTCATATTTACTACATTTATTAGCCGAGAGCTTATACCTCTCTCTTGCAGCCCATTTACTGCTTCAACTGCATATTTCATCGCCAATCCGGATCCGATTAGAGTAACATCTGGTTTTGTTTTTGGTTCTATTACGACATAATTGCTAAGGTTCTTAGGTTCTCTATGGGGAAGGTTCTCGATTTGATCAGAATGGATTCGTATATATGTCGGTCCCGAATAATCATTGACTGCCCAATTAAAGCAATTGTAAAGGTCCTCTGCGTCTGCTGGCTCCAAAAAAGTAATTCCATCCATATTAAGAAGCATGCCTGGCTGGCAGGATGACTGATGAGTGGCTCCGTTCTTTCCGCCGCCTAATCCTGCCCTATCTCCTATGATTACGAGCTTACTCTTTGCCTGACGGATTATGTCGAGCTGGTCAGCGCACCTATATAAAAATGCATCACCTGATTGAATCCATATACGTGAATCTGGATCTGTAGTTGAAATTCCGTGGGCGCAGGCAAGAAGATGTTGTTCTCTGATGCCTACATCTATGAACGATGTAGAATCTGAGAAATTAGACTTTTGGACATAGGGTTTCTGCATCAAATCTGCCGTCATAACATAAAACCTCTTCCCCTGTTTTGCCAACTCCTTTTCTAACTCTTGAAGATAACTATCTTTTGCATCTTCTAGTTTTGTCTTTTCTTTTGGGGGAGAGATAGAAATATTTAACTTAGCTGAGTATGGCTGTGGCCTTTTAACTTCGATTAGGGGCATTCTTTGAGCTGTTTTTTTTCGTTCTTTCTGGAGAACTGCGTTCAGGCTTGCTTCAGGACAGCTACTTATTGTATGGTATCCATTATAATTTTCTAAACAGCCGTCTATACCTTTTCCTTTTATTGTATCTGCAATAATCATCGCAGGTCTGCCTGCGATTTTTGCAGTTTCATAAGCGCTTAGAATTTCAGTAAGATTGTGCCCATCATTTAAATTTATGACTTTCCATCCATAGCCTTCCCAAATTTTTTTAATATCTGCTTTCCCATCAACATCCTCTGTCGGATGGGAAAGTTGCTTGCGGTTTCTGTCAATAATGCAAATTAAATTGCCTAAAGATATATTTGATGCATGTCTTGCAGCCTCACTGACATTCCCTTCTTGCTCTTCTCCATCCCCCAAAAATACATATGTTTTGAAACTCTTATTTTGTTTTTTAGCAGCTATGGCTGCACCAGTGCCATAGGAAAGTAACATACCCAAGGAACCGCTGGGAGTAATGTCCACACCGCCAACCAGCTCCATGGATTCATGGCCCTGTAATTTTGAGCCCAATTCTCTATAATGCTCCAATTCTTTCTCATCAAGCCACCCTAACAAAGAAAATATCTTATATCTCAATGGCCCTAAATGGCCTCTTACTAAAACTCTATCTCTTTCTTCATCAAAGGGATTTCGAGGATTGTAATTAAGTGCTCCTCCAAAATATAATGCTACCATCAGTTCAACAGAAGAAGAGCAGCCTCCGAGATGACCGCTTTTTGCTTTCTTTATTATTCTAAATGAGTCTTCCCTTACTTCTTCACAAATATCTGATAATTCTTTATGATCCAGTTTCATCTTCTATCAAACTTCCCCCCATTGTCAATTAAGTTTAATATCATGGATATTCTATTTCTGTCCAACATACTACCTGGAAGATTATTCAGCTCAAACCATCTAAATTCATCAGATTCTTCATTGATTGTGATATTAGCCTCTTCATCCAAGATTGCAACATAGTAGAAGTATAATTTTGTATAAGCTCTGATTCTATCTGCTCGCTCTTCAAATTCGAAGAACTTAAGATGTTCAGAGGTAAATCTTATTCCAATTTCTTCTTCGGTTTCTCTTAATGCTCCTTCTGCCAAGGATTCTCCCGGTTCAACTTTTCCCCCAATTATTCCCCAATCGAATCCGTACTTCTTTCTTTTCTCCTTATTTCTTTTGACGAGTAGAATTTTTGAAAAATCTCTGTTAAAAACAAAGATGAACACTGCAAGACCAAATCTTTCTAATCTTTGCAGTTCTTTAGTATCTATTTCTTGATTCATCTTGATATCCTCCTGATTGGTTTTTCGAGCAAGGCGACGAGCTTTCTTGATTCATCTTTGCTTAATTTGGTTCTGAAATTGCATTCTTCGCATATGTTATAGGCCTGGCTGCTGAATGGAATGATTGGAATAAAGAACAAATCAAACCAGTAGGTAACTTTTATCAGCGCATGAGGAGTTTTATGCTTGCAATGCTTGCAGCTGTGTAAAACTCTTCCAATTAGCTTTGGCCTTGTTTGATATCCAAAAATAATCATTTTAGTTCTCTCCCTTTACTACCATGAGGATTCCTCCGATAACTAATGCAATTGCAATTATCGGCGTGGC
>Ga0315274_10009205_pt1 | contig 14296 bp, 8 predicted proteins | sample YL17G02_20_MG_FD_203700 | JGI IMG/M metagenome (GOLD analysis project Ga0315274, IMG submission 203700) | Sediment microbial communities from Yellowstone Lake, YNP, Wyoming, USA - YL17G02_20 | ecosystem: Environmental > Aquatic > Freshwater > Lake > Sediment | place: USA: Wyoming | collected... | reverse complement strand
TGTCCCGCCCACAGCCACGTTCACACCTACGCCGGTGCCTCCGACAGCGACGTTCACGCCTGTCCCGCCCACAGCCACGTTCACACCTACGCCGGTGCCTCCGACAGCGACGTTCACGCCTGTCCCGCCCACAGCCACGTTCACACCTACGCCGGTGCCACCGACAGCGACGTTCACGCCTGTCCTACCGACGGCCACGTTCACACCTACGCCGGCGCCACCGACTGCGACATTCACGCCTGTCCTACCGACGGCCACGTTCACACCTACGCCGGTGCCACCGACCGCGACGCCGACGTCTACGCCGGTGGTGACTGCAAGCCCTACGGCCACAGCAACCCCGTCACAGTGCCTTGACATAGATGGCGACGGTAGGGTGACGGGAAGGGACGTGTCAATAGTGGCGCGCGCGCTGTTTAGCCGGCCAGGTCAGCCACGCTGGAACCCCGTCGCAGACGTGAACCACGACGGACGGGTGGACCTACGTGATCTCTTGATGGTTGTTCGTTCTCTCCTCAACCCGGTATGCCACGCATGAGATGATATCGGGCTGAGGATGAAAATGCAGGGTATCGAAGCTCGTCGGGCATCCTGCAGCCAAGAAGGACGGCGAGTTCGAGTCAACTGCCTAGCAAGACCGCAGGATTCGTCCTCGCAGAGCGCGCTCTGACCCTTCCCTCAGATTCGGCGGGCGGCGCCAGTTGTGGCCCAATGCTGATCGAAGGCGACATGCTACCAGCCACGCGGCCGTGACCAGGCCCGTTACCGTGTTGCCCGAACGTCTAGTTGGCGGCTGCCGGACGGTCTTGACGGGCGGGAAAGGATTTACGTAAAGTAAATCTACTCTAACGTCAGCGGGGGCGGCTTGGTGTCGATGGAGGCATGAAATGGTCGAAGGGTTGGAGATGCGAGAATCATCGTGCAGGCGGTCGGGCCCAGCGAGAGGCTCAATTCGCGCCCTCCACGCACGGGTGGCACTCCTGGCAGCCTCAGTCACGGCCATCGCGATCGCGGCAGCAGTAGCCAGCATAGGCTGCGGCAGTTCGTCGAACTCTCAGCCGACTCCGGACCAGCCGATTCTCAAGCTGGTCCAGGGCACGCCCACCGCCGCGCCGACTGCCAGGCCTATTACGATTGACGCGGGAACCAACCCGTCGCTTGGACCTGCGACCGCCAAGGTAACAATGGTTGAGTTCTCCGACTTCCAGGGCTCACACTGTGGCCTCTTTGCCCAGCAGACGCTGCCGCAAATACTCGCGAACTATGGGGACAAGGTCCGCTTCGTGTTCATGAACGCGCCCTCTAAGAGCGATCCCTACGCCGAGAGCGCCGCGGAGGCGGGAGAGTGCGCCAATGCGCAGCAGTCTTTCTGGCCCTATCACGATCTGCTTTTCCAGAACCAGCAGATCCTCACGGGCTTGCTCACCCCTGATCCAACAGCGGGAGTCGCCAAGGTTGTCGATACTATGAAAGGTTACGCCGCCCAACTCGGGCTGGATACGGCCAAGTTCAACGATTGTCTAGATTCCGGCATGATGGCGGCGGCCGTACAGGCGGACATAGCGGTAGCACAGAAGGCAATGACCGACGCAGGGCTATCCAGCTTACCCTTGCCGGCGTTCTTCATCAACGGGAACTACGAACACGGCTCGAAGCCTTACGATGTGTTCAAGCAGATGATCGACACCGCGCTGGCCGCCGCCAAATAGCAGCGCCGGCAGCTTCTACTCAGGCTCTGCGATCGCGCAGCCAATGCTACAATCCCTGTGTCGACAGCCCGCTGCTGAATGTCCTTGCAAGCCGCCGGTCGCTGTAACAAAGCCCCCCGCCGAGACGTTGCTGTCTGGGTCAGCATCGATAAGCAGCGTCGCTACGCTCTATGAGTTCGGTATGGCACGATTCCGCAGGTCTTTGGTTATCGCCGCGCTGATGGCGCTCGTGGTAGGCTCAGCCGCCCTCATGCGCCCCGCCCGGGCCGAGTTCGTGTTGCCGCCGCTAACCCTGCAGGCCGCTCCGCCGGAAGGCGGTGCCGAGTTCGGCTACGCCGCGGCCTCCGCTGATGTGACCGACGATGGCTTCGCTGACGTTGTCATCGGGGCGCCGAAGGCGGATTTCGCCGGCCACACGGACTGCGGTGAGGTAACCGTTTTTCTTGGGCCTTCCCTCGCCAGCTTCATGCGGCTGCACGCGCCTGCCCCGGAAGATGGCAGCTACTTCGGCTGGTCTGTGACCGCCGCCGACTTCGACGGCGACGGTTACGCCGACGTCGCCATCGGCTCCCCATACGTAGACGGTCTCCCCGCTTCGGGGAGCGTCACCGTCTTTTTCGGCCCTTCGCTTGACGCGAGCGTCACCATCGACAACCCTGAGCCAGACCTCAATGCCAGCTTCGGCTTCTCACTGGCGGCGGCGGACGTGAATGGCGACGGCAGGGCCGATCTGCTGGTGGGCGCGCCCGACGCCACCGTTGACGGAAAGGACCGCGCCGGCAAGGGTTTCGTGTTCCTCGGACCGTCGTTCTCCACTTCCTACGCGCTTCAGGCGCCTCAACCCGAGGCACAAACATCGTTCGGCAGGGCGCTCGCGGGCGCCGACATCGACCGCGATGGCTATGCTAACGTCATCGTCGGCGCGCCGGACCCCGGCGTCGACTTTCAGGATCTGCATTCGGGCCTAACATTCGTCTTCAGCTCGCCATCGTTCGACACAGTGATCACAGTCGTCGACCCGGAACCGGAACCGGAACCCGGCGCAGGCTTCGGACAGGCGGTGGCCGGCGGCGACTTCAACGCGGACGGATACGATGACCTGCTGATCGGCGCTTTCGCTTCGCCGATCTACCCTCATCACACGGCCGGAAAGGCGTTCGCTTTCCAGGGCCCGGACCTGAGCGAAATAGCCGTCCTCCACGAACCCGTCCCGGAGCTGGACGCCTACTTTGGCTACGAGCTGACGGTCTTCGACGTGAACCACGACGGCTACGATGATGCGGTCATCGGCGTTCACGATGCAGACGCCGACAATTTGAAGGCGACGAGCGGCGGCGAAGCATACATCTTCTCGGCCCCTTCGTTCGAGGATGTCCAGCACTTCCAGGACCCGCAACCGGAGAGATTCGCCTACTTCTCGCGCTCTATAGCTGCCGCCGACGTTGACGGCGACGGTAAAGGCGACTTGATAGCGGGCGCGCCGGGCTCGGACGTAAGCGGTGCCACGGACGCCGGCCAGGCCTTCGTCTTCTTCAACGAACGCGACCCAACTCCGGCACCGGTGGGCGGCATCGCCGAACCGCCCGAGCAGGTCGACGCGTTGCCCGGCGGCTCCGCGGGACAAGCCAATGGTCTAAGAGACTGTCTCACTGCCGTCGCTGTTGCCGCCGGCGCACTCGCTCTCGCGACCCTGGCATGGCGGCTTCGTCGGCGGAGCAGCTAGCGTACCCTGAGCGCCGGGCACCCGTCAGCCGGCCCTCTGCTTCCAATAGCGCGGGGGCGCTCGTCGGCAACTGGCAGGCTCGCTATGCACCTCCGCCTGTGAGGTGCCAAAACTCCATCCGTATCTGGAGCATTGACACGGTGAACTGTCCGGGTCAGCCCTGAGGCAACCTGTCCTCACGTAGGTCCGGCCTTGGCAACCCGTCGGTCCGCCTCGGACTAGCAGAATCATTGCTCGGCCGGTTCTGAAAGGACTTCGTCACGAGTATGAGTTGGTGGCAGCGTAGGGGAGAAGGCCGGACGGAGTATTGTCACCCCGCAGGGGAGGGACCGAGCTCAGTGCTGTACGGAGGGGGACCGCCGTCATACAATAGCTGACATAATCAGCCATCGGTGGGATCCGACCCGAAGGAGATGCCGACGGGAGCTGGACGAAGGGAAGTGGCCCGCAGCAGCACCGAACACACTGACAGGAGTGGCTGCAGTGCTCGGCGGGCGCCGGGCTCGAATCCGCTGTCTTTCTGATGGAGTCGCGAGATGAGATGCAAGTATATGGTCCTAGGGCTGGCAGGCAATCCGACCGCAATCCGCTGTGTCCTGATCGCCGCTGCCGGCGCGCTGGCCGTGATCGCCATGCTGACATTGGGGGGTTGCGGCGGTTCATCGAGCCAAGGAACTGGAACGCCAGTCGCCGGCGCATCCCCTAGCCCGCCGGCGGCTGCCCGCCCGACGGCCGCGTCTCAACCGACCGCGACGGCGGGTGGTAGGACGCCGGCGACCGCCCTGGACGACGTCTCGGCGGCGGATCTGCAACAGATCGTGGCGTCCGCAGCGGCGAGGGTCAGCGACGCGAAATGGAAGACTTACCTGGCGGGATCCGAGGACACCGCTTCCCTCCACTCGAAAACACGGGGCGGCAACGAGTTGTACAGCTTCTTTATCAAGGGGAAGAACTCGTATTCGCCCCCACTGAAGGCCGGAGACCGGGTCGACTACCTCAGCGTCGGACACGTAAGGTACTGGCGCGTGAACGAAGGCCCCTGGAAGAACGACCCGGATGAGCCACCCGACCCTTCCAGTGAGCCCGACTTCTTTCCATCATGGTATCCGCTGATCTCTGTGCCGGTGGGGGTCCCGGTAAGCACGACCATTTCGGGGCCTGCTGACTCATGGAAGTCCCCGCCCGGCGGTTCGGTGACGTACACCCTGACCGCCACGGGGATGTCGGTATCGGGGCCCACGACGAGTCCGGCGGGAAGATGCTGGGACCTGAACATCCGCTACGAGATGAGCGAGACGGCACCGCCTCCCCCGAACGCCACGGCATGGCCTATCGCCCAGCAGTACGTGCTCACGGTATGTGAACCGGATTTCCTGGTAACCAAGTTCTTGACGGTGCTTTATGATGGGCGCCAGCTCATCGAAGACAGCTACGAGTACAACACCGGCGTGCCCCTAAGTAAGCCCGACCAGGTAACGGAGGTGCGTTGCCCGCCGTACAGTGCCGTCTCCTCGGACCGCATCAACTGCTGGTTTGGCGGCTGAGCGAGCGACGGCGAATGTCGCGCTGCTCGATTCGAACTGACCCACTACCTTCTCTTCTAACAGCAACCCTACACTTTATCTTGACATCAGGTGTACAATCATTGCAAGGCTTTCTGGCCTCAGCGGTTGCGTCACCGAAACGCTTAGCCGACCGGGTTTGCGACCAAGACTGTCACCAGATGGCGGGGCTGTGGACAGTCGCCGAAGGGATCAAGGTTCGACCGGTATGGAATGCCGACTCCCGCAGGTCGGCTATTGTTGTTTTCGGGACACAAGTTGACATTCATTCCCATAAGGAGGCTTGATCTATGAAGCGCAAGTTTGGCTTAGCGACCATTGTCCTAGTAGCCGCGACGCTCGCGCTGGTGGGAGCGTTGCGAGATGTGGGCACCGGCAGAGGCGCCTCACCGAACGTACCGGACGGGCCGATAAAGGGGGCCTTCCCCGGCACCGTCACTGGCGGGGCCAAGAGCACGAAGCTGGGCGACCCGCTCTGGACCTTCTCCGACACCGCCAACACACATGGCCGGCGCTCCGCGTTCCAAACCAGCTGGGCCTTCGGCCAGGATGGTAATCCCGACATCAGGATCGATGACGGCGGCCCCCTGGGGAATTTCTTGAGCTGGAGCGACATTCAGTGCGATGCCGCGGACAATACCACCGGTATCGACCTCTTCGCATTCGATAAAGGCCCACCCGTGGACCCCTGGGACTTTACCGAGCAGGACTCGGACCTCTACGGCAACGGCATGGGCTGGCTCGTGCCGAGCACGAGCAATTTCCCTGTAACCGCCCGCTTCTTCACGGACATGCCCTACGTCTGGCTCAACGGCTCAACGAAGATCGTCCTCTCGAGCCCGGTTCCGGTGAACATCCTCACCCTCGCCACTAACTGGAGCCCCCACGCTGGTGCGAGTCAGATCTTTGTTTCCGGAGCCCCAACACTGCCGGCCCCGCCAGGAGTCTGTGCCCAGGATGCCGGCGGTCCCACCGTTGTCAACCGTTCTGTGACCAACGGCAGCGCGACCAGCCCGGTGCCGATGACGAACAACCCGCCGATCCGCGGCGACGCCGGTGGGCCCTGCGGTGACTGCTCCGACTTCCAGGTGCTCGGCTTGTGGCCATCCACGAGCATCGTCGGCTCCGGGACTCCCGTTACGGTCTCCAGCCGCATTGTCAACAACGGGCCGGGGGCGGACGGCGACTTCAAGGAGATCTGGCACGTTGAGGTACCGACGGGCGTCACCGCTCTCTGGGGCGGCGCCATAACCAAGCAGACCAACGCCGGCGGATATCCTGCGCCCTCCTGGAGTTCAGCCGGAGCCCCCACGGCTACCGTCAGCGGCAACGACCTCAGCTTCCAGGAAGTCGCCATGCCGAAGGGTCAGACCAACTCCTACGCCGGTAGCCTTACTCTGACCTGCTCGAGCGCTGGTGACTACATCGTCACGATAAAGAGCATGGCCTCTCCACTGGCCTTGCACAACGACAACGACCTGTACAACAACGTCGCGCTCTCGGTCATGCGGGTGAAGTGCCCGGTGGCAGCGGCTGAGATCGACGAGCAGGCGGCCGGACTATCCTCCACGGTAGGCAGCGCGGTGGGTGACCACATTAAGCTTGCCGTCGGCGCTACCGCCACTGCTCACTACAAGGGGATAATCCGCAACCAGAGCACGGTGAACAACGTGGTCAGCAAGGGCGCTCTCGTGGCAGAAGCGCTCGGAGTGGACAACGACACCGACTACGACATCACCCTAAACTGGCTACCAGTCACCGCCGCGGGAGTCTACGGCAGCGAGCCGCCGGCCACGGCGCTACCTTCCTTCAGCGCAGGCTGCATGAGCGGCGGCGGCCTGTCCTGCGCGGGCCTCGACCTGAGTCTGACGGAGCCCGCGGGTGAGATGATCGAAGTCTCCGCCGACCTGGAGATTAAGTGTGACGAGGCCGGCAAGTTCCTGGTGCCGGTGAAGCTCGTCACTTGGCCCGTTAACGTGGGAGCGGTGAACTACGGCGATTCGATCCCGACGAACAACGCCTTCTTCAACGTGGCCACCGTCTACTGCGGCACGTTTGCCGGTGATGGTACCAACGACTCGTCCGGAGTCTACCCGGAATGGTCGACGAACGACTTCTCCGGCACGAACGTCGACCCGCGCAGGTCGATCTCGCCGACCAACAAGCCGGCGACAGCGATCGGCAGTGACACCGCCTGGGCCGACCGCCTCATCGACCCGTTCAGGATCTACTACTACAGTTTCGACGGCGCCACTGACACAGACGAGGACGGCTGGATCCAACCGTCGGAGAGCGTTGATCAGGCGCCGGCGGGAATCGACCAGGACGAAGACGGCCTGGCCAACTCCGGCGTGGCGCAGCCCGGCCAGGCCGTTGACTTCAACGACGTCCCGAACCTCAGCGACAAGTGCCCTGCCATCGTCTACAACGCGGGCAAGCAGCCCCTGCCGGAGATCCAGTACACGAAGGCAGCGGACCAGGACTGCGACGGGCTGGTCGACGGCATCGAAGCGGCTTTTGGCTCCAACCCGCGGCTCGCCGACACGGACGATGACGGCGCCAACGACTTCGTTGAGATGTTCGGGTTCACCAGCCCGCTCAACCCGGATACGGATGGCGATGGGTTCAAGGACAAGCCGGCGGACACTTTCCAGAACAGCAACACGACGATGGACAACTGCCCCGGCGTGTACAACCCAAACCAGAAGAATAGCGACGCCGCCCAGCGCCCCAACGGCCCCAGCATCCCCAGCACGGTTGCCAGCCAGCCCAACGGGGACAAGCGCGGTGACGCCTGCGACACCGACGACGACAACGACGGTCTGACGGACGACCAAGAGCCTCTTTGCGTGGCTGGCCTCTCGTTCAGCTGCCCGCCTGCTACGTGTTACTGCGACCTCGCGGTCGGCACGCGTCCCACCCCAACCACTTGCCAGCTGAACGCGTGCAACCCGCTCAATAGTGACACGGATAGCGACCGCCAGGTCGACGCCGTCGAGCTCCTCTGTGGCAGCAAGCCGACAGATGGGAGCAACAAGTGCGGAAGCCTTAGTGCGCCCGTGCGCGCCTACTTGAAGGGCTGCCACTTCGACCTGCCGGGCAACAACGACTTCAAGGCCTTCAACGGCGACCTTTGGGTCGAGTACGACCCCGACGGTGACGGCATCCTTTGTCCGGCGGACGACGACAACGACAACGGCACGTTCACCGGCGCAGGTGCGCCCCTGGAACTCAACGACAACATCGAGGCGTTGGGCTACTACACATCGATCGCCCGCAGGGACACCGACGGCGACGGCTGTGACGACTGGCTGGAGGTCATGGACATCAACGGCGACCGCGTGAACAGCGTTGGTGACCTGAGCGCCCTGGCCAAGCGTGGTTCTCCCAGCCCGCCTGTCAATTTCACGCCCGACCCGATATCCGACCCGATCTACGACGTCAACAAGGACGGCCTGATCTCGGTCGGTGACCTGTCGCTGATGGCCAGGAACTCCTGCGTGATCAAGCCCTACGGCGGCGGCTGTGCACCGCAGCCGTGCCTGAGTGAGCAATAGGAGGAAGTAACTTCAGCCGCTGAGCGGCAACAGACAAGCGAATAGTCAGAACGAGTGCCGCCCGGGTTTCCCCGGGCGGCACTCTATCACGCCTTGGCAACAGGACGCGCGCGCTACCCCCTCCTTCTGCGAGCATCAGCGGCGGCGGGCGACCTGTGGTGGCCAATCTCATCCGAATCTGAACGGCAACGGTCTAACGCCGCTCGGGAAGATGAGGGGGCAGACACGAATCAGACTGCGGTCACGTGACCGCCGGCATGAGGGACGACCTATGGCGACGCGCTGAGGCGGACGCTGTGGAAGTGGCCGTATGCGTCTGCTGTGACGGCCCTACCGCAGTCAGTCGGCGGCGATGTCTGCATTTGCGGAACGTCCAACTCGCCCGTCTGCGGCCAACTCAGTTTAGGCGCGATAACGGGAGGCTAGGGTCTCAAACGGCTGACGGACCAGATACGGCGGGAAGGCGCAAGCACGGCAAGAGGCGTCCAGCTGTGGCCTCAATCACGGGAGGCGCGGGCAGAAGCAATGCCACCATGGCGATACCGGCGCTGTTCGCAATGCCTGAGTCTCGTCCCCAAGGGCAGCGGCTGCTCGGGCCGCTCGCGCCCGCGGCTACTGCTGCTTCTTGCTGCAAACGGCGATAGCGCCGCCTCTCGCTGATCGAGGGCGGCTCTTACCTCGTGGCTGTGGGACATGGCTAACGGATTCAGGGCTTGCCGCACCAATCGGGGGTCAAGTCGTTAGACGCATCGTTGGTCAGGCGAGCCGGCGACGAGCCATCGGCGTTCATTATGTAGACTTCGGCGTTGCCGTCGCGATCCGATGCGAAGGCCATATTCGAGCCGTCAGGCGAAAACGCCGGCGACCAACCGTTGGCGTCTGCTGTCGAGAGATTCCGTTGGCCCGAGCTGTCGGAGTTCATGACGAAGATCCCGGGGGTGCTGCCATCTCTGTCGGAGACGAAGACAATCTCGGAGCCGTTGGGCGAGAACGCCGGGTCCCAGTCGGAGGCGGGATTGTTGGTGAGCCTTGTCTGTCCGGAACCGTCGGCGTTCATCACGTATATCTCCGGATTGCCGTCGCGATCGCTGGCGAAGACGATCTGGTTGCCATCCGGCGACCAGGAGGGAACGCGGTCGCTGGCGGAGCTATTCGAGATGTTCGTCTGGCTGCTGCCGTCGGCGTTCATTACCCAGATCTGGTACTTACCCGTCCGCACGGAGGCGAAGGCGAGCCGCGAGCCGTCGGGCGACCAGGCGGGCGTAAAGTCGCCGCCGTCACCGGCTGTGATGGGAACCTGGTTCGTACCGTCGGAGTCCATCACGTAGATACGCAGCTTGCCGTCGCGATCGGAGGCAAAGGCGATGCGCGAGCCGTCGTGCGAGCACGAGGGTGAGTAGTCGCCGCCGTTATTGTTCGTGAGGTTCTCGTAGCCGCTGCCGTCCGCTTCGGCGGAATATATCTCGGAGTTTCCGTCGCGATCGGACTGAAGGACAATTCGGCCCGACTGCGACCCACCTCCGCCGCAGGACACAGCGACAAGGAGGAGTAGGCCGAGGGAAAGCGCTGCTGGGACGAGGAAGTGATACGCAGGACGTCGACCCAAGATTCCACCTGACCTGTTCAGTAGTACCTAAACGATAGATGGGCGGTTGCGCTATGTCAAGGAACCCCCCGTCTCCGGGAAACGAGAAGCGAGGACGCCTCGCCGTCGCCCCCGCTTCGAAATCGATGTTGCTGTGTTGCCTACTCGGCCTTGATGCCCAGCTTTGCCTCAGCAGCGGCGACGATCTTACGCATCCGGTCAATCACGTCCGGGTTCACGGAGACGGACGTGATGCCCCACTCGCGCGGCTGGGTGCCGGTAAGCGCGAAACGCAGCGAGATCGTCAGCCTGCTGTTCCACGCGAGGTCGAAGTAAGATATGCAGAGTCAGTAGACGCATCACCGAAGCGGGATTAAGATAGGCTTCGACGCGTTCCTATGATAGAGATACGGGCAGTCGGTAGTTGCGGACGGATAGGACTCAGACGATGTGGAGAATGCTGGCCATCAGTGTGGCGATAGCTGGCCTGACCGGGGTTCTGGCCTGCGGGTCCGAAGACGCATCCAAGACACCTGTGCTGGCTCTGGTATCAGCCGACTGCCACATTTCAATCAGCAGTCCGATAGTGGGATGCTACGGCCAGGTCAAGAACCTAACTTCCTCCGCTATAAGTGGTCTTCAAGTTGACATCGCATGGCTGGATTCCAACGGTAAGGTCATAGTAAGGTCACAGCCGCAGCCCATAGATGCACTCATTCTTCCCGCCGGCGAGGCGACAGAATGGGAAGCGGCGTCGGACTACGCCGAGGGTCGTCAGGATTACCGCATCGAGTTTCTCGACTCTAGTGGAACGAAGCTCGAGACGGTCGACCAACGCGAGCAGTAGCGCCGCGCGTGGCGTGCGGCGAAAGGCTATCGCTGCGGCGTCGTCCCACGAACGTACGCCATGTTCGGGTAGCGGTCGCCGGAGAAGGTACCCCTCGGCGCCACGTCGTCGCCCTGGGCATGGAGCCAGGCAGGCGCTGGCCGGGCCGGCATCGCCTGTGGCCTCCACCTCCTCTATCGAATCGCCCGCGACCATGCCCTCCGGAGGCTCAGGGGCAGCCGCCGTGAGGACCTCCCGGAACTTCTCCCGGCGGCTGCCTAGGGGTGGGCGTGAAGCTCCTGCGTCTCCTGTTGAGCGGCCGCAAGCTCCGTCTGCGAACCGGCGAGCTGTCCGCTGAGCTCGTCGAAACGCTGTCGCTCCGACGCCAGCTTGCCTTCGACAGTCTCCAGCCGGCCGCGCATCTAGTCAACGACTTCGTGTCACTGTCGAAAGGAAGACGCCGGTTGCGCTATCATTGTGCAGCCATGCCTATCGGAGAGGTCCCAGCCGCTATGGAGGTGCCACTCGCCCCTGCCAGTGAGACTCCAGCGCTCGACGCCCGCGAGCAGCGAAGACGCCTCTCGTCGCACCTCGCCTGGGCGGCGCTGGTGCTCGTCGTCGCTCTGGCCGCGCGCAGCTTCTGGGTAGCCTACGCGCCGTCCGACCCCATGGACGGGCGCATCTTCAGCGATCCGGTATTCTACTACTACTCTGCCGCTCACCTGGCCGAGGGCGGCGGCTACATACAGCCGTTGACCGGCGCCAACACGGCGTACTGGCCGCCGGGCTATTCGCTACTCGTCACCGGCCTGTTCAAGGTACTCGGAGCGCACGTCGCCATCGCCTGGGGCGCGAACATCGTCCTCGGCGCGCTGACGTGCGTGGCGCTGTACTACCTAGGCCGCCTCGTCGCCGAATGGAGGACGGGCGTCGCCGCAGGGCTGCTGCTGGCGCTCTTCCCCGGCCACGTCTTCTTCTCGTCGCTCGTGCTGTCGGAGGTCACGTTCACGTTCCTGGTTGTCGTCGCGCTGCTGCTGGCCGCTCTGGCGATTCGACACCGTGAGAGGCGGACCGTCTGGCTGCTGCTCCTGCTTGGCGTTACGATAGGGGCAGCGGCGCTGGTCAGAGGCCAGGGGGTCTTCCTCATCCCCCTGGCGGCGCTCTTTTGGCTGCTCCAGACCGGCTGGCAGCGTGCCCTGCGCTGGACGGCGCTGGCAGCAGTCGCCGCAGCTGTTGTCATCGCACCGTGGACGGTGCGCAACCATTTCGTCATGCACAACTTCGTCCTCATCAGCACGAACGTCGGCGGCAACCTCTACGTCGGCAACTTCGAGGGTGCGACCGGCCACATGGTGCCGGGCGCCGGGGAGTGGGCGAAGGGCGAATACTCCCACCTACCTCTTGAGGAACAGGAGGTGGCGATGAGCAACAGGCTTCTGCGAGAGGGACTGAGGTTCATGTTCACCCACCCGGGCCGGGAGATGCAGCTGACCGCATCGAAGGTGCGCGGGCTGTACGAGGACGATGAGGAGGCGCTGCGCGGCATCCCCAACCGCCAGGCCGGCGAAGTCATCCCTCACGCCGGCCGCATCGCCGACGCGGCCAACGCCTACTACTTCACGGTGCTGGCGCTCGCGGGCGGCGGGCTGCTCGTGTGGCTGCGACGGCCCCGGGGCGCCCTGGTCCTGCCACTGCTGGCCGTCGCTGTGTTCACGCTGGGACAACTGCCCTTCTTGACCGACCCGCGCTTCCACTACCCTATGCTACCGGCCTTCGCGCTGCTTGCCGCCGCCGGCCTCGTCGCCGCCGCGGGCGTGGCGCGACGCGCCTTGGCCCGTCGCACGGCTTTGCGAAACATCGACGCCTCCTGACTAAGCTCGCTGCTCGCAGCGCTCCCGACCGTCTCTACGATACCCGCACACCGCGGGGCGCACTTTTCACTTCTTCATGATCAGGCCGTTCAACGGAGTGTTCTCGATAGACACGGTTACCGGCGGCGGGATCTTCGAGCCAGCGGTAGTGATCGCGATGGTACTCTTCCTGATCGGTGCGGTGCTCGCGATCTGGATAGTGCGGTCTCTGGCGACGCTGGTGTCAAGGGGCAGCGGATGGGTCTTGCGGTAGCAGCGCCATCAGCGGCCTTGTCTGGAGGAGGATAGGAAGAAGAAGATACTGAGCATCATACGAGACCGACGTCGATCCTCTTCCCTGAGCATCGGTTGACAAAGCCGCTGCCCAGCATTTATGCGCGCAGCGAACGGTTAGGCAACCCTCCCCTGCTGGTAGTCTCGGACATTGGGAGTTTTGAGGTCCACACCAACTGGACCAACGCGGAGACGCGGCGTTGAACCTCCGAATCCGAGGGCCAGATCCCGAGCTAGGAGCCTGGTGAATTTGTTTCGCAGATTTCACTCTCCAGGGAGTCCTTGCACATGTACACGGGCCCACGGGGCCAGAGGACCCTGCCGGCGCCTCGGTAATACCAAGAAGTCTCGCTGAGGTGTGAATTGCCCGTTGGCGGGCTTGCTGTCAAATATGTCATTGGGGGCAATGGCGATCAGATCGTCTTTGCGCCGCCCCTGAGAGAAGACGCGGAAGTTATCAACTGAAACGGCGCCGCGTCAGCGCGATTGAACAGGAACGCCCCTGTAGCCGTCAACGTATGCTTCCCCACACGGAAGCTGGTCGGGCCCTCCCACCACGGTGACTTCGACCTTGATGACTCCTGATTCCGTCCATGCCACTGTTGTGGGCATGCCAACGAGCCCCTCGCCCCGTGGGCCAAACCCGGAAAGAAGAAAGCCAGTGTCGGCTGTGTTAGTGTCAGGGCTGGAGTGTTCCATGGTTGCACCAGCAGACTGATCCTGGGCGGCGTCTGTCGTGCCCAGCCGGTAACATGCCTGTTGATCCAGCAGATCTTGCGGAAGCGTTCTGACCTGTCCGGGAACTCGTGCGCCGACCGGTGTAGGGGCGCCTGCGGGGATAGTCTTGAGTGCAGGAATTGGAGTGGCCGTCGCCACTGGAGTCGATGCCGGTTCGCCTCGGCCGCCGCAGGCGGAGACGAGGAGAGAGAGCACCAGAGCAAGGCCCACAGAAGCGGTGAATGGTCGCATATCTGGTTCTTCCTCGCCGACGCGGGACTCCACCGTAGTCAACGCGACGGGCGGTGTCAAGCGGGATCCACTCTCGTGCTCCGATTCGGATGACTGAGACGCACAGCCAGGGTAACGGGCAGTTGACCTGCCCCCATGAACGCTACCACACTCTATGTTAGTGTGACCATGGCCTGCAGGCGCAGCGAAGCAGAGCCTGATGGCCATGGCTGCACGGCCTC
>Ga0315274_10009204_pt1 | contig 14297 bp, 14 predicted proteins | sample YL17G02_20_MG_FD_203700 | JGI IMG/M metagenome (GOLD analysis project Ga0315274, IMG submission 203700) | Sediment microbial communities from Yellowstone Lake, YNP, Wyoming, USA - YL17G02_20 | ecosystem: Environmental > Aquatic > Freshwater > Lake > Sediment | place: USA: Wyoming | collected... | reverse complement strand
AAACGAGGGGTAGCCGAAGTTATAATTGAGAAGGAGCTGGAGGAGCTACTTCGGTCGGGCAAAAAGCTGCGGCTGAAGGAAGGATTCGACCCAAGCTTCCCTGATATTCACCTCGGTCACATGGTGGCTTTGAGGAAGCTGCGTCAATTTCAGGAACTGGGTCATCAGGTAGTCCTTATCGTCGGTGATTGGACAGCCCAGATTGGTGACCCGAGCGGTGTCTCTGTTACCCGGCCGATGTTATCCATGGAGCAGGTTCAGGCAAATGCTGAAACCTATATGGCCCAGTTTTTCAAGGTTGTTGACAGGCAGAGGACGGAGGTGAGGTGGCAGAGCGAATGGTATGGGAAATTCACTCTCGCTGAAGTAATTAAGCTTACCAGCAAATTTACTGTAGCCCAGCTATTGGCAAGGGATGACTTCAACAGCCGGTTCAGTGCCGGACGACCCATCGCCTTGACTGAATTGCTCTACCCATTGCTTCAAGCCTATGACTCAGTGGCTGTGAAGGCTGATGTGGAATTCGGCGGCACTGACCAGAAGTTTAATCTGCTGGTGGGAAGGGAGCTGCAATCCATGGTATGGCAGCGACCCCAGCAGGTCTTCTTGGTTCCCCTCCTTGTTGGAACTGATGGTAGCCAGAAGATGAGCAAGAGCCTGGGCAATTATATCGGCGTTACTGAGCCACCTAACGAGATCTATGGTAAAGCGATGTCTATTTCTGATAAACTTATCCTACAATATTTTGAACTGGTGACCGATGTTCCTGAGAGGGAACTGGAGGAATTTAGGCGAGGGCTCAGCGGCCAGGATGTTAACCCGATGGAGCTTAAGAAGCGGTTAGCCAGGGAAATAGTGGCGCAGCTTTATGATAAAAAGGCAGCCAGCGAGGCTGAGGATAATTTCACCAAGGTATTTCAAAAGAGAGAGGTGCCTGAAGAAGTAAAGGAATACCAGATTTCTGCAGAGATGAGTATTCGTGATTTCCTTGTAGCAGCAAATTTGGCTAAGAGCCGCAGTGAAGCCCGTCGGCTTATCGAGCAGGGCGCTGTTGATGTAGATGGCAAAAAAGTCACCGATGTAGATTGGAAAATCAAAAAGGGCAATATAATAAAGACGGGGAAGCGAGATTACATCAAAGCAATTTGATGTGAGCGTGGCTTTCTGAAAAAATATTATAAAAGAAGCAAAGAAGGGGGATAAAAATGGAACAGTTACGTATCCCGGGGCCTACTCCTCTACCTGATAAGGTTCTTCAGGCGTGTGGCAAGCAAATGATAAACCACCGGGGCGGTGAATTTCAGCAGATGCTGAACGATGTAACTGCCAAGTTGAAGACATTGTTTCAGACCCAAAATGATGTCTATTTGCTAACTGGTTCGGGGACGGGTGGATTGGAGGCGGCGGTTACCAACACTCTGTCTCCCGGAGATAAAGTTCTGTCTGTATCTGTTGGAGTTTTTGGCGACCGATTTGCCAATATTGCCAAGCAGTTCGGGGCTGAGGTAACTCCGCTTAGCTTTGAATGGGGCAAGGCGGCCGACGTCGATGTTGTTCGCAAGGCTCTTCAGGCTGACCCTAAAATCAAAGCGGTATTGGTCACTCATAACGAAACTTCTACTGGTGTTACCAATGACCTAGCCGCAATAAACTCTGTAGCCAAGGAATTTGGCAAGCTGCTTCTAGTTGATGCCATAAGCAGCCTTGGTTCAATTGAGCTGCCAGTGGATGACTGGCATTGCGATGTCGCCATTACCGGTTCTCAGAAGGGGTGGATGGCTCCTCCGGGTCTCACTATGGTCAGTGTGGGTCCAGAGGCCTGGAAAGCGCATGCAACAGCCAAGATGCCTCGTTTTTACTGGGATTTTACCAGAGCCAAGAACTATTTTGAGAAGGGGCAGACGCCGTGGACGCCGGCCATTTCCATAGTATATGCGCTGGCAATATCGCTGGATATGATGCTTAAGGAGGGCTTGCCGAATATCATCGCCCGCCATGTTCGAGTTGGAAAAGCCACCCGGGATGGGGTAAAGTCATTGGGGCTACCACTCTTTGCCGATGAAAAATATGCCTCAAATACAGTTACCGCTGTTGTCGTTCCAGACGGGCTTGATTCCAACAAACTGCGCAAGATATTAAGAGAAGAGTACAAGGTTGTGGTCAGCGGCGGTCAGCAGAAATTGGAAGGCAAGATATTCCGTATCGGTCATCTTGGTTGGGTGACTGAGAATGACATAAAAACAGTAATTTCAGCGCTCAAGAAGGCATTGCCACAGGCGGGCTTCGTCAATGCGAAATAGCCCGGCAGGAGGGCAAGAAGGAAAAAGAAAAAGTCGGGGTCTCTGCCAGAATTAAGATGAAGAGGCTCAAGAATAAAGGTCTTATAGAAATTGCGGAAGACTCGAAGAGCGGAGACTACGTTCTTTTCATGAGCAAGGGTATTCAGAGGAAGGGTGGCATGTTTAACTTTCCTGAGGAGATGTGGAAAGTGAAGTGTTCAAAGGAAGAGGTTGCCGAGGTGGTCAAAGATTTTCTGAGCGAGAATATTCTTGGCGGTTAGCCCGGAAAAGCGAGGTGCGTTATGAAGGTTTTAGTTACCGAGCCAATTTCAGATGAAGGGTTAGACATTATTCGCGGTCATGCTCAGGTGGATGTGAAACTAGAGCCTAAGCCGCAGGAGCTCATATCAATTATCGGCGACTATGAAGCATTGATAGTGCGCAGCCAAACGAAGGTCACGCCTGAAGTGATACAGGCTGGGAAAAAGCTCCAGGTCATCGCCAGAGCTGGCGTTGGCATTGATAACGTTAATGTTGAGGAAGCAACGCGGCGAGGCATTGTGGTTGTTAATGCTCCCACTGGCAACACTATCTCGGCGGCAGAGCATACTATCGCTCTTATGCTCTCGTTAGCCCGCAATATTCCGCAAGCTAATGCTGCGCTCAAAGCCGGGGTGTGGAAAAGGACTGAGTTCACTGGCGTTGAGCTGAGAAGCAAAACGCTGGGCATTATCGGTCTGGGCAATGTAGGTTCCGAGGTAGCCCGACGTGCTCGCGGGCTGGAAATGAAGATTATTGCTCACGACCCCTTCCTTTCCGTTGACTACGCTCATAACCTGCAAGTGGAACTCGTATCTCTTGAGGAATTATTGAAGGAGTCGGATTTTATTACTCTCCATCTTCCGCTTGTTGCCTCAACTAAGGGCTTAATCGGGGCGAAACAGCTGGCTATGGTCAAGCCGACAGCCCGTATTATCAACTGCGCCCGCGGCGGACTAATCGATGAAGAGGCGCTGGCTAAGGCAGTGAAAGAGAAGAAGCTGGCTGGGGCGGCTATAGATGTCTTTTCTACCGAACCGATGACCAAGAGCGTACTTTTTGAATGTGACAATATTGTTGTGACTCCGCATCTGGGAGCTTCTACCCCTGAGGCTCAAGTTATGGCAGCCAAGATGGTAGCCGAGCAGATTGTGGATATATTCAAGGGACAGCCAGCCAAATACGCAGTCAATGCCCCATTTATCCCGGCAGAAACTCTGTCAGTTCTGGCTCCTTTTGTGAGGCTGGCTTCTATACTGGGCAGGCTGGTCAGCCAGCTAGCAGAGGGGCAGATGAGTACCATTCGGATTAAATACGAGGGTGAGATTTCAAACTACGATACCAAAGCCCTTAAGGCGGCAGTTCTGGGCGGTTTGTTGGAGAATATAAGCGAGGAGAGGGTCAATTTAGTTAATGCGAATTTTGTGGCAGCGCAGCGTGGTCTAACAGTGGTAGAGCAAAAAGAGGCAATCTGCGAGAACTATGCCAGCCTAGTCACTCTGGAAGTCGCTACGAGCGCTGGCGGTACTATAGTTGCCGGGGCAATAATGAATGGCCAACCTCATATCGTTAGAATTAACGATTACTGGCTAGATATTGAGCCAACAGGCGGCTATTTCCTGTTTAGCGACCATCTGGACCGTCCGGGACTCATCGGAGCTGTTGGCAAGATAAGTGGTGACGCTGATATAAATATCAGTGCCATGCGTGTGAGCCGTCTTAAGGCACGGGGTCAGGCGCTGATGATACTTGCCTTGGATGAGCCTCTGCCTGAGGAAACCCGGCAGAAAATTCTGGCTATTCCGGATGTTTATACTGCCAAAGTGGTAAAATTGTAAGCGACGCCTGAAAAGAGATTTTTCGTTTATTTTATTCTGGCGACAATTTTAGCCAGTTCCCAAGCATGGTCGTAGAGATGCAAACCCTTGCTTAGGGCAACGAGCTCTCCATCTTCAACACCAATCTCGCTTGACATGTATTCCTTGAGAAGCTGAAAGGCAGCCATATTTGAGGGGAAGCCGGCCCATAAGTCCCACGAGCGAAAATAAACGACAAAGTGCAGCTTTTTATCACGGATTCTGGTATCTATTCCCCTCAGGCACGGCGGGTCAGATAGAAAAATAGACTGGCTATCTCCTACCGCCATAAAAGCCTGATTGGTATTGTAGCCGTCCTCCTTATACATCCTGATTACTTCCGCTATCTGCGTCTCCAGATACCGACCATAGGTATATTGCTCTCCTTCCCTTTTATGTGCTGTCATAAGGTAAGGCAGGTAGCTTTCTATATACTCCATGGATGTAGGGGGCGGCACGCCCTGTGGCACGTCGGGTATGAGGGGCCTTGTTCCGGGGTGCTTAACCTGGAGAACGACGAAATCAAGCTCTTTTCGTCGCTGACCAGCATAGCTCCCACGGTCAATCTTATACTCACGCCCGTTAATCAAGGTCTCACCCACGCAACGGAACCATGCTTCAGAAAGGTCTCTCGCTTCAATTACTGATATTTTCAACGCATAAATCCTTTATGTGAGCGCTATTATCTCCCTTTGAAAATAGAGAGGAATCTATCCTCATATTCTTCAAATAATCCCCAGCGGTCAAGCTCCTCCTTTAATTCGCGAGGTTCAAGCTCACCACGCAAGACCATTCTGAAAGATTCCTCAATCCTGAGCCTGACATCAGCAGGAACGCCGCTGGCATCTACGTTCAGAAGTCCCCTCGCCTGCATCTGCCCTATATTGGCTGGCATGGAGCTTCTGGTTATTTCATAGATAAATTTCAGCAGCGAGACATCCCAGAGATCATCCTGACCTTTGATGATGGAGGCTAGCGGGTCGCCACGTTTATCAATCTCGGCATTCAGCTTATTTATTACCGATGGCAGATTCTCAGATACAATGTTAAGTTCTTTGAGTTCATTCTTGTAGGTGTAGAACAGACCGGGCGCATTTGGTCCATGTGCTTTTATTAGCGCATCGAAATATTTTCTGGCATCTTGGCTAAACCCTTCAAGATGGGAAAGGTAATAAGGTGTCACAATTCTGGGCTTTTCGGCGAGCACTTTCCCTTCCCTGATGACTGTTTCATCAGTCTCCTTAGTAAATTCGGCATAGGACGGCTCGGTAACCAGATAATAGCAGATATTGGTCGTGCCGAAGGTGGACAGGTGTTGCTTTGGCAGCCTCAGTATCTCAGTTCGCCTGACTGCATCCTGAATTCTTTCATTATCAGTATCCATAAGCTTTTCCCTTGGCATATACTTAGGGTATTGCCAGCAACTCCTTTTTGTATTCATCAAGAAGCCTGAGGTATTGCGACTCAAGCTGTGCCTCGAGCTTTCGCCATTCCTCCTGAAATTGAGGCTGTCTTTCCACATCTATCTTATACATCATCCCCGCAACGGGCCCCACCTGCTGCTGGATCGCCTGCTGCAGCTTGGCTTCAAACTCGGCTTTCAACGATTCATAAGCCTGCTTCTTTTGCTGCTTTCCCTGCTCCATGTAATGATTGAAGATACGTCTCAAAGCGCTGAAGACATTCTCGACTTTTACCTTGTCACTTTTCAGTGTCTTCAAGCCTTCCATAACCCGTTTGTTATGCTTTTCCACAAATTCGTTTTTGGGCAGGGCGATATTCCTGACGAGTATATCTGAAGCGCCATCTTTGACGTATTTCCTTGCGTTTTCCTCATAATGGCTCAGCTCAGCCACCAGATTGCATTCTTCCTTAAGGTATCTGGCTGCCAGTTTTTCTCCTTCAGGAACGTATTTCCATTTCAGGCGGTCTTCATCTGTTGCTTTGTCCAGCTTTTCCACCTTTTCCATGGCTATTTCACGGGCACTCTTTATATCATCCATCAGGTTCTCCAACATTATATAGTGTGTATTAATTATACAAGATAGTCGGCAAAGCTAAAAGCCAGCAGAGGGCTCAAATATAAAAAGTTTCGTTTTTTAGCAGGATTAGATGATATAATTTATCTATGCATAAAGCTGTTGATAGTCTTGAGTCCTATTTAGCACGTCTTTGTCGGAAGGCGAAGGAACTGGGAGCCTCGCAGGCGGTGGCTATCCCGGCGGTGGATATAGTTGTGGATGAGAGAACATCGCTGAAATGCCTGGTGCCGCTTTGTCCCCATTATAGCATTGACTTGATGTGTCCGCCCAATGTTATACCTGTGTCAAAGTTCAGAGAGATTCTCGGCGGCTATCACCATGCTATTTTGATAAAAGTAGATATCCCCTTAACTAACAAATCCAAAGGGACACCCAAAGCAGATTATATGAAAGCTCTGGAAGATGCGCAGAAGAGGCTTCACGATATAGTATGCAAGATAGAATCTATCTCGCTCGCCGATGGATACCATTTTGCTGCTGGCTTGACAGGAGGTTCCTGCCCATTGTGCGAGGAATGTGTCGGCGTTAAATCTGGCTTACCCTGCCGCCATCCTTTCAAGGCTAGGCCGGCAATGGAGGCTGTGGGCATAGATGTGATGGCTACCGCCAGAAAGGCGGGGCTGGATTTGAGTTTTGGACAGAATGAAAGCAGGGGGTGGGTGGGGCTTGTTCTTATTGCTTGAGATTAGCGAATAGTCTTAACGGAGGCAAAGATGACAGCAACAATTAGCTTACCGCCGCCGAGTCAAAAGGGTGAGATGTCACTGGAAGAATCCATTGCCAAGCGAAGGTCAATCAGGGATTTTAGCTCTGAGCCTATAACTAAATCTGAGCTATCTCAGATACTGTGGGCTGCGCAGGGCATAACTGATACATCAAGCAAGGCAAGAAGCGTCCCCAGCGCTGGAGCCACGTACCCTCTGGAAATTTTTGTTGTGTGTGGGAAAAAGTGTGTCGAGGGTATAGACGCGGGTATATATTATTATGATTTAAACAGTCATTCGCTGGCTTTGCAACATGAGGGAGATGGGAGGCTGGAACTGGCAAAAGCGTCGGTATTCCAGCGCTCTATACTTGAAGCTCCGGTGAGTATAGTTATCTGCGCAGTTAATGTGCGGACAACTTACGGCTATGGCAGCAGGGGAGAAAGGTATGTACATATCGAGGTGGGGCATGCCGGGCAGAACATCTATCTTCAGGCTACTGCCTTAGGGCTGGGCACTGTAGCCGTTGGTGCTTTCCAGGATGAGCAGGTTAGAGAGGTGCTGAAGCTGGATAAGGAATATGAGCCGCTCTATATTATGCCGGTGGGAAGACCGAAGTGAGCTTAACTTCGATTATTGTTTGTGTTTTAGCAGCCAGTATTCCAGGCTATCGGCAAGAGCCAGCCAGCTAGCCTCGATGATATTGGTGGAACTGCCGACGGTTCGCCACTGCTCAACGCCATCGCTGGACTCAATGAGAACCCTGACCTGAGCGCTGGTGCCCACACTTTCCTCAAGAATGCGGACTTTATAGTCAACCAGTTCGACCACGGATAAACTGGGATAAAACCTCAGTAAAGCCTTGCGCAGAGCCTGGTCTAAGGCGTTAACCGGGCCGTTACCCTCGGCGGCGGTATGCATGATTTCCTTGCCGACCCTTACCTTTACCATTGCTTCGGATAGCATTTCTTCCAGATTTTGCTGGGTCGGCGGGCGCCGTCTTTTCTCTATCACCACCATGAAATCCACAAGCTCAAAGAGGGGTTTATAGCCTGACTTGGCGCGGTGAACTAATAAATCGAAGGATGCCTCGGCGTTATCATATTGAAAACCACGGCTCTCCAGCAGTTTAATCTGTTCCAGCAGTTTCTGTGCCTCTTTGCCTTGCGGGGGTAAATCTACGCCTCTTTCCCTCGCTTTGTAGAGGATGCTCTTTCTTCCAGAGAGTTCAGATACAACTACTCTTTGCAGATTACCTACCTTGGTCGGGTCTATATGCTGGTAAGCGTCTGCCCATTTAGTCAAGCCAGAAACGTGGAGCCCAGCCTTGTGGCTGAAGGCGCTGTGCCCAACGTATGGTAAAAAGCCATCAGGGATAAGGTTAGCCGTTTCGCTTATGTAGCGGGACACCTCGGTTAGTTTAGCAAGCTGCTCATCGCTGATGCAGTCAATGCCCATTTTGAGCTTCAGCGCCGGAATGATGGAGCAAAGGTTGGCATTGCCACAGCGCTCGCCGTAGCCGTTGATGGTTCCCTGAACCTGAGTGCACCCGGCATTCACCGCTGCCAGAGAGTTAGCCACTGCCAGTTCACCATCATCATGGGTGTGAATACCCAAAGGTGCCGAGGTTGCCTTCCTGGCTGCTTCAACGGCGGCGACTATCTGATTTGGCAATGAGCCTCCGTTGGTATCACATAGAACGAGGCAGCTAGCCCCGGCTTCAGCCGCCACTTTCAGAACGCGCAGGGCATATCTGGGGTCAGCTTTGAAGCCGTCAAAGAAGTGCTCAGCATCAAAGAAAACGATAAGGCCTTTTGACTTGAGATAGTGGATGGAGTCGGCGACCATGCTTAGATTTTCTTCGAGAGTGGTTTCCAACACCTGGGTAACCTGCAAAGCCGAGCTTTTGCCGACGATGGTGGCAGCTTTTACCCCGGCGTTAGCCAGCGCCTGTAGGTTAGCATCCTCCTCTGCTTTGGCTTTGGCATATCTAGTGCTGCCAAAGGCGACCAGCACGGAGTTAGTCAGCTTGAGTCGTCGAGCCTTTTCAAAGAACTCGACATCCTTGGGATTGGAGCCGGGCCAGCCGCCCTCGATGTAGTGAATGCCCAACTCATCGAGCTTCTCGGTGATATGAATCTTATCCATCACCGAGAAGGAGATGCCTTCTCGTCCTGCCCCATCTCGAAGTGTGGTATCATAAAGCTGAACCGATGCCAACCTTGACCTCCTATATCCTCCCCGCAACCAAATCTCCCATCTCCTTTGTCCCCACCTTGGTTTTGCCTTCGTCCATTATATCATAGGTGCGGTAGCCTTCTTGTAAACCCCTCTCAACTGCAGTTTCAATTGCCTTTGCCTCAGCCGATAAAGCAAGGGAGTAACGGAGCATCATGGCTGCGCTAAGAATGGTGGCAATGGGATTGACCATGTTCTGTCCGGCGCGGCGGGGAGCACTGCCATGGATAGGTTCATACAAGCCGAAAATTCTTGTTCCTTCCTTTGGCACCCCTGCGATGCTGGCTGAAGGCAGCATGCCCATAGAGCCAGCGAGCATTGAAGCTTCATCGGTGAGGATGTCACCGAACATATTCTCGGTAACCACAACATCAAAGTATGCTGGGTTCTGGATTAGTCGCATGGCACAGGCGTCTACATACATATGGTCTAGCTCTATGTCAGGGTAGTTTTGAGAAACTTCGGTTGCTACCTGATGCCAGAGTCGGGAAGACTCAAGCACATTAGCTTTATCCACGGAGGTAAGTTTTTTGCGCCGGGTTCTCGCCAGCTCAAAGCCGACCCTGACAATGCGCTCGATTTCCTGTTCGGAGTAGGTCATGGTGTCAGTTGCTTTACGTCCTTTCGATGTCTGCCACTGCCTTTTGGGTCGGGCGAAGTAGAGACCGCCGGTAAGCTCGCGGACAACTACTAGGTCAACTCCTTTTATAACCTCTGGTTTGAGGTTGGTGGAATTGACCAGCATCGGGGAGACCTTGACCGGTCGGAGATTGGCAAAAAGTCCCAGCCCCTTCCGTAAAGCTAGCAAGCCAGCCTCCGGGCGAGTTTTAGCTTTGGGGTCATCCCACTTGGGACCACCCACTGCGCCGAGCAATACGGCATCGCTGCTCTGGCACATTTTTAAGGTAGCTTCGGGCAATGGCTCACCGGTTTCATCAATGGCAATCCCGCCTACTGGAGCGTAGTTCAGATTGAAGCTGTGCCCGAATTTCTTGCCTACCGCCTGCAAGACTTTGATTGCCTCAGCGGTAACTTCGGGGCCAACTCCGTCGCCGGGTAAAACTGTCAGATTAAATTGCATTAGGTCCTCCTGGCAGCCAGTCTTTTCTTGGTGTATTCGATAAGCCCGCCTGCCGAGATAAGCTCCGACATGAAATCAGGATAGGGCTTGGCGTTAAATACCTTACCGTTGGTCAGGTTCTTTGTTTTGCTGGTGGACAGGTCAACTTCCAGAGTATCTCCTGACTCCGTATTATCTACTGCCTCCTCGTACTCGAGCAGCGGCAGGCCAATGTTTATGGCATTGCGGAAGAAGATGCGGGCAAAGCTCTTAGCTATTACGCAGGAGACGCCGGCGGCTTTAATTGCCAGCGGGGCATGCTCACGAGATGAGCCGCAGCCGAAGTTACTGGTCGCCATGATTATATCCCCCGGCTTCATTCTCTTTATGAAATCCTTATCTATGTCTTCCATGCAGTGCTTTGCCAGCTCCGCCGGCTCAGACACATTCAGATACCGACCGGGAATAATGACATCCGTATTTACATCAGCGCCGTATTTATGAACTTTGCCTCTGAGCATTGAATGTCTCCTCATCCAAGAATTTTCTTGTAATCATCTTGCTGTGCATTTTCTAACCGGAAATCATTGATAGGCACATCGTTGATTAAACGGAAGAAAGCGATACACCGTACGCCAGCAGAGGTTACCTCAACTTTGACAAGGTATCGGTCGGAATCTAATTTCCAACTTGAGTTTCGCCAAGGTGGCTTAGAAAAATAGTTATCATTACACCAGCCATAACATTCAGGATCGTCGTCGAACCGTGCAGCTACGTCTAATCCCTCTGATTCTCCTGGATATATGTCCATATATAAGTCTGGTAATGCTCTAATGGGGTCGAAAATTTCCATTTTCGCTTGTGGCCAATTAGTTTGCCAATGAGAAATGAATCCCTGAATAGGCAAAGGTTCGGGTGAGCTAGACCATCTTATCTGCATGGAACGCCCAAAAACATTTTGACCGTCAAGGTGATGAAAAGTGATCGTTCCATAGCAATGAATTGCTACACTACGAGATAGCCATCTTACAAAACGTGGTAGCTGCTCATTTTCAACCATCAAACCCAAATATCTAGCTTTATTAGCTAGTCTGTTGGTGTACGGAACATCCACAGGTTTTGCTATCGTTAGCTTAAGCCTGGGTTTCCGAAAGTACTCTACAAACACAACGATGCCAATCGTAATTAACGCACCGACTACAATCTGTAGAACTACCAGCCAATTCATAAAAGTACCTTTAAACTATTACTAGAATTCCAACTTTCATATGTTATGATCACAGCTCCACCAAAGCCTTTGCAAAGTCCTTAACCCTTGGTGGCTTTTTGCCTTTGCCCGGCTCAATGGTATGTCCTTCGGCTTTTAAGCGGGCGGATTGAGCTTCTACACCGCCGGGGTATTTCATGTTGAGCTCGCCGCCGGATTTCAGTGTTCGCCAGTAGGGGGTGATATTCTTCTCGCCTTCGGCGGCGGCTTCCTCAGCGGCATTAGCGGCAATCCAGGCGAAAATACCGGTAGTTATCGGGCAGCCGATTGTCGCCCCGTGCTTTTTAGCTACAATCTCACGGATTTGATTTATGGTGACGAGTTTACCCTCGGGGACTTTTCTCATAATTTCGTCAACTTCCCTCGGCGCAGGAATGCAGACGGTGCCCGTTCCCCACCTTGTGCTCATCTTGCCGGTGATTTCTTCTACTTTCGGCAGACCTTTATCGTCTGCCAGCTTTGCTCGCCAGCCTTTAGGTGGTTTATACATTGAACCTCACCCCCTATATTCCCCTCTCCTTTCCAAGAGAGGGGGAAGACTATTATAAGAGGGACTTCGTCCCTCTGAAAACTCCCTTAGCTGAGAGCTTCCTCTGGGCTGGCAATTTTGCCCAGAATGGCGCTGGCAGTGGCGACGGCAGGGCTGGATAGGTAGACCTCTGACTGAGGGCTGCCCATCCTGCCGACAAAGTTGCGGTTGGTGGTGGAGATACACCGTTCTCCAGCAGCCAGCACTCCCATGTGTCCGCCAAGGCAGGGGCCGCAGGTTGGGGTGCTGACCACAGCTCCGGCTTTAATGAATATCTCGATAAGCCCTTCCTTTAATGCATCAAGGAATACCTGCTGCGAGCCGGGGATAATGATACAGCGCACCCTGGGGTGCACCTGTCTCCCTTGCAATATCTGAGCCGTAAGCCGCAGGTCTTCAAGACGGCCGTTAGTGCAGCTACCAATCACTGCCTGATGGATTTCTATCTTGCCGACTTGACTGATAGGTTTGGTATTGGATGGGGAGTGGGGCAGGGCAACCTGAGGCTCAATAGCTGAGGCATCATATTCGATAATTTGGGTATACTCAGCACTCTTGTCAGGCGCAAAGATGGCGTAGGGGCGCTCGGCTCTGGACTTGACATAATCTAATGTTTTGCTGTCTACATGGAAGATGCCGGCTTTGGCACCGGCTTCAATAGCCATGTTAGCCATGGTGAATCGCCCATCCATGGATAGGGCATTTATTGCTTCGCCGACAAACTCCATCACTGAATACAGGGCACCATCCACGCCGATCTGACCGATGGTATATAAAATTAAATCCTTGCCTCCAACCCATTTTTGCAGATTGCCATGATAAACGAACTTGATAGTGGGTGGCACCTTCATCCAGATGTCGCCGGTTGCCATGGCGGTGGCGATATCTGTTGACCCCATTCCGGTGGCAAAGGCGCCCAGAGCACCAGCAGTGCAGGTGTGCGAATCAGCGCCAATAACCACGTCTCCCGGCAGCACCAGACCTTGCTCGGGAAGAAGCACGTGCTCAATGCCCATCCGGCCAACTTCGAAGTACAGTATTTTCTGCTCATAAGCGAAGTCTCGTACCAGTTTGGCTTGCTCGGCTGAGGCGATATCCTTATTGGGCATAAAGTGGTCGGGCACCATCACTATCTTCTTTGGGTCAAAGACCTTCTTCACACCGAGCCGCCGGAATTCTTTGATAGCCAGGGGTGCAGTGATATCGTTAGCCAGAATCATATTGACCCTGACATTTATGAATTCGCCGGGGCTTAGTTTCTTTTTATTGGTATGAGCAGCAAGTATTTTTTCAGCTAAAGTCACTGTAGCTTCCTTTCTTCGAATAGAAAAAATTTTAGGCTCTCATCGAAGAGTGAGGGAAAACTAATACAAAGATAACGCCGACTGCTAAGCGGAGTCAGCGCCGGTCTGCTATTTCGCCTTTTTCTTAGCTGCAAGCAATCTATTAAGTGCATTCATATAGGCTTTGGCACTGGCGACGATGATGTCCATATCAGCGCCCCGTCCGGTGTAGGTTACGCCATCGCTCTCTATCCTTATCAGCACCTCGCCAATGGCGTCAATGCCTTCGGTTATTGATTTAACACTGAATTCGGTGAGTTTGTTAGTCACTCCCACAATTCTATTTATCGCCTTATATACGGCATCTACCGGGCCAGTCCCCAGAGCGGCATCAGCAAGAACCTTGCCCTTTGGGTCAACGAGGCTGACGGCAGCAGTAGGTATTCCTCTGTCTCCGCAAGTGACCTGGATTCGGTCGAGGTGATAGACTTCAGACACGGTGCGTTTCTCCTCGGCAACAAGGGACTCAATTTCGCGGTCGGTAACTTTCCTCTTCTTGTCAGCCAGCTCTTTAAATGCGGTGAAAGCGCGGACCAGTTCCTCTTCATTCAGGCTGTAGCCCAGCTCTGCCAGTCTTTCCTTCAAAGCACGGCGTCCGCTGAGCTTACCCAGTACCAGGCTGCTGGACGGAAGGCCTACGTCTCTGGGGTTCATTATTTCATAGGTTATGGGCATCTTAATGACGCCATCCTGGTGAATGCCTGATTCATGGCGAAAGGCGTTACCACCAACAATCGCTTTGTTGGGTTGAACCACGAAGCCGGTTAGCTCGCTTACCAGCCGGCTTGCCGGGTAGATTTGAGCTGTATTGATGTTGGTAGTCAGGTGGAAGAAGTCCTTGCGGGTCATGATTGCCATTACAATTTCCTCAAGTGAGGCATTGCCTGCTCTTTCGCCAATGCCATTGATGGTGCACTCCACCTGTCTTGCGCCCCGCTTG